>OHUG01001078.1_pt1 | contig 9644 bp, 5 predicted proteins | sample 1579161 | NCBI WGS metagenome assembly OHUG01 (sample SAMEA3882514, study PRJEB24775) | human gut metagenome | biome: human-associated habitat; feature: intestine environment; material: feces | place: Netherlands | collected 2009/2010 | reverse complement strand
AATGGACAGACCAATGGTCATAATTATGCAGGTGGCACGACTGTAACGGCAACGCCTAAGACGGGATATTTTATAAAAAACGGTGGTAATTATGGCTCTGGTGCTGTATCGACATGGTGTAACATAGGATGTTTAACAAACGCAGGATTTACATGTTCAAACAATGCGTATCATAATTGGAAGACACGTCCGTGGAATAGTGATTCAGATATTAAGTTTGTCGGAGCGCCGGGACTTCATGCAGAATTTGATGTCGGAGATGCCAAAAATGCAACATGTACAGTCAATATGGATCCTACTTTAAGCGGAAAGGTCATCAACGGCGGAGGCGGACGAAAAGATTTTACATTTGATGTATATAGTGGCAGCAATAAAATAAAAGATCGGGTTTACGATTTTAATGAAGATGTAGAGTATGGTTCTCATTTGTATATTAAAAGTGTAAGTGCACCAACAGGCTACCATATTACAGGTGACGATAATGGTACTTACAACTTGGGAGTAATAAAAGAAAATAAAACAGGAAGCAAGACGATATACAAACCAAATATAGAGCCAAATACATACAATGTGGCTTATGAACAGAATAAACCATCGGACAAAATGCTTGATTACTACAAACCGTATGGTTCTACTGCAACAACAAAAGGCTGCACATATGGTGTTACGAACTACATTAGTTCATGCGGATATACCATGCCGGGTTATTCATTTAAAAACTGGAATACGGCTTCAAATGGCAGTGGAAAAACATACAATCCCGGGGATTCATTCACGGCTCTTACAAGTACAAACGGTGAAACAGTACATCTTTATGCTCAATGGACAAAGAACAGCTACACAACACACTTTGATCTGAATGGCGGTTCGGGCTATGCTCCTGATCAGACTGTTGCATATGGCGAAAATGTATCTCTTCCTATGGATGGATTTTCCAAGGAAGGTAAAACATTTATCGGATGGTCTTTAACTGCAAATGACATTGGTTCAACAGTACAGTCATTAAGGTCTGGCTTTTCATATGTCAATATGTATAAGACGGAGACAAAATACTTTGACTCTCCGCAGGATGTAACACTCCATGCGATGTACTCAATTCCTGTATCGGATGTAAAATCTGTACAGTTGCGCGTGTTGCAGAAGAATGGCCCACAGATGGATGTTAAGTCTATTTCAGATGTTAGCTTCCACAAGGACGGAGAAGCCTTCTACTCATTTATAGGAGCTTACAAACTTGTTCAAATGTTAAACTCTTCAGGCGGATATTATCAGGCTTACAACAACTATTATTGTAATCTTGGAGCCGACATTATAGCAACAGACAATGCTGGAAATGTTGGAACTATCTGGAGGCTTGAACTTAATGGTGCAAACAATCCTGATCCGCCAGCACCTGAATACAGAACAGTTAAAACAGATCACTATATGTACAAGTATAAACTGGCAAGAAACAATAGTGGATTTGAATACTACGATACGACTGACGGCCAGCAGGTTCTCAAAGGAACAAGTTATGAGGCAGGTTTCCTGAATGAAAAGTCGAATCCAAGGATTCCTGACGGATATGAACCGGTGCGCATGACTGTTAAGTTTCAGGATGTTCAGGGAGCTTCAGAAAGTGATATTATGAACAAATATAACGGCGATAATGATGTTGATAATATATCTATAACTGAAAACACTTTCTATTCTGCATACTACATGCCGAAACAGTACAAAGTACATTTTAAGACTGCTTCAAATGAGTCTTTTATCAAAAATAAAAACGCTGATAACAGAAATTCAAAGTCATATCTGTATACAAACAATGAAATGCCTACAATGAACATTCATTATACAGAAGCCTTTGAAGAGCTTCCATCAGCATCAAAAACTGGACACACATTCACAGGATGGTTTGTACTTGATGAAAATGGAAATGATACAGGCGTACAGATTAAGAAAGATGAACCTTTTAATTATACCCGTGATATAACTGTAGTCCCTCACTGGGAAATTAACAGTTATAAGATTACTTATGACGCAGCAACAAACGGCGGCGTACTGTCAGGAAAGTCGTCTGAGTCGGTGCAGTATAATTCAAAAGTAAATATAGACACAAATAACTACAGTGCAGCAAAAGACGGTTTTAATTTCCTCGGATGGAACACCAATCCAGAAGCTACAGAAGTCAAGGGCGGCGTTTTTGAAGATGGCGCAAAAGTGCTTAACAACGGCAGAATGCCTGATAAAGACATAACGGTTTATGCAATATACAGCCGTACTGTCACAGCAAAATTCTACAGTGCTTATTCGCAGGGAGAGCCTTATGAAATCGCACCTTCAGGAACACTTACTGACACTATCAGCGTGACATACTACAATACTGATACATCAGGCGAAATTACAGCTCCAAAGTCAAAACAGGGAAACCTCGACTGGACATTCTGTGGATGGTCTACAGAGAACAACTGGAATTCACCTATTGCAATAGTGGCCGACAATAAGATAAGTATCAGCAAAGACACAGACTTTTATGGGCTGTACCAGAAAAATGTAACACTGAGTTACGAAAGCAACTGCGATGCGTCAGTTGATCCAATGACAGGAACAGTTTATTTCAATGCAGCTCCCGACGGAAAGCAGGGTGACTATAAAAAGAATTTTGAAGGAAATCTTGATAGTTCACTGCAAAGCAATGAAGCAAACAGTTTCGTTGGCTGGGTACAGACGTTCCCACAGACAAACTGTGCTGTATGCGGAAACCCTACAAAGGACAGCATCATAGGAACAATCGACACAAGCGTTAACGGCTGTAAATGTAAGTGTTTCTATCCAAACAGCGGATATAAGAACAAGCGTCAGGATGGATGTACATGTTGCTTTATGGCAAATGATGCATTCAGCATTGACCGTGATACAACTGTTGCTGCAAGATGGGATGCATATCCAACAATCAGTGCAAAGGATACTTATATCTCAGTTCAAGAAAAGAATGATTTTGAGAAAAAACTCCTTGACTCAGCGGAGTCAATTGATAACGAGGATGTTACAACACCAATAGTTATACAGAATAAGGATGAGATTAAGGAAATCATAAACGGCACTGATGAAAATGTTGATGTGACAGTTATTTACAAAACAGCTGATTCATATGGAAACATTACAACAGAGAGCAAGATGCTTCATGTCATAAACACGGCATCAAAAGAAGCTGCAAACACATCATATGCAAGATTCATCAATACAAAAGCAAAGAACGCTTCTTACAATATGGGTGGACTTGAAGAAAATTCACTATGGCTCACAAAACAGTCATACAAAGATGCGTTAAACACAGCTCTTTCAAATGCTGATAGTGTAAAGGGTAAAAAGATGGATACCGCTAATTCATATCTTCTTGGAAATGGAAAGGCATACAAGCCACAGTACGTACTTAAATACACAAACAGTGATATAAAGGCAATAAAGAAATATCTGAAAAATAACGGATATGGAAAATTCCAGTCATCTACTGACATGGACAAAGGAAGCAGTATATTAAAGGACTACTTCAAGACATATGTTGAAGCATACGAAGAATAATTTTTTGTATCACACAATTGGCAGGAGACCGTTCGCGGTCTTCTGTTTTTTTAGAATGAATGAGAAAAAGATTAATCATATTTGTCAGTGGAATGAGATGAGGTTTGTGAATTATTATATGTACTATCAAATTATAAATTGATAGTAAATTAGTGCTATACTCCTACGCATAAATATGCTATACTATATGTAGTGGTTTTTTAAAGACAAATTCAGATATATGCCCGAAAAAGAAAAAATCTTATATAGAAGGCCATTTGCTAAAATGAAATCTAACATACTATATATGTAAAAAAGGAACAGATTTTAGTTCCATGAAACACAGATCAGATTGAAGAGAAGGAGAAATATCAATGAAAAAGAAAATTTTAATGGCCCTCCTGTGTGGAACAATGACAGCGTCATTATTCACAGGCTGCGGCAAGTCTGACAGTATAGAGCAGACAAAGGACAAAATGAAAGTTGAGGCAGGTGACACCTTCAATTTCAAGGTATCAGACTACTTCAAGCACTCAAACGGAGACGCTATCAGCGATGATGAGTACAAGCTCGATGCGACAGCGGTAAACACTGACAAGGTAGGAGAGTACACCGTAAAGGTTACATTCGGCACAGGTAATGATGCAAAGGATTACAAGGTGAAGGTAGCTGTGCAGGATACCGTTGCACCAGAAATCAAGGCAAAGGGAGATGTCGCAAACAGTGGATATACATATGTCAACGACATGAGCACAGACATGTCACAGTATGTTGATGCAACAGACATCACAGACCTTAAGTATTCCACAAAGGCTGAGAAACTCGGAGACCTTGCCGAGGTAAACGACCAGTCAATTGCAGGTTATCTTGAGCAGGTGAAGACTGTAAATGACGCAGAAGCCGCAAAGCAGGCTGAAGCTTCAAAAAAGAGTGACAAAAAAGAGGACAAGAAGGCTGATAAAAAGGATGCAACAGAGAAAACCGATGGCACCGAAAAGGCTGACGGTACTGAAAGCGCAGCCCAGACAGCAGATGACCTCAAAAACATGGGCGAGGGCTTCTATCTTACAACAGTAACAGCCACAGATGCAGGTGGCAATACAGCAGATGTGTCGTTCCTTGTAATCTGCGACAAGACAGCGCCTGTTGTATCATACAACGGACAGCAGCTTGCTGACGGAAGCACAATAGAGCTTGAGAAAGACATAAATGATGCATCAGAGGTAGTTTTTGATGTAACAGACAACACCCGTGGAAAGCTGGCAGACGGCGACTATACCAAGACGCTCGATAAGAGTAATGGCTACAGCTTCAAGATTGACGCAGGGGATTCTGCAGGAAACCAGACTTCAATCAGCGTGAACGGAAACGTGAAGAAACAGGAAGTGGCTGAGAACAGCAGTTCTGCTAACAAGGGAAGCGGAAAGAACAACGGCGGTTCAAAGAAGAATAACACCTCATCAGGAAAGAAGCACAACAGCAGCTCATCAGGTGGCAGTTCTGCACCTGCAAGCAATCCGGAAAACGGAGATAATACCGTGAGCGAGCCTGCTAATAATAATGTGCAGTATGGAGTGATTACATGGACAGACAAAGGCGGTGGATGTTACAAAGTATATGCACATAACTGGAATGAAGCGCAATCTTATGCAGATGCTTTTGTTAAGAGTAAACTTGGTAGCAGTTACTCAGGAAGTTTTCAATCAGGCGGTTCTAGTAACGGAGTCTATTCCGCTGGTGGACTTATAGCAAGAATTGATAACGATAGCGCTAATGCAATATATGAAATGCGACCAAATGTTGCTAAGGTTGTGAGTGGTTCAACCTTTAACGAATCTACATGGGAATGGGAAGACGCTAAAGATATAAGCTGGTAAAAGCAGCAAATGTTATAGAGGATAAGACATCTCTTTTTGGGATGTCTTATTTTTTTAAAAGAAAAAATCATACTTATACTGTAAGTAAAATTTACAAATATCTAAGAAAGGAGGATTTTTATGCTAAGTAGGTTAAAAAAGATTGCAAAACGTGCAGCTGCGGTTATTGCAACGGGAATTATCACGTTGACAGCATTACCCGCTATTCCTGTACATGCATCTGAAGATGTTATAAATTATCATGTATATCAGAATGCTAAACAACTTTATGACTCAGTAGCAGACACATCATGGATATACACCACCCCCGACAATTCAGAACTTTTCTGGGTGACAAAGAGTAACAAGGCATCAAGCTCATCTCATCTGAAATACAGAACCCTTGGCTGGAGACTTGTTATATCGGGAAGCGGGTATTCGCAGAAATGTGACCTGATACTCAACAACACAATCAAAAGGCCAGCAGGGGCATTAGGAGAGTGTGAGAGTGATGGTTACTATTATATTCTGTATACCATAGACTTAAAGACGGTCTATAACAGAATGTGTGCCCAAAACAGCAGTATAGCAGCAGCGATATACGGCGGTTCATCATATCATATTGTGGCACATCCGATAATGACAAAAGTACCGGCAAACAGCAGCCCAAGCGGATCGCTTACAGGAGAAAACTCAAACGGAACTGTTAATGCAAGTGGTTTTGTATGTTTCATGGATGAAAATGGCGGCTACAATGCACTGAAGAATTGTGCTTCATGGAGTTCAGCTTCGTATGATGCGTTTAGTGATTTCCATTCTGGAAGAAATTGTGATATAAGCGCAATGAAATACAATGTCCGATATAGGATTGTGGATGGAAATGGCAATGCTGTTGAGAACACTTCTTTGTCTAGCGGTTTGAAAACAAATTCAGGCGGAGATGTCGTTAATTCGAGGGGATCTGCGTATTCGCAGAATGTAACATCGTTCGCCCCAATAAGCGCATTAAATGTTGCGATTACAAAGCCTGGCTATACTCTTGAAACAGTATGGAAAAAATCCGGAACAAACTATGCAGTTGGTTTTGGCGGACAGATTACATCCTATGCGATAGGCGGCAACACAACCCTTGTAGCAAAGGTAACACCAAACACATATTATGTTGACTACTATAAGGATGGAAATGTTATCATGCGCCAGACATGTACTTATGACAAGAACTTCAGTACATATGACGGCACATCTGTTTCGTGGGACAATTATGTATTCAAGAACTGGAATACACAGGAAAATGGAAAGGGAACAACATATAACTCAAAGCAGACAGTTAAAAATCTGACGACCGTTCCAGGCGGAGTGGTTAAGCTTTATGCACAGAAAGAGCCGAAGGAATATGAAGTAACACTGAATCCTGTTGGAGGAAGTGGCGGCACAGATAAGGTATATGAGAAATATGGTATCAGATACACAGCTCAGAGTGAAAAAGTTGTAAATAATCCGGCATCAATAAGTGCTGTAACTTCACCAAAGAAATTTGGTTATGATTTTACCGGATATTTTACATCGGCTAATGGTGAAGGAAACAAGTTTGCAGATGGCGTAAACCCGTTAATGCAGACACCTAATGCAAACCACACGGTTGCTATCACAAAAGATACAGTAATGTTTAATGCAAAAAACACACATACTGTATATGCGAATTATACACCGCGTACACCGGTCATCAGTTTTAACAAGCAGGGCGGTTTAGGTGGCTCAGATTCAACAACAGCTACATTCGGCAACGACCTGCCACTTGTTGACAACAACAAAAATTCTTTGTCAGCACCGTCAAAAGAAGGCTGGTCATTTAAGGGCTACTATACAGAGCCTGATGGCAGAGGAACAATGTTTTACAACGAGTCTATGGGTGCAACAAAGACCTGTGACTTTGAAGACAACCTGACTGTATATGCCTACTGGGTGGACAATATTCCGCCAACAGTAACTGTCGTGCCAACTACAAACGGATGGACAAATCAAGCTATAAACATCACCATACGAATGCATGACACAGGAAGCGGACTTAAAAAATCTGGCTGTGTTATCAAAATGGATGGCAAAGAAATTGGCTGGAACCGATGGTTTAGTGACGGATGCACAGACGAAGTTGTTACAACCATCACATGTACTACAGAGGGCATTCACAAGTATGAAGCTATTGCCACTGATATGTGGAGCAATGTAAGTTCTGCAATGACCGTTGTATATTATGATATTACGGTGCCAAAAGGAAGTGTTCATGCTTACGGCCCGGGAGTTTCAGAAAGAATACCGATGACATATCTTAATAATAGCTCAGTATGGTACATCCGAGACGGAAAAGTTACAGATTACAACGTAAAATACGACTAGGACGGAAACACAAGATCAGATATCTGACGAGATTAAGCATGGCACAAGCCGTGCTTTTTTCGTTTATGGAAGAAAAATAAGTGCCACAGGTGCTGACAGGGGATTCAAAAGGTAACAGTTCATTCCGTGTTAAATGCGATGACTTTAAGGCTGGCAGCATAAAAGTAACAGTTCCAGACAGCTTTCCATATAAGCAGGCAGGTAAAGCTGATGTAACAGCTGCAATAACAGTGAAAAGCGGTAACAATATTATTACACCAACAAATAAAGTTTGTGTATATAATATAACCACCACTAACGGATTATCAGCCGGGTGCTGGCAGGGAAGCTTTAATATTGGACTGACACTGACAAAAGAATAAAGAAACACAGATTAAGGGTATAGTTAATAGCTATGCCCTTATTTTGTCCACGAAATGAAAATCAATATAAAAAACGCGTGAAAAACTTTCGTAATTCACACGCCTTTTTTAAATTTATAATTTTATGCTTTTTTCTCTAACTTCTTCCATGGTGCTTCCGTGTATAAATTGATTTTTTTCGTTATCTGACAAAGCGGCAACTGAACAGCCTTTTTGACGAGCTAGTTTTGTTAACCCGCGATAATCAATGTCGAAATTAGGTATTTCGCTAATTTTGTATACGTGTGGTTTAGATAATGTCGTCTCTCCAATCATAGTTATACACCTCCTGTATTTAATATACATTTTAAAGGGTATTTGTGAAAAAAGCAATCTGTTCCATAAATACACATTAGCATAAAACAGCTTCATTTGGTTCGATTTTTGCCAAAATCATACTCATTTAATACAAATCACGTCAAAAACGTATTCATTTTTCACGATTTATGCCAAAAATGGTATCATTTTTATGCCTTGAAAGCAATGTACAGTCAGTTTATAATCCAAGTAAGGTATTTAGCAGTTGTAATATATTTTAGAATGGGGATGAAAATTTCAGGAAGAAGGTGGAACATGATTTATCTAACAGGCGATACACACAATGATTTTTCAAAGTTGTCAAACAAATCCTTGAAAAAACACAATTTAAAGCTTACAGAGGATGATTATATAATTGTTGCCGGTGACTTTGGACTTTGCTGGGCGCACGATAAAACCTTTGACTGGAACTGTAAATGGTTTGCCGAGAGGTCTTTCACAACGCTCTGGGTTCAGGGGAATCACGAAAACTATGACATGATTGCAGAATATCCACTGGAAGAATGGCATGGTGGTCTGGTACGCCATATCGTAAGAGATAAAGTCATTCTGCTTGAGCGTGGACAGATATTTAAAATTGATGGACATACATTCTTTACTTTTGGTGGTGCAGCTTCACATGATATTCCAGGCAGTGCTCTTGACCGAAATGATCCGAAATTCGAAATAAAGCTTAAGGAACGCCGCAGAGACTGGATTCCGTATCGCATAATCGGCGAATCATGGTGGCCGCAGGAAATTCCGACGGAACAGGAGATGCAGACAGGGATTGATAATCTTGCAAAAGCAGACTTTACTGTTGATTATGTAATAACCCACTGCTGTGCCACTGACTTGCAGACGGCCATCGTGCATTATCTCAACAAACCAAGCAAGGCAGATGTGCTGACAGATTATTTTCAGGCTTTGGAAGGGAAGCTGCATTATAAACACTGGTATTTCGGACATTATCACTACTATTTGCAGACAGATGAAAAGCACACGGTATTGTATAATGATATAATTAAACTTGAATAAGGAGAAACTGATATGAACTATTATATAAGTGACCTGCATCTGTTTCACGAAGCATCAATTCGCTTTGATAACAGGCCATTTGGCTCTTTGGATGAGATGCATGAGGCAGTTGTCA
>OHUG01001060.1_pt1 | contig 9770 bp, 8 predicted proteins | sample 1579161 | NCBI WGS metagenome assembly OHUG01 (sample SAMEA3882514, study PRJEB24775) | human gut metagenome | biome: human-associated habitat; feature: intestine environment; material: feces | place: Netherlands | collected 2009/2010 | reverse complement strand
ACGAAATTTGCTACAGCTTGACAGTGGTTTACGCATTTATAAGATCGTGCCTGTCTCATAGAGAGCATTCTTCCGCTCCATACGCTTTAATTCCGGCAATACGGTAAGTAACATGGTGATGAAGCATAATCCTCCACCAATGACGTTAGAAACCGGCTCAGCGAGAAATACGCCGTCTGTTCCCATATGCAGGACATACGGCATCAGATATGTCAGAGGCACGACGATAAATACCTTCCGAAGTAGTGAGAAAAAGATTGCTTGCTTCTTCTTATTCAGGGATTTAAAGACCGTTTGGCCAATGTATTGCATATCCATGCAGATAAACGCTGCAAAATACTGCTTCAGGGCAGGAACTGCATCTTTCATCAACGTAGTATCCGAACTGAAAATTCCGATCAGGGTTTTCGGCGCGATGATGATAATACTCCACATCACAGCCGTGTATCCGAGAATCATAAGTGCCATCATGGCACCGGCTTTTCTTACACGGGACGGGCGTCTTGCACCATAATTGTAACTCAGGATTGGCGAAGTTCCTTCGTTGATTGCATAAATCGGAGTTTCTACAAGCTGTCTGACACTGGATACGATGGTCATAACAGAAATGTAGATATCTCCGCCTGTGACGGAAAGTACATTGTTGCAGACAATCGTTACCAGACTGTTTGTCAACTGCATGATAAATCCGGCAGTTCCCAGGCTTACAATGTTTTTTGCATAAGCTGTACAGCTGGCAAGTTCCTCTTTTTTGAGGAGCCTCACTTTCAGTTCTGCTTTCTTTGTAAGAAAGAAAAAGACAAATGCAGCAGAAAGTGTCTGAGAAATGACCGTTGCAATTGCGGCACCGCGCACGCCAAGCCCGAACACAAAAATAAACAACGGGTCAAGCAGCAGGTTCGTTACTGCCCCTATGGTAACTGAAAGCATGCCGATGGTTGAATATCCCTGTGCATTGATAAACGGGTTCATACCGGTTGCAATCATAGAAGGCAGAGTTCCGATCAGGTAAAGCATCAGGTACGGATATGCATAGATTAGAGCGTCTTTTGAGGCACCAAACAGTACCAGGATCGGGCGGGCAAATAAAAAGCCAATTACCATGAGTACAATGGCACAGATACAGACCATGGAAAAAGAAATATTCATAATTTTTTTCGCTTCCTGTGGCTCATTTTTGCCGCGCTCAATCGAAAATAATGGTGCACCGCCGCTTCCGAATAGATTGCTGAATGCGGTAATGATGACAATTACCGGGAAACAAAGACCGACTGCACCAAGTGCTGCAGTTCCGATGTGCGGGATACGTGCAATATAAATCCGGTCTACAATGTTATAAAGTAAACTTAAAATCTGGGCAACCAGCATCGGGAGCGATGCTCCAAGGATATTGCTGGTTATCGTTCCATTTTCAAAATCGACTCGTTTCATTTGTAAATTCATTCCTTTTTATTTTTCTTGCTTTTTAATTCTAACATGATGTAATATATATGTAAATTATTGTTTTTATATGATAATTCAATAAAAATCATATGGATAATATATTTTCATTTTTAAATAATCAGGAGATGAATTACATTTTTATGGAAATCAGACAGTTGGAATATTTTCGTGCGATCGTAGATGCCGGAACGATCAGCGGTGCAGCAAGAGTTCTTCACATGACCCAGCCACCGCTGAGCTATCAGATGAAGATGCTGGAGGAAGAATTACAGGTATCACTCTTTTTGCGAGGTACAAAGAAAATTACGCTTACAGATGCCGGAAAGACGCTTTATGAGCAGGCCGGTAATCTTCTGATGCTTGCAGATCTGACCAAACAGGAGGTTGTCAAATCCGGTCAGGCAGCTACCCTGCACATAGGGATCACACCATCCACTGTATCGATGATGTCCGAATATTTGCTTTACTTTGCAAAAAAATATCCTCAAATTCATTTTGATGTACATGAAGGATCTACATTTACACTGAAAGATCAGCTGGAAAATGGAATGATCGATCTGACTACACTCCGCACACCAATTGTGTTAAATGGCTGTGAAACCAAGTCTCTTTCCCGGGAGAAGCTGCTTGTGATGGCAGTTCCTGATCACCCTCTGTTGCAGGGACATACATCCATCAGTCTGCGGGAACTTTCCGAACAACCCTTAATCCTCTCCCACCGCTACCGCAAATATATGCTTGCCGCATTTGAGGGTGCCGGACTGGTCTGTGATATTTATTTTGCCTGTGAGGATGCCCGCACTGCAATGACGATGGCAGAAAAGGGACTGGGAATTGCGATTCTTCCGGAGTCTATGCTGAAGCTCACTAATAAATTAAAAGCATATGATATTACTGGAGCTGATCTTACAACTGAAATTCTTCTTGCATGGAGGAAAGGCAGGATGCCGGCGGAATTACAGGATTTTCTGACATTATTTGAGGAGAAAATATAAAGTAAAAGAGCAGAGATACCTTCGAATGACTCTGCTCTTTACTTTATTTTATCATTTGGTAAGTATTTTTTAAATAGGATAAATAGAATTACCAGCTTGATTTCTGCTCATCTATAACTTCCAAAGTCTCCGGATTTACCAGATAGAAATCAACCAGTTCTGTCTCATATCCACCATCCGGATATACCTTTTCCAGAACCAATTCTTCGAAAGTATTATTATTTTCATCTGTCTTAGAACCGTTATCATACAGACAGTAATTGACATTTACTGTTGTGCCATCCTTCTCTTCTGTTGTCTCAGAGAGGATCGCGTAATTTTCTCCCTTTGCATTTGCCGTGTAAGTGAAATTCATATCCGGAAGGGGATTCTGTTGTTGGATATATTGATACACAGCACGCATTTCGTCCTGAAGCGGTGAAGCTTTCTGGGATTCCTGTGCCGGAGAATTTTCGGTAGAATCAGTGGTACTACTATCTTGTGTTTCCGAATCATTCGGGTCAGAATCCGGTACAGAGGATTCTGTTAAAGTGTCTGTATTCGGCAAAAACAAACCCGTTTTTTGCATATAAATCAGGTTATCAGTTCGGTACTGTGTAGCGATGCCGTAATCAGGCTGTACGGAAAGATAAATATAATGCTGATCTTGACCGGTTACGGTTTCCGTTCCTTCTACGCCAAAGCTCACAATTAAAAAGCTGTAACCAATCAGAGAAAGTAAGAAAAGAGTCAGTGCGGCATAAGAAACGGCAATTATTCGTCTGGCTGCTTTCCTATTAAGGAGACTTTTTTGCTTTTTATACAGACAGATCATGCCCCAGATCAGCAGGCAGGACAAGGTGACGGAAACGCAGATGACGGATATTTCAGCAAAATAATAGCGGATTGCATATCCTGCGCTTTTATTGATACCATACCATGCACCGTAGAAAAAGGTACTGTATGCCAGAACGATTGTAATCAGACAGGTACGCAGGATATGCTCTTTTCTTGTCGGAGTGAATTTTTTTAATGCAGAAATAAGTCTGTCCATTTCTTCTGCTTCAATCCAGGTGGTAAGTTCTGCTTCAGATGGATATTCACCGTTTGTGTCAGGAATTCCTGTATAACGGGTTAAAAACTGATTTTTTGTATCAGTATCTCCCACTTCTGCTGCCAGTAAGATCTGCATATAATACAACTGTTTTAACTGGACCGGTGTGCATTTTCCAACAGAAATCTGTGTAATTGTCTGTGTAGCATGATCGTATTTCCCAAGCTGGATTTCAAGGCTTGCAATCAGGAGCAGCATGCGGTTATTCGTAGCAAGATCGCGGACAGATTGTATATGATACATATAAAGCGCATACTCATAGTGTTCGTCCAGTGGCATTCTACTCGATATCTTTCTGCTCCATCCGGCTTCTACAAACTGGAGCCCGAAAGCAAGTTCGATAACGGCAAGAAGCTGGCAAAGGAAAGCCGTAAGTCCCCAGACATTGGTAGTGAGTTTCTGATAGGTCAGAAAAAAGATTGCAGCGGCAGCCAGGATGACGAACAACCATCTCAGCATGAACACGCGGCGGGCTTTCTTTTTTACGGTTGGATTCCATGGATATGTTTTTAATTCTGAATCTAGCACGGGCAAATCTCCCTTCCGTTGTCTAAATTATCGATTTTCAAAAATATAATCTTAGTATTTAAGTGCCTCCTTTATGACGAAATAAAAGGGGCGCTTAAATCACTTTTCATATTTACTATTTTACTTCTACCAGTTCGATCTGGAAGTTCAGTTCTTTTCCAGCCATCTCATGGTTGGCATCAAATGTGATGTTGGTTTCTGTCTTTTCGGTTACGGTTACCGGGAATGGCTGTCCATACTGGTTGGTCAGATATGCATGTGCACCGACTTCCAGATCTTCTGATCCAGGAAGCTGTGCGATTTCCAGCGTGAAAATGGCGCGTGGATCCGGCATGCCGTAAGCTTCTTCCGGCATCAGATGGATGTTGATGGTCTGTCCTACTTCCATTGTTGCAACGGCTTTATCGTAACCATGGATCATCTGTCCGGCTCCGCATACAAATTCCAATGGCTCTCCGCGGTCATAGGAAGAATCAAACTGGGTACCATCATCAAAGGTACCTCTGTAATGGGTACGGCAGGTCTTTCCGACATTCGGACCTTCAAAATCCGGCACATGTGCGCCACCACATCCGCTACATCCACTGCAGTGTCCGCCACAGGAATGTTCTTCTTCAGCAGAAGTTTCTTCTGTTGCTGTTTCTTCATGCTGTCCACAGCAGGAATGACCTTCTTCGTGGTGATGGTCACAATTTGTACCTGCAGATTCCAGTTCTCCTGCAAGATAGGCATTTACTGCCGCATCTACTTCTCCTGCTGCACCGGATATAACTTTGATACCGGCTTCTTTCAGCGCTTCTTGTGCACCTTCTCCGATACCGCCACAGATCAGAACATTTGCACTCTGCTCAGAAAGGAATCCTGCAAGCGCACTGTGTCCGGCGCCACCAGCATGAACAATCTGCATGGAAGTGATCTTTCCGTCTTCTACCTCATACATTTTAAAAGTTTCTGTCTTTCCGAAGTGCTGGAAAATAGATCCGCCTTCGTATGTTACTGCTATTTTCATTTGTAAAATCCTCCTTGAGATACCTTTACTCAATAGTATAACATATGGATTGCGAAACGCATAGAAAAAGTATACAATAATGAAAGAAATAATGAGACAAAACGAAAGAAAAAAGGGACTGGAAAATGAGTAGTATTTATTTGAGCAACGCAATATTTATGATGATAATACTGACGATCATCTTTTTAAGGATCCGGTATTATATTACATGGAGCCCGAGTAAAAAATATACGATGATCTTTATTGGCATGGTAGAGCTTTATGTGTTAATGGATGCATTGTTTATGAAAGAACTCTTAGGTAAGTCAGGAAACCTTTTGCAGTTTAAGCTGGTTGTGTTTTTCTTTTATCTGGTTTATGTAATCATGCCATATGTGTGGCATTTGTTTATGCAGAGTTATATGGGGATTAACCGTTCAAAGAAGCAAAGATTTGCGGAAATGATTCCGTTCATTCTCCTGGTTCTGATGGTGCTTCTCTCAGTTCCGACGGGAATTGTCTGGAGATTTTCACGGAACCGGACCTATATACGCGGTACATTTTTCGGAGTGTTTGCCGTACTCAATCTGTTTTATTACGTTTATACATTTGCACAGACATTCTTCATTTTATTCATGAACAATACAAAGGGTGTCAGATATCTCATAAAATCGGCACTGTTTTCAGCAGTCCCACTGATCGGAATTCTGGCAAATACCTATATCATTCCACTTTATGGGGCATATCCGTTCCAACCGTACTGCCTGGTAATCGGAGCACTGCTCTCCTACCTGTTCATGGTGGAGCACCAGCAAGATCAGATGGAGTTTGAACACCGGAAAAGACTGTCCAATGCATTGGAACTGGAAAAAGAATCGACACGGAAAGCGAAAGTATCCGGTGAGGTAAAGAATGCTTTCCTTGCAAATATGTCCCATGATATCCGTACCCCGATGAATGCGATCATTGGATTTTCTGATATCATTGCAGAACATCCGGATGATGAAGAAATTGTAAAAAATGCAATTTCCAAAATTCAGGCATCTGGTGAGATTCTTCTGAAGATCATCAATGATGTGTTGGATCTGTCTAAAATCGAAAGTGGAAAGGCAGAAATTGTGGAGATGGTAACTGACCTGAAGCAAATGGAAGAAAATCTGAAAATGATGCTCGAATACAGCATCCAAAAGGGAATGATTGATTTCAAAGTTGAGGATCAAATAGAGAATCCACTGGTATGGTGTGATGCGACAAAACTGCAGCAGGTACTGGTAAATGTACTGAATAATGCAGTTAAATTTACCCCAGCGGGAGGAACGATCACATTTAGCTGCGTCCAGAGAATGATCGCACCTGGATTTGCCGAATACAAATTCACGATAAGGGATACCGGAATCGGTATGACTGAAGAATTTCAGAAACATGCGTTTGAGGCATTTGAAAGAGAGCGAACTTCTACCGAGAGCAAGACTGAAGGAACAGGGCTTGGACTTGCGATTGTGAAGAAACTGGTAGATCTGATGCATGGTGATGTGATAATCCAAAGTAATTCCGGTCAGGGAACCAAAATACAGATTTCACTTCCCCTTCGGATTGCAACGGAAAATCAGCTTCATCAATCAGATAAAGCAAAGGAATACAAAATAGGTCTTGACGGAATGCATGTACTTTTGGTGGAAGATAATGAATTAAATGCAGAAATTGCCATGGAAGTTTTGAAAAATAAAGGGGTTCTTGTGAACTGGGTTCCGGATGGATGCGCCTGTGTGGAAGAAATTCAAGATAAGGAAGCAGGCACATATCAGTTTATCCTGATGGATGTACAGATGCCACGGATGAATGGATACGAAGCGACACAGAAAATCCGTCAGCTTGCAGATGTGAAGAAGGCACAGATTCCAATCATTGCCATGACTGCAAATGCATTTGAGGAAGACCGGAAACATGCGCTGGATGCTGGGATGGATGGGTTTATTATGAAACCGTTCCGGGTGGATGAAATGATGAAGGTGATCGGAGAAGTGATGGAATAAATGAATGTGGAAAGAGCAGGGAAAGAACTTTGGAAAGTTCATCCCCTGCTCTTTGTGTGTTTCATCAATCTACGCGGCTATGTTGCCCGCGTTTTTTGTAATCTTTATCAATCCGCTTTTTCCAACTAGAATCAAGCGCTGCATTGCACCGAACAGCAGATATGGCATCATTTAATACTTCATAATTCAATGCAGTTCCTTCGCAGTCACATTGATAATTGGCAGCTTTATCTGCGTCAATTCCAAAATGACTGGCTGTTTTAATCGCATCAATATTTGCGCCGAGGAACAGAAACTCCCATCCGTATTTTTCCTGCTGACGCTGAATCATCTGCTTTACTTTATCACTGCCGTACATATGGCTTGCATTTTCCATACCATCTGTCATGATGATAAAAACGGTATGCTCCGGTACATCTTCCGTGCGCGCATATTTGTGGACATTTCCAATGTGATGGATAGCACCGCCGATCGCATCCAGGAGAGCCGTACAGCCGTACACAGAATAATCGTCTTCTGTCATAGAGGGAATCTTCTGCACCTCTACTCTGTCATAAAGGACTTTACTGTTATTGTTAAAAAGCACGGTAGAAATCAGCGCCTGCCCTGCCTCTCTTTTCTGCTTTTCAATCATAGAATTGAAGCCGCCTATGGTGTCCTTTTCCAGTCCGCTCATGGATCCGCTGCGATCTAAAATAAATACAACTTCTGTCAGATTTTTTCTCATACTAAATTTCCTCCTAAGTAATGGCTTATTTTGTTTGTAACTATAGGATACTGCCATTTTCAGGGGAAATGGTCGCATGAAAAGCGACACTTTTTTATGGATCAGAAAATTTCTACAGAATCATATCAGGTGAACAACGCTATGTGCCAAATTGCCAAACTATTTTCTTCTTAGCCTCCAATCAGACTTTGATCAAAGGCAAAGAGTGCTTCATTGATTTCGTAAATACTATAATTTTGCTTCAAGATAAAATATTCAACGATTACGTCAAATTTGCTGGAATGAGACAGGGCAAATCCTGCTTTCATCAGCATATCCTGAATTTCCGGAAGCGGAAGCTCAAGTGCCAGCGCAAATGCAAGAACGGTCGGTTTGGATGGTTTGTAGTACTTGTCATTTTTAATCTTGGAAAATAATTTCCGGTCAATATTGGCTTTCTTATAACACTGAGAATCGGTCATTCCACTTTCATCAATCTTCCGAAGCAGCATTTCAGAAAAGCTTTCATCCATTTGCTGCAAGGCATCTTCCAAAGTTGCAGCCTTACTTAACGGTACATTTGATGGCTCTGGTAAAGATATGCTTTCACAGAGATCCATTTCCTGGAACTGCTTCTGGCGCCTCATTGCTTCGGATGTTTTGTTAATGTGTGTTTCTACATAATGATCATCGATATAAGATGCAATATCAGAAAACAGTTTGCTGCTGATCCGATAAGCTGCTTTATCAAAAATGACGATGTATACCGTCATATCATTTTCCATAAGAAATGCGCTGATCGCGTCGATTGCAACCTTCAGCGCCTGAGCTTTCGGATAGCCGTAAATTCCGGAAGAAATCAGTGGAAATGCTATGGTTTCACAATGTTTTTCTTTTGCAAGTGCTAAGGAATTTTCATAGCAGGAAGTAAGCAGCTCCCGCTCATGAAACTGTCCGCCTCTCCAAATAGGACCTACTGCGTGAATGACATAATTGCAAGGCAGATCATAGGCGTTTGTAATCTTTGCATCTCCGGTCTGACAGCCGCCTAATGTGCGGCATTCCGCTAAAAGCTTGGGCCCTGCTGCACGGTGAATGCAGCCATCCACTCCACCGCCGCCGAGCAGGGAAGAATTCGCGGCATTGACGATGGCGTCTACGGACATTTTGGTGATATCATTTCTGACGATTTGTAATGGCATGGGTTGGTGTGCTCCTTTAGGTTAGTGTTTGATGATTTTACTTTTATAGTAATGATAAGCAGGTGCCTTTTTTAATTTTTCAAAACATATACAGTGCTTTTATATGCACCTTGTCGTTCCAAAATTCCCATATTGACCAGTTCTCCAAGAATTCTTCTTGCTCGACGTTGCTTTACTCCAAGTAATTCTTCTACTTGCCGAGATTTAATCGATCCTGTCTCTTTCGCAAATTGAATAATTGAATTTTGCTGTGCCGACAAACTATTTACCAGCGTTTTACCGGCATTTATCGGCATTTTATCGGCATTTATCGGCATTTTATCGGCATTATTACTTTCAATTACTTTACTGCTTCCAGCTTCTATTCCATAATCAAACGAATATGCATCATCCAATGGAACAATAATCCGGAATACATCGTCTTCCACAAACAAAGGATCTTTCCCTGAATAATATTTGCTGTATTTGAATAATTTTCTTACACCAGATCCAAGCTGGTCAGCATAACCGATATTCCTGAAAAACGATGCTATAAGAGGATTTTTTGGATTTGGTTCCAGATTATCTACTGTGATGAAACCTTCCTTTGTTGCACGATTCGCATTTTCCACATACATTCGATCTTTCTCAATCACAAACTTTGCTGTATAACTGCTTGTAAATTCACGGTGCATCAACGTATTACTGATTATTTCTCTGACAATTGTATTCCTAAGACTTTTGTTTACTGTATCTTCCAGGAAAAACTTGTCTGGTAAGTTTTTTCTTCCAAAATCAAGAAG
>OHUG01001048.1_pt1 | contig 9899 bp, 9 predicted proteins | sample 1579161 | NCBI WGS metagenome assembly OHUG01 (sample SAMEA3882514, study PRJEB24775) | human gut metagenome | biome: human-associated habitat; feature: intestine environment; material: feces | place: Netherlands | collected 2009/2010 | reverse complement strand
CCCCTGCCCGTCGTGTCGTCGGCGTTGCTAACCTTCCCATGGGTGCGGCTATTCAGATCGACGCCATCTTCGGCAACTTCGAAGGCACCCCGCCGATCGCATAGGTCTATGCCGCCTGTGCAGCAGCGCGTCGCGTCGTGCGGCCTTTCGTGGGCGGTTCGCCTGAATGCAAACGTGTGCGACGTAACGTGTCTTGGGTGTGAATAAAGCTTCAAAAGGAGGTGGGTTTATCCCGCCTCCTTTTTGTTGTCTGCCGGCTTACTCCCCGGCGTTTTTCGTGATAGTGGCGTTCTTTCTTTTGATATACGATTCGTTCATGGCTCCCGCGCCTCTCGGGCGCTTCTGGGAGGTTTCCGTATTGCATCGAAGGAGATGAATATGAAGATGAAGACTGCGGCTCGTACCGTTTCGTCGTTCATGGTTGCCTTGCTTGCGAGCATGCTGTGCGCCTTCGGGCTGTTTGCCATGGCGGGCTGCTCTGCCGAAGAAGCGGCCGATACGGCTGTTCAGGAAGTCCTAGGCGGTTCGGATGCGGGCGATAACGAATCTCAGGACAACGAAGACGACGGCAAGAGCGACAACGACAATGCCGACGATACCAATGACGACAACGAAGACGATGGCAATGACGGAGACGATGGCTGATTGGATAGCGACGACTAGCCATCGAACGGAAAAGTCGTCCTGTCGAGCCTGTCTGGATATCGGACGCAGTTCGCAGGTTGGCATTTGCATCAATATAGAAAATACCAGTTCAAGATACTTCTATACACCGTATAGTCTATTCATTGTAAGGGTGTGATGTGAGGTGCCAGCCGTTGCAATGGGGGCAGTGGTAACATTGCAGCCCCGTTGTGCCGTGGTCTGCGCATGAGGCAATGGCATCAAGCGCTTCGTAGCGCGTGACATAGCGATTCTTCGATTCGCATGCTTTCTTGCGCAAGGCTGCTTCTTTTTCCTGCGAGCGCTTGGCATTGCGTTGCTCCTCGCGGGCGAAGATGTCGTCCATGCCGCCGCCGAGGCTTGCTTTGAATTCGGCGGTTTCTTTCGCCCAGGCGGAGCGTTTTCTTCTTCCCATGATAGTGTTCGCTTTCTGTGACGTGGTTTCCAATATCGGCTGCAGCGTTTGCAAGGCGTTCGGGGCTTGATCGCGACGCCGTTAGCCGTTTCGCCCGCCGTGCTTCGCATGCTAGTTCGATTGCGGGGGAGGCACGATGCAATCGTAGCGGACGGCTTTTCCGGCAAGGGAATAGCTCGGTTTTCTATCGGCGAGATACGGCCCCTTCGGTGGCCTTTTAATCACTGTCTTGCGCGGATGCACGCTCAATGCCGCATCGAGCATTTCCTCCTGGTTGCTGCACGGGCGCTCAAGATGGTGCAGAAGTTGGAATTTCTTCTTTACGGCTGCGCTTTTGGTCCGCGCGGGAAACATGGGGTCGAGATAGACTACGTCGGGCAGCTGGTCGGCATTGTCGCTTTTGGCCAACTGGGCAAGAGCTTCCACGCTGTCGCCCTCGTGAAAATGCATGCGATTTACGATTTTCGCAAGCTCGGGATGCTCTTGTGCGCGCAGCAAGGCGTCTTGCAGAAGCGCTGCGACGACGGAGTCGCTTTCGTAAAGATCAACCTCGAAGCCCGCTGCCGCAAGGAGAAAGGAGTCTTCCCCAAGGCCTGCAGTTGCATCGAAGACTTTCGGGTTTGAGGCGCCTTTAATTTTTGCCGCCCGAACCAGAAGTTCGTTTTGCAGTTTTCCAGGACGCAGGCGGGGAAGCATTGTGGAGAAGTCGGCATGCAACGTCATGCCGTCTCCGACAAGCGAGAGGCCATCTTCGCCAACATACAGCGCAAGTGGCGTTTGGGACGCTTCGTGTTTGCTGCATGCGGTCTGTGTGCCAAGATGTTCGGCTAGATGCAAAGCTCGGGTGCGGTCTTGCTCTCGCTCTGCGAAAACGGTCACGTTCATAACGGGCTCCTAACGGTTTAGGCCTCCCATTATAAGGACAATGCTCTCGGGCTGCTCGCTAGACGCAAGCGTCCTGTAACGGGCGCTTGCGCGTATCCCTATGATTGGCTGGCGTGCTTTTCCATGTCTTGCGGCGATTTGATGACGAACGCGAGCACAAGTGCTGCGGCCGCTACGGCTAAAAATGCCCAGAATGCCGGACCGTATGATCCCGTGGAGGTTTGGAGCGTGGCGAGCACGAGCGGCCCTGCCGATGCCGAGGCGATCATCTGCAGCGTGGCGACGGCGTAGTTGATGCCGAAGAACTTCGGTCCGAAGAAGCTGCTGCTGACAACGGCCATGGTGGCCATGTTTCCGCCGTACACCAGCCCGAGCAGCATGAAACCGGCCACGATGAGCGGGAAGCTGCTCAGCATAATGGCCACGTCGCATAAAAGCATGGATAGCGCAAAGCCGACGGACACCCATAAAAACGAGATGCGATAGCCGAATTTATCCCATACGAGACCGCACATCAGTCGTCCGAAACCGTTGCACAAAGAGATGCCTCCCATGGCGGCCGTTGCCATCATAGCGCTTGCGGCGGCGTCCATTCCTGTTGCGGAAAGCACTTCTTCGGCAGCGGGTACCGCCTGGCTGATAAGGCCAGGACCACCGCTGCTCACGAGAATCAGCCAGAGAAACGCCAACCGGAACGAAGGCGTTTGACCATCTCCAGAGCGGAGTAGTCGCGCTTTTGATTGCCGGATTCGTCGGCTGCTTTCGCAACATGCATGCTTGCGACGAATTCCACAGGAGGCAGTTTCACAATGAAGGCCACGGCGAGCATGACGACGCCGAAAACAACGCCTAGGATCAAAAACGTGGTTTGCCAGGAAAATTGGCCGAGAAGAACCGTGACAAGAGGGCTTAAGAGCATGGCGCCCATGCCGAATCCCATGAGCATGCCGCCTGATGCGATACCCTGTTTGTCCGGATACCATTTGACGGCGACGCTCATGACGCAGTCGGTTCCAACGCCTACGCCGAAGCCGACGATGATGCCGTAGGTGATGTAGGTCCACAGAAGCGAAGTGGTCTGCGCGGCGGCGATGAACCCGCCGGCTATGATGACCGCCGTGGCCATCATGATGATGCGGGGGCTGAAGCGTTGCTCGAGATGCCCGCAACAACCATGCCTACGCTGAACGAAATCATGGACAGCGTGAAAATAAGCGACGTCTGCGCGCGTTCCCATCCAAACTCGGTTTCGATGGGTTCCACGAAGAGCGACCACGCGTAAATCAGGCCCATGAACAGCAGTGCCACGAAAGCCGTGGCGCCCAAAACGAGTGGTGCGCGTTTTGGCGGGTGGGCCAGGGCCGCCCTGGTTTTTCGAGTGAACAAGCTTCGAGGCTTGATTCGGGCTGATAGGGGCGGCCCCGATGCGGCTATTTCCCTTTCACCATGGAAAGCGATACCTTGCCCCGCTCCTTGTCGATTTTTTCAATCCAGACGGTGACGGTATCGCCGACGGAAACGACTTCGCTCGGATGCTTGACGAAGCGGTTCGACAGCTTGGATATGTGCACCAAGCCATCCTGCTTCACGCCGATATCGACGAAGGCGCCGAAATCGACCACGTTGCGCACGGTGCCGGTCAGCTCCATGCCGACGTTTAAGTCGTCAAGGCTCGTTACCGATCTGCTGAACACGACCTCGGGTGCATCGTCGCGCGGGTCGCGACCGGGCTTTTCGAGCTCGGCGATGATATCGCGCAGAGTGGGGACGCCGCATCCGAGCTCAGCCGCCAAAGTTGCGACGTTTCCAACGCGTTCGGCGATGTCTGGGACGCCTCCTGCGGCGAGGGTCGAGGGCTTGAGGCCTGCGCGTTTGAGCAGCTCGGTTGCAACCGCATAGCTTTCGGGATGGACGCTTGTGGCGTCGAGGGGGTTGGCGCCGTCTGATGCGGAGGAACCCTGCGCAATTGAGGAACGCTTTAGGTCCGAGCTTGGGGACTTTCTTCAGCTGTTTGCGGTCGGTGAAGGCGCCGTTTTCCTCGCGGTAGGCGACGATATTTTTCGCGACAGCGGGCGAGATGCCCGAAACGTAGCCGAGCAGACTTGCGCTTGCGGTGTTCAAGTCCACTCCGACGCGGTTCACGACGCGCTCCACCACATCGCCGAGCGCACGGCCGAGTTCTGCCTGGTTCAGGTCGTGCTGGTATTGCCCCACGCCGATTGACTGGGGCGGAATCTTCACCAGTTCGGCCAGGGGGTCTTGCAGGCGGCGACCCAGGCTCATGGCTCCGCGCGTGGTGACGTCGAGGTCGGGGTATTCCTCGCTGGCGAGCTTGGACGCGGAATAAACCGATGCTCCTGCTTCGTTTACGATGGTGTAGCGCAGCTCGGCGGGCGATTGCGCGATGAATTCCGACACCACTTCTTCGGTTTCGCGGCTTGCCGTGCCGTTGCCGATGACGATGGTGTTGATGCGGTGGCGTTTGACCAGGGAATCGAGCGTCTTCTTCGTTCCTTCGACATCGCGGCGCGGAGGGGTGGGGTAGACCGTGGTGTAATCGAGCAGTTTGCCGAACTCGTCGAGCACGGCTACCTTGCAGCCCGTGCGGTATCCGGGGTCGAGCGCGATGATGCGCGCGCCTTTTACGGGACGCTGCTGAAGAAGACTCTCGGTGTTTTTGGCGAAGACGCGGATGGCGTCGGCTTGTGCTCGCTCGGTGAGCTCGCTGCGCAGCTCGCGTTCGAGCGAAGGGGCTATGAGGCGTTTGTAACTGTCTGCAATCGCCTCGTCGAGCGCTTCGGCGAAGACCCCGTTGCGTCGGGCAATGCGGCGGCTCAGCTGGCCGATCGCGGCGTCCTGGTCTGAACGCACGCGAACGCGAAGCTTGCCTTCCTTCTCGCCTCGATTGATGGCGAGCACGCGATGGTTCGGTATGCGCTGCGCGGGCTCGGAAAAGTCGTAGTACGGTTCGTAGACGCTCTTCTCATCGCCGTCGGTTGCCTCTACGGCCATGGCGGCGGTCTTCTTCGTGAAGGCGCGCAGCGTGGCGGTATGCTCCGCGTCGTCTGCGATAACTTCGGCCACGATATCTTTGGCGCCTTGCAAGGCCGTTTCGGCCGTGGCGAACCCCCCTTCGGCATTGACGAATGCGGCGGCCGTTTCAAGAGCGCTTTTCCCTGTTCGCGCTTGAGCGAGAATGAGGTCGGCCAATGGTTCGAGTCCCGCTTCGCGCGCTTTCGACGCGCGGGTCGCCCTCTTCTTCTTGAAAGGCTTATACAGGTCTTCCACACGTTGCATAACGGTGGCACCTTCGATGGATGTGCACAGTTCTTCGGTAAGTTTTCCCTGCTCTTTGATGGAATTGAGGACTTCGGCCTTGCGCGTTTCCAAGTTACGAAGGTACGTCAGGCGCTCCTCGAGGGTTCGAAGCTGCGCATCGTCCAGCCCTCCTGTGGCCTCTTTGCGGTATCGGGCGATGAAGGGAATGGTGCTGCCTTCGTCTATCAGCTTGATGACGGATTCGATCTGTGCGGGGGAGACGGAAAGCTCCTGCGCGATGGTGCGGTTGATGTCCAGCATATATGCTCCGGCTTCTCTTGATGCGTACGCCGTTTGGCTTTTGCATGCGCCGCTTGGCAGCGTCTCGGGCGACGTCGTCTGCGCGGCGGTACCATAGGATAGAACGTGTTCTATCCGAGCTGAAGGAGATGTGCAATGGATACAGCGGAAAAGCGGTATTTAGAGCTTCTTTCCCGATCGTTCCCCTCCGCCGCGAAGGCGTCGGCGGAAATCATCAATCTAAGTGCCGTGCTGAATCTCCCCAAAGGGACCGAATTCTTCGCTTCCGACATCCATGGGGAATACGAAGCCTTCTCGCACATTCTTCGCAACGGGTCGGGCTCTATTCGCCTGAAGATAGAGGACGTATTCGGCGATACGCTGAGCGCAGAGGAGAAGCGCTCCCTCGCTTCGTTGATCTATTATCCGCGCGAGCGCATGGAGCTGGTATTGTCCCAGGTGAAAGACCATGAGAAGTGGTTCGCGACCGTGCTTCCCCAGCTGGTGTCGGTCTGCAAGCGTTCTGCGCAGAAGTACACGCGGTCAAAGGTTCGCCGTGCGCTTCCTGAGGATTTCGCCTACATCATCGAAGAGCTGATGACCGAAGACCGCTACGGCGTGGACAAACAGGCGTATTATGCGGCCATCATTCATGCGGTGATCGGGACAGATCGCGGCGCCGCCCTCATCGAGGCGCTCTGTCTTTTGATTCAACGCCTGGTGATCGATCATCTGCACATTGTCGGCGACATCTACGACCGCGGTCCGTATCCGCATACCATCATGGATACGCTCATGGACTATCATTCGCTCGATATCCAATGGGGCAACCACGACATCGTCTGGATGGGCGCGTCTCTCGGCCAGCGCGGCTGCATCGCCCATGTGGTTCGCAATTGCGCGCGATACGGTAACCTCTCCATTCTCGAAGACGCCTACGGCATCAACATCCTGCCGCTTGCATCGTTCGCGCAGACCGCCTACGCTGACGATCCCTGCGTGGCGTTCGGCCTGAAGGGCAATCCCGGCCTCTCTGCGCAGGAGACGGAGCTTAACGTCAAAATCCAGAAGGCCATGGCCATTATTCAGTTCAAGGTGGAAGCGCAGCTTATCGACGAAAACCCTGGATTCGGGCTTGAAGACCGCAAGCTTTTGCACAGGATTGACCATGAGAAAGGCACGGCCGTCGTCGACGGCATCGAATACGAACTGACCGACACCGTGTTCCCCACGGTCGACCCGAACGACCCGTATCGTCTCACTCCCGAAGAGGAAGAAGTTATGCAGCGTCTCGAGCAGGCGTTCGTGAACTGCGAAAAGCTCCAGTGCCATATGCGGTTCTTCCTTGAGGCGGGAAGTCTGTACAAGGTGCATAACGGCAACCTGCTTTTCCATGCGTGCGTGCCGCTTAACGCTGACGGGTCCCTCATGGAGACGGAGGTCTTTGGAGAGAAATACAAGGGCCGTGCGCTTTACGACGTCATGGAGCGCTATGTGCGCGCGGGATTTTTCGATTCCGATCCCGAAATGCGCAAACGCGGACGAGACCTCATGTGGTACTTGTGGCTTGGCCAGGGATCTCCGTTGTTTGCGAAGAGCAAGATGGCGACGTTCGAGCTGTATCTGATCGCCGACAAAGCTGCTCGCAAAGAGGTGAAGAATCCGTTCTATACGTTCTTGAACGATGAAGCCGTGATGGCGGGCATTTTCGAGGATTTCGGGCTCGACCCCAAGACGTCGCGCATCGTATGCGGTCATGTGCCGGTGAAGGTGAAAGACGGCGAAGACCCGGTGAAGTGCGGCGGGCGCGTGCTGACCATCGACGGCGGTTTCTCGAAAGCCTATCAGCCCACCACGGGTATTGCGGGATACACGCTCATTTCCAATTCCTACGACATCATCCTGGCGGCGCACGAGCCGTTGGAGTCGACGAAGGCCGCCGTGGCGAAAGAGCTCGACATATTCTCTTCTACGCGCGTGGTCGAAAGCATGAAGAAGCGCACGCTAGTCGCCGATACCGACAAGGGCAAAGAGCTTAAAGCCCAAATTGCCGATTTGGGTGCGCTGCTTGAAGCCTATCGCCATGGAGAAATAGCCGAGAAGGAGTAGCTGTCGTAGAGGTTGTTTTGCCGATGCCGCACCTTCTTGTCGCGTGAAGGCGAGGAGAGATAGGCAGCGAATGCGGATGGGCGCCGTTCGTTTGAACGGCTTCTTAGGCGGGGGTGCGGTTCTCGATGAGCCGCACCCCGTTCTTTATTTCGACGATGCGAAGCTGTCGTCCACGGTTATCTTACAAACGGCGTGCGGCTCGCGCTCTTGCACGATTTCGGATACGCGGCGCACGAGCTCTTCGTTGCCGAGGGCGAGGCCGGGCGGTCTGAGCACGTCGAAGATGACGTTGGTATGCGTAGGGCCGGGAACGATGCGCAGGTCGTGGATGGTTAGGCGCGGGTCTATGCGTCGGATGTTTTCCACGATCCATCTGCGCAGATTGCCGACGGCCTCATCCGATGTGACGATGGGGTCGTAGTGCAAGACCAGAAGAATGTTCTCTTCTTCGCGAAATGCCTCTTCTATGTTGTCGATGATGTCGTGGCTTTTGAGCGGGTCCATTTCGGCGGCCATCTCCACGTGGGCGCTTGCGAAGCGTCGGCCGGGACCGTAATCGTGGACGATGAGATCGTGCGTGTCGAGCACGCCGGGATAGCTGGTTATCTTGCGGTAGATATGCTGGACGAATTCGGGGTCGGGAGCTTTTCCGAGCAGGGGGTCTATCGTATCGCGGACAAGTTCGGCGCCGCTATAGATAATGAAGGCGCCTACGGCGAGGCCCGCCCAGCCGTCGAGGTTGATGCCGAGGAATTCGGAGGCAAGGGTGGCGGCGAGCACGGCAGCGGTCGCTATGACGTCGTTGCGCGAGTCGGCGGCGGTGGCCATGAGCGTGCTTGAGTTGATTCGCGCGCCGATGCGTTTGTTGAACAGGGCCATCCAAAGTTTCACGAGGATGGAAAGTGCAAGAACCGCCACGATGGCGATGTTGAATTCAACGGGTTCGGGCGAGAGTATCTTCTCGAACGAGGAGCGAACAAGCTCTACGCCGATGATGAGGATGAGCACGGCGACGGCAAGGCCCGAGAGATACTCGAAGCGTCCGTGGCCGTAGGGGTGCTCGGCATCCGCCGGCTTGCTAGCGAGCTTGAAGCCGAGAAGCGAGATGATGTTGCTCGATGCGTCGGATAGGTTGTTGAGCGCGTCGGCCACGATCGCCACCGACCCCGCGACGGCTCCTATGGCGCCTTTTGCCGCGCAAAGGACGATGTTGCACACAATGCAGACAATGCTTGCGAATGTGCCATATGCCGTGCGGACACGGGGGTTTTCCACGTCATCGTGGTTTTTGACGAATTTTCTAACGAGCCATTCGGTCATGAGAACCTCTTTGTTTCAAGTGAGTTATCACACTATAGCCCAATTCGCGTGGTGCCGTGCGTGTGCATAAACGAAACGACCCGCGCAGTGACGGGTCGCTTCGGTCGATTCAGTGGTGGATAGGCTATGTTCTAGGCTTCGGCCGCTTCTTTGTTGAAAGGCTCGAGGTCTTTGACGCTTTTTCCGATTTTTTTCTTCAAAACGATCAGCACGCCTATGGTGAGCGCGGCGCCAAGCGGTAGGCAGATGAAGGCGTTCTGCACGAAGCCTGCAATGACGAACATCACGAAAGAGACGCAAGCCATAGTGATGACGTAGGGCAGCTGCGTGGAGACGTGCTCGACATGGAGCATGTTCGCGCCAGCGGACGACATGACCGTGGTGTCGGAAATGGGCGAGCAGTGGTCGCCTGCGACAGCGCCTGCCAAGCATGCGGAGATGCCGATGATCAGCAGGGTGGGGTCGTTGGCGAAAATCGGCATCACGATGGGAATCAGGATGCCGAAGGTGCCCCAGCTGGTACCCGTGGAAAAGCCCAGGAAGACGGCAACTAGGAAGATGACGGCGGGCAGCAGGTTGAACAGCCCCGGAGCGGCTCCTTCGACCAAGCCGGCGACAAAGACGTCGGCGCCCAGAAGCGACGTCATGTTTTTTAGGGTGACGGCGAAGGTGAGCACCAAAATGGCGGGAACCATGGCGTTGAAGCCTGCAACGAACGCCTCGGAAGCGGTTTTCAAGTTGAGCACGCGACGGGCGATCAGGTACAGGAAGGTGAAGGTGACGGCAATCAGGGAACCCCACGGAAGAGCCGCGAAGGCGTCGGTGTTGCCGAAGGCCTCGATGACGTTGCCGTTGGCGTCGCCGCCGAAGAAGCCGCCCACGTAAAGCATGGCGCCGATGCAGCAGACGATCAGCACGAGGATGGGAAGCAGCATATCCCACAGGCTTG
>OHUG01001021.1_pt1 | contig 10111 bp, 7 predicted proteins | sample 1579161 | NCBI WGS metagenome assembly OHUG01 (sample SAMEA3882514, study PRJEB24775) | human gut metagenome | biome: human-associated habitat; feature: intestine environment; material: feces | place: Netherlands | collected 2009/2010 | reverse complement strand
CTCCGTCCGGTTGCCGCCGCAGACCAGCACAAGCCCGGTGACTGCCGGATGCGCCGCCAGAGCATCACAGCTTGTCTGCAAAACGGAACGGCCGTCCGGCAGACGAAAGCTGAGCTTGTCAAATCCCATCCGGCGGGACGCCCCCGCAGCCACCACAATGACAGTCACGGCAGGCAGATTCATTTCTTTCATGGGCACACTGCCCCCTTTACCTATGTATAATAAATATTATACAGGGTTATACCAAAAAAATCCACTAAAATCCAGATGATTTTTTGTGTAGAACGAAAAAATCCCGCCGGGTGGGAAAACTGCGATTTTTGTTGCCAACCGCGCAACGAAACGGTATAATAAAGCCAACACAAACAAGGAGGGCACGCCATGACTGCCAACGCTGCCGATTTTGCCGGTGCCGGGTGCGGGCGCCGATACGAGAAAGAGCTGGAGACGCATTTCCGCGATTGTATGTTGTTTTATCTGGATGGTCGCATCCGGTTTGAGCGGTACTGCTACGGTGAGGCGGCCTGCCTTGTCTTCAGCGTATGGGCGCACGGCTTTGACGCCGATGGGAAAATTTTGTGGGATCGCGAGCCGGAGTTTGAAAGCCAGCAAAAAGCGATCCCCCGCGTGTTGACCGACATCCGCGCCGAGGACGGCGCCTTGCAGTTTGACGGTGCATTTAAGCATTACGTCCAGACCGAGGAATTTGCCGAGGACAAGGCGAATGGATATGGCAAGTGGAAGGTATTCTGGCTGAAGAGAAAGAGGAAATAAAAAAATTCCTGCAACGCAGAAAACGTTGCAGGATTTTTTTGTTGTTTGTGAGGAAGGGATTTTCAATTTAGAATTTCTCTACCCCTTCACTGGTAACGCGGGCGTAGATCAGCGGCGGGACGGTGGGCTTTTCGTCACGGATGACAAGGCCGCCGCGGTACATTTCCTCGGCTGCGGCAAACACGCTCTCATCGTCGGCATAGAACGTGCAGATGCTCTCCCCTGCCTTGACGTAGTCGCCCAGCTTTTTGTGCATCGTAATGCCCGCGGCAAAGTCGATGCTGTCCTCCTTCTTGATGCGGCCCGCGCCCAGCAGCACGCTGGCATTGCCGATCTTCTCGACGTCGTTTTTGTAAATATAGCCGTTGGCGGGGGCGGTCAGCTCATAGCTGTACTTTGCCTTTTGGAACTTGTCGGCGTCGCGCAGTACGCTGATGTCGCCGCCCTGCGCGGCAAACATCTGGCAGCACTTTTCAAACGCGGAGCCGTCGGCAATGACGCTCTCGGCCAGCTTACGGCAGGTAGGCATATCGCCCTTGCCCGCCAGCACCAGCATGTTGCCGGCCAGCTGCAGGCAGACCTCGGTCAGGTCCGCGGGGCCCTTGCCCTGCAGAACGGCCATGCTCTCGGCGACCTCCAGCGCATTGCCGATGTTGTGGCCGAGAGGCTTGTCCATATCGGTGATGAGCGCCGCTACCTTGCGGCCATGCGCCGTGCCGATGGCGACCATCTGGCGGGCCAACTCCAGCGCACCGTCCAGATCCTTCATGAACGCGCCGTCGCCCATCGTGACATCGAGCAGGATCGCGTCCGAACCGGCGGCCAGCTTCTTGGACATGATGGAGGACGCGATCAGCGGGATGCAGCCGACGGTGGCGGTCACATCGCGCAGGGCGTACATCTTCTTGTCGGCGACGGCGATCTTGCCGCTTTGGCCGATGACCGAAATGCCGATCTCGTTGACCTGCCTGAAAAATTCTTCCTGCGTCAGGCTCGTGCGGGTGCCGGGGACAGCCTCCATCTTGTCAATCGTGCCGCCCGTGTGGCCGAGGCCGCGCCCGCTCATCTTGGCGATCTTGACACCGCAGGCCGCCACGATGGGCGCAATGACCAGCGTCGTCTTGTCACCGACGCCGCCGGTAGAGTGCTTGTCGGCCTTGATGCCCGCGATGGCAGACAGATCGACCATGTCGCCGGAGTGGGCCATGACGTCGGTCAGCATGGCGGTCTCCTCGTCAGTCATGCCGCGCAGGTAGATGGCCATGAGAAGTGCCGACATCTGGTAGTCGGGCACATCGCCTGCCACATAGCCGTTGACTGCGAAGGACAGTTCTTCATGGTTCAGCGTACCGCCGTCGCGCTTCTTGGCGATAATATCGTACATTCGCATAGTTTTTCTCCTTGTAAAAGGCAGGCCGCCCGGTTGGGATACCGGGCGGCCTGCTGTGATTTGTGATTAACGGCTGCCCTTGTCGTAGGGAATGCCCTCGGCCTTCGGGGCCTGGGAGTTCTTGGAGGTGAAGATCAGCACGATCATCGTGACGATATACGGCAGCATCTGGTAGAAGTTCGAAATTTCCTTGACGCCCTCAAACTTCGGCAGGAAGGTCAGCGTGGCGTTCAGCGCAGCAATGACCTTGAACAGCGCGAAGAACAGCGACGCGCCGAGAATCGGCAGCGGCTTCCAGTTGCCGAAGATCATAACGGCCAGCGCCAGGAAGCCGTAGCCGCCAACGTCGGAGTTGAAGCCGGAGCCGGCTGCCAGCGTGTAGGCCAGGCCGCCGACGCCGCCCAGGAAGCCGGAGATCAACACACCGGCGTAGCGCATCTTGTAGACATTGATGCCGACGGAGTCCGCCGCCTGGGGATGCTCACCGCAGGCGCGCAGCCGCAGACCGAAGCGGGTCTTGTACATGACGATGTAGGCCGCGATGAACAGGACGATGGCAACGGGGGTCGTCAGGTAGAAATACTTGAAAATCAGGTTGTTCCAGAAGCTGGGGCCGTCCACCGGGGCGAGGCCGAAGGTATCGCGGGTGATGCGCACCCAGTTGGGAATGAAGATCGTGGTCAGGCCCTGGCCCTGGATGGCCCAGGTCATGACGACGGCGAAGGCGGGCGCAAACTGGTTCAGCGCCGTGCCGCCGATGGTCTGGTCGGCCTTCAAGTTGATGGCCGCAAAGCCCAGCAGCAGCGAAAAAATCATGCCGGTGACGCCCGCCACCAGAATGGCAATGAACATCGACAGCTGCGGATGTGCGGGACCGAAACCGCTCTGGTCCAGGCCCTGCAGCGTAAAGCAGGCGAACAGCGCGCCAATGATCATCATGCCCTCAAGTGCGATGTTGATGACGCCGGAATGCTCACTGAACATGCCGCCCATGGCGACGAGCAGCAGCGGCACTGCGAACAAAATGGTCATACTGATAATGTTGGCAGCGATCATCATTTTGCAGCACCTTCCTTTCCCTTATGGCCGGAGACCGCCTTGGTAATGATGCCGCGCATCAGCAGGGCAAAGGCCGCCAGATAGATGATGACGGCAATGACGATGTCAATGGTCTCGGACGAGTAGGCGGGCTGCATGGCGGCACCGCCGACCTGGATATAGCTGATAAAGAGCGACGCAAAAATCGTGCCGATGGGGTTGGAGCTGGCCAACAGGGCGACAGGGATGCCGTTGAAGCCCATGCCGAGGATGGATTTTTCCAGCACGTATTGGCCCGTACCGGCCAGGTAGTAGATGGCGCCGCCGATGCCGGACAGCGCGCCGGAGATGACCATGGACAGCACGATGTTGCGCTTGGAGTTGATGCCCGCGTACTGGGCAGCGTCGCGGCTCAGGCCGCAGGCCTTCAGCTCATAGCCGAAGGTCGTCTTTTGCAGGATGACCCAGACGAGGATGGCAAAAATAATCGTGATGATGATGGAAATATTGATCCAGCTCGAGTTGCCGAACAGTGCCGCAAACGGCCCTCTGGGCAGGATCGCACCGGGGTTTGCAACGTTCAGCGCGGCGGTGCGGTCCGAGTTAGACGCGCCCCAGCCGGAGGCCAGCATATTGGGCATGTTGGCCAGCAGCAGATTGACGAGGTACATGCCGATCCAGTTGAACATGATGGCGGTGATGACCTCATTGACGTTGAAATACGCCTTGAACAGGCCCGGGAAAACGCCCCAGATCGCACCGCCGACAGCGCCCGCCAGCAGGCAGACGTACCACGGCATCTGGAATTGAATGGCGCACAGCAGCGAGAAGAAAGCGCCCATCGTGTACTGGCCGGACGCACCAATGTTGAACAGGCCCGTCTTGAACGCAAAGCCGACGGACAGGCCGCACATCATCAGGGGTGCCGCCTGGTACAGCACCTTGCCGAGCTTGTCCATGCTGGAAAAACCGGTGGCCAGCATAGCTCTCATGCCGCCCACGGCGGCGCCGGGATTCAGCAGGACCAGCAGTACAAAGCCCAGCACCAGACCGACGACGATGGACAAAAGGCTGGCCAGGACCCCTACAACGGCGGGACGCTGCAGAAGCGGCTGTTTATTCTGTTTGCTCATGCTTTCGCCTCCCCTTGCTTTTTGGCACCGGCCATATACAGGCCCAGTTCCTCGACGGTGGTCTTTTTCGGGTCGAATTCGCCGACGATCTCCCCCTCGTAAATCACGAGGATGCGGTCAGACAGGTTCATGACCTCGTCCAGCTCAAGGCTGACGAGCAGGACCGCACGGCCCTTGTCGCGCTCGGCCACGATCTGCTTGTGGATATACTCGATCGCGCCGACGTCAAGGCCGCGGGTGGGCTGCACGGCAACGAGCAGCTGCGGGTCCTTATCGACCTCGCGGGCGATGATAGCCTTCTGCTGGTTGCCGCCGGACATGCTGCGGGCAATCGTCGCAGGGCCCTGGCCGCTGCGGACATCGTATTGCTTTATCAGGCGCTCGGCGTACTGCAATACGGCGTTCTTTTTAATAAAGCCGTGGTTCTGGAACTCCGGCTGCCAGTAACGCTGCAAAACCATGTTGTCGGCCAGCGTGTAATCCAGCACCAGACCGTGCTTGTGGCGGTCCTCCGGGATGTGGCTCATACCGGCCTTGCTGCGCTCGCGGATGGGGGCATTCGTGATGTCCCTGCCCTCGAGTCTGATGGTGCCGGACGTGGGCTTTTCGAGGCCCGTAATACCGTAGATCAGCTCGCTCTGGCCGTTGCCGTCGATACCGGCAACGCAGACGATCTCGCCCGCGCGGACGTTGAAGCTGACGCCGCGGACGGCATTGTTCTTGTGGACCTTGCTCGGCACGACGAGGTTCTCGACCTCCAGGATCGGCTTGCCGACCTCGCAGGGCTTCTTATCGACGGCAAACTGCACGTCGCGGCCAACCATCATCTTGGACAGTTCCTCTTTCGTGGTGTCCTTGATGTCAACGGTGCCGATATACCTGCCCTTGCGCAGGACAGAGCAGCGGTCAGAGACCGCCATGATCTCGTTGAGCTTGTGGGTGATGAACAGGATGCTCTTGCCCTCGGCCTTGAAGCCGCGCATGATGTCCATGAGCTCGTCGATTTCCTGCGGGGTCAGAACCGCCGTAGGCTCGTCGAAAATCAAAATTTCATTGTCGCGGTAGAGCATTTTCAGGATCTCGACACGCTGCTGCATGCCGACGGAGATGTCGCTGACCAGCGCGTCCGGGTCGACCTTCAGACCGTACTTTTCGCTCAAGGCCATGACCTTTTTGCGGGCCTCGTCCTTCTGCAGGAAGCCGTGCTTTGTGTCCTCCACGCCGAGGATGATGTTATCCAGCACGGTGAAGCATTCCACCAGCTTAAAGTGCTGATGCACCATGCCGATACCAAGCGCGTTGGCGTCATTCGGGTTGTTGATCTTGACCTCCTGCCCGTTTTTCTTGATAACACCCTTTTCCGGCTGGTACAGGCCGAACAGCACACTCATCAAGGTGGATTTTCCGGCGCCGTTTTCGCCCAACAGGGCATGGATCTCGCCCTTGCGCAGCTGCAGGGTGATATCATCATTGGCTTTGATGCCGGGGAACTCCTTGGTGATGTGCAGCATTTCGATGACATAATTTTCTGTCAACCGTTGCACGCCCCTTTCGATGTGTACAGGCTTGTACACAATTTAGTACTCTATATTATACAGAAAATTTCATTTTTGTACAAGAGATTTTGCACAAAAAGTTGTCACATTATGGTCATTCCATCCGCTTTGCCTGTCAAATCGCGGACAGCCCTGCCCTTATACGCAAAAACCGCCCCGTGCGGTAAGGCACGGGGCGGTCAAAAGTCACACTTTTAAGCTATCAGCTCTGATAGTCAACGGTCACATTGGTGACGGCGGGGTGTACATCGACGTCAAAGCTGTCGTCAATGACCAGAGAGCCGTCCACGATGGCAGCATACATAGTGTCGTACTGCTCCTGCGTGAACTTGGTGAACTTGCTGGTAGACATCGGCAGGCCAACGCAGTTCTCGGCAGCGCCCAGAACGGCCTGCTTGCCGGCGTAGGCATCGGTAAACTTCCAGCCGTTGTTCAGGGCATCGGTCAGGGCCTCGTTGACAGATTCGGCCAGGCCCTTCATGGCAGAGGTGACAACGGTGTCGAACCGGCCGGACTGGTCGACGTCAACGCCGATCATCTTGCCGCCGTTGGCCTGAGCAGCAGCGTCGCAGCTCTCGCAGACGGGGCCGCCGCAGGCAAAGACGACCTCGGTACCCTCGGAGTACCAGCCATCCATCTTGTTCTTGACCTCATCGGTAGCAGCGAAGCCGCCGGAGTACCAGTACTTGATGTTGACATCCGTAGCACCGATCTCCTTGGCAGCAGCATCAGCGCCCTGCACGAAGCCGTAGCCGTAACGGATAACAGCGGGAACGGCCATGCCGCCCAGGAAGCCCAGCTCCTTGTAGCCATCGTAAACAGCGGCGTAGCCAGCCAGATAACCGGCCTGCTCTTCCTTATAGGTGATCAGCGCGGTGTTGGAGGTAGGCGCCTTGTCGCCCAGATCAGCGGTGGAAACATCCAGCGCGAGGAACTGAACATCGGGGTACTTGGCCTGAGCCTCAGCGATAGAGGAACCGAACAGGTAGCCGGCAACGACGACGGCCTTAGCGCCATCGTTGACAGCGTTGTCCATCTGCTCCAGACGAGCAGCATCGGAGTCCTCGGTGGGGCGGTAGTAGTTGGCGTTCAGGCTGTTGGCACTGCAGAAGTCCTGCACGCCCTGCCAGGTGTACTGGTTAAAGGACTGGTCATCAATGTTGCCTACATCGGTAACGAAAGCAACATCGGTCTTGCTGCCGGAAGTGGAAGCAGCGGCCTCAGAGGTAGCCTCCGTCGTGGTGCTGGCCGTGGAGCTTGCGGGGGTAGAACCGCCGCAGGCAGCCAGAGAGAGCGCCATGCTGGCAGCCATTACAAAAGCGAGAAACTTTTTCATGGTTTTAATCTCCTTAGGTTGATTTTCAGTTGTCCGGCAGGGCGGTTCCCTGCCGTAATAAGTTCAGTATACCGCATTTGGGGCGGTTATTCAATGGCAAAACGCTAAACAAATCATTACAAAAGCATAACAAAGCCGCTGTGCGGGCTGTGTCAGCGCAGGCGGGTCAGTGTGACATTGGGGGTGTTGGGCAGCGTGTCAAGGTCGGAGTAGGTGTCCACCCGCAGCGCGCTGGTGCGCAGCTTTTCATACAGCTTGCGGTAGCTTTCCTGACTGAAGTTGTCCAGCCGCCACTGGCTGCCGGCCTGCAGCGCCACCTCGCCGTTGGTAAAGCCTGTCTTCTCGGTCTGGCCGGCGCTCTGGGCATCCCAGGTGCCCTGCACAAAGAAGGTGTACAGCTCGCGCTGCACCGCCGCATTGTAGCATTTAACGGCGCTGGCAAGGATACGGTCACCCTGATCGGTGCGGTCGCAGTCTGTCGTGATTGCCTTGGCACCGGTCTGGTTGACAGCGTTGGCAACGCCTGTATAGAGGTCACCGCCGCTGACCATGATCAGCGTTGTTCCGTTATTATACCAGTCGATCATCCGCTGGGTGATGGCATCATTGACCGTATCCGTGTCGGTGAACCAGGTCTGCAGGCTCACACGCTCACCCTGCTGCTCGGCAGCGGCCTCTGCGCCCTGCAAAAAGCCGGTGGCGTAGCGCACAATACCGGGGACCTCCCGCGTACCGACAAAGCCCAGAGCAGTATACCCTTCGGTCACAGCGGCATAGCCCGCAAGATAGCCCGCCTGCTCCTCCTGAAAGAGAACACAGTGGACCAGATTGGCCGTTTTGTAGGCGCTGTAGTCGTCATTATGGGGCTCATCGTCAAACAGCAGGTAATGCACATCCGGGTAGTTTTCCTGAATGCGGTAGAGCGCCTGACCCATGACCTCCCCGCGGCAGACCACAAGCTTTGCGCCGCTCTCGGCCGCAGCGCGCAGGGCAGCCTCGGCATCATCGGCGGTGCTGCCCGCCGCCGTCTGGCTTACGGCCGTGTAATGGTAGGTATTGGCAAAGGTCTGTACGCCCTGCCACAGCATGGCATCCTCGCCGCTGTCCGTGCCGCCGGGGCCGGTCACCAGCGCGATGGTCTGCCCGCCCGGCAGTACCTGTGTCGGGTCCTCCGGCTCATAGACAAAGGTGGCGTCATCGGTCGGGGCGGTCACGACATGCACCACCTGTGCTTCGGCGATGGCTTCTCTGCCCTTGCAGGCAGTCAGGCCTGCCAGCAGGGTCAGCGTCAGGAACAATGCTAAGAACTTCTTCATGGGTACGGGAAAATCTCCTTGGTATTCGTTTCTTTGCAGGGGCATGGTTTCCCTGCCTTTGGGGTCATTCCAGATTGGCCGGGCCAAAGCCGTAGGGCAGCAGCTCTCCGAGGGTCGTCACAATGTAATCCTCCTCGCTTTTGGCCATGATTACAGTCAGCCCCGGGCCGCCGAACTCATAGAGTGCCTGACGGCAGACGCCGCAGGGGCCGGTGCTGCATGTAGCAGGGGCCGATCTGCTGGACGGTACGCCCATCTGGGATATCAAGCCCTATCTGCCCTATGCCGACTGCGTGCCGGCTGCGGCAGCGGGCTTTGCAGGCCGGAACCAGGAGGAGCCGCTGGCGGTCGAGCTGCCGCCGGAGCTGGCGCGGCAGCTGCCGGAGAAGCAGGCGGCGGCCCTGTGCGGCGTGCTGGCGCAGGACCCGCGGCCCCGGTACCAGGACGACCCGGCGCGGGTCTATGGCTTTGGCTTCGGCGGCTGGGAGGTGCGCTTCCGGGTGGCCGGGCGCTGCCTGACGGTCGTCAGCCTGGAAAAGAAAACATAACGGTACGCCCCGGTCTGCGATTTTTTGCAAGGCCGGGGATTTGTTTTGCCAAGCGGTAGCGCCGGGGCAAAAAACGTGGTAAAATAATTTAATAAGGCGCTGCCCAAGCGGCGTGCATATGGAAGAAATCGGGGTACGCCCCAGAGGATGATAGAGATCAAAAGAGTTTACCCGGGGAGGATATGGGATGAAGCAACCCGTCAGCAGCCTCCGGCAGTGGATGCTGGAGCAGTATGCGCCGCAATTTCATTTGGAGAAGAAAACGCTGCTGAAGCAGCTGGATCAGGTGGGCTTTTACGCAGAGCGCTGCCTGCCACCGGTGGGCCAGCGGGTCAACTGCCAGCTGGTGCTCAATACCTGCAGGCTGTATTTGCAGACGCTGTGCCCAGAGCCGCCGGAGGGGTGGTTGGCGTTTTTATATGAGGAGATTTGCCAGAAAATGTTCCCGGAGACGGGTCATAGCCCGATGACGCCGGGGCAGCGGCAAGCGGCAGTATTTTATCTGGGTCTGCTGCGCTATGCCATCAGCCGGGAGAACTGCCCCTTTGATCCCTTGACGGACATTGACGCCGTGACAGAGGCGGAGCTGGAGCAAAGCCGCATCGTCAAGGAATACGCTCGCTTCTGGAAGGCGGTGGAGGACGATTATTTTACCGAGCTCATGCGCATCGGGCGGGAGATCATGCCCTTCGACCCGGCATCGCATACCATCGGTGTGCACCATGTGGCGGTGCATATGGCTCGGCAGGCGCTGCAGGCGGGGATCCCGGTGGATATCGCCCTGTGCAGCGCCGCAGCGTTGAGCCACGATATCGGAAAATTCGGCTGCCGTGGACGGGATGCTCGGCGAATCCCCTATCTGCACTATTACTTCACCTGGCAGTGGCTGGAGGGGCACGGTGTGCCGACGATTGCCAACATCGCGGCCAATCACTCAACCTGGGACCTGGAATTTGAGAACCTGCCCGGCGAATCGCTGCTCTTGATCTATGCGGACTTCCGGGTCCGGGGCAACCGGGA
>OHUG01001020.1_pt1 | contig 10126 bp, 8 predicted proteins | sample 1579161 | NCBI WGS metagenome assembly OHUG01 (sample SAMEA3882514, study PRJEB24775) | human gut metagenome | biome: human-associated habitat; feature: intestine environment; material: feces | place: Netherlands | collected 2009/2010 | reverse complement strand
CTTGTTCGCCTGCCATGCGCCCTCCTGCTTCCGGTAGCGTGCGTGCCATCGGCTATACTCGTAGCTGTGAACAATCTTACGCTTTATCGGCAGGTGTTGGGCCATATGAATGGGGGCTTCTATGGCTGGGGAAGAAACGGGAGCCAAAAAGAGCGAGGTTCGTTCCCTCGTGCTGTCCGTGGGCGGCGTCGATGTTGCGGCGGTGCGCGCGCTCATGGCGCGGGATGTGCCGTCGGGGTATAGAGCACAGACAGCCGATGAGATATTTGATGACTACTGGCGTTGGTTCAGACGGTTCCGCCTCATGGAGATCGTCGGCGTGCTGGGGCTTGCCGCCGTCGCCCTCATCGCGGGGATGCTCGGCTATATGGTGTGGTATTTCGTATTGCTCGGCCTGGCCATTCTTTCCGCGGTCCTCTTCCGGAGCGTGGTGGGCCAGCGCGAGCGCAGCATCACGGAAATCATCACGCAAGATTGCGACAGCGCTAAGTGGCGCAGGTTCATGGAGCTGTACGACGCGCGCAACCGCCGGGGGTTCGTGCGGCGGAGGATCGCGTGCAATATCGCAGCGGCAGATTACGCCGACGGCAGGTATGCCGATGCGATTCGGCGTCTGGAGTCCATTTCTGTTGGCGAGCGAAGCGCCTTGTGGGCGACGATCCTAAACACGCGCGCGCTCAGCTTGTACTGGCTGGGAGACCAGGAGGCTGCCGAACAGGCGCTCCGGTCTGCGCAGGAGTTCCGCGACCGCTTTGCACGGAGCCGGGCGGCAAAGGCGGCCGCCGCTTCGGTCTGCGAGAGCGTGGAGCAGAGGCTGCGCCCGGTCGAGACATGGGATGCATCCGATCTTGCGCTCATCGTTCGTCGCCTTGAAGGGGCCCAGGCCCACAACGAACGCGCGAGCTGGTGCCTGCGCCTGGCCGAGTATGAGCTGGCGCACGGTGATACCGAGGTTGCGCGCCAGCTTCTCGACGGAAAGGTGCTTTCGCCCATGACGCCCGCCATGCAGCGATCTCGAGACGAGCTGCTGCATGATGTTGAAGCGCGCATGCAGGGGCGGTAGGGGCCTGATGCAGATGCACGGGGCGCGGATGGCGTACGGATGGTGCGCAGCCCGTAGCCGGTACTGGGTGGGCGCTCAAGAAATCTAAGTGTCAATTGATAAGATTTTTTGACTTCGAGTTGTATAAGTTCTCAGAGCTGGGTACTATTCTCTGCGTACGTAAAGGACATGGTGCTGCGGAGGCTAGGTGCTCCGCGCAACCGCTGAAGGAGGAACCTTCTATGAGTCTTAAGCCGCTTGGTGATCGCGTCCTGATTAAGCCCGAGGCTGCTGAGCAGAAGACCGCATCCGGTCTCTACATCGCCAGCAACGCGCAGGAGAAGCCGCAGCGCGGCGAGGTCGTCGCGGTGGGCGAGGGCAAGCTCAACGACAACGGCGAGCGTCTCCCCATGGACGTCAAGCCCGGTGACAAGGTCATCTATGGCAAGTTCGGTGGCAACGAGGTCAAGATCGACGGTGAGGATTACCTCCTCATGCGCGTTGACGACATCTACGCGATCGTTGAGTAGCCCTGCCGGCATGGCTTAGCCATTCATTAGGTACTACATCTTAGGTAACGGAGGATACACAAGATGGCAAAGGATATTACGTTCGATACCGCGGCGCGCACCAAGCTCGCCAAGGGCGTTAACAAGCTCGCTGACGCCGTGACCGTCACCATGGGCCCCAAGGGCCGTTACGTGGCGCTCCAGCGCTCCTTCGGTGCGCCGACCATCACCAACGACGGCGTTTCCGTCGCCAAGGAGATCGAGCTCGAGGACCCCATCGAGAACATGGGCGCTCAGCTGGTGAAGGAGGTCGCCACCAAGACCAACGACACCGTGGGTGACGGCACCACCACCGCGACCCTGCTCGCTCAGGCCATCGTGAACGACGGCCTGCGCAACGTGGCCGCCGGCGCCAACCCGCTGGCCATTCGCCGCGGCATCGAGAAGGCCACCGACGCCATCGTGGCCGCCATCAAGGCCGACGCCACCCCGGTGTCCACCAAGGAGCAGATCGCCAACGTCGGCCGCATCTCCGCCGGCGACGCCGCCATCGGCGACAAGATCGCCGAGGCCATGGACGCCGTGGGCAACGACGGCGCCATCTCCGTGGAGGAGTCCCAGACCATCTTCGGCATCGACATGGACATCGTCGAGGGCATGCAGTACGAGCGCGGCTACATCTCCCCCTATATGGCCACCGATATGGAGAAGATGGAAGCGGTGCTGAAGGACCCCTTCATCCTGCTGACCGACATGAAGATCAACTCCATCCAGGACATGGTTCCGCTGCTGGAGGAAGTCATGCGCGCCCAGCGCCCGCTGTTCATCGTGGCTGAGGACGTCGAGGGCGAGGCCCTGTCCACCATCCTGCTGAACCGTCTGCGCGGCACCCTGAACGTCGTGGCCATCAAGGCTCCCGGCTTCGGCGACCGCCGCAAGCGCATCCTCGAGGACATCGCCGTCGTTACCAACGGCCAGGTTATCGCTCAGGACTTCGGCCTGGTTCTCGGCGAGGCTACGCTCGATATGCTCGGCACCGCCAAGACCGTCAAGGTCACAAAGGACTCCACCGTCATCATCGACGGCGCTGGCGACAAGCAGGCCATCGCCGATCGCTGCGAGCAGATTCGCGCAGAGCTTGAGCGCACCGACTCTGAGTTCGATCGCAAGAAGATGAACGAGCGCCTTGCTAAGCTTTCCGGCGGCGTTGCCGTCATGAAGGTCGGCGCTGCAACCGAGTCTGAGCTCAAGGAGAAGAAGAGCCGCATCGAAGACGCCCTCCAGGCAACTCGTGCTGCTGTTCAGGAAGGCATCATCGCAGGCGGCGGCGTCGCTCTCGTTGACGCCATTCCGGCCCTCGACAACGTCGAGTGCGCAAACCATGATGAGCAGGTCGGCGTTGACATCGTCCGCAAGGCTCTTGAGGCTCCCATGCGCACTATCGCTCAGAATGCTGGCATGGAAGCCGGCATCGTGATCGAGAAGGTGAAGGCTCTGCCTAAGGGCGAGGGTCTGAACTTCGCATCCGGCGAGTATGGCAACATGATCGACATGCAGGTTTCCGACCCCGTGAAGGTTACTCGCACCGCTCTGCAGTCTGCAGTCTCTGTTGCAGGCCTCATCCTCATCACTGAGGCCACCATCTCCGAGATCCCGAAGGAGGGTCCGGACCTGTCCGCTCTCGCAGCCGGCAACGGCGGCGGCATGGGCGGCATGATGTAGGCTACGCGCTTACGCTGAAATCCAATGCATGAGAAAGAGGCCGCGCTTTGGCGCGGCCTCTTTCTTTGCGCGCGTGACGCTCGTCGGATAAAGGGCGTTCGCTTCTCGATACGACGGCAAGCAGGCGGGTGCGAGAATGCTAGATGCTCAGAATCTATTTCACGTCAAGAAGCGCACGGAGCTCTTTACGATTTGAGATGCCGAGCTTTTCGTAGATATGGCGCGTATGCGTCTTGAGGGTTCCTTCGGCTATGAACAGCTCGCGTTCGATTTGCGGGCCGTTCATTCCCTGTGCATAGAGGCGAAGGATTTCGTCCTCCCGAGGGCTGAGCTTATGTTTCGAGGAAAGGTGGTCGCACAGCGTCGTGCGGGCTTTTTCCTCTCGCCCCTGTTCGTCAAGGAGGCCGGTCTCGATGAATTTGACGCCCCAGGTGGACGTAAGGCCTTTTTCCGAATAGAGGATAAATGCCATAGATGAAATCAGGGCGACCACGATGATAATCAGGGCGGCTTCCTGCGTTCCCGGCGTCAAGCCGGAACGTTCGATGACGCTGGCGAAATCCTTGCCCCAGACAACGAAAATCTGCATGGCGTTTTTCAGGCAGAACAGCAGAAGCACCATGATGCCGAACCGCTTCGAAATATCGTAGAGCATAAGCGCGATGAGCAGCGTCATGAACGAATATCCCGCGGAAATCATGTAGCTTGACACAACCGTTCCGAGGAATCCTTCGCTGGGGATAAGCAGGAATCCGCAGAGGGTGAGCGGCAAGGCCGATTTCACAAGCGCATTAAGGCTGATGCGGTCTGAGAGGAAGTACACGAATCCTGCGAACGCCATCATAGCCATGGCGGTTGAGATGGAGGAGTGCATTCCTGCGCCTTCGGTTAACTGGTGGGAGCGAAGGCCGTAGGTGAAGCAGAGGATGGCGGTGAGAAGAATGAGCTTCCAAGGAAGGGAGCTCCAGGATTTGTTGCAGGGCGCAACGGCGTGCTCGTCTTGCGCTTTGAGGCGGTTCCAGGCGTGCATGAGCGCGAGAACTGCGGTTGCGGGGAGCAAGAAGAGAGCGAGGAGGAAACGCGTCTGGTCGAATCCTTGGCAGAAATAGACAAGAACAACGGCGAAAACCTGGGAGAGCGCGGTGAAGAGAGCGATTTTCGCAAGGCTCATACGACTGAGCGTCTCGGCCCATAGGAGTAGAAAAAGGCAGAAACCTATGCCCCCGAATGCCGATCCAAGGAAAAGCGACAAGGAAGGAAGCGTTGTTCGGTCGAGGTTTGAAAGGGAGCTCGGCAAAGGCGCTTGCCCTCCTGCGTTTTCAAGGAGTGTTGGGATGCCGCAGAAGAAAGATGCCGAAAGCATGAGGATTGCGAGCGCCGGCGCGGCCCATTTCGTCTCTTTGAGCGAAGAGATGCGTCGTGTACAGAGCGCTATGCATAATGCGGCGGCGAAGTAGAAATAGTCGAAGATGCGATGGGTGTCGATATCGGCGCTTATAGACGGTTCCGGCGTGACGAACAAAAGCGTAAGCCAGGCTCGTGCGCACCCGAGGGCGAGGAGAAACGCGCCGATGCCTTCGAGTTGAATGCGGCGTCTTGTGCGGTTCTGGGATATGTCTGTCTGTGTGCTCATGCCGTGATTATACCTGGGAAGCGGCATTTCGGATTCAAGCGTGCGCAATGGCCGCCCCTCAATCGCGGTTTGAGGGGCGAAAGCGGCAGGTGCGCAGACAAAGAAAAGGCGTTGCCTTGGGGAAGGGGGGGCGACGCCGTATGCGATTGCGGGGTCCCCGCATGCAAGAGGCCCTGGAAAGAGGAGGGGAAGGAGAAGGGCCTCGGAATTGTTGGGAAAGGCCGGCTGAAGCCGAAGGGGCATGCTCCAGCCGGCGTGGGCTTGCCTACAGGCTTGCTACATAGCCGCCGCAAACGTAGCCCGACGTGATTGCTCGGCCAATGGAGAGGCCTTCGATATCCATGGGGTAGTCGACGCCGCCGAAGAATTGCCCGGATGCGTTGCCCACGGCGAAAAGACCCTGGATAGGCTCGAAGCTTTCATTGAGGCACTGGTGGTTTTCGTTGACGACGAGGCCTCCGAGAATCGCGGGAAGTTTGTTCGAGCCGCGAGGGATGGCGTAATAGGGGCCGCCGTTGATTTCTGCCAGGTATTTCGCGTCCTTGCCGAAATCTTCGTCACGTCCCAGGGCGCAAAGCTCGTTGTATCGAGCGATGGATGCAACGATGGCATCGACGGAGAGGTCCATGGCCCATTCGTTTTTTGCGGCGTAGTCGATCATGTTCTGCGCAAGCTCTTCCGGGGTCTCTCCCGAAATCCAAGCTTCGGGGTTGACCTTGTTGGAGCCGTTGTACATAGAAATGTCGTAGGGAGATGCCGCCTTCCATTCCTCGTAGTAGCTCTCCCAGTTGGAGGGGACGATGCTGAAGAATTTGGCGGCGGTGGAGTCCTCGAAGCCCACCTCGGCGAGATACTTGCGGGCGAAATTGTTCATGTATCCCATGCGGCAGCACGTCTCGTCCATGAAGCGGTTACCGTGGCGGTCGAGGAACAGGAAGGGCATTTCAAGACGAACATTGGCGGGTTCGCCGTGAATCATCTTGGTGTGGGTGGTCGGAGTCATGATAGCGCCTGCCCATATGCCCGCGCACAGGCCGGAGCCGTCGCGGAAATCGACGAAGCGCGCGAAGCCCTTCGTGTCGGGAGCATAGTAATCGCGCATTTCATCGTTGGACGAGTAGTCGCCGCACGCGAGAATCACGCCTTTGGTCGCCTTGAAGAGGATGTTGTTGCCGTCGGCGTCGGTGCAGATGGCGCCCTTCACGGCATCGTCTTCTTTGTAAAGCTGAACGCAGGGAGTGTTGTAGAAGAACTCCGCGCCTGCCTTGGCGAGGGAATCGGCGATAACGAGCGCCGCTGCGCCGTGGTTGCCCTTGACGTGGAAATAGGTGTTGGCATGCAGGGCGATTTCGTAGCCGTTGTAGGGAAGGACGGCGTCGTGGCGTACGGATTCAACGCCGGCTGCTGCGGCCTCTTCGGCCCACCAAGTCAAGGCTTCCTGAGAGTTGCGCGCCCAGACTTCTACAAGATGACGGTCGGAGCGGTAGTCGCTCTTCCAATTGATGAAGGAGACGCATGCCTGAAGCGCCGCTTCGTCGTTCGCATCAATATCGAGATAAGCGCCCATGTTGCCCGTAGTCTGGGCGGTGTTGACGTTCTGGACGCATGCGACGGTCGCTCCGTTTTCAAGGGCGGTGTGGACGGCGGACAGGCCCGATTCTCCCGCGCCTACAACGACGACGTCGTACTCTTTCGTTTCGGAGAAGTCTACGATCGGTTCGGGTGCCTGCAGGAAAGCAGGGCCGGTCGATGCGGCGGATTCGGTTTCCTTCGAGGCTGTTTTGGGCTGGCCGCATCCGGTGAGGCCAGCGACGGCAAATGCGCCTATAGCGGTAATTCCGGATGCCTTAAGGAAGTTGCGGCGCGATACGCCAAGCTGTTCTTTCGTCATTATTCCCTCCTAGCGGTGGGGCGCGGTGCCGCAGACCTCGAATTTCCTCGTTGTCTGCGGTGGCGCCCGTCGTCTTGTCGATGGACAGGACTATGCGCTCTTGAGGGTTTTGCGGCATCGACCGATGAGGCAAAATAAAGATGATTTTCTATAAACCTTCCTATAAACCCTATAAATGACCTGGTGATATAAAGGCCCATAGAGAACGTCGCACAAGCTTGCTTTGTGTTCTTTTGCGGGTCGGGTCTTAGGCGGGCGAGTCCAAGGGAGGGTCGAAAGCGCACGATGGGGAAAGAGCCGAAGGCACATGAGGGGCGAGGTTAGTCGTTCGCCCCCGTGATGGCGTTCATGATGGCGCTTACGATGCTGATGACGATACTTGCCACGAAGGCGCTTCCGAAGGTTGCGATTTCAAAGCCGACGTCAAAGAGCCCGTTCGCAAGCCAGGACGCAAGGTAAAGGACGAAGGTGTTGACCACGATGTAGAAGATTCCTAGGGTCAAAAACGAAATAGGAAGGCTAAGCACCTGCAAAAGCGGCTTGATGGACATGTTGAGCAGCGAAAGGAGCAGCGACAGAATCATCACGCCCGCCCAGGTTTCCATGGTGGAGGCTATCTCGATACCGGGGACGAGCCAAACGGCGGCGGCGACGGCAATGGCGGTGACGATCCAACGAAGAATGAATTTCATGGCGACCTCCTGGTCTGAAAAGAAGGCGAGAATGCGCGCATTCCTGCGCACGCGGTGCCGTAAGCTTATGTATAGCCTAGGGCATGCTTTCTGTTTCTGCTCAATCTGGTTTCGTTTCGTTACAATGGAGCAATGGATACTCGTATGAAAAAACACAGTCAGAAAAACCGCAAAGATTCGTCCGGCCGATCGGCTCAGCACGTCCGTCGTTCACAGGCTCCTTCGCGCGAGGCCGTTCTTGCCAAGGGCGGCCTATACTGCCCGATTGATGGGAGATGCGGCGGCTGCACCCTGCTCAGCGTTTCTTACGACCGGCAGCTTCGTTCCAAGCAGGCCGAAATGGAGGCTCTCTTCGCCGACCTGCTTGATGACGATGCCCGCATCCGCTCTATCGTCGGTATGAAAGACCCGCGTCACTACCGCAACAAGGTCGTCTCTCCTTACGTGGGCGTGTACGACAAGAAGGCGCGCCGACGCCGCGTGCTGTGCGGCATGTATGAACGAGGGACGCACCGCGTCATAGATTCGCGCGAATGCCTGATCGAGAATCAGGAGGCGAAGCGCATTATCCTCGCCATTCGCGACCTCATGCCGAAGTTTGGCATAGCGCCCTATGACGAAGACGCCGATACGGGCTTTCTTCGCCATGTGCAAGTGCGCGTGGGCCATGCGTCCGGCGAGGTCATGGCGACGCTTGTCACGCGCGAGGATACGTTTCCGGCGTCGAAGGCGTTTGTGCGTGCCCTGATAAAAAAACACCCCTCCATCACCACGGTGGTGCAGAACGTCAACACGCGCCAGACCAATGTGATTATGGGCGATAAGGAGCGTACGCTGTACGGCCCCGGGTTCATTCTCGATTCTTTGTGCGGGCTCTCCTTCCGCATTTCGTCGAAATCGTTTTACCAGGTCAACGTAGAGCAGACGGAGGCGTTGTATACGCGTGCCGTTGAAATGGCCCGGCTGACGGGTACCGAGACGGTGATGGATGCGTACTGCGGTACGGGGACGATCGGGCTTGTCGCTGCGCGCGGCGTGTCGGGCGGGCCTGGCGCGGCCCGTGTCATCGGCGTGGAAGAGCGTCCCGATGCCGTGGCGGATGCGCGCAATAATGCAAGGCACAACGGCATTGCGGCGGCCGAATTCGTTGCTGACGATGCGGGCGCGTTCATGCGCACGCTGGCGGCTCGTGGCGAAGAGCTTGACGTATTGCTGATGGATCCGCCGCGAAGCGGATCGACGCCCGACTTCTTGAAGGCGGCGTGCACGTTGGCGCCGCATAGAATCGTCTACATATCGTGCAATCCGAAGACGCAGGCGCGAGATGCGGAGTATCTTGTTGCGCACGGGTATCGCATCGACGAAATGCAGCCTGTGGACATGTTTCCGCACACGCCGCATACCGAGAACATTCTTTCATTCGAGAGAGCGGGAAATTCGTCGAGATAAGCCCCGGACTCGTATGGGAATCGATTGCATCTATGCAAGAAAGCGGAGGTCGTTATGACGGAGCATGTGAGTGCAACCATTGGAGCAACGCCGTTGATTAAGCTCGAGCGACTGAGCGAAGAGATTGGGGCAACGGTCTACGTGAAATTTGAGGCCTCCAACCCGGGGGGTTCGATCAAAGATCGTGCTGCGATGAATATGATTGATGCAGCGGAGGATCGCGGAGAGATTGCTCCCGGTCGCAGCGTTTTGGTTGAGCCGACCAGTGGAAATACCGGCATCGGCATCGCGATGATCGGGGCAGCTCGTGGATATGACGTGGTGCTGACCATGCCTGAATCCATGAGCAAAGAACGTCGCATGCTGCTTGCCGCATACGGCGCAAAGCTCGTACTCACGCCTGCCGCCGAAGGCATGGCGGGCGCGGTGGCCGAGGCTGAGCGTATCGAACGCGAAACGCCCGGTGCGTGGATTGTCGGTCAATTCACCAACCCCGACAATCCTGCAGCGCACGAAAAGACCACCGGCCCTGAAATCAAGAAGGCCCTTGGCGGCGTCAATCCCGATTACGTGGTTGCCGCGGCAGGCACGGGCGGCACGATTTCGGGCGTGGCCCATTTCTTCAACGGGCATGGCAAATTCCGTCCTGGCGGCCTAGTGGACTTGGTGGGGGAGCGTGTTCGCATCTACGCCGTGGAGCCCGATGAAAGCCCGCTTATCTCCCAGTCGCTTGCAGGCGAGGAGCTGACGCCGGCTCCCCATGGAATCCAGGGCATCGGAGCGAACTTCGTTCCCGAAACGCTCGATTTGGACGTTTTGGACGGTGCGTTGCGCGTTACGACGGAAGAAGCGTACGAACAGGCTCGTTATATGGCGAACGTCGAAGCGCTTCTGGTGGGCATTTCGAGCGGAGCCAACATAGCCGGCGTTCGCAAGCTGATCGAGCAGCATCCCGAAGCAAAGGGTTCGACCATCGTGACTTTCGCGGTCGACACGGGAGAGAGGTATCTTTCGACGCCTCTGTTTGAATGAGAAGATAACTATAAATAGCATATTAAGTATAAAAAGGATACCAATGGAGAAAATAGATATCGTTCTCGCGAGCGGGAGCCCACGTAGGAAGGAGCTTTTGGAGCGCGAGGGCGTCGAATTCACCGTTCGTGTTTCTGAGGTGGACGAGTCCTTGGA
>OHUG01001019.1_pt1 | contig 10142 bp, 7 predicted proteins | sample 1579161 | NCBI WGS metagenome assembly OHUG01 (sample SAMEA3882514, study PRJEB24775) | human gut metagenome | biome: human-associated habitat; feature: intestine environment; material: feces | place: Netherlands | collected 2009/2010 | reverse complement strand
GACACTGCCGTAAAAGGTCACGGCATCCCCGGCATGCAGCTCATGGGCGAGGCTTTGCAGGGCCTCGCGGCTCATGCCGTCCCCGACCAGCAGCAGGTGCAGCCGCTCGGCCCCGGCGGCGCGGGCGTCCAGCACGGCGCGCAGCACCATGTCAAGGCTCTGCGCGGGGGTAAAGGTACCGGTGAATACCAGATTGAACCGCCCGGCAAAGCGCTGCTCCAGTGCAGCATCATGCTGCGGCACGGCGTAGAAATCCTCACAGTACTGCGGAATGACCGCCACCTGCGCCGCTGTCTTGCCGGTGCGGGCGCACAGACGCTCCTGCAGCGGCTCGCTCATGGCGATCAGTCGGTCGCAGCGCTTGTACAGGCTGTCGCTGACCGACTGTGCCACCCACCGCATAAACCGGTTTTTGACGGGCAGCACACTGTACAAATTCTCCGGCCAGAGGTCGAGCACATAATTTGTGAACGGTACATGGTGCTTTTTTGCATACAGCACCGCAGGCCAGCACATCAGCACAGGGCTTGTGTTGAAGCAGAACACCGCATCATACCCGCCGGGCAGGCGCTTCAGGGCTGCTGCCGCGTACAGCGGCCAGCTTACATAATTCAAAAAAATCGTCTTGCCGGTGTTGCCCTTGCGCGGGATCTCTCTTGCGCGGAATACGCGGGCACCCTTATAGCTTTCCTCAAAAGGGCCGTCGGCGCTGTAGCCGTCAAACCATTCCCCATGCGGATAGTTGGGCAGGCCGCACAGTACATCCACGGCGAGACCGTCCTGCACAAAGCCCTCGACAATATCGTTGATGCGGAAATTTTCCGGCCAGAAATGCTGGGTCACTACCAGTATGCGCATAATATATCGTGTTCCTGTCGCTTAGTATTTGCGCCACACCATCTTGTTGACAACACCGGTGTAGCTCTGGATGATCTTGACGACCTTGTCGGAGACATTCTCGTCCACGTAGTTGGGCACGGGCAGGCCGAGGTCGCCGTTCCGGTTCATCTCCACAGCCACGTCCACGGCCTGCAGCAGGTGGTCGCCGTCGATGCCCGCCAGAATGAAGCAGGCCTTGTCCAGTGCCTCGGGGCGCTCGGTGGAGGTGCGGATGCAGACCGCCGGGAACGGATGGCCGACGCTCGTGAAGAAGCTGCTTTCCTCGGGCAGCGTGCCGGAGTCGGACACGACGCAGAAGGCGTTCATCTGCAGGCAGTTGTAGTCATGGAAGCCCAGAGGCTCATGCTGAATGACGCGCTTGTCGAGCTTAAAGCCGCTCTGCTCCAGACGCTTGCGGCTGCGCGGATGGCAGGAGTAGAGAATCGGCATATCGTACTTTTCCGCCATCTTGTTGATGGCGGTGAACAGCGAGGTAAAGTTCTTCTCGGTGTCGATATTCTCCTCGCGGTGGGCAGACAGCAGAATGTACTTGCCCTTCTCGAGACCCAGACGCTGGTGGATGTCGGACGCCTCGATTTTTTCCAGATTCTGGTGCAGCACCTCGGCCATCGGGGAACCGGTCACGTAGGTGCGCTCCTTCGGCAGGCCGGTGTCGGCCAGATAACGGCGGGCATGCTCGGAGTAGGCCATGTTCACATCGGAGATGATGTCCACGATGCGGCGGTTCGTCTCCTCGGGCAGGCACTCGTCCTTGCAGCGGTTGCCGGCCTCCATGTGGAAGATGGGGATGTGCAGCCGCTTTGCACCGATGACGGACAGGCAGCTGTTTGTGTCGCCCAGCACCAGCACGGCGTCGGGCCGGATGGCGGCCATCAGCTTGTAGCTCTCCGAGATGATGTTGCCCATCGTCTCGCCCAGATCCGCGCCGACGGCGTTCATATAGACCTCGGGGTCGGCCAGCTGGAGGTCGTGGAAGAACACGCCGTTCAGGTTGTAGTCGTAGTTCTGGCCGGTGTGGGCCAGGATAACATCAAAATATTTGCGAGTCTTGTTGATGACGGCGGCCAGACGGATGATCTCCGGGCGGGTGCCGACGATGATGAGCAATTTCAGCTTGCCGTTGTTTTTAAAGGGAATGCTGCTGTAGTCAGACATACTTTCCTCCTTAGTAGCTACTATGTGCAGGGGATGTAGGGGCGAACATCGTTCGCCCGCAGAAACGTTACGACCGGGGCAAACTTCCGGGTCGATGACGAGCATCGCCCTCTACATCGCAGGGGCGGATTCCATATCCGCCCGGGAACTTTGCCGCTGCCGCACACGGGCACGGGCGAGCACTGCTCGCCCCTACAATGCGCCCGTTTTACACCTTTTCAAAGAATGTATCCGGGTGGGCCGGGTCGAACTGCTCGTTCGCCCACATCAGGGTGACGAGGTTCTCGGTCTCGCTCAAATTGATGATGTTGTGGGTGTACCCCGGCAGCATGTGGATGGCCTGGGGCTTGTCGCCGGTCACCTCAAATTCCAGCACCTCGTCGCTGCCGACGCGGCGCTCCTGAATCAGACCGTGGCCCGAAACCACGATGAAAAACTCCCACTTCGTGTTGTGCCAGTGCTGACCCTTTGTGATGCCGGGCTTCGAGACGTTGACGCTGAACTGGCCGCAGCTCTCGGTTTTGAGCAGCTCGGTAAAGCTGCCGCGGGCGTCCTCATTCTTTTTCAGGTCAAAGATGACCTTCTCTTTGGGCAGATAGGACAGATACGTCGAGTACAGCTTTTTTGCAAAGCTGCCCGCCGGAATCTCCGGCAGTACGAGCGTTGCGGGCTGAGCCTTGAACCTTTCCAGCAGGTCCGCAATTTCGCCCAGTGTGACTTTGTGGGTCACCGGCGCGGCACAGTAGCGCCCACTGTCATGGAAAACCGGCGTCAGACCGTCGTAATCGCAGCGGTGAGGCTTGCCCTCCAGCGCGTCGAGCATTTCCTCCACCAGGTCGTCAATGTACAATAGCTCCAGCTCGGTGGCGCGGTCATTGACCGTGATGGGCAGGTCGTTGGCGGTGTTATTGCAGAAGGTCGCCACGGCGCTGTTGTAGTTGGGGCGGCACCACTTGCCGAACAGATTCGGGAAGCGGTAGACCAGCACCGGCGCGCCGGTCTCCTGCCCGTAGGTGAAGAACAGCTCCTCACCGGCCAGCTTGCTCTTTCCGTAGTCGCTCTCGCCGTAGCGGCCAATCAGCGTCGCTTGGATCGAGCTGGACAGCATGACCGGGCAGCGGTTGGCGTGAGATTTGAGCGTGTTCAGCAGGGTAGAGGCGAAGCCGAAGTTGCCCTGCATGAACTCGTCGTTATTTTTGGGACGGTTGACACCCGCTAAATTGAACACAAAATCGGCTTCCGCACAAAAGTGGTCCAGCGCTGCGGGGGGCGTGTCGAGGTCATACTCAAACACGTCCTCGATCTGCAAGGCGGGGCGGGTACGGTTCTTGCCGTCGCGGACAGCCTTCAGGTTCTCGCAGAGATTGCGCCCCACAAAGCCCTTGGCACCGGTCACAAGGATCTTCATGCCTTCTCGGCCTCCATCTCTTTCAGCGCGTTTTGGACATAGTCGGTGGTCAGGATCTTCCTGACCGTGTCCTCCACGTCCAGACGGTGCGTGTTGTGGCTCGTGTAGGAGTCGTCGGCCATCGTGTGGACCTCACCCTTGACGACGAACTTGTCGTAGTTCAGGTCGCGGTTGTCGGCGGCGACGCGGTAGTAACCGCCCATGTCCTCACTGCGCAGGCGCTCCTCGCGGGTCATCAGGGTCTCGAACAGCTTCTCGCCGTGGCGGGTGCCGATGATGTTCGTGCCGGTGTCGCCGAACAGCTGCTGCACGGCCTTGGCCAGGTCGCCGATGGTGGAGGCGTCGGACTTCTGGATGAACAAATCGCCCGGGTTTGCATGCTCAAACGCGAACATGACCAGGTCAACGGCCTCGTCCAGGTTCATCAGGAAACGGGTCATATTGGGGTCGGTGATCGTGATGGGGTTGCCGGCGCGGATCTGGTCAATGAACAGCGGAATGACGCTGCCGCGGCTGCACATGACGTTGCCGTAGCGGGTGCAGCAGATCGTCGTGCCGCCGCGCTCGGCGGCCACGCGGGCGTTGGCGTAGATGACGTGCTCCATCATCGCCTTGGAGATGCCCATGGCGTTGATGGGATAGGCGGCCTTGTCGGTGGACAGGCAGACGACGCGCTCCACGCCCGCGTCAATGGCGGCGTGCAGGACATTGTCCGTGCCGATGATGTTCGTCTGCACGGCCTGCATGGGGAAGAACTCGCAGGAGGGCACCTGTTTCAGCGCTGCCGCGTGGAAGATGTAGTTGACGCCGGGCATGGCATCGCGGATGGACTGCGGGTTGCGCACGTCACCGATGTAGAACTTGACCTTGCCGGCATACTGCGGGTGGTTGGCCTGCAGCTCGTGGCGCATGTCGTCCTGCTTCTTCTCATCGCGGGAGAAGATGCGGATCTCGCCGATGTCGGTGGACAGGAAATGCTTGAGCACTGTATGCCCGAAGCTGCCCGTGCCGCCGGTGATGAGTAGGGTCTTATCCTTAAAAATGCTGTCTGCCATGATGGCCTCCTTATATTTGACCGCGCAAGGGCGCAGCTTACCTTTATAATCTTATTTATTCTAGCACAAAATTCCCCGCTTGAAAAGGGCATGGGGTTGGAAATTGCTGCTTTTTGTGGTATAATAGCTAAGAAATCACAGCAAAATGCTTTTTACAAGGAGGACACGCCCATGCGCGCCTACGAACGTCTTTTAAAATATGTAAAGGTCCACACGACCTCTGACCCCAACAGCGGCACCCACCCCAGCACGCTGCGCCAGTTTGACCTGGCGAAGATCCTCGTTGAGGAGCTGAAGGAGCTGGGCTTGACCGATGCCCATGTGGACGAGCACTGCTATGTCTACGCCACGCTGCCCGCCACCCCGGGGCAGGAGAGCGCCGCGCCGCTGGGCCTTATCGCCCACATGGACACGGCGGACGACGCCAGCGGTGAGAACGTCCGGCCACAGATCCACGAAAACTACGACGGCGAGGCTGTCACGCTGCCCGCCACCGGCACGGTGCTGGACCCCAAGGTGTTCCCGTTCCTGCGCGAGATGAAGGGCCAGACCCTCATCACCACCGACGGCTCGACGCTGCTGGGCGCGGACGATAAGGCCGGTGTGGCCGAGATCATGACCGCGCTGGAGCGCATCATTGCCGAAAATCGCCCCCACGGCAAGCTCTGCATCGGCTTCACCCCCGATGAGGAGATCGGCGAGGGCGCGAGCCTGTTTGACGTCGAGGGCTTCGGCGCGGCCTACGCCTATACCGTTGACGGTGAGGACGTCGGCGAGATCAGCTATGAGAACTTCAATGCCGCCGCTGCCGTCGTGACCGTGCACGGCTTCAGCGTCCACCCCGGCAGCGCCAAGAACTCGATGATCAATGCGCAGAACGTGGCCATGGAGTTCCACGCCGCGCTGCCCGCCTTCTCCCGCCCCGAGCACACCGAGGGCCGTGAGGGCTTCTTCCACCTGACGAGTATGCAGGGTGACGTGACCACCGCGCACCTGGGCTACATCGTGCGCGACCACGATGCTGCCAAGTTTGCCGCCCGCAAGGCCCAGATGCAGCATATTGCCGCCTGCCTGAATGACCGCTACGGTGCGGGCACGGTGGAGCTGGACATCAAGGACAGCTATTATAATATGTTGGAGAAAATTCAGCCTCACTTCCATCTGGTCGAGAACGCCCGCAAGGCCATCCGCGCGGCGGGCCTTGAACCCATCGAGACCCCGGTCCGCGGCGGCACCGACGGCGCGACCCTGAGCTATATGGGCCTGCCCTGCCCGAACCTCGGCACCGGCGGCTTCAACTTCCACGGCCCCTGCGAGTGCATCACCGCCGAGAAAATGGATCAGGGCGTCGAAATTTTGCTGAATCTGGTCGAGCTGTATAAATAAGGGCCCGGAGTTTATTGAAAAGGAATTGAATAAGACATAACAACAGCCCGTGCTTCCCAATCGAAGCACGGGCTGCTTGCCTATATGGCTTCCCCCTCGGGGGAAGCTGTCAGCGGCCCCGCCCGCTGACTGATGAGGGGCGACCTGCCGTCAAAACTCGCTAACGGATAGCAATGGCACACCCGCCCCTCATCCGGCCCTGCGGGGCCACCTTCCCCCAAAGGGGAAGGCTTTAGGCTCTTACTTCATCTTCCCCACATACACCAGATACGAATACAAATAAATCCACGCGCTGCCGCCAAGAACGGCGGCCAGCAGCACGATCAGCGTAGCAATGTCGCCCAGCAGGCCGCCCAGGAAGGCAAGCACCAACAGGACAATGCCCATAACGACAAAGGTGTACCCGCCCATGCGCTGGGTGCGCTGCCAGTTGTGCTCGTCGTTCAGCGCCCAGGGCGTGCGGCAGCCGAAGGTATAATTCTGCTTGATCTGCGGCATAAAATTGCCCAGGATGATAAACAATACGCCGATGCCGCCGCAGACCAGAATGCTGACGAGGTTGCTGCTGTCCGGCAGCTTACCGAAAACAGCCAGCTCACTCAGCCAGCTGAACGCGGCCATCATCACGGTGAACAGCACTACGAACAGGTTCCATACCTTGCCGAACTTCTCAAAATTCTGGTGCTTGGGGTCGATTTTGCGGATGACCTCAAACAAAATCAACATCGCAAACGGCAGCGCGGCCAAAATCAAAACCGTGGATTTCGGCCCCCAGCCATTGACCTGCCCGCTTGCTCCCCAGTGGGTGGGCACAATGTCCGGCAGGGAGGGGTAGAAGTACAGGTGCGCGGCAAAATTCAGCACGCAGACCACGGTTAAAATCCAGAACAGCTTATTCTTTTTCATTGCTATCGTCTCCCTTTACAAGTCCGCAGTCATAAAACCACTTCATCAATTCCTGAAATACGGTCAGATTCACACTGTACACAATGTTCTGGCCGCGGCGCTCATCGGTAATAAGCGCCGCACTTTTTAAAATGTTCAGATGGTGACTGACGGACGGCTTTGTCATATCAAAATGTGCGGCGATCTCCCCGGCGGTCAGATCGCCCTGTGCCAGCAGTTCTAAAATGCGCCGCCGCGTCGGGTCGGCCAGCGCCTTGAAAGCATCTCCCAAACAGAACAACTCCTTTCCTGATAAACAATTAGATAAACGTCTAACTGTCTATGCCTTTACTATACTCCTATGCACCTGCCGTTGTCAATAGATATTTTGAAAAATATCTAACTATCCGCTCCCCTCCGACTGTTTCTCCAACTTTTACCAATGATTTTTCCTGCAAATTCACAATTTGTTTGCAATTTTCCTATTGACATGGTATGCGAATGTGCTACAATATTAGCAGTCGAACAGATAGAGTGCTAAAGAAAAACGAACACACAGAATTTGCGAAGGCAGATTCTTGAGCTGCAAAATCCAAGCACTTTACGTGCGAGACTGCCAGAACAATGCGCTATCTGCACTAAAGGAGGTACGCACTATGAACATCGAACAAATGACACAGAAAACCCGTGAGGCTTTGCAGGCTGCACAGCGCATCGCGGTGGAATATTCCAACAACGCGGTGGAGCAGGAGCATCTGCTGGCCGCCCTTGCCCAGCAGCAGGACGGGCTCATCCCGCAGATGCTGCAGACCCTCGGCGTTGACGCCAATGCCTTTGCCCAGGCGGCTTTGCAGAAGGTCGAGGCGCTGCCCCGCGTGACCGGCTCGGGCCGTGACCCGGAGAAAATTTACATCTCCAACGATCTGGACCGCGCCCTCAACGCCGCCGAGCAGCAGGCCAAGCAGATGAAGGATGAATACATCAGCGTAGAGCATGTATTCCTCGGTATTTTGCAGCGGCCAGGCAAGGCTGCCAGCGAAATCTTCAAGACTTTCGGCATCACAACCGAGAAGTTTATGAAGCAGCTGAGTACGGTGCGTGGCAATCAGAGGGTAACGAGTGATAACCCGGAGGACACCTACAATGCCCTGAAAAAGTACGGTCAGGACCTTGTCGAGATGGCAAAGGCGCATAAACTTGACCCTGTGATTGGACGCGATACGGAAATTCGCAATGTCATCCGTATCCTCTCCCGCAAACGCAAGAACAACCCCGTGCTGATCGGTGAGGCCGGTGTCGGTAAGACCGCCATCGCCGAGGGGCTGGCGCAGCGGATCGAAAGCGGAGATGTGCCCGAAAACCTGAAGGATCATACCGTGTTCAGTCTGGACATGGGTGCGCTGGTCGCAGGTGCCAAATACCGCGGCGAGTTTGAGGAACGCTTGAAGAGCGTCCTCAACGAGGTCAAGAAGTCCGAGGGCAAGATCATCCTCTTCATCGATGAGCTGCACACCATCGTGGGCGCGGGCAAGACCGACGGCGCGATGGATGCCGGCAACCTGCTCAAGCCCATGTTGGCCCGCGGCGAGCTGCACTGTATCGGCGCGACCACACTGGACGAGTACCGCGAGTATATCGAGAAGGACCCCGCACTGGAGCGTCGTTTCCAGCCGGTCATGGTCAATGAACCGACTGTCGAGGACACCATCTCGATCCTGCGCGGCCTGAAGGAGCGCTACGAGGTCTACCACGGCGTCAAGATTCAGGACGCCGCCCTGATCGCCGCTGCGACGCTGTCGGACCGCTACATCACGGATCGCTTCCTGCCCGATAAGGCCATCGACCTCGTCGATGAGGCTTGCGCTATGGTCAAGACCGAGCTGGATTCGATGCCCGCCGAGCTGGACGAGATGAACCACCGCATCACCCAGCTGCAAATCGAGGAGGCCTCTTTAAAGAAAGAGACCGACGAGCTGTCCAAGCAGCGTCTGGCCACGCTGGAAAAGGAGATGGCCGAGCTGCGCGACAGCTTCAACAGCAAGAAGGCGCAGTGGGAGAACGAGAAGAACGCCGTGAACAAGGTGCAGAGCCTGCGCGCCGAGGTGGAATCCACCAAGGCCGAGATCGAAAAGGCGACCCGCACCGGCGACTACGCCAAGGCCGGTGAGCTGCAATACGGCAAGCTGCCCACCCTGCAAAAGCAGTTGGAGGAAGAAGAAAAGCTGGCCGAGGCAAAGAAAGAATCCAGCCTGCTTCGTGACCGCGTAACGGAAGAAGAAATTGCGAACATCGTCGCCCGCTGGACCGGCATCCCGGTCTCCAAGCTCGTCGAAGGCGAACGCGAGAAGCTGCTCCGCCTGCCGGACACGCTGCATCAGCGGGTCATCGGCCAGGACGAGGCCGTGCAGAAGGTCTCGGACGCTATCCTGCGCTCCCGCGCCGGCATCGCGAACCCGAACCGCCCCATCGGCAGCTTCCTGTTCCTCGGCCCCACGGGCGTCGGCAAGACCGAGCTGGCCAAGGCGCTGGCGCAGGCCCTGTTTGACGATGAAAAGAACATGGTTCGTATCGATATGACGGAATACATGGAGAAATTCAGTGTGTCTCGTCTGATCGGTGCGCCTCCGGGATATGTGGGTTATGAGGAGGGTGGTCAGCTGACCGAGGCTGTGCGCCGCCATCCCTACAGCGTTGTGCTGTTTGATGAGGTGGAAAAAGCCCACCCGGATGTGTTCAACATTCTGCTGCAAGTCCTTGACGATGGCCGTATTACCGACAGCCAGGGCCGTACCGTGGACTTTAAGAACACCATCATCATCCTGACCTCCAACCTTGGCTCTGACATCATTCTGGAAGACCTGGAAAAGAACCGTGCCAACGGCAAGAACGAACTGTCCGCCGAAGCGCGTGACAAGATCGACCTGCTGCTCAAGCGCCAGTTCCGTCCGGAGTTCCTGAACCGTCTGGACGATATTGTCTACTACAAGAGCCTGACCAAGGATGAGATTGGCGGCATTGTGGATCTGATGTTGGCTGACCTGCGCAGCCGCCTGGCTGACAAGCAGCTGAAGCTGGTTGTGACCGATGCAGCCAAGAACGTGATTGTGGATGACGGCTATGACCCCATCTATGGTGCCCGCCCGCTGAAGCGGTATATCCAGGCCAACGTGGAAACCATGATCGCAAAAGAGATCATCGGCGGCAATCATGTGCCCGGCGATACCCTGACCGTGGACGCCGAAAACGGCAAACTGGTCCTGCGCTAAGCGCAAAGCGTTCAGCAATGCTGTACAAATAACCTAAGGCAACACCGCACAATTCCCGCCTTGCGGCTTAAGCACCGCTCCGGCAGC
>OHUG01001016.1_pt1 | contig 10161 bp, 7 predicted proteins | sample 1579161 | NCBI WGS metagenome assembly OHUG01 (sample SAMEA3882514, study PRJEB24775) | human gut metagenome | biome: human-associated habitat; feature: intestine environment; material: feces | place: Netherlands | collected 2009/2010 | reverse complement strand
ATCGCATCATTCGACCTATCGTGCCCGATGACATGCAAGGGGAAGGGGGACGCGATGTCCGATGAGAAAAACGCTTCGCAGGTCGGTGCTCCGATCGACCCTGTTCTCGCCAGGGCCTCGGGAGCGTGGGCCTTCGAGATATACGAGGGCGGCATAGCCCCTTCCGCGAAGCCTTCCGAGGCAAGAGCTCCCGAAGTGCGCTTTGCGAAGCTTCAGAGAGTTACGGCGGAGTACATCAACGAAGACGACCAGGCTCTGCTTGAGAAAGCATATCGTTTTGCGAGCGAGGCTCACAAGGAGCAAAAGCGCAAAAGCGGCGAGCCGTTCATTGCTCACCCTATAGAAGTGGCGCTCATTCTTGCCGATTTGCGCATGGATGCCGACACGCTGTGCGCGGCTCTTCTTCACGACACGGTGGAAGATACGCCGACGACGGTCGAGGAAGTGTCCGAGCTGTTTAACCCGCAGGTCGCTCAGCTGGTGCAGGGCGTCACGAAGATCACGCGCATCGAAGTGGGGAGCCTGACCGATGAACAGGCGGCAACCATTCGCAAGATGTTCGTCGCCATGAGCAAAGACATTCGCGTCATCGTCATCAAGCTTGCCGACCGCCTGCACAACATGCGTACGCTTTCGGCCCTTAAAGAAGACCGTCGTATCTTCAAGGCGCGCGAAACGCTCGAGATTTACGCGCCTATAGCCCATCGTCTTGGCATAGGTTCCATCAAATGGGAGCTTGAAGACCTTTCGTTCTATTATCTTGATCCCGCAAAATTCGGTCAGATCAGTCGCATGGTGGCGGAAAGCCGCGTAGAGCGCGAGCGCTATCTAGCCGATGTCATAGAGACGCTCACGGGCGAGCTTACCAAAGTCAACATCACCGGCCACATTGCGGGGCGTCCGAAGCATCTGTATTCCATCTATCAGAAGATGACGAAGCGCGGCAAAGGGTTCTCTGAGATTTACGACCTAATTGCCGTGCGTGTCATAGTGAAGACGGTCAAGGATTGCTATTCGGTGCTCGGCGCCGTTCATGCGTTGTGGCATCCCATGCCGGGTCGCTTCAAAGATTACATTGCCATGCCAAAGCTCAACATGTACCAGAGCTTGCATACCACGGTCATAGGTCCTTCGGGCCGCCCTCTTGAGGTTCAAATCAGAACCGAGGAAATGCACCGTATGAGCGAATATGGTGTTGCGGCGCATTGGCGTTATAAGGAAAAAGGCAGCAAGGCGGACGAGGCGTTCGATCGCCAGATTGCCTGGTTGCGCCAGATGGTGGACTGGCAGGAGGAGACGAAAGACTCTCGCGAATTCTTGAGCGATTTGAAGGTTGACCTGGCACCTACGGAGGTCTTTGTGTTTACGCCTGCGGGCGATGTCATGAGCCTGCGGAGCGGTTCGACGCCGGTCGATTTCGCTTACAACGTTCACTCTGAAGTGGGCAATCATTGCGTAGGAGCAAAGGTCAACGGTGCTATCGTTCCTCTTTCCTACGAGCTGCAGATGGGCGACCGCGTGGAAATTCTCACCCAGAAGAGCGCCACGCCGTCGCGTGACTGGATCAAAATGGTTAAAACCCCGTCAGCGCGCAGCAAGCTTCGCAGCTATTTTTCCAAGGTGAGCCGAAGCGACGACCTTATTCAGGGTCGAGATAAGCTCGCGCGTGAAATGAAGAAGCATGGTTTCGGGCTCGGGTCTACATCATCGGTACGTGCCCAGAAATCCGTTGCTGAGCAGATGGGTTATAAAGACGTCGAGGATATGATGGTTGCCATAGGTGCGGGCAAAGAGACTGTGCTGCATGTGGCCAACCGCCTTCTGAAGGTTCTCAATCCTCAGCCGGTCGACGACACACCGAGCATTCCCATGATGAGCAGCGGCGTCATGCCTCCGCTCATCACATCGGTCAAGCGCCCGAACGTGCGCAGGAAGGCCCATGCTTCGAATGGGGTTATCGTCGCCGGGCTGGAAAACGCCCCGGTGCGTCTTTCGCGTTGCTGCAATCCCGTTCCGGGCGATGCAATCATCGGCTTCGTTACGCGAGGTCGCGGCGTGTCTGTCCATCGAGCCGATTGCCCGAATGCGAAAGACCTCATGCGCGACCAGGGCCGCTTGATCAAAGTCGAATGGGAAGTAACCGCAGAAACTACAAGTTCGTATCAGGTGGAGGTCTTTATCGAAGCCCTCGATCGCATGAACCTTTTGCGTGATATCATCAACACGTTGTCCGACACGGGCGTGAATGTGCTTGCGTCGAACACGGTGAGCCATTCTGACGGCATAGTCGAGATGAGGTATCTGTTCCAGGTTTCTCAGGTGTCGAACATAGAGAACATCCTGGAATCTTTGCTCAGGATCGACGGCGTTTTCGATGCGAGGCGTATGCTTCCAGGAGATGCGGCTCATAGGAAGAAATAGAAATTTCCGCGCTTGACGCGGTGACGCGAAGCCACCCCGGCCGGTTTCGGTCGGGGTGTAATATGCTGGACGCGAGAGCGGGTGCTTTCGCTGGTTGAAAGGAATGTTCGATGCGTGCGAACTGCAAACGTGTCGTTACCGATTCGAACGGTTGCGTCCCGGTGACCATTCTCGTTATCGGAATGATGGACAATAACTGCTTCATCGTGTCCGATGGCCGTGAAGAGGGGGCTCCTGCGCTCGTAGTTGATCCTGCGGGCGATCCCGAAGCTATCAAGAAGGCTCTCGGCTGGCTCGACCTTCAGTACATAGTTTGCACCCATGACCACAACGATCACCTGGTAGGTCTTCCCGAGCTCGCAAAGGCAACGGGGGCGAAGGTCGTTTCGAGCGTCGCGGACTCCAAAATCATCGAACGCGGGCAGGGCGGCTATTTCGGAGACTGGGATGCTGTCGCTCCCGTTCATGTCGACCGCAAGGTCAAAGACGGAGAAGCCATCAAGCTCGGTTCTCTTGTCCTGCTTACTCCTGGTCACACCAAGGGTGGCATCTGCCTGTATCTGAAGGGATTCGATGGCAAGCCGGGCATCCTTTTTTCGGGCGATACGCTGTTCCGTGGCGCGACGGGCCGCGTTGATTTCGAAGGCGGTAGCGAACGCGAAATGCGCGAGAGCCTTCGTACGAAGCTTGCTCCGCTCCCTGATTCCACCATTGTCTATCCCGGCCATGAGGGCTTGACGACGATCGGCATGGAGCGCCGTCGCGTCATCCAGGCTTTCTAGCGGGCTTAGACCTGGCGCATTCGTGTGATCGGAGGACCTTTTGAGCGTCGAGCTTGGAACTTTTGTCGCGGGGCTTATGTCTGACCCCCTCATGCTTGCGGTGACCCTTCTCAATATCGGCGTCATCGTAGTGAACGGAGCAACCGATGCCCCGAACGCTATTGCAACAGTGGTTTCCACTCGCTCTATGAAACCGCGCCCCGCCATCGTCATGGCGGCCGTGTGCAATTTCCTAGGTTTGCTGGTGGTGTCGCTTTTCACGAGCGCCGTCGCCAACACCATCTTCAAAATGGTCGATTTCGGCGGAGACAACCAGGCGGCCCTTGCCGCCCTTGCTGCCGCGATGGTGGCCATCATCGTCTGGGGCGCGGCTGCCTGGTTTTTCGGCATACCCACGTCGCAGAGTCATTCGCTTATCGCCGGCTTGACGGGTGCGGCTATAGCCGCGGTCGGCAGCTTCGACGCTATCAACTGGAACGAGTGGATGAAGGTTATCTATGGAATCCTTCTTTCCACGTTTCTGGGTTTCGGCATGGGATGGCTTACTGCGCGCCTTATCGCGCGACTTTGCAGAAGAGCGCCGCGCAATAAGGCGAACCAGGTCTTTCATTGGGGCCAGATAATCGCCGGCGCAGGCGTCGCCTTTATGCACGGTGCTCAGGACGGACAGAAGTTCATGAGCATCTTCATGCTTGGCATTGCGCTTACCGCCGGATTAGGACAGCCCGCTGAATTAGCGCTTCCCGTATGGCTGATGGTGCTCTGTGCGGTCAACATGGGCCTTGGCACGGCGATCGGTGGAGAGAGAATCATCAAAAACGTCGCCATGAACATGGTGAAACTCGAGGTTTACCAAGGCTTCGCGGCGAGTCTTTCCGCCACGCTGTGCCTCATGCTGGCCACGTTTACCGGCATGCCGGTTTCTACCACGCATGTAAAGACTACGGCCATTATGGGCGTGGGGGCGGCCAAACGAAAAAGCGCCGTGAAGTGGCAGGTTGCCATCGACATGGTGAAAACCTGGGTTCTGACATTTCCCGGGTGCGGTCTCATCGGCTTCTTAACAGCGGAATTGTTCCTCCTGTTCGTATAAGGGGTTGCGCTTCGTTCGAACTGCGTGTGCGCGAAGCGTTTTGGGGAAGGCACGGTTGTTGTCGTGCGATCGAGAAAGGGCAGCAATGTCTCTTAAGCAGAAATTCAACTATTTCGACGCGTTCGAAAAGCAGGCCGATTTGGCATGCCAGGAGGCGGAGCTTCTTATTGAAATCATCGAGAACTTCACCACGTCTGACACGCTTCTGCCTGACATCGAACGTGCTCACGAAATCGAGCATGCCGCCGACAAGGTCTGCCATAGCATCTTCCAGGCTGTCAGCGTTGACTTCATCACGCCGATCGACCGAGAAGACATCATCTCTCTGACGCAGAGCATGGACGATATTCTTGACTACATGGAAGCGACCATCCAACGTTTCTACATGTTCAATCTCACTTCCATGCACCCGCGCGCTATCGATTTTGCGCGCCTGCTGCTTAAGAGCTGCGAAGCCTTGAAGGTTGCCATGGGGGAATTCAGGAACTTCAAGAATTCCAAGAAGCTTCCTGCCCTTATCGTGAAGGTGGGCGATGCGGAAGAGGAGATGGACAGCCTCTTTTTCACGGCGATGCACGGTCTGTACAAGGAATCGCGAGAGGACGCTCTCGACATCTTCATCTGGGACAAGCTGTTCCAGCGCATGGAGAACACGGCGGATACGTGCGAGCGCGCATCCGACATCATGGACTCCATTATCATGAAGTACGCCTAAGATGCCGGTGCCTCATTAGGGACTTCATGCACGAGGCGCCCTCGAAGCTGCTTCCGGTTCGAGGGCGCCCTGTCAAGCGCTTCCAAAGTCGGCGTTGTTTGCCGTACGGCATTCGCTTGCGACTTCCTACCGTTTCAACAAGTGTTCTACCGCCCAATCAAGCGCGACGTTTCGTCGCGCTTTTTGATGGAGCATCCAGGTTTTTCCCGTAGCCGAAAGCTCGTCGAAAAGCTCTTTCTCTCTTCCGGGGGCAAGCTCCGCGAGGGTCGCGTCTATCTTGTCTTGGCTCACGGAGAGTTCCTGCTTGATGAAGACGAGGTCTAAGGCAACGTTGGTCGAAAGTTCGTCGAAGGCTTCGTCGTAGAGCTCGTCTTCGACTTCTTGGGGTTTCACGCGATGGGCAATGCGATACTCGCGGTATGTCAGGCCTTTGTCGGCGAGGTGTTGCTGGAACTGCTCCTTTTTCAATGCGAGAGCCTTGCGCAGCAGCCGGTCGGGGATGGTGCCGTGGACTCGCGCGCGAAGCGTTTCTCGCACGAAGTCTCGATCGGAAAGCGACGAGGTGCTCCGCGTTCCGTCTTTCGCCGCTTTAGGACGTTTGCGGACAATGGGGGTTTCGCAGTCTACGTCCATTGAGGGGACGGGGTAGACGCGGGCGCGGAAAGAGAAGGGTTCCCGTTCGCGCAGGGGCGAGTCGCCTTCGAGCTCGGGGGCTCCCATGAACAAAGGCGCCGTTTCCTCGAGAGCCGTTTCGGCGGCGCGTGCCATAATAGTCTCTTCAAGAAACTTTTGTATCTCACGTGTGGTGAGAAGTTCTTCGGTACGTTGTCGTACGCGGTTTTCATCGCACTTGAGAATGCGGGCCATGCGCTTCCATGCGCCGCTTGCGAGGCTGGTCACCTCTTCCGCTTCGAGGTACACGTCAATTTCGAAAGGGGAGGTCTGCCCCTCCATAGCGCTTATTTCCATGGGTTCCTCCTTGCGTACGAAGCGGTTCGTTCGGCCGAAAGATGCTTTCATTGTGGCACAGAGCGTTCGGTGTTCGGGGCGCAACGATCGCACGGGAGAAAAAGAGCACAGCAACGCGAGGGGCGGTGCGTTTGCTCGGTCGCCGTTTGCCCCCCGAAAAGAGCGAACCCCACGAGCGAAGGGGAACTCGTGGGGTTCGGTGCACAAAGGGCATTGCATCGCCGCGAAGCGTGTCGCAGCGGCACCGTGGATTGTTGCGTCAACGCAAGGAGGCGTATCGTAGCGACGACGTACGAACATCCCCGCTATGCAGTGTGCTGAAAATTGGTTACTTTGCGGCCAGCGCCTTGCCGATCATGCGTGCGAAGGTGACGGAGCGTCCGCAGCAGTTGCCAGTGGACATGTTCGGATACGTATGTGCGTAGTACGATCCCGAGTCGACGCCCGTGACATAAAGGCCTTCGATGGCTTCGCCTTCGTCGTTTACAGCCTGGAAGTTTTCGTTGATGGTGATGCCGTCCAGGGTGCACAGCATGTATCCGGAGGTGCGTACGCCGTAGAACGGAGCAGTACGAATGGCGGACAGACGGTGTGCGTCTTTGCCGAAGTCGAGGTCAACGCCGGCATCGAAGTTCTCGTTCTGTCGCTCGACCGTTGCCTTGAGTGCATCGGCGGGGATGCCCAGGCCTTCGGCGAGCTCTTCGATGGTGTCGGCGACGACAATGTATCCGTCGTCGATTAGGCCCTGGTTGAGGCCCTTGACGGCATCGAGCGTCATGTTGGTGGGAGCGCCGTTGTCAAACGGGAAGACGCGCGCGCATCCGTGGATGTCGAACTGCTCGAGATACTGTTCGTAGTCCGAGTCCCAGATGTCGACAACGGTATGGTGCGGCTGCGTCAACGTGGCGTTGAGGATATAGTCGTACGGGGCTGCTTCATTGGTAAAGCGCTCGCCGTTGAGATTGACCTTCAGCCACGGATTCGAACCCATCCAGAACAAGGAGCCGACCGTGTCCGACCCGCCGAACTCATCGGGTTTTACAGCAACGCGGTCGAAGACCATCGCGGTGTGGACTTCGTCCATGTGCGCGCCCGCCCACAGGCACGCCTTGATGCCGTCGCCCGTGGTGCCGTCGATGGCGATGGAGAGGGAGTACTTGTCCATGGTCTGAGGCTGCAGGGCTTTGAGCATATCTTCATTGCGTGCATAGCCGCCCGTGCAGACCACTGTGCCCTTGCTTGCGTTGATTTTGATATAGCCGTCGGGTCCTTCGGCGATTGCGCCCGTTACCGCGCCGCTTTCGTCCTGGACAAGCTTGATCATAGGGGTGTTGAAGCGGAATTCGACGCCCTTGGATTCTGCGTAATCGCCCAAGACGATTTTGCCGTTGACGACATCGGAAAGGCCGGCGAATTCGGCGTCGGCAGCCAGCTGGGAATATGGCCGGTAGCCCAGTGTTTGTACAAATCATCTCGGCCGTCATTGTTTTCGTCCTGGTCGCTTACGTGCTGTTCGTGCTTGGCTCCTTTAGCTTTTCGAAAACCATCGAGTCCGTTTCGCCGTCGGTCGATGTCAAAGTGGTCGAAGAGAAAAAAAGGGGGGGCGACGGCGTTGAGGGGTCGCTGGAGGAGCGCTGTAGAAGGCTTGCCGAAGACGCATGTCTAACCGAGCGTGAACGGGAGGTGTTTCTGCTTTTGGTGCACGGGCGTAATGCTCGTTATATTCAGGAGACCCTGGTCGTTTCGTACAATACGGTGAAGACCCACGTTTCGCACGTGTACGCAAAGCTTGGAGTGCATTCGCATCAGGAGCTGATAGACCTTGTTGAATCGAAAGGATAAGCTCAGGAGCCGACGAATGGACCGTGGCGGACTTGTCGTGTCAACGTCGGTGGTCGTTTGTCGATGCCGCGTCTGTTCGCTCTTGCTTGGTGATTTGCGGTGCCGCGCTCGTGTCGCCCCTGTTCGACGCTTCCTCGGTGCCGTTTTTATGTAGCGGGGCAAAGCGCGCGAGCCTGCCCTCTCTGACTCGAAAAATGCACGAGCTTGCTCTTTCGGACTCGAAAAATGCACGAAGTGTATCAATATGCTCCGTGCGTCTCGGGATATAACTCATAAAAATAGACAAAGTATTGCTTTATGTGGAATAACGTGAGGGAAATTGTGCTACGACCTGCAGGCGCGCTGTAAATCGGGTACGTTTCGCGCATTTTGCGAGTTTCGCACGGCAGTTTGGTGCATTTTAATCTGCGTCTGAGCCTTTTCGGTGTGTTGACGGGGCGTGAACGGCGGTGGCAAGGGCGTGGACTATAATTCTCCGCATTATCCAGACGCGAAGGGACATTTCATGTTTTCATCTCACGATTCATCTTTCGATTTCGCGCCGGGCGCACAGACACACGGCTTTATCGTCCAATCAAGCGAACCCTTGTCGGAAATCGACGGGTTTGCGCATGTGATGAGGCACGAGAAAAGCGGCGCTCGGCTACTTTTCCTTCAGAATGAAGATGCCAATAAGGCATTTTCCATAGCGTTCAAAACACCGCCTGCGGATGACACGGGCGTCTTTCACATCTTGGAGCATTCGGTACTGTGCGGATCTGAGAAGTTTCCCGTTAAAGAGCCTTTCGTGGATTTGCTCAAAACGTCCATGCAGACGTTTCTCAATGCGTTGACGTTTCCCGATAAAACCATGTATCCGGTGGCCAGCACGAACGAACAGGACCTGATCAATCTCATCGATGTCTACATGGATGCGGTCCTGCATCCTGCGATCTATGGTAAGCGCGCCATCTTCGAGCAGGAAGGATGGCATTACGAGCTCGAAGGGGCTGAAGGCGAGGCTATCGCCGACGCTGCTGCTTTCGAGGGTGAGACGGTCGCCGAGAATGGCACGCCTGATAAGGTTGCCATCGAAAAAGACGCTTCAGGTGAGCGCTTGCGCTACAACGGCGTCGTTTTCAATGAGATGAAAGGTGCGCTGTCCGATCCGGACAGCGTGCTCTACCACGCGGTGAACAGGGCTCTTTTCCCGGATACGTGCTACGCTTTCGAATCGGGAGGGCATCCGAGGGCCATTCCCCAGCTGACCTACGAGAGCTATCTGGACACCCATGCGCGTCATTATCGCTTGGATAATTCCTATATCGTGCTGTACGGAAATCTCGATGCCGACCGAATTCTGGGCTTTCTGGACGAAAACTATCTTTCGGTGTTCGAATCGCGCAGCGAGGCTGCACCGAACGCTATCGGGGTTCAGGAACCGCGCGTGGCGCTGGATGAAACGGTCCGGATGGAAACCGCGCCGGAAAACGCGGGCGTTGGACTGGCCTATGTTGTGGGCCAGGCGCGCGATTTCGAGCGCGTGCTGGCATGTGACATTCTCCTCGATGCGCTGATGGGCGGCAATGAATCCCCTATAAAGCGAGCCATTCTCGACGCCGGTCTTGGCGGCGACGCCACGGCCTATCTTCTGGATTCGCAGGCTCAGCCTGTGGCTATGTTCCAGCTGCGCAATGCCAACGACGGCTCGGCGCAGCCGTTCATGGAGCTTGTCGAATCCGAGGTTCGTCGTCTGGTTCGTGACGGCATTCCTCGAGACGTGCTTGAAGCGTCGCTTGCGCAGATGTCGTTCGATCTGCGCGAACGTGATCGCGGTATGGCCGACGGCGTGCCCCTGGCCATGAATGCGCTTGCTGGCTGGCTTTATGACGACGATATGCCTACGACGTATCTTCGATACGAAGACGCGCTCGCCCATATGCGCGCCGGTCTCGAAGGGCGTTATTTCGAAGACGTGCTCGAATCGCTTGTGTGCAAGAGCGACCACAAGGCCTTGGTCGAGCTTGTCCCCGAGAAGACCGAGGGCGATTCCGAAGAGGCCGCTGAGCTTGCAGCCAAGCTTGCTCAGATGGACGAAGTGGACAAGCGGGAGATTCGCGACGAAATGGCTGCGTTGCGCGTAATGCAGGAAAGCCCCGATGCTCCCGAAGCCGTCGAAACGCTTCCGCGTCTGCGCGTGAGCGATATAGGCCCCGCAAGCCCCGACCCCGAGATGCAGGTTTTTGCGGAGGGTCCCATCGCGTGTCTGTTCCACAACGTGCCTACGCGCAAGATAAGCTATCTCTACCTGTATTTCGGTATCGACAACCTTGCGTGGGAAGACGTGCCGTACCTGAGCG
>OHUG01001013.1_pt1 | contig 10175 bp, 9 predicted proteins | sample 1579161 | NCBI WGS metagenome assembly OHUG01 (sample SAMEA3882514, study PRJEB24775) | human gut metagenome | biome: human-associated habitat; feature: intestine environment; material: feces | place: Netherlands | collected 2009/2010 | reverse complement strand
CGAAATTCAGAACGGCATAATATTTGCCGCGTTTTGCTTGCAAGCTTCCTGTCAATTAAATAATCTCCTTTCTGTAGTCCGCTTGCTGTTGTACGGTCATTTTAGCACAACAGCGCAAAATGTCAACTACCGGCAGAAAGAAAATTTTCAATACTCTTTTTAGTAATTAAGTAGCTTGTACCTATACGAACAGAGGGAATAGTGCCGTTATGTACAAGGTCATACGCAGCCTTTCTTCCTATTCGCAACATTGTCTGCATCTCTTTAACAGTTACCACATCAGGATAATTGTCAAACAATCAAATCATTCCATTCCTATATTTTTTATCAGTGCCCTGCGGAAACTGTCTACTCCTCATCAGTGGAGCGACTTTCTATCCGCAGGGTCTTTTAGTTCCCGCCGCGAGTTCACGGCTTCGTAAACCCTACGACTCGTCTACCGCTTATGGTGCGGCGCATCCTCGTAGAATGTAATCAATAACTGCATAACCGCCATTATTGCAGTTTGCAAAAATATGTAAATTTTCCATTTAAACTCCTGCACCCATAGTTAATGGCGAGATGGACAGTCTATCTCGCCATTTTTAAGTCCCTACTTACGGCAAGAGATTTCCGCTTAGACGTGGGTGACAGAAGTATCGTTATATCACGCCGAGGCTCGCGAGCAGCTGGATAATTGCCACAATAGCAATACCACCAGTGAGAGCAAAGACGTTTAAAAAGTTGTAGATCAATGCAATCAGCATAATATCTCTCCTTTACAGGTCGGCGTAGTCGGGCTCAGTGCTCGGGAAGAACGCTATACCCGGCACGAACTTAATAACATCCGACGGCTCCGGCACACACATCTCTCCCGTTACCGGGTGTCGGTAAGGCTTCGGCTTACGCCTGACCTTCTGAAATGTACCAAAACCATATATTGACAGCTTATCTCCGTCATTAACGACCTTGGAGATAGCGTTGCACACTGCATTAATGCAGAACTCTGAATCACCGAGGGTGAGAGAGTTATCTTTCGCCACAAGTCTTATAAGTTCCTTGCGATTCAAATTATCTTCCTTTCTTTCCTCAAAAGGCGACAAGCTTCGTCGCCGACTCAATGTTATAACCATCTTTATCGAGACACACATAAATACAGCCCTGCTGCTGAGAGTTAACCAACGCGCCGTCACCATATCTCATTTTCTGTGTCTCACACGCCGCACCCTGCTCATACATAGTGGTGTTTCCGATTTTATATGAACCGAGTCTGTGCGTATGCGCCATTACAAGGCAGTTGAAATCATACCCCTCATTGCGGAACCACAGCACAGCTTTCTCCGCCGTCTTCATAGGTGAACTGCTAAAAGCCTTCGGGTGAACAAACATTACATGACCTATCTGCGAAAACCACTCGCCAGTATAAACGACTTCGATATCATCGAATGTCTCACGCAGCGGCTCAAACCATGTCTTAATATGATTGCGACGGTCGTAATGATAGAAACCATCAACGAAGATGTAGTCCAGTGCCGTCTCAGGCATAAGCTCCTGAAGGTCTGAATCGAGGTGGTTGGCGAGATATGCTCCGAGGCGAAGCTCATGGTTGCCGTAGTTTGCGATGACCTTCTTCGGTTTTATGTAGTCAATAAGGTCTATAATGTACTGCCGACCCTCAACCAGTTCCTCGATACACGGTATGCGATACGACTTCGAGAATTTGGATATCGACTGACAATCAAATATATCTCCGTTGAGCTGTAGGATGTCTACACGCCCGACATACTTTGAAAATGTCTCTATAGGCTTTGCGAACGGGAAGTGCAGGTCTGATATAGACAGAACCCTCGTCGCCACGCCGCGCTCAGCTATCTCACGTTCATAGTTGCGACCGCGATTGAAAGCGGCAAATTCTTTTCGATAAGCGCTCTCGCCGAGCGTCTGACCGCTTTCTGTATTGAGCAACTCGGCTATCTGGTCGCAAGTGAGACCATAAATTTTCTTGTTGTCGAAGAGCCGAACGAAGTAGTCAACATAAGACTCTCCGCTCTGCTTCTTAGCGAAGTCTTCCATCAGCGGCTCACCTCCACGGTTCGTGGCGAAGCTTCTTTAGGTAGCGCATCACCTTAAAGCCCTCGGTGCAGTAGTATGTTTTCTTTCGACTGGGAGCGTAGCGGTTCGTTACCGTTATATGCGTTCCCGGAAACTTCTTTCTAATCTTAAAAGCTTCCTCCTGCGAGATTTTAACTATATAAACCATTCCTTTTTATTAATTTGGAGCGAGTTTTCTTACCCCTCTCCTATTGTAACCGCACGGGACACCCCTAAAATTTGTCGCATAATACGGCTATTTTAAGGGGTCGTTTATCCCGTTTGGGTCGGATTTTAGCCTATTTTTTGTAAATTTTTGCGTGATTTGTTGTCAATTTACGTGAAATATTTATATCGAGTGTATCTCTTTCCATATAGCTCAACATCACCCTCGTCGTCTTCTGCGAGCAGTCCGATAGGTTCTACACCCGCTTCGAGAACCTCATAGAACGAGGTGTTGGGGTAGCCAAAGAGTATGTTAAATATCTTACGCTGAATCTGAGAATAACGAGGTTCTTCTATCTGGCGCAAGAGGTAGACCATATCGCTCTTGGTGAACGACATATTGCCCACATACTCTACGCACTCCTGCCTGATATCGCAACATTGCATCTGTTTGACGGAAGATTCTATGTCCGAAGCATATACACTCTTTATCTCATTTGTCATGTCTGTTACGGCATTGATGACGCGGGTGACTTTCTCGTACTGTCTACGATGAACATCTATGCCATTACCCACAAGAGCGGAGAAGGGAAGATACTCCTGCTTCTTTCCTATCTCTTCTCTCTGAGCCCTGTACGAATTAATGCAAGTCTGCACATGATCCATGGTCGTCAAATGCTTCTTGTAATTCTTTCGCTTGCGGTCATAGTAACCTTTGCCGATATCCTTCGCCTTGAAGAAGTTAGGCTTAATGGCTCTTCCGTCGTCGCCCTCAATCTTATATTTATCACGCAGTCGGCGAAGCTCTTTAGCATTATTGATATTGAACTCTTTCTTTGCTTTGTCGATTTCAATGCCGCTCATAATATTCAAGATACATACGTCTTTATATATTTCCTCAATATCACTATAACTGCCACCACGATTAAGGACATCCCATATGCGGGTATTGAGCTCCTGACTGAGGTTGATGATATCGCCTATAAGATTGTTGCTCGTTTTAACATCAAGGTCAACCTGCTCGTCGTGAGTGTATCTGCGTTTTTTCTTAACGGACGAGACATCCGGAACCGCTATCAAAAACTTGCCTTCGTTCTTAAGTGCGGCATTGATAAGGTGAAGATTATCCGTAACAAGCGAGGTATCTGAATCAAACCTTTGCACCCTCGGTTTCCCGATATTTATTAGGGGAGTAGACTATCTCTTGACGTCGCTACAACGTCCACGGCACTTCCAAAATGCGGATTTTCACCGCATAAGTACAGAGTTCATAGGCGTATCAATAGACTTAGCCCGTATCTCTTAGTCGTTACACCTTCAGTGATATTTCTACCACTGCTTGGCACGGTATTGTCTTGTGGAGAAGATTTTTATATTAAGCCACTTTAAATGTATATCCCAAGTAGGGAGTGCTGTTTTTTATAGATTTACTTATATGGGTTTTCAAACTTCTTTCAATAAATCTCCTTATTTTTATTCTCCATTTAGATGTTTACCGTTAGCAGTCGGTGGCTTATTCCGACCACACCCCAGATTTCTGGGTTCACCGTGTTTTTCACCACGCGTTACCGCGTGGGGCGACCCTCATCGATCGCAACCCGATAATTCGTTTAAGACATTTTCACCAATACTGTTTATACAGACTATCTCGTTCGTCAGATTAAAGTAGCGGTCGATCTCGCTACACTCCACATTCGTTGGAACCCACACATTGCTCATTGAGATATGAGGGCTGCGCGAACCTACGAGCCTCTGCCCGTACCCGAACCTCTTCGTATGTATGTTGCCAACACCCAGCACCGACGCGCCGTCGAACTTGCCGATGCTCGCCTGTAACATCTCGATTGGATTGCCAAACAAGGTTTCGTAATTGCCCTCGACAAGCACATGACCGAGCCTAAGATTTTTTGTAAAAGACTTAAGAATATCTATCTTGAAGTCATGATAAAGCTTCGTCTGCGCAAACCTGTCATTGAGACCGAGAAGCTTATATACAACATCATTCTTCGACTCGGCAGGGGAGATGTCAAATTCGTCTTCTATCGGATATTTGATATGGTAGCGCAGAACTGCGGGGTCTGTTCTGATAGCTGTCATATAGTCAAATGTCTCCTTAAGGAACGCCGCCGTCTCAGCCTTGTCCATCTGCAAGCTGTTGAGAAGCTGATAGTGCGTCTGCACCATACGCCCGTCAAAAAAGTGAGTCGGCTTATCATACTTAACAACGCCAAAAGTATTGTCGATGTGCTTCATCCAATCGTTTATCGTCCCGAACTTCAGATACTTGATGCTGCTCGGCGTGGTTACTATCTTTATATCTTCCACACGCTTCGCTTTAGTGTAGCCTTTTAGCTGGCTCACCTCTGTTATGCCGTGGTCGGCAAACCACTGCTGCAAGTTTGTATTGAAGCAACAGCATTTAAAGAAGAGATTGCGGAGTAGTATCATGCCCTTATCGCTGTATTTGCCCATAGCTGATATATCTATAAGCCCCTGTCCGTCCCAGATAGAGTTGGTTATCTGCTCGTCTTTTTCTTCGGCGATTAGGTGGTCGCCATCTTCGCTGACGGACATAACCCTATCGAAGAATTTGCTCTCGTAGTCGTCTATCACGAGAATGTTCTCGGGGTTTATTTCCAGTATATCAATAATAGAGCTTGACGGCAGAGAGATATATGACTCAAGCGCAGCAAGGTCTACCTCTTCACCCTCGGCGACTTTCAGTCCACACATCTCCCACTTGTGCATACGAGCATACAGCTTCTCGTCAATAAAGAGACACTTGCCAACGCGAGAACTGCCGCTTGACCTCTTCCACCTGACATACCTTACTCCATTACACACAAAGCCATCATTATACAGTGTCCTACGCAGCTCCGCTGTGCTCTTCAGCGTCTTAGGTGTTTTGATAAGCGTGTATACGCCACCTTCAAAACCGAAGTATTTACCGAGCACCTCGTCAGATACCGGATATTCCACAGGCTGTCCAAGTATTATTCCCACCAGCTCGCCGTCTTTTATAGCCACGCAGTCATTGAAGTTAAGGTCTGAGTCTTTATATCCAAAGCGAATATACCTATTTCTGCCGGCTTTATTAAACTCCGCCACCGAGTATTTAAAGGTTACATTTATTACGCGCGAGGTATACTCTTTCTTTCTTCCGTAAAAGCTGAAGTTAGTGCGGCGATACACTTTCTCATAAACCTCGCGCAGTTTTATCTGATCTAAACTGTAATCGAGTGTGTTGGCATATCGTCTATAATTGACCTTGCCGTCTTTATCCACCAACGAATAACCTGTGTCGGGGTACAGCTCATTTGTTATGTATATATCCTTAGCGTCGATACCCGGTATATATATTGTATTACCTATAGTTAATTCTCCTCATCCATATCCGTATTTATGGCTTGATTTCCATAGTCTATGTAAGCGACCTCATCCCAACTGCCGTGGCAAGGGTAGTCGTTGTCGTCGTTGCCGCAGCAGTTAATCCACGGGCAACCCTCACAAAATCCTCTGTTCAACTTCTTTCTCTAATCCTTTCTGTAAAATGCCGTTCACACCTTTCCTCATATCAGCCATACTCATTTTCGTTCGAGTTTTGCTGTCTACATACTATAAACTTTGGTTTAAAGTGTCCCGGTAGGGTAACTTGTACCCCGAGTTTCAATGTTTTATTTTTATGTATTTAGCTTAGCCTTCTCCACTCTTCTCCGCAATGAATGGTGCAGGTCTTTCCACAAGTCGGACAATCGTCAGCAATTACAACATGGTCGTCCTTAGACCACACTGCAACCCTCTCGCGTGAAGATATCCATTCTGTATGACAAGCGGAACACACGAAGCGCTCTTTATCGTTTACCATATCACTCTTCTTGGTTATGCGTCTGTGAGTGTAAGGCAGAGTTACTTCTAAAATAGAACCCACGATTGTACAAGACAGCAAAATAAAAAAGACCAACATTGCTACCATCCCGTCTGTCATTATTTGTTGACCTCCTTATTAATAATGCTAGTGGGCTTGTCTTTCTTCTTCATCTCTTATGTACTTAAATACTTTTGATCCCATTCACTTAACCGCCTTTATTTATTTTGTACTGTTTGATTTTCTTTCTTTTAACTTGCAATAATTTGGTGTGTCTTTAAGCATGTTAACCATATTTTCTTTACTAATTACACAAATAGGCTGTCCTTCATCCCAATCATTTAAAGTATCAAAACCATATTCTCCATTTGCAGCTGGAATATAACCACCGCACCCTACAAGCCCTTCACATACTTTGACACGCAGATCCGTCATTTTACCATAACTTTCATCTTCAAGTACCATAATCAAACAACTATCATTCGGAAATTCTGGCTTTTCATCAAATACACTAATCCATTTATCCATTAGTTCACCTCCCTCACGCGCATACCATAGGTGCGCCGATAAGCCCCTTTTCTATAAGCTTCTTATAAAAGAATTGTTTGCCCTGCGGCGTAAAGAACACCCTTACCGCTACGATATCCGACTTAGTGTACCAATCTTTTGTCTCGAATAAACCCTCGTTACTCTTCTTTGCGTAAGGACGAAGCTGTTTGGCTGGAGTGCGGTACAGGTACTTTTCATCTATCAGAAAGTTAACGAACTTACGCTCAGAGATACCAAGTTCTTTGGCGGTGTCTCGAAGCCCCATACATTTATTAGGGCTAACAAACGTGTCATAGAAGTCCGCCTTCGGCTGAGCGACATCGAGCTTTGATTCCAATGCGTTCGTTTTGTCGCGCAGTTTAAGAAGCTCTTCTGCAAACGCAAACATAACATTGGGGTCTTTCTGGCATTTAGCGAGAAGCTCATCGGTCATGTAACCGCCTGTTTTACGAATAGTGGGAAGTATATCGTGTGTAACCCAACGCTTGAAAGCTTTGGCTTCGGTCTTGCGACTGCGAAGAATGATTGAATACAGCCCAGCTTCGCTTATACAATTCGTTTTTTGCTTTCTACCGTGGGGGTCGATAATATCTACCCCCGATTTTTCGTCATCATCCAAGGTGCGCAGAGCATCTTTCAAGTTGCTTACCGCGAGAACTCGAAGAATATCGTTGGCTACAAACCACGGTTCGCCGTCAATAGTTATGGTGCGGACTTCTCCAAATTCCTCATTGTTAAATACTGTCAGTTCATTCATTTCATTTTCTCCTTTGTTTATAATGTTAAAATTTGCAGATGGGGGTAACTTTTCGTTACACCCCCTCTATCATTACGAGACTTTTAGCCCCGCCTCACTTCTCCGCCCTGTACTTCGCTAACGCCGCCGTCGCCTTGCGTTTCTGTTCTTCGGAAATGCTTCGAGCGGCGTTCTTTCTTATAGTAACTGCGGAAGGGATAGCCTTTAGAATCATCCCGCACACAGTGCCGTCGTCGTAAACCGTCTGCTCTACAGGCGTCCAACCCTTACGCAGCGCGGCATTGAAGTCTTTCGGAACGGTGCTGTCCATCGTCCAGCCGTCGCCACTTCTATATATGTGCGTCTCTCGCTCACTCACAGATATCTTACTCGTAATCTTCTTCGTCTTTATCTCCATTCTGAACCCTCTCCATCCAATCTTTTAAAAGTGTCCTCATTCTTCTACTCGGCACATACAGCCATATCTCTTCTCCACGCCTTATAGCCGATCTCCATATCCACTGCAACATAGTTGAAAGAGCGTACATATCTTGGTCTACCTCTACACCAAATTTCTCATACACACGCCTCTCCGCGACATTCATAAACAGGTTAACGGCGTAGGCGAGATACCTCTTGTTGATGTATGAGTTAGTAGCCCTCTCGTTGAAGACGACGTAACTCTTGGTGTAACCTCTGCCTTTCACCTTGCTGCAAGCGCTCTTATAGGTTCCCCACATACGCTCGTCCGCCTTGCACCCGCGCCATATATTGTTATAGCAGTTAAATATATGGTCTTTTACTGTCTTAAGTTCGCCGTCCTCACCAGCCTTGCGTCTCTGATACCAATTCATAGACAGCGCATGGGGCGGGTCGCCTATACGGTTGAGCTTTGGCGACTCTACTATATGTATAAGGTCTTTGATGTGCTTGGTGTATTCCGGCACATAGTCAGTGCTACTTGAGAAGCGATAAACGCCGTCCTTTAGCGACACACCTATATATGTATAGGGGATTTTATAAATCTTCATAAAATAGCAAAGGCTTTGCCCGCCGAACAGATAGGTCAGTATAAACACCTCATCAAACGAGGTAAGCAACTCAGGCGACAGCGCCCAATAATAAAGCTTCTCCTTTGACCCATTGTTGAGGCTTATAATGCTATGAGAACGAAGCATCTTCATTTCTTCGGAGAACTTACCCTCGTCATACCATTTACCCGTTGGCAAATATACGCCATTGTCATTCGTCAAAAAGCCTGTAGCCTTGAGCATTTTTACATCAATAGGCTTCAACTGGCTTTCAACAAGAACCTCTAAGCTCTCATCTATAATAAGGGTATACCCGAGTTCCTTTATCTTAGCCAAGGTCTCTCTGGAGTAGCTCTTGAAAGCCACATGAGTAGTGGTAATATTGCACCCCTTTTCAACAAGAGCAGCCGTATGCTCCGTTTTTCTAAAATGGTATTCACCCAGCTTGTTGCTCGGCTCGACGAAGTGCAGCTCCGGACAACCCTCTTTAATACGATTGCTCTCCGCCAGATACGGCGTGATGTAAATAAATTTCTTTTCCTTGTGTTCGTTCATATAGGTAATGGCAGCTTCGGTTTTGCCGGTACCCATAATCGCATCGCACACCTTGACTTTAATAATAGTTCCTCCTTAGAATTTAATAGTTTTTGTAAAAAAAATGTCTTAAACTGGCTCACAGCCCTTGTGTATCAAGGCATCTGAGCACCCCCTCTCTTAAAAAACAATTTTGTGTTATGTGAAGGTCACAAGTCCACTAACGTGTCCTTGCTCGCCACATAATTCCGCCTACGGAGTAGGCGGGTGGCTACGCTATACCACCTCGGGAGAAGTTCTCTTCGCAAGCTTCGCTAACTTCTCTTCGGAGATACCGCTGACGCCTCCCTCAAACATCTCCGTAGGCGGGTGGAAGGCTTCGCCTTATTTCTAAAGGAAGACTGCATCCTCGGTTCGCTCCATCTTGAGGCGAACTCAGCAAGCCTTTAACTGCGCTACGCTCCGTTTCCGTTCGCCTTATTAGTGTCGCTCACCTCGGATTTGCCTTGAAACGGCTTACGCCGTAGCCTGTACCACCATGTTATGTATATACCTTACACCCGAGGTTGGCTGATTTACCAAAATCTGAAGGTTAAATTTATGAATAAATTATTAACAGAAGTAGAGGGTAGAAGCTTGGCGCGTAGCGATAAACATAAATAAAAAAAACGCGCCCTTCGGCGCGTAAGACGATCGTACATATATAGAACTTGTAGAAGCTTTCCTCAAAGACGTCAGCCTGTACATACCAACCCTATAGGCTTATACCACGAACGAAAGACCGCTCGTAAGGTAGACTTTAGGGATTTTAGCCTGTACCACATCTTTATCTCGGATGCTCGTAGGGGTAACTTTGTGCGTAGAGCGGGCTTTTACCAGTTTTTTTAAAATTTTAAAAAGCACCAATCTACCTGACCCGTAGAAGATACCCTCCACTATGGGCGGGATTTGTGTAGTTCTGAGGGTCTATTTTGACGACGTGTGAGTGGGGTTGATTAACTAAGCGGTTTTTCACGATTATTTTTCTACTATAGGTTTAAAATGGCCCCCTTGCGGGGGATAATCCATAAAGGCATCACGGATGGAAATTTGAGCGGATTTGCGGCACGGCAGATTTTTCACCGCAAAGCGCACACAGTTCACTTACTCAAAAACCAATATCACGAAAATATGGAGGTAAAAAGTTGATGAAATCCAATCTGAGAAATGAGATCAAGTCGTACAT
>OHUG01001009.1_pt1 | contig 10205 bp, 8 predicted proteins | sample 1579161 | NCBI WGS metagenome assembly OHUG01 (sample SAMEA3882514, study PRJEB24775) | human gut metagenome | biome: human-associated habitat; feature: intestine environment; material: feces | place: Netherlands | collected 2009/2010 | reverse complement strand
CGTCTACCATGTCGACATGCATGTATTACACCGGGGTCGACCCTCGGACGATGAAGCCGGTTTACACGCCGAAAAGCACGCATGAAAAGGCGTTGCAGCGCGCACTTATCCAATACCGCGATCCGAAGAATCACGACTTGGTGATAGAGGCGCTTCGCAAGGCCGGACGCATGGATTTGGTGGGATATGGCCCCGAATGCCTGGTACGTCCGCGCAAAGGAGGCGGGTCGCACGGGGGCGCCGCGCGCAAAGGGGGCGGGTCGCGCAAGGGCGCTGCCGCCAACCGCGCGCCGCATTCTTCCAAGACGGGACAAAAGACCCGCGGCAGTGCGCGAAAACGGAAATAATCTGGTCATTGTCAGAAGGTACCGTGGCGTTTCGGCAACGATTTTTTGCCGTGCGCAGCGCTTCGCTATGATGGCACTGCGCGTCGAATGCTCACGCCATGCTGCATGCTGCCGCGCGTCAAACGTTACGATAGGATACGGTGCGCTTTGCACTACGAAAGGGCGTTCATGACATCCATTTCGAATTCTAGCCCCATGTGTGTTCTCGAAGACGAGACTTCGTCCGCTGCGCAGGGGAAGCATACGTCGCGCATAGGCAATCCGTCCCATACCACGCCTCTTTCGAGCGAAGAGATGGCGCGCAACGCGACGGGGGAGTTTCTCGCTCGTTTCGCCGATAAAGAAGGCGTCAACCACGACGCGCTGTCTTTGCAGGCGAAAGTGGTGGGGTCGGCCATGCGCGCTTCGCTGCAGCGTTACGAGTCCGCCATGCGTCAGATGGAAGTTCGCTTTGAGGTGCTCGACCGGGATTTGAGCCTGAAGAAGAATCGCAATCCTATTCACCATATCGAATCGCGCGTGAAAAATCCTGTGAGCATCTACGAGAAGCTCAAAAGACGAAACCTGCCCGTCTCCGTTGAATCCATGGAGGCGAACATCTTCGACATTGCGGGCGTGCGCGTTATTTGTTCGTACATCCACGACGTATACGGGCTGCTTAGCCTTCTGCGCAAGCAGGACGACCTGGAAATCGTTGAGGTGAAAGACTATATCGAGCACCCGAAACCGAACGGGTACAGAAGCCTGCATGTTATCGTGCGGATGCCGGTGTACTTCATGGATAAAAAAGAGCTTGTTCCTGTCGAGGTCCAGATTAGAACCATTGCCATGGACTTCTGGGCGAGTCTCGAGCACGGGCTGAAATACAAGGCCGTGCATAGCGTCGAAGGCATCGATTCGTCTGATGAGCTGTTGTATTGCAGCCGCGTTATCAAAGACGTCGAGGAACGCATGCAAATCCTTGCACGCGCCATGGATACCGAGTGACGTCTTCGATCGATGTGAGCTTTGTTTTTCAGGACGCGGTAACGCGGCATGCGTTGCCGGCGAAGGAGATGGCTTATGCAGGAACGGCAAGACGAAGACGAGAAGAAGAAACCGTTTTGGCTTACACTCTTCGACGACCTTTCGATAGCGCAGCTGCTTGCGGGCGCCCTGGCCGCGGTGACTTCCATGCTGCTTGCATCTCGGATCGGCATAGCGGGGTCTTTGATCGGCGCTGCTGTGGGCTCGATTGTTTCCGCTGTTGCATCGCAGGTGTATAAGAAGTTCTTCTCCGCCTCTGCGGAGAAGATCAAGGATATTGCCCCGACTCACTCCTTGTCTGCTTCTGATGGGAAAAGCCATTTCGCCGATGGGCCGATTGGTTCTGCCGGGGTCGGGACGAATGAGGGTTTTTCCAGCGTGGCAACGCATGCGTTCGGTGCTGTTGACCCTGCACGCGGAGACGTCGCTTCAGCGGATAAGACAATCGCGATGGGTGCGCTTGGCGCAAACGACGCTTCTGCGACGAGCACGCGTGCTTTGGGCGTTGATGGCATGCATGTCTCGCGTGCGGCGTCGGACGAAACCGTGGTCCTGGAGGCGGCTTCATCCGGCGCTTCGTCGCACGGTGCTGCGTCCCGAACCGTCTCCAATAATGGTCGGAGCAGCAAATCCGAGGCTTACGCCGAATCGGCTCTTGTTCGCGCTCGTGCGGCTCGTGAACGCAAAGCCAAAATCCAAAAGAGCGCGGTGATTGTCGCTGCGGTTTCGGCACTGGTGGCCATGCTGCTTTCCGCCGTCGTTATCGAGGTGGTTACGGCGGGCCAAGGCGTAGGGGCGAAGGCGTCTTCCATCGTCGCCTCCTGGCATGAGCCGCAGGATGTGAAACAGGACGCTTCGCATGTCCAAAGCGCTTCTCAGGGTGGGGGCGAAAGCAAGGATTCCGGGGAGGCCCATTCCACGGACGCATCTTCGTCGAGCACTTCCGACCAGGAATCTTCTTCGAATAAAGAGGATTCGTCGGCTTCGACGGGGTCTGATTCCTCTTCGACGGGAGGCGGGTCCGAGAGCCAGCAGGGGACGTCGTCGGGCGGTACGACGGGCACGACCGGTGACGGGTCGTCAACCGACAGCTCCGGCGATCAGGGAAGCACGGGTTCCGGAGCGGACGGGAGCACGGGAGGCTCTACTTCCGGCGGGTCTTCCTCATCGGGCGATTCGTCAAGCTCCGGTTCGTCTTCTTCTGGCACGGGCGGGACGCCTCAGAATCAAAGCGGGACGTCTTCCGGTGCGTGATGCGATGTTCGATATGCATTGCCATCTCGGCTTCTCGAAAGACGGGGAATCGATCGCGTGCCGCGCCGCCGAATCGCTTACGGCGTTCTCGGCAACGGTGGACCCTTTATCGTACGAAAAGGACGTGCGTCGATTTTCTTCGTGTTCGAGCGTTCGCGTAGGACTCGGACTGCATCCCTGGTTTATTTCGGACGATGATGCGCAGATCGAGCGGTTCGAGGCGATCGCCCCGTCGAGCGCCTTCATCGGCGAAGTGGGACTTGACTTTTCGCCTCGCCATGAGGAGACGCGCGAAAGACAGGTCGAGATTTTCGAACGGATTGTCGCGGCTTGCGCAAAAAGGACTCAAGGCCTGCAGCCGCGGGTATGCAGCGGCGAAGGGTCGTGTGCAAACGGACTTGTGTCTATTCATACGGTACGCGCTGTGGACGAGGTGATTGACGCGTTCGAGCGCGCCGGCGCCCTGCGCGGGGCGGGCCGTCGGACTCCTGCGCTCGTAGGAGGGCGTGCGCTGGTGCTGCATTCGTTCGCCGGTACGTCCGACCAGCTGCAGCGCGCTTTGGATCGCGGTTTCTTCGTATCGTTCGGCCCTCGCGTCATGCGCACCAAGCGTGGCCGGGCCTATGCGCGCGCCGTTCCCGAGGACAGGCTTTTGATAGAGACCGACCTGCCGTCGGGGGAAGGCGCGCCGTTTTCCCTCGACCAATGGAGCTGCGCTATGGAAGAGACGTGGGAGGCGGTGCTTGCGGCGCGTTTCGGAGATGCGAGCACGGAAGAGGCGTGTTGTGCCAGGTGGGCATGCGTCAAGTTCGTCAACGAGCAAAGCGCGCGCATACTTTGCATGTCGCCTGGCGAATGCGCGCTCTCTTCGTCAATCTTTTAAGCCGAAAGGGGATTTCGCGCGGGAAAGCATACGGCTGCTGGTAGGATGGACGCATTCACTATTCCGAAGCGAACGGCTTCGGGCCGATTCGGCTGAAACGAGGTTTCTATGTTGAACGAAAGCCTGGACAACATCGTCGAAGGTATCGCGGAGAATTACAAATCTCCCGAAATCTTTTTCACCAAGCCCGACCGCCATTTTCCCAACAGGGATGCAATCATCGGCATTCTGACGGATTTGCGCCACCTGATGTTCCCCCGTTATTTCGGAGAGGAAATCCCCACGGGCTGCGACCCCCGCTATTTCATCGGCGATACGCTCATTCGTATCGAAGACTCCTTGCAGCGCCAGCTGCGCGAGGCTTTGCTGTTCCGCGACGGCGACGCCATGTCTCAGGAAGAAATCGAATCTCGCGTGAACGAGATATCGGAAACGTTCCTTGCGAAGCTGCCCGAATTGCACAAGACCCTTCTCAAGGACGTGCAGGCTGCTTTCGACGGCGATCCGGCTGCGCAGAGCAAAGAGGAAATCATCTTTTCGTATCCTGGATTCTTTGCGGTGTTCGTGTACCGCATCGCCCATGAGCTTTACGTGCAGAAGGTGCCGCTGATTCCACGCATCATGACCGAATATGCGCATGGCCGTACGGGCGTAGACATCAATTCGGGCGCTACGATCGGTGAATACTTCTTCATCGACCACGCCACGGGCGTTGTCATTGGCGAAACCACCACGATCGGCAATCATGTCAAGATATACCAGGGCGTAACGCTGGGCGCGCTTTCTACGCGCGCCGGTCAGCAGCTCGCAGGCGTGAAGCGTCATCCTACCATTGAAGACAATGTCACGATTTATTCCAACGCAAGCGTGCTCGGCGGGGAGACGGTTATCGGCGAGGGGACGGTCATTGCGGGCGGCGCATTCGTCACCGAGTCCATTCCCGCGAATTCTCGCGTGAGTGTCAAGGGCGTCGAAATCAACGTGCGCCAGCCGCGCAAAAGCCCGGCAAGCTGGGAGCTGTAAGTCGCAATTGCGCACTTGGCTTTGCGAACGGATTCACCGTTCGTCGCCGATGTTTTCCACTATTGCAGCAGGCGGGTTTTGGTCCGAAGGCCAGGCCCGCTTGCTTTTTTTGTTATGGGGCGTGCTTGCGCATACGGCCGCAGCGCATTTGATTTCAGCAGTTGCCATTGTTCTGTGGCAGGTGTTTTGATCGATATGCATGCTGAAACGCCGCTTATTTTTTGGCGTTGCGCTTCTGCTCCTTTTCCCGTTTTGCCATGAAGGCCGTTGCGGCTACGAGAACCAGTCCTGCGCAGGTAAGCGCGCCTGCGGCAGGGAAGGCGGGAAGATAGCTTCCGGTATGTGCCAGAACGCTTGCGGCGAGCATGGGCCCGATGATCGAGGCACAGGTGTAGCCTGAGAACATGAACGCGTAATTCTGGCCGAAATGCTTCGTGCCGTAGAGGTCGGCGGTAAGTGCCGGCATGGTGGCCATCATGCCGCCGAAGGTTGCGCCGATGACGCACAGGGCCGCTGTAAGGCTGGCGAAGCTGTCTGCCTTCCCGAGGAAGAACGCCATGGTCGCGGTCGTCACGGTCATGCAGAACAGCATGATGGGATAGCGGCCGAAGCGGTCGGAGAGCGACGCGAATACAAGGCGTCCTGCAAAATTTGCGACGGCGAGGATGCCGACCTGGGCTGCGGCCTGGTTGGCATCGAGGCCTGCGAGCTGCTCGCTAATGCCGGCCGCGTGTCCGATAACCATCATGCCGGCGCTTGCCGCCACGGCGAAGAGCAGCCACATGAGATATGCCGTGGGCTTCTTGAGCATCTGAAGCGTGGTGAGGCCGTCTTCTTGTATAGAGGAGCGGTCGCCGCGTATCCAGTTTTCGGGGGTCCAATCCTTCGGAGGGGCGGCGAGGAATCGGGAGGCGACGATCACGCCGACGGCGAAGATAATGCCGCAGATGTGAAACGACATGTTGACGCCCATGGTGGTGATGAGGAAGTTGCCCAAAGGGGCAAAGATGATGGGAGAAAGCCCGGTGGTGCCGACGCAGACACCGTTTGCGAGCCCTCGTTTGTCGGGGAACCACGCCGTTGCCGTGGAGACCGATACGTTATAGATGATGCCGCTTCCGATGCCCCCCATGATGCTGTAGGTCATATACAACAGGGGGATGGCATCCGCGAAGCCCGCGAAGAACCACCCCGCGGCGAAGCTGCAACCGCCGCAGAGGGAGAGGATTCCCTGCTTCATGCGGTTTTGCAGCCAACCGGCAAGAAACCCCGCGCAGCATTCGGACACGATGTAAAGCGAATAGGCGAACGCGGTAGCTTGAGGAGCCCATCCATACGTGCTCGAAAGGGACGAATAGAAGATGCTCCAGACGTATACCGCACCTACGAGGGCGTTGAATGTGCCCGCTGCTGCAAGAACGACCCAGCGGTTCGTAGGAGCGCCCATCGCTCTCGATGATCGGGCTTTCGCCGAGGCGGCCTTTCCCGGCGAGGATGCCGGGGGGTTTTCAGCCTTTGCAGCGTGACGTTCCAAATTCCCCATGTCGTCCCCCTTGTGCATGATTCAGAACAACGCCCCTACTATCTTCGGATAGTCAGGGGCGTGTCAAGGGGGAATGCGATGGAGGGTCTATTTCGTCTCGTGCGGATAAGCGGGGCCGATGTTGCCGTTGTCGAAGGAGAGCAGCATTCGGTAGCGTTCGTTGCTTCGTTCCAGTTCGGCGGGAGACCCGTCCATGGCAATGCTGCCGTTTTCGAAGAACAGCACGCGGTCGGCATGCGAAACGCCTTGAAGATGATGAGTGATCAGCAGGACGGTGCTGCCTTCGAGTGCAGAAAGCATCGTTTCGAGGAGCGCTTGCTCTGTTGCGGGGTCGAGGCCTGCGAAGGGTTCATCGAGTACTACGATCGCAGGCTTGGAGAGAAGAATGCGGGCGAGCGCGATGCGATGGCGTTCGCCGCCGGAGAAGCTCTTGCCCGATTCGTCGATAACGGTGTCGAGCCCGTTGGGCAGCTGTTCTGCTCGCGGGCGGAGTCCGACGCGTTCGAGCGCGTCCCAGAGCTCGTCGTCGGTTGCGTTTCCTTTGCCGATGAGCAGGTTCTCTCGCAAGGACTGGTTGAAGATATGGGGATTCTGCTGGATGACGCCGACGAGGCGCATTGCCGAGAATTCTTGGCAGGCGGTATCCGTGTCGCCTACGAAGATGCGTCCGCTGTCGGGCGCCCCTTCGCCGCGAAGCAACGATGCAAAGGTTGATTTGCCGGCTCCGCTTCGTCCCAGAACGGCGACAACGCCGCCATGCGGTATCGCAAGGCTCAGGTTCCGTAGAACCGGACGATTTGTGCCGGGGTAGGAGAAGGTCACGTTCTCGAAGCGAATGTCGCAGGGGCGGGAGTTGCCATTCGCGGAACCATGTTCGGCGGCGAGTGCGGCGGATGCAAAGGGAACGGTCCGCTCCTGCATGCTTTCGCGCGAATATTCGTTCAGATTCGCGACCGCATTGCTGTGCGTGACGATTCCGAGAGCCGCTGTGGGCACGGGGCTGAACGCCTCGATCAAGGGGAAGAAGCACAGAACGAACGCCGCGATCCAGTTCGCCGCATAGGCGGGTGCGTTTTCGTTGCCGAGCGAAGCGAGCGACAAAGCGAGTCCTGATGCGGATTCTTGGGATGCGAAGGTAGCCGAGGCCCAAAGAAGCAGCACCACGGCGCACAGGCCGAAGAGGACCTGGAGCAAAACGTCGCGTACGCGGTTATGCCGCTTGATGGCCGCGTCGATGCGGCGCGCTTCTTTCTGCAGATTCTTGTATCGGCCGAGATAGTCGTCGCTGCGTCCTGAGAAGACCCAGTCCGATACCCCCAAGACGTTGTCGGAAAGGTCGTCGTAGAGCTTGGAGGTGATCGCCTTCGCGCGCATGAGGCGCCGTTCACGCATACGGATACAAGCGGCATGACGAACAGCGCCACGCCGAGCATAAGCGCCATGGCGCATGCAACGGGGACGGTGAAAAATCCCAGGGCGATAATGGCGACGAGATAGAGCAGCCATGCTGATGCTATGGGCAGAATCGTGCGCAGGTAGAGGTCCTGGATATGTCCGATGTCCTCGGAAAGCAGACCGAGGGCCTCTCCGAAGCGTCGTTGCGAGCGAAGCGCCGACGAGCGGCGCTCGATGGTTTCGTAAAGCTTGCGACGCAGTTCGCTGGTCATACGCAGTACCCAATCGTGGCTGGCGAGGCGTTCGACGTATTGCAGGATGGGCTTGCCGAGACCGAATATGCGCACGAAAAGCGAGGGAAGGTGCAAAGCGAGCACGGTGAGGGGAAGGGTCGCGGCAAGAGAGATCATATAGCCGGACGTGAACATGAGCGCGCCCGCGAAGACGAAGGCGAGCAGCCCGAGGAGCAGCGTCAGGGCGAGAATATGGGCGTAGCGTGCGAAAAACGGCTTGACCCATTCGTCCTCGCGCCATGTCGAACGAAGGGTTGAAGACATGCGGGGGTTTTGTTCGGCTGCGGCTTTGCTCATCGCAGGCCTCCTTCCGCGCTCAGGCGGGCCCATGCGTCGGAATCTTTCAGTTCGTCCGAAGGTCCCTGCCAAGCGATGCGTCCGCGGTCCATGACGATGATGTAGTCCATATTTGCCGCCCAATGCAGGCGGTGGGTGGCAAAGAAGACGAGCTTGCCTTCCATGAGGGCAAGCATGCTTTTCTTGAGTTCGAGCTCGGTTTCTACGTCGAGGTGCGCGGTTGGTTCGTCGAAGAGCAGAATAGTGCGCGACGAATCGAGGAAGGCGCGGGCGAGGGCTACGCGTTGGGCCTGGCCGCCCGAAAGCATGCGCTCCCCGGCTCCGATGGGGGTGGCGATTCCCTGGGGGAGCTCGTGGACCAAAGCGTCGAGGCCGACCGCCTCAAGTGCCCCGGATATTTCCTCGTCTGTCGCGTGCGGCTGATAGAAGGCCACGTTGTCGCGCAGGCTTGCATGGAAAAGGTAGGGGTCCTGGGGGATGAATGTGGCATGGGCATGCCATTGGGGGTGATGCAGGGTCGAGCAAGTTGTCGCCCCTATGCGGATAGATCCCGAGCTTGGGTCGGAAAACCCGCTCAGGAGGTTCAAAAGCGTTGTTTTTCCCGATCCGCTTGCGCCGATGATCCCTACCTTGCAGGGGCTTTTGACGGAAAACGAGATGTCGCTGAGGGCCGTGTAGTCCACATAATTGAACGAGACGTCCTCGAGGGCGACGGAAGGGGTTTCGAGGGCCGTCGAAGAAAGGACGGGGTCGCTTCCTGTGCTCTGCGGGCGAAGGACACAGGCTTCGTCGATGGTTTCGCGTATGGCGGCGAGGGAGGTACGGCCGTCGAGGGATGCGTGGTAGTCCGAGGCGAATTCGCGGATAGGGCGGAAATACTCGGGGACCATGATGAGGACCGAGAGCGCCGGAAGAAAAGAAAGCGTGCCCTCGACCAGGCGGAATCCCATCATGATGGCCACGGCGGCAAGCGCCAGGGTGGCGAAAGTGTCGAGGACGGCGCTCGAGAGGGTGGCGATGCGTAGCGTTTTCATGGTGGCTTCGCGGAAGCGTTCGGAAACGGCGAAGATACGGCCCGCGTGGTCGCGGCTGCGTCCGAAGGCCTTGAGTGTGTCGATGCCGCGCAGCGAATCGATGAAATGATTAGACATGCGCTCGAATTCGCCGTGTCTCTTTGCGGCGTCGTCTTTGGCGGTGTATCCGATCATGACCATATACAGAATGATGAACGGGAAGCAGGCAAGCGCGATGAAGGCCGAAACCAGATCGAGAGGAATCATGGCGATGAGCAGGACCAAAGGTACGATGCCGACCGCGGTCATCTTCGGAATGATGAGGGCTATGTAGGCGGCGACATGCTCGGTTCCCTCGATGGCAGAATTCACCACGGCGGCGGATCCACGTTTGCCGACAAGCGCAGGCCCGGCCTCGAAGACGGTTTGAAGCAGCGATTCGCGCAGCGAATCGGCCTGTCGGTAGGCGTATCGGTCGAGCATGCGGTCTTGCATGGCGAGAATGACCTGACGCGCAACGAAACAGCAGAAGAACAGGGCTATCCACACCGCCTGCTCTTCGAGCGTGCTTCCTCGCCATACGCCGACGATCGCTTGGGCGAGCCCGACGGCCTGGCCGACGACGGCGAGCGCCCGTGCGATGGTGAGGGCGACGACGGTCGCTATAATGGGCTTGATGCCGTCGAGTTCGAATATCGCCCGATCGAACATGCCTTGCCTCGTTTCTTATCGAGAAAGCGCGGGCACTGCCGAGACGCCCGCGCTTTGTCCAGTAAATGATACATATATTATAACAATTAGGTATTGCCTAGAATGCAGGCTCGCAATCCTTTAAAGTCCGAGTCCCTTCGCAACGTTGGCTATGAAGTCCTGCACGTTGGTGACGACGCCACGCGAAGAAAGCGACCCGCGGTCGGTAAGCTTGTTGACGGCGAATTCGGAAATGTCCACGCAGTAGAAATACACCTGGCGGATGGTTCCGTCGTCAAGCACGCGATAGGAAGGGGTCATATTGCCCGTGGCGATGGTATGCAGCATGGTGGCCATGCAGATGACCGTGGTGGCTTTGCGGATGTGGTCACGCATGGCGCCTTGCGCTTCGTACGCGTTGCCGATGACCGGGGGGAGGGG
>OHUG01000998.1_pt1 | contig 10314 bp, 8 predicted proteins | sample 1579161 | NCBI WGS metagenome assembly OHUG01 (sample SAMEA3882514, study PRJEB24775) | human gut metagenome | biome: human-associated habitat; feature: intestine environment; material: feces | place: Netherlands | collected 2009/2010 | reverse complement strand
GGCCTTCTCGGCGCACTCGATCTGTACGACGACATGCAGGCCGGTCTTGCGGGCGTGTTCGAGTGCGCCGAGAAGGCCGCTCAGTCCGTGGGCAAGGTTGCCGAGGAGTGGGCTCAGGAGCACAAGAACGACGACTGCATCCACTTCCTGGCCTCCGGCGCGAGCGAGAAGGTCGCGTACTCCACCTCCCTCTTCCTCATGATGGAGATGCAGTGGATCAACTCCGGTAACTTCAACTGCGGCGAGTTCTTCCATGGCCCGTTCGAGCTCACCGACCCCGACCACAACTTCGTGCTCTTCATGGCCGATGGCAAGACGCGCGCCATGGATGCCCGCGCCCTCACGTTCCTGCAGCGTTTCGACTCGCGTTATGTGGTCATCGACGCCAAGGACTTCGGCCTTACCAGCTATGTGCCCTCGAGCGTTGCGACCTACTTCAACCCGTTCGTGCACACTGCCGTCATGCGCGTGTTCGCCGAGCACATCGCCGATGCCCGCCAGCACCCGCTGACCAAGCGCCGCTACATGTGGAAGCTCACCTACTAAAACTCACCAGGTAAAAGGTGGGTGTCATAGCGGCTTCATAGCCAATAGCTAGAGGGGCGGGTCTTCGGACGCGCCCCTTCTTGTGCAAGGATGTTTGGAGTGGTCATGGTTCGTGCGGTTCTTTTCGACATGGACGGCGTGCTGGTCGATACCGAGTGGTTCTACAACCGTCGTCGCTGCGCCTATCTGGAAGAGCATGGGTTCGTGTTCGACGAGATTCCGGATCTTTCCGGATCGAATGAGACGGCTATCTGGGAATTCTTCGTGCCCGATGACCCGGTGCGCCGCGAGGAGCTGCGGCTGGGATACCGGGATTACCAGAAGGCGCATCCGGTTCCCTACGGTGAGCTGCTCAACCAAGATGCTAAACCGGTGATGGAAGAGCTGCATGGCCGTGGCGTGCTGCAGGCGATTGCGAGCTCATCGTATCGTTCGCTCATTAATGAGCTGGTGGAAATCGCCGATGTGGCGAATGTGCTCGACTACACGGTGAGTGGGCACGAGTGCTCCGCGTTCAAGCCCGATCCAGAGATCTACATGCGGGCCATGGGTCAACTTGGCGTTGAGCCGGGTGAATGCCTCGTTATTGAGGATTCGCCCCTGGGCATCGAGGCGGGCAAGCGCTCGGGGGCTCGCGTGCTGGCGCTGAAGCCGCATGAGGGCGTTCATCTCGACCAATCGGGTGCTGATATGGTTATCGATTCGCTGTGGGACATCCTTAACGAGCTCGGCTGAGGGTTTCGAACGGCGCGCTAGTTATGCAAAATGATTGTGTGAGGAGGCCTTTTTTCTAAAACATCATAGACGTTGTTATAGTTAAGACGTTATAGCTGTTTTGAAAGAGGGGTTATAGGGGATGGCTGGCTCCAAGGTGACGCCGCTGTATCAGCAGATCTTCGAAGAGCTAAAAGGTGCTATAGAGAGCGGGGAGTATACCCCCAAGGACCGCATCCCGTCCGAGCCAGAGCTCTCTGAGCGCTACGGTGTGAGCCGCATTACGGTGCGGCGCGCCATCGAGGAGCTGTGCAGCGAAGGTTACCTGGTTAAGCAGCAGGGGCGCGGAACGTTCGTGAGCATGCCCCGCATCAACCGGCGCCTTCTGCAATATGAATCTGCGCGGAGCTTCACGCAGGTGTGCGAGGACAACGGCATGAAGGCGGGGGCGCATCTGGTTAACCGCCTGATCGTGCCGGTACGCTCCGAAGAGGCGCAGTTCCTCAAGTTGAGCGAAGACGCCCTGCTCCTGTACTTGCAGCGCGTTCGCACCGCTGACGGTCAGCCTATCTTCGAGGAGAACATCTTCCTGCCCTATGTTGGCTATGAGTCGCTTCTGCACCGCTCCCTCGAGGACGTATCCATCTTCAATTTGATCGGAGAGATTCACGGGGGCATTCCCGCGCATACGCCCCAGCGCACCATCGAGGCGGTGCGCGCGACGAGTGAGCAGGCATCCCGACTGGCGATTGCTGCCAACGACCCGCTGCTCTACCTAAACGTGCACTTCGCCGATGAACATGGCGAGCCGGTGTGCATCGGCCGACAGTATTATGTAGGGAGTCGGTACCGGTTCGTGCTCTAGGGGGCGAGTGTTGGTATATTCGCATCAGGACGATGGGGCGGAGCCCTCGGCTTCGTGTGCGCCGGCCGCGGCGCTCGATACGCTCAAGCGCTACTTTGGCTACAGCTCGTTTAGGCCGGGGCAGGAGCGCATGGTTTCCGCCATCCTTTCTGGCTGCGACGCGCTCGGCGTCATGCCCACGGGCGCCGGAAAATCTATCTGCTATCAGGTTCCCGCTCTCATGCTGCCCGGGCTTACCTTGGTCGTGAGCCCGCTCGTCTCGCTCATGGCCGACCAGGTGCGCGCGCTTAAGGCGGCGGGCGCACGCCCCTCATATCTCAATTCAACGCTTACGCCGGCACAACAGAACACCGTGCTCAAACGAGCCTCCGAGGGCTGGTACCAGATTATGTACGTGGCTCCCGAGCGCTTGGCCGACCCTCGCTTCCTCGCGTTCGCACGGGCGGCGGCGGGGCCGGGTGGAATAGGTATACCGCTCGTTGCCGTTGACGAGGCTCATTGCGTATCCCAATGGGGGCAAGATTTTCGCCCGTCGTACCTCGAGATAGCCTCGTTCGTTGCCGCGCTTCCCCAGCGTCCGGTGCTTGCCGCCTTTACCGCGACGGCAACGGAGCGCGTGCGCGCGGATATTTCCACGATGCTCGGCCTTCGCGCGCCGCAGACGGTCACGACGGGCTTTGACCGCCCCAACCTTTATTTCGAGGTGCAGGAGCTGGGTGATAAGGCGAAGATTGCTTGGGTGCGCGACTACGTGCGCTCGCATGCGCAGGAGAGCGGCATCGTGTACTGCGCAACGCGCAAGAAGGTGGACGAGCTTGCGCAGGACCTGATGCATGAGCTTGCGCCCTTGGGCGTGCGCGTGGGGCATTACCACGCGGGCCTTTCCACCGAGGAGCGCCGGGTAAACCAAGAGGGATTCATCACGGATGCGATTCCGGTAATCGTGGCAACGAACGCCTTCGGCATGGGCATCGACAAGCCGAACGTTCGCTACGTCATTCATCTGAATGCACCGGAAAGTATCGAGGCATATTACCAAGAGGCTGGCCGAGCGGGGCGCGATGGCGACCCGGCGGGGTGCGTGCTCCTGTGGAATGGCGCCGATTTCAATCTGCGGCGGCGGCTCATCGACCGCGATCCTGGAGACGTTGAGCTCGATGAGGGGCAGCGTGAGCAGGCCAAGCGCAACCGTTTCAGGCTGCTTTCCCAAATGGAGGGCTATTGCCGTACTACGGATTGCCTTCGAGCGTACATTCTTCGATATTTCGGCGAAGATGAGCGTGATAGGGAAGGGGCTAGCCCGGCTCCGGCGGGGGCGCGCGGCTGCGGCAATTGCTCGAACTGCCTGACGCCGTTCGAGGCAGATGATGTCACAGAGGCCGCGCGCGCGATCATGCGCTTCGTTTCTCAGCATCCGGGTCGCTTTGGAAAAGCGCTTATTGCCGACGTGTTGCACGGGGCGAATACCGAGCGCATTCGTTCGCTTCGCCTTGATAGCGATTCGGAATATGGAAAGCTCGCCGAACTGCCGATCGCACGCGTCAGGGACACGGTGGAGCAGCTTATTGGCAGCGGATACCTGACCGTTTCGATGGGACAGTATCCGGTAATCGGCATGGGTGACTTAGGGTTAGCGGCGCTGAACAGCCCGGAGGAGTTCGCCTTCAGCATCAAGCGCCGCAAACGTGGGCGTGCTGGTTCCGAGCGGGCGCGCCGCGCGGTGGATTTGCTGCGCGACGAGGCGGCTCTCGACAGCAAGCCGCGGGTCGGCGACGATGCCGAACTCTTCGAGCGGCTTCGTGCGCTTCGTCGTAAGCTTGCAGAATGGCGCGACGTGCCTCCGTACATCGTTTGCAGCGATAAAACGTTGCGCGGGCTGTGTCGCCAGCGTCCAGCGACGCGCGAGGAGTTGCTGGAGGTTTCGGGCATCGGCGAGCGTAAGGCGGATGAGTTTGGTGAGGCGTTCCTCAAAGCTATTTCGGAGTTCGAGGACGAGCACCGCGGCTAAAAGATGCGCTTTTTAATTTAATAACTCCCCAGGTTCGAGAAAAGTATCCAAATGTGCGCTAAGTCGGTCTTTGATCCTGCGAAAACATGGGTGGCGATTCTTCACATGCCTGGTAGACGGGTCATGACACCTGCTTCTACCAGCGCGGTGGACAATTCGCACGGAAGAAATGCAGGAAAAAGACCGACTTAGCGCAAATTTGGATACATGGGGCAGGGGGCCGCACGGTGGGTGCGTTACAAGAGCTCGCTTTGCGGCAAACGCCGGCTTCATGCGGGTTTCAGCTGATACAATGGGGCCGTTTTTCACGGTAGCCGCATCTGCCCCTGCGGTCATCGCGTTCATCTCCGTGCAGAAGGAGGAGCACATGTCCGATCAAGTTGCCGCCCCGCTCGACGCCGCCGCTGCATCCGACGCTGCGTTCGCGCGTATTAGCTCGCAGCCGTTCCCCCAAGATATCTTCGCGGCGCCCCAGCTGCGCTGGGCGGTTATCGGCTGCGGTGTAATTGCAAACCAGATGGCGCAGGTCATGGCGCTTGCCGGACGTCCACTTGCAGGTGTTGCAAACCGCACGATCGAGAAGGCGCGGGCGTTTGCCGAGCGCTATGGCGTTGAGCGCGTGTACGAATCCTACGATGAACTCTATGCAGACCCGAGCATCGATGCGGTTTACATCACTACGCCCCATAACACGCATATCACGTACCTGCGCCAGGCGCTCGCCGCGGGCAAGCACGTGCTGTGCGAGAAGTCCATCACGCTTAACAGCGCCGAGCTCGACGAGGCGCGCGCCCTCGCGCATGAGCACGGCGTGGTGCTTATGGACGCGACCACCATTCTGCACATGCCGCTGTACCAGGAGCTGGTGCGCCGCATGAACACGGGCGAGTTCGGTCAGATGAACCTGGCGCAGGTGAATTTCGGCAGCTTCAAAGAGTACGGCGATCTTACCAATCGCTTTTACAACCCCAAGCTTGCCGGCGGCGCGATGCTCGATATCGGCGTATACGCCCTTTCCATCGCTCGGCTGTTCATGGCAAACCAGCCGAAGGAGCTTGTCTCGCTTGCAAATCGCAGCACGACCGGCGTGGATCAAACGAGCGGCTTCGTGACGCGCAACGCCGAGGGGCAGCTGGGCGTGTTCTCGCTCTCGCTCCATTCCAAGCAGCCCAAGCGCGCGATGATCAGCTTCGATAACTGCTATATCGAGGCCACCGATTATCCGCGTGCCGACCATGCGACCATCGTGTGGACGAACGACGGGCACCGTGAGGAGGTTCGCGCTGGCGAGGAGGGCTACGCGCTGGCGTACGAGATCGCCGACCTCGAGGCCGCTGTGGCGGGTGATGCCGATAAGCTTAAGCTGCTGGACTACGCCGCCGATGTGATGGAGATCATGACGCGCCTTCGCTACGAGTGGGGCGTGTACTACCCCGAGGAGGCCGAGCTGGCGGCTGCCGCCGGCGTGGAGGCCGCGGGGGCGTAATTTCTGAGCAGGCTATAGGCGCGCATGGTTGGGACAGCTCCACGCGCGCTCTGGACAGGGCCGGGGGCACGTTGCCGTCCTCGGCCCGTTGTTTTTTCTTCGTTTGCGTCTTTTTGTGGCAGTTATTTCAGATATGAACGATTGTCCGGCGCACGAGGCTACAAAAGCAGCCCTTCAATGGGATGCAGGCTTTCGAATCCTGCGCTGGTACCGTCAAGAATCTTGCGCACTTTCCGACAGTCCCATAGGCCCGCCGTCCGGTGCGGCTACCCCTCCAGCAGAGTCACGTCCAGGTAGCGCCTCGAACCCCACTCGCTCTCGGCTACGTACTTGAGCCTGGCGGTCACGAGCATGAGGGCCGAGTTGCCGTCGGGAAAGGTGCCCACCACCCTCGTCCTGCGGCGGATCTCGCGGTTCAGCCTCTCGATGGCGTTGTTGGTGCGTATGCGCCGCCAGTGCTCGCGCGGGAACCTCGTGTAGGTCAGGGTCTCGGCGTATCCGTCGCGCACGACCTTGGCCGCCTCCTTGAGCTTGGATTTCTCGAGCTCGGATGCGACCTCGAGGGCCTTGGCCTCGGCAGCCTCGCGGGACTCCATGGCGTGGATGGCCTTGAGCATGGCGGCGACCCTCGGCCTCTTCGATTTCGGAACCTTCGAGAGCACGTTGCGGTAGAAGTGCACGGTGCAGCGCTGGTAGGCCGCGCCGGGGAAGACCTCCGCGATGGAGCCGACCATGCCGGCCGCCTTGTCGCCGGTGAACATCCTCACGCCGCGCAGCCCGCGCGACTTGAGCCACGAGAGGAACTCCCGCCAGCACTCCGAGGACTCGGTGAATCCCTCGGCGGCGCCTATGACCTCGCGGTAGCCGTCGTCGTTGACCCCTATGGCGACCATCACGGCGACGTTCTCGTAGGAGCCTCCCCACGACCTCTTGAGGTAGATGCCGTCGACGTAGACGTAGGGGTAGGCGCGCTCGAGGGGTCGGTTGCGCCACTCCTCGACCGAAGCGAACGCCTTCTCGTTCAGGTTCGAGACGGTTGACGCCGACACGGACGATCCCCACAGGATCTCGGAGACGTCCTCGATGCGCCTGGTGGAGACGCCCGCGAGGTACATCTCGATCATGGCCTCCTCGACCGAGGCCTCGCGGCGCCGGTAGCGCTCGATGATCGCCGTGGTGAACCGCATCCCCTTGAGCTTGGGCATGTGCAGCGTGACCTCGCCGGCGCTCGTGGCCAGGCTGCGCTCGTAGTGGCCGGAGCGGTACGCCTCGCGCTCGGCGGTGCGCTCGTACCGCTCGGCGCCGACGAGGTCTCCCGCCTCCTCCTCGAGAAGGCCGTTCAGGGTGTCCTCGACGGTCCTCCTCACCAGCTCGCGCAGGTCGGTCTTCAGCGATTCCTCGTTCAATGTTACGATTGGCTCGGGCATGGTCTACCTCCAGCATGTTTCTTTTCTCGACAATCAGAATCATACCGGGGCGGGCCGTGCCCTCCTTCCTATCTGGACGCTATTCCGCTGTCAAAGTGCGCAAGAAATTGTACGTTACCTGCGCGAGGCGTGTCGCGATCAGGAACAGGAGCGGCAGTAGGCACCGTTGGACCTTAGCTCGCGCGCGCTCGCAACGCAGTCGCTGGAGGCATGGCATCAGATTGATTGGGGAGGCATACTATCTCGCGCTGCCGCGAGCGATTCCGTGCCACGGAATCCATATCTTGCCTCCCCAAAAATGCCATCTATTCATCTTTATTTATACTGCCGATGCCCCTTGATATGGCGCTGAGGTTCTTATTAACGATGCGCATCTGTCTCTCAAGCTTATCCATCGTCATTTTTATTTCGTGGATATCACTATGTGTATAGACAGTCCCAGTGTAGGAACGATATTCGAGCACAGTATCTTCCTTGACTTCCCTATTTCTGCGGAAATACATCGACTTCTCAGTATGGGCTATTGTCACCTTTGCCGAGTAGTCCTCCATCTCATCTTGAATACGGCCGGCAGCGACTAACGTTCTCCGAACTTTACCTGGCGCAAGAATCGGAATGCCGCAATGAATAAACGATGTCCGGGCGGCATCGTGTAGACTCTCTTGAATTATCGAATCATCAAAGTCAAGAAAATGGACGTCATAGGCGACACCGGTTCCGCAATTCTCGACTACCAGATACATGCAGTTATGGTCTTCGTCAAAGTCAAGATAGGAAACAACCTGTGGAAGGCCCGCTTTATGACTCACGTAAAGAGCTGCCCAGACGGCAGCAATCGAGCCAACTCCTCCAATCAGGCCTCCAAAAGCGGAAAGAAAACTTGCTGGATCACTCATAGAGGAAACGCTCCCTATCGCCCATCGCCTTGGAACAACCAACGCTATTTGTCATACTCAATATGCAAGCTTGGGTCGGTCTCGAATTCGTCGATAATGCCGTTGTAGTTATCGATAAGCTCACTCAGCACGCTCTTTCGTGTGCTCGAATTGAAAAAGCCGTGCTCGTACACATTGGTCGATAGGAACTGCTGAAGGTCCCACACCTCAACCCTGCCGCCAATGCCAGCATCTTCAAGAAGATTACGAGCCGTCGTAACGCGATCAGAAATGGTGATAATGACCGGATTGAACCCGTGCTCAATGTTGCTGCGGCACTTCTCAATCAGCAGGTTTGCCGGTGCCGTCGTGCAATGAATCGCCGTATCGTCAATGATGAAATCACCCGCTCGACCGGTCTGGTCATCAGCATCAGACGCGCCGTGAATTTCAATGGTCGGCATAAGAAGTTCAAGCTTTGCGGCAACGAGATGTTGCAAAACCGTTCCGGCGTACTTCATGCCAGGATTCTCCTTTTGCCGCTTCGCCGCTTGCTCAAGCAGGCCGTTCACCGCATCGGTAACACTGCGAGAGGAATCCTTGGCAAGCTTGAATGGCTGCCCGGCAAAGTACTCGTTGACGCACGCGATCCAGTAGTTTTCTATTTCGTTGAAATCGACAGGCTCAGGCAGGCCATTAATGAACTCAGCGTACGCATGCATGAGCCCCATGTTGCCCCGGTTTGTGCGGCCTGCCTCTTTAGCAAGCTGCCGTGTAATACCATGATCGGCTAGGATCTTTCTGAGATTTGACTCTCCAAGGCCTGCGACCTGACCCTGCTTTCCTGTTACATAATCTGCCGGATCAATAGGAAGAGTATCCTTTGAGAAGGCTCTGGTAAGCTGAACGACAAGCGCCAGCGCGCCCTTCCCCTTCACCTTTTGCCCGTAGCGGAAATCATCGAGCTCGTCTTTATACAGCATAGGCAGCCTCCACCAGTTGTGTCAGCAGATGATCAGACAGGAACTTTGCAACAGGCACTGCGACGGCATCTCCCATGGCAAAATAACCGTCGTTATACGTCCCGGGCAGTTCAAAACTATCGGGCGCGCCCATGAGACGTGCCACCTCTCTGGTGGTAAGTAGCCGGGCATGCACCCCCTTTTTGTCTCGATGAACCAAGTACTGACGCGAAGACCCGCCAGCCGGGGTTCTCAAACAGCCGGCGACACCATCACAACGTATTTCTAAAACCTGTCTGCCGTTGCGCGTGCGTCGGTACCCGGTTGCGTATTTTCGCCCCGATTCTACAAGCTTGCGCAAATGGTTCTCGGGAATGAGCGTCGCAACATCATCTTTGTCAAAAGGAACCTGCTGCTCAACAACATCATCGATATTCTGAGTGCGACGTTCGGGCTTCGGCAAGTTCCACCAGACGAAGCCGTCAATCGTTGGGGCAAGCTTCTGAAGTGTAGGCGTATGGGCCCAGATGGGACCATCGCCTAAAAGGCAGCTTGGAATAGGTCCCTTTGTCCCGATTACGAACACGCGAGGTCGCGACTGGGGAACGAAATAAGAGGCATTAATTAGAACGGCCCCGACTGCATAGCCGCGATTAGCGAGCGCCTGATGCAGATGGCGATAGTCTTCACCATTGTGGGCGCTCACTAACCCCGATACGTTCTCCAAGCAAATCACGCGAGGGGCAGCGTCACCCTGCTCGTCAAGCACACGGAGCCATTGCCAGACAAGACCAGAACGTTCGGAATAAATCCCCTCGATATTGCCCGCAAGTGAAAGATCTTGGCAGGGAAAGGAAGCCCAGGAGAGGGAGGCGGCAGGTAGCTTTGAACCTTCGACATCGGCTATATCCCCGACATGGAGCACCTGCGGGTCAAAATTGGCCCGATAGACTTTAGCTTTTCGCTCGCTCACATCGTTCGCCCACACTGAACGAAACGAATCCAATAGCCCACAGCTAACCAGTCCGGACCCGGCAAAGAATTCGTGGAAACCGTGTTTGGTTTCTGACTCCATTGTTGCCTCCCCTCCCTTCAGATTGCGTTCTGTAGCCCAGAATACTATACCGAGCGGACAAAGCATCTTAAGGCTCGCGCTCTGAACAGCAATCGGTTTTCAACGCTTTCCATAGCCGAAGGGCCCGTAGGGATATAGCCCGCAGGCTGTGGGAAGGGTTGAAAACCGCAATATGCAGGAATGGTGAATTCGCTCCATAGAAAAAACTTTCACCCCTATTTCACCCCTTTTGCCTATTACAAGGGCTTTTCATAGCAAAACAGGCCAGAGGAAATTACCCCTCTGACCTGCGTCAATTCGCTGGTCGGGTTGACTGGATTTGAACCAGCGACCCCCGCGTCCCGAACGCGGTGCTC
>OHUG01000996.1_pt1 | contig 10341 bp, 7 predicted proteins | sample 1579161 | NCBI WGS metagenome assembly OHUG01 (sample SAMEA3882514, study PRJEB24775) | human gut metagenome | biome: human-associated habitat; feature: intestine environment; material: feces | place: Netherlands | collected 2009/2010 | reverse complement strand
TTGACGGTCATGTTCGAAGCGCCGGGGTAGTACGTCGCATGGGATGGCGAAGAGGTGACCGCTTTGTCGCAAGCGATGCCCGCACGCTGGGCGGCGCTTTCGGTCAGACCCGTGGCAGCGATGGTCATATCGAAAAGTTTCAGCACGGACGATCCCTGCGAACCCTCGAACGAGCTGTCGCGTCCGCAGATGACGTCGGCCGCAATGCGTCCTTGCTTGTTCGCCGGACCTGCGAGCGAGATGAGCGCGTCGTCGCCCGTGACGAAGTTCTTGACCTGTACCGCGTCGCCGACGGCGAAGATAGCGGGGTCGGATGTGCGCATATGCTCGTCTGTGACGATGGATTTCTTGATGCCGAGCTCAAGTCCCGCTTCCTCGGCAAGGCGGGTGTCGGGCGTAACGCCGATGGCGAGAATCACCAAAGGCGCGCGGTATTCGTCGCCTGATGCGGTGGTTACCGTCAGCTCGTCGGCTTCTTCGTCTACCACAAATCCATTGACGTCTTGATTCAGCCGCAGGTCGAGTCCGTGTTCGCGTGCGTAAGCGTGAACCTCGCACGCCATGTCGTAATCGAGCGTTGGCATGACATGGTTGCCGCGCTGCAGCAGCGTGACGTCAAATCCGCGATCTACCAGGTTTTCGGCCGCCTCTATGCCGATGAAGCCTCCGCCTATGACAACGGCGCGCGCTCGTCCCTGCTCGATGAGTTCGTCGGTGCGCTGTTTCATGGCGAAGGTGTCTTCCACGGTGCGAAGCGTGAGGATGCGTCGGTCGTCTATGCCGGGAAGGTCGGGCTTGACGGCTTTCGCACCGGGGGAAAGGATGAGGCTGTCGTAGGATTCCTTGTATTCCAACCCGTCTTCGAGGTTGCGGATGAGCACGGTTTTCGCCGCGCGATAGATCCTGACGGCCTCTTAGCGCACGCGCACGTCGATGTTGAAGCGGGCGCGGAAGCTCTCGGGGGTCTGCAGGGTGAGGGCGCTCTTATCGGCGATGGTGCCCCCGATGTAGTAGGGCAGCCCGCAGTTGGCGTAAGAGATGTAGCCGGACCGCTCGAAGACGACGATCTCGGCGCTCTCGTCCAGCCGCCGCAATCGGGCCGCCGCAGTGGCCCCGCCGGCCACGCCTCCTACGATGACTACTTTCATGGAAGCTCCCTTCTCGCGATTTCTCCTGCCCGTAGCATAGCAGAGCCTCGTCCCCGCCGAAACCAGCTCGTAGTCCTTGCTGCCAAAGTCCATGCCACTAGCGGGCCTCACGTTGAAGGCGCGGGACGGCGAAGGCCTCGAAGGCGGCGAGCGCCGGGGAGGGGCGCCCGGGCGGCGCGGCGATGCCGATCTCCACGATGCGCGCCGGCGCCAGGGGCGCTCCCAGAGCGTCTCCGCCAGCGCGGTCGGCGGCCCAGTTCACAGCTGGGCGACGGTTGGGCGCGGATCGGGTGACAACGGGGCGTTGCCAAGGGCGGCGCGGCGCGGCGGGCCTTAGGCTCGTCGATGGAGCCGTTCGCCCTGCCGTTCCCGTCGGGGGCGGGGGCGCGGTCCCGTTCGCGACAAAGGAGCCCATCATGGCAGAAACCAGTCCCTCCTTCACCGTCACCATGAACGACGGGAAGAGCGCAAAACCGGAACAGCCCGTCCCCGAGCCGGCCAGCAAGCAGCTCACCTGGACGAGCGGCAAGCAGACCATCAAATACACCGCCACCGCCGAGATGCTGCCGCTGCACACCGACGACGGCACGCTCATCGGGCACATGTTCGCCCTGTCCTACGTGAGCGACGCGAAGGACAAGACCGACCGCCCCGTCACCTTCTGCTGGAACGGCGGCCCGGGCGGCTCGTCGGCCATGGTCAACATCGGCGGCTTGGGCCCGCGTCGCGTGCCCATCAATACCATCAAGCAGCTGCCCTGCCCCACGAAGCCCGAGGACAATCCCTACTCGCTTCTGCCCACGACCGACCTGGTGTACCTGGACGCCATGGGCACCGGCTACTCGAAGGTGGCCGAGGGCTACGACCCGAAGAAGGTCTGGGGCGTCGACGGCGACGCTGACGCCTTCATGCGCGGCATCGCCCAGTGGCTCACCACTCACGAGCGTTGGAACACGCCTCTGTACCTGTACGGCGAGTCCTACGGCACCATGCGCAACTCGGTACTCATGCGCGTGCTCGGCGAGCGCGGCATCGCGCTGACCGGCGTCATCGAGCAGTCCACCATTCTCGATTACGCGCCGACGCTTTCGGGCAACGACCTGTACTACATGGGTATGCTGCCGGTCTACGCCGCCACGGCCAACTACTTCGGCAAGGCCGGCGCCGGCGTCGACCAGTTCGAGTGGTTCGACCGCGCCTGGAGGTTCGTCGATGAGAAGTACGGTCGCGCCCTCATCGCGAGCGACTCCATCACCCCAGAAGAGGAGCACGAGCTGGCCGTCGAGATGAGCGAGCTCATCGGGCTTCCGGCCGAGTTCATCGAGGGCAAGCACCTGCGCATCGAGCTGGACACCTTCCGCAAGACCATCATGGCCGACGAGGGCCTGTTCACCGGCCGCTACGATACGCGCTTCACCGAGCCGGCCTACATGGATGTGCAAGGCGACAACGAGTTCTTCGCCGGCGAGGATCCCTCCGGCGACGCCATCATGACGCCGGACCAGTCCGCCTGGATGAAGCTCGTCCAGGAGACGGGCTTCAAGGGCTCGCCGATCAACCTGCTGCTTTCCATGAAGGTGAACGAGGAGTGGAACTGGACGCACCAGGCGCCCGGCACCATGGGCAGCCCCGTGTGCCCGAACACCGCCTACGATATGGGCACGGCCCTGCGCCGCAACCCGTTCTGCCGCGTGCTGTTCTTCGGCGGCATCCACGACGCGGCCACGCCGTTCTGGAACGTGAAGCACTCCATCTCGAAGATGTTCTTGCCCGAGTCCATCACGAGCCGCATCGAGTACAAGGTGCATGAGAACGGGCACATGGCCTACGAGGACCTGCCCACCTTGGAGAAGATGGCCCCGGAGCTGGCCGCCTTCTACGAGAAGAGGCACGAGGCGTAAAACGCGCTGTATTGCTTGTGCGGATGCTTGGAACTGCAAATGCATGAAAACGGCCGCCGCCCTTTGAAGGACGGCGGCCGTTCTGTATGGCTCTGCGAAGTGCTTACGGGCGGGACAGGCCGTCTACGGGCAGGACGGCGCCCGACACGTAGCTGGACATGTCGCTGGCCAGGTACAGGCAGGCACAGGCGATGTCCTCGGGCTCGCCCATGCGACCCAGCGGGATGGACTCGATGAGCGGCTTGATGACCGAGTCGGGCAGCGCGTCCACCATATCGGTGTGAGTGACGCCCGGGGCCACGGCGTTCACGCGGATCTTGTGCTTGGCCAGTTCGCGGGCGAGCGACAGCGTGAGCCCGTTCACGGCGAACTTGCTCGTGGGATAGGCGAAGCCCGAGGGCTGGCCGTACTTGCCCACCATGGAGCTCGTATTCACGATGGAGCCGCCCTCGCCCTGCTCGATCATGATGCGCGCCGCCGCCTGAGTGCACACGAACACGGCGGTCACGTTGATGGACATGACCTTGTTGAACTCCTCCAAGGTGTAGTCCACCAGCGGCGTGCGGGAACTCACACCGGCGTTGTTGCACAGCACGTCCAAACGGCCGAAGCGGTCGACCACTGAGGCGAAAGCCGCCGCTACGGAATCGGGGTCGGTCAGCGAGGGCGCGATGCCCATGACGTTGTCGGTGAAGCCCTCCTCGGCGAGCTTGGCGAGCGCCGCATCCACGGTCTCCTGGCGCGAGCCGGCCAGCGCCACCTTCGCGCCGTTCTTCAGAAACTCGCGAACGATAGTGAACCCGATGCCGCGCGTGCCGCCGGTGACGATGGCCACCTTTCCTTCTACGATGCCCATGGGCGTCCTTTCTCTAGGGTAAACTCGCATAATCATATCGCGGAGGAACTGTCCCGTTGGTTTCGGGACGGTTACAAAGCGAGAGGCTCAGAGCGAAGGCTAGGGCAGAGAGGGGCAAGGGCAGGGGCGGGGCGCAAGTCGGCAGCTGCTAATTCCGTGCCCAGCGCTCGTTCTCGTCGTACCACATGAACAGCTCGTAGACGCGAAGGCTGGGGGCGATCAGGTAGGTCTCGGGCGTGAAGCCGAATGCGGGGCTGTCGCCGTTGACGACGGCGGTGCCCAAAAGCATCTCCGGCGTGGCCTGGGTGCGGCGGTGCTCGGCGGCGATGCGGGCCGCCTCGTCGGGGTGCTCTTCCAGCCAGCACTCGGCCTGGGCTTCCACGTGGCGCATCTCGGCCAGCAGCGCCTCGCGGCGCAGGGCGCGCAGTTCGTCGATGCGGTCGTAGTAATCGATGCGCACCCGTGGCGTGCGGACGCCCTCGGTCACGTAGAGGCGCACGAGCTCCATGGGCATGCGTTGGGCGAGATCGTGCAGGCCGGCGCTGAATTCCTTGGACTTGCGCCATGTGGAACGGGCGAATGCCACTTCAGTGGTAATCATGAGGGCCCCTTTTGTCGTTTCAGCAGTGTTTGAAGCCACGCGCTCACTATAGCACGCGCGTACTCGCGGCGCGAGGGCGATTCTGTGTCGGTTTGCTGGCGATTTCAGGGAAAGGGAGGGTGGTCTGGATGGCGTCCGGCTTTTCAAGCCAAAAACCTGCAGAAAGTCCGCCGCCGCGCGACAGGGAGGGTCGTACGCGCGGCGGGGGCAATGGTCGGCGGTTGGTGAAGCGGGCTCACGGGAGGGCGAAATGGACGAATGAGCCTCCCCGTGCTCGCAGGCTGCTATTGAGCGGCGCCGGCGAGCAGCTTCGCCACGTGACGGCCCTCAACGGAGCTGCGGCCGCAGGCCACGCCTACGACATACTCGGGATAGTTACCCGAGAAGAAGCTGCCGGATACGTCACCAGCGGCATACAGGCCCTCGATGACGTTCAGCTCCGGATCGAGCACCTGGCAGTTCTCGTTAATGCGCAGACCGTCGATCGTGGTGAGCAGCGAGCCGCCGAACCAGCAACCGTAGAAGGGGGGCTGGCGGATGGCGGAGAGGCGGTAGGCCTCCTTGCCGAAGTCCTCGTCCACCTGGTTGTCGTAGAAGCCGTTGTAACGCTCCACCTCGGCGAGGAAGTTATCCTTGTCCTGGCCGGTGAAGCCGAGCATGTCGGCCAGCTCTTCAATGGTGTCGGCTTTCATGAGGATGCCGGCCTCTTGGGAAGCGGCAGTGTACTCGTCGTAGGTCATGCCCATCTCGATGTAGGGCACCACGCGCGAGCAGCCGACGGTTTCGAAGCGCAGCATATCGTCCATCATGTTGCTGTCGTAGACCTGGCACCACACCCCGCCGGGCTGGTAGGTGGCGGCGAAGCAGATGAAATCGTAGGGGGTAGACTCGTTGGCGAAGCGTTGACCGCGGCGATTCACCTTCATGAAGGGCTGGCTGCCGATGTTCTCTTGGAAGATGCTGCCACGGAACATGGCGCCTTCGCCTTCGCCCTCGTAGCCGGCATCCACGCCAGGAGCCACGGCCCCACGGTCGAAGACCATGGGGGCGGCGTCCTTGTCTTTAGAGGCTCCGGCCCACAGCCCCGCCTTGATGCCGTCGCCTGTGCAAGTGGGATTGAAGCTGGAGGCGGTGCAGCAGGCTACAGCGGAGGGCTGCAGGGCGGTCATCATCACGGGGTTGGCCGCGTAGCCGCCCGTGGCGAGCAGGGTGTTTTTAGCATTGATCTGCTTCATACCGTCTTTGGTTTCGAAGATAGCGCCCGTCACCTTGCCATCGGCGTGAACAAGCTTCACCATCTTATGCTCGAACAGAATGTCGTGACCTTGGCCGGACAAGCGCTCGGCGATGACGTCGTTGCGCGTGGGCGGGACGTAAGAGGGCTCCCACAGGTGCTGCACATAGGGCACATAGTAGTCGGTACCGCCCGTGGCATGCTCGGGCGGCATGTCCAGCATGACCTCTTTGCCGGCGTCTTTCATTACCTCGGTCACCCAATCAATGTATTCGGCCGAATCGTCGATCCAACGCTTGATGAGCTTCTGGTTGCACTTGCCGGAGGCGTAGCGCGTCAGCTCGTTCAAGAGCTTCGGCCGGTCGATGGTCACGTTGTTGGCCTTGGCGTAAGCGGTGTCTACGCCGCCGAGGTACTCGCGGGTCTCGGGAACCTGGTTGCTCTTATCGCAGACAATGAAGTTGAGGCCCAAATCGGCCGCCGCGCCAGCAGCGGCAAGGCCGGCCGTGCCGGCGCCAATGATGAGGAAGTCGGTGTCGAGGGTTTCGACGATGTCGCTCTCGGCGATTTCGGGCTCTGCGCCAAGCCAGTCTTCCGCGACCGCTGCGGCTTCGGGCGTCGCGGCTGCGTCGCCGGTTGCGCTGAGGTCTTTCTCGGCCGAAGTCTGGGGCGCACATCCTGCCAAGCCCATGGCCCCCACGGCAGCCACGGCGCCCAGGCCGAGGAAGTCGCGGCGGTTCATCTTCATCGATTCTTTGCTCATAGTCCCTCCTATATCGTGGATCTCTCTTGCGTCGACGAGCGGTGTGATTGGCCGACGCAATGCGTCATCATGGAGGAACTGCACGATAGAGGCCATCGTTTGCGCGCGGTTATTCGAGAAATCACCTCTCTGAGGTGATGCCGCTATCAGGGGTTTTCTGAACCTGAGGGGGGCGAGTTGCTATACTTCTCTTTTGAGGAGGAGCTCCTGTGGAGTGCGGGTGCGATAACGTGAGAGGCTCGGGGAGAAATCGATGGGAAAGGCAATAACCAAGGACAGCGTATTTGACTCGATGCGTCGTGTTGAAGCGGCGCTCAAGTTGCGCTACATGGGCATTGGGTTTGTCTGGGCGTGGTTGTATTGCACCTATGCAACGTCAGCGGTGTTTCCCTATCGAAGCGGTCAGTCCATCAACTCCGATGAATCATGGCTCCTTTCGGCGGTAGCTGTCGTGCTCGGATTTTTCGTCGGCGGCTTGTTGCTGAGTCGAAGACCGCTCGGGGCCCGCTGCTTGCGAAGATTTTCTATAGCGGCAGCGCTGCTTTTGGCAGCGGGAACCATTGTTTCGGCTCTGGGTGCATTTGCGTTGGGGCTTGCGTGGCTGGGGGGAGCCATGACAGGCGTGGGCTATGCTTTGCTCAGCCTGCTGTGGGCCCGTGCGCTCATGGTGCTGGATGTGGAGGAGCTGGAAGCGGTAGTGCCTCTCTCGTCGCTAGTTATCGTGCCGTGCGTTGTGGTATACCCTCTGCTGGAGGGGGTTGTGGGCGTAGTGGCGACGGCGTCGCTGCCGCTGATGTCCGGCGTCTTGCTTCTCCTTTGCTTGCGTGAGGGGGCTAAACGGTGCGGCGTCGAAGAGGCGGCGTCAGGCGTTGGGGGGATGTCGCCCTACCTCAAGGAAGCTGAAGCGTCGGGCGCCGCTTCAGCTTCGTCGGGTGCCGGCGCGTCTCTATCCCGACGCTTCGGAATTGCAGAATCGTGGGGGCTTCTATCTTGGACGCGTCGCGGTTGTTCTCGTGGTGCTGTATCTCGCCATCGGGTGGCAGGCCGCTTTGGCCGATGTCCGCGACAGTATGCATGCGCTCATCGATCTTGATGTCTCCATGCTCATTTCCAGCCTTGCCAGCGTAGCTTTGGGCATTGCCATCGTATTCTTTTCGAGAAGGGTGAGTTTCACGGGGTTGTTCCGCTGGGCGGTTCCGTGCGTGATCATAACGCTTGTACTGCATGGGTCTTCCGGTCTGTGGGCCGGATTTGTCTCCAACGCCATCGGGGATACTCTTGATTCGCTCATTCAGGTGCTGGTGTATTTGTTTGCGATCACTCTTGCCAAGCAAGGAAAGGCGCCTGTGGCCTTGGGCGTGGGGCTTCTCAATGGCTCCGTGCAGCTGGGTGTGCTTTTTGGCAACCTTGCGGGGAGCGCATGCGCTGGTCCCGCCGCGGCGTCTTCTGAGGTTGCCTTTCTGTCGGCGCTCATCTGCCTCGTGGCCCTCGTTGGCATTGTGGCGCCCCAGCGCGAACCGATTGAAGTGCGGCCGATGGCTGAGGCGGGTTCGGATGCGCTTGAGCACTCACTCATGGTGGGGTGCGAACTGCTGCAGAAGAAATTCGGCCTGTCTGATCGCGAGACGGAAATTGCCTTTCTCCTAGCTCGTGGTTACAGTCGTCCCTATATCTGCGAGAAGCTGTTCATCTCCAAGAACACGGTGGCAACGCATATCAGGCACATCTATGGAAAACTCGGCATTCACTCGAAAGAGGAACTTATCGATTTAGCTACCGAGGCGGCAAGGAAATAGAAGGCTCGGAGCTGCCTCTTCTCTCGATGCCTTTACGGAGATGTCTTTGTGGGCGTTTTCTGGGCGCGATGGGCAGGGCGGTGCTTGGTCGTGTGTTGCTTCTAGCCGAACAGCAGATGCAAGAAATCGATGCGCTTCTGCAACCTTTCGTAGATGAAATCGGTGCGGCCGTACATTGAAGGGTTCTCGTCGAGAAAATCGCTGGCCCATTCGGGGAATCCCGCGAGTTTGTCCAGATCGAGCCAAGAGGTGTCGCCTATGAGACGCAGCTGCCGGTCGGCGTCTTCGTAGAAGGGACGCATATCCACCACGAAGGGCGTGTAAGCCAGCTCTCGCGTGGGCACGCGGCACCAGAGGCTCGAGCCGGTGTCGAACAACGGGGCAGCGCGGTACTCGAGGGTTTCCACATCGCGGATGAGACCGAAGTTGCGCCAGTGACGATCGGTGTTGGCCATGATGTCGTCGCAGAGGATCATCTTTCCGAGGGCTGTTTCGATGTCCTCCACGCCCAGCGCGGCGCAGCATTCCACGTAATGACGGTAGCTGTCGCGGTGGGGGACCTGAGGGAGAACCTCGTTCACGTAGTAGGCGGGGATGAACTCCTCGGTGGGGCCGACGAAGTTCGGGCACGAGCTGACCGGCGCGCCGCCCCATTCGATCAGCGTGTAGGGAACGTAGTCTCCGTCAGACAGCAGGCGCGAGAAAAGCTCCGTGGCGATAACCTCGTTGTAGGGTTCCTGATCGAGCAGCGTACCTCCCTTGAGCAAGCATCGCTCGCCATTGCGGCACACCCAGCGTTTGGAAAGAACGCCGTCGGAGGTGTTGTCGGGGGAGTCGAGGCCCACGTCGGCCATCCATTCTTCGACCGGCGCTTCGGAGAAATCGTTCTCGAAGTAGTTGACGTCGCTCCAGCGAATCTCGCTTCCATAGGGCTTGATCCAGTACTGGTCGGAAAGGGAGAGCCCCATACTTTTGAAGGGGAGATCATAGGTGTCGGCAACGCCGAGCTCGACCAGCTTCGCTTCGATGCCGTGGCGTGCCTTCGGAATGGCACGATGACACCACCAGTAGGAAAGTGCGGTTTTCGAGGCTTTTGTTCCCCGCGGGGACATGATGGAAAGGGGAGCGCGTTTGGCGTCGATGATCTCATCGGCATCGAGAAATTCTCCCGTCGAGGCGTCGAAACGGAAAGCGAGCACCTCATGGTCGCGGTTCATGAGCAGGTAACGGGAGATGTTTGGCTGGCTCAGGCGCGCGCTTGGTCGGCCGCGACCGGGGTTGTGCTCGCGGCGTGCCTCGACGCTCTTTTCGTCTATGAGCCAAATGCCCGCAACTTGTTCGGCGGCTAACACGCCGCTTTTGATGAGCTGGCGAACACGGGCGGGGCTCACGCCGAGCTTTGCGCTGGCTTCGGCAACGGTAATGCTGAACATGGGCTCCTCCAAAAAATCTTTTGATTGCGAAATATTATCACGGAATTAGTAATTCTAGAAAAATCTTTCGAAATCGAAAGATTTTTCTAGAAGGAAGACGCCATCCCGCAAGCAATCAAGAGAATGGCCAGGAAACCAAAGTTCAGCACGCTGAACAGGGCGAGGAAGCGACCAGTGGATAGCTCGGGCAACGCGGTCGCTCGGGGGAAGATTTTGCGCACGCTGGTGAAGTGCTGCAGCGTGATGAGGCTCGCAAGTGAGCCAACAAGGGTGCCGGCGCCTCCGATGTTCACGCCGACGAGCAGGGGCTGCCACGTGCCCGTGAAATGGGAGAGCAGCACAGCGGCGGGCACGTTGCTGATGACCTGACTGGTCAAAGCGGAGGTGAGCAAGCCCCACTGTCCCATGAGCGGCTGGAGCGCCTCCTCCAGCACCGGGATACGCGCCATGTTCCCCGCGAAGATGAAGAAGCAAAGGAACGTGACAAGCAGCGGATAGTCGACCTTGAGCAACGCATCGCGGTCGAAGATGAGAAGCGCCACGATAACGATGATGACGGCGATGCCGAAGGGAATCACGCGAAAGACTGCGAGTAGCGCGATGACGAAG
>OHUG01000995.1_pt1 | contig 10343 bp, 8 predicted proteins | sample 1579161 | NCBI WGS metagenome assembly OHUG01 (sample SAMEA3882514, study PRJEB24775) | human gut metagenome | biome: human-associated habitat; feature: intestine environment; material: feces | place: Netherlands | collected 2009/2010 | reverse complement strand
GGCCGCCCGAAGGCGGCGTAAAGGGTGTCAACGGAATCGGGGTAGATTCAATCGAACGCACCGCTACAAGCTACGCGGTGATTGATGCAGTGGGCAACAAAGCAAGCGATTATCGGGGCATGCTCAAATCCCTTGTCGATGCGACGAACGGCATCACCGGGCCTCAGGCTGGCCTTATCGGATGCCTCGTCGTTTCCATTGCCGGGGTGGCGGGATATGGAATATACGCCCTTTGCGACCTGGTCAAATCCGGACACCCCGTCGAGCTCACCTCCGGAGGGGTGCGCTTCGCGGCGAATACGGCAGCGCTCGGCGAGGCGAGCAGCCTCTAATCGGCGGACAGGAGAATCCATGCAGATGAATGAGATGCCCTCGATCGGGACCACGCTGACTTACGGCGAGGCAATTAAAGCATACGACCGCTTCGAGCGGACGATGCTCGAAAAGGCGTACGGGGCCGGACTCTTGCCCGCGGTGGGGCTGTACGATCTGCTCTGGCAGCTTGAGTCGCTCGCGCAGAAGTTCGGAATCGAGGGCAAGGGGGCCTTCCCGAGGCTCAAGAGGGAGATCCGGTCGTTCTCGAGCGAGAGGACCGCTCTGGCGAACGGGGTGAACGGCGAGAGGTTCTACCTGCTGCAGGATGAATCGGCGCTCAAGCAGCATGACGAGACGCACCTTTTCAAGGTCGGAATCGACGGGGATAAGCTCGCCGGCGACCTCGACGAAGCTCTCGAGCTGCTTGCGAAAGAGTCTGCCAGGGTCGACGTGTACGCCGACACCTATTCACCCGACCGATCTGAACGGGATTCCGACAGGCTGGGCAAAGACCCCTTCATGAAATGGGTTGGGATCGGGTTTTGCGCGATGATGGTCTGCTTGGGAATCTCGATGCTCGTCCATTCGGTCTTTCAGATCGGCTTCTGCTCCAAGTGGTTTCTCTGATACAGGGGCCGTTGGAGGAGCGACCTGCGGTTTCGGGAATCAATTGAGTCATTCCCGAAATCGCGAATCAAGGGGTTGATTCGCCCAAGTTGCGCACGAATCAGCCCTTAGGCGGTACGACGCGACTCGCATCTGCAGCACCCGTACTGGATCAGTCGCTGAGTGGGAATAGAGCATACGTTCTGTATAACGTCATAGCACCAGGTGGCAGGCGTAGTTTCAATCGAAGCTACGCCTGCTGCTATATATGGGTCGATGGCGGTATCAATGCCCGCGATGCTTCTGTTTGCGCTTCAGCTTCCGCTGCTCGAAGCGCGCATCGGTCTCTTCCGCGCGGCGCCGGCTTCTTGCATGAGCTGACTCCTGCTTCATCGTCTCCCGCTGATTCGCGAGCGCCTGCTGCGCCTTGGTGCCCATCGCCGGCTGCTTAAGTGCTTTCGCTGCCTCGCGAGCGCGTCGCTTGGGGTTCTTCGCGGGCTTGCTTACCTCAGCCGGTTCGCCACCGAAGAACGAGAGCTTCTCCCATTTGCTGACAACGAATCGCAGGATCTCCTCATTGGACGGCTCCGCGCCGAAGACGATGCGGGCGGCGCCGTACCTTCCGTCCTCGACGTGCTCCGCCAGCCCGACCCAGAATTGGCCGTCGTGATATACGGTCAGGGTGGACGACACGCTGATCTGCATGGCTGGTTCCTCCTTTATGTAGATGACCATGCAGAGAAGGGACAACCAAGGAGGCAGGTTACTGATGCGGACTCCCGCACGCCCACGACTACCCGACGGGGACTGTGTTTTCATCTCTGGTGCCCGCATTGTAGCACGCGCGGATTTACGATGTTGATTGCCGGCGCCTAGACGGAGATGAAGGCGGTTCGGTCTAGGTCAAGCCGGTCGCTCGTTCATGAAGCGGCCGATGGCCGCGTTCACGAACGAGCGACTGATTCCCTGAAAATAAAAGGCGCCCATGAGGACACCTACAGGCTATCTTCGAACTACTTGATTTGGAGCAGATAGAGAAAAAAATAGGGCAGAATCGCTTTCACGATCCCGCCCCGCAAACCCGAGGGTTTCTAACTGGCTCCATTATTCCGGGCTTCTCAGTTCTGTCATTGACCCAGGTATCACCCGTCTCCTATAGCGAGTGAATATAAAAATAGGGCAGAGTCGCTTGCGCAAGTCCGCCCCTAAAACCGTGAAGGTTTTGCTATCTGCAAGCTATTCTACCAACCCGAGCGATTCTGTCAACCTGCGAAGGAACTCGAGCGCGGAGCGAGCTGCGGCGTCGGGCCCCTTGTCGGGCAGCGCCTCGGTTTCGCCGTCGGCCCTGGCGAACATCTCGGCGAGCTCGGATGCGGCGCGCAAGCGCGAGGAGCCCTCGGGTACCAAGCCGGAGTGCGCCACGAGCACGGTCGCGACCTCCTGCATAGCCGTATTCCCCATCCACTTCCTCCTGGTCGCCTTGGGAATTCCCACGGCGGCGACCCTTCGGGAGACGCCGCTGGACGCCGAGCCCCGGGCGGCGCCCCTCTCGGCGAAGCAGTTGATCAGGCACGAGCCGTGCGCGGCGCAGTTGCGGACGGACTTCACGCGCTTGAGGTCGTAGTGGGAGGCCTCGAGGCGCCTGTCGCCCCATCGCCTGGCGCAGAAGCGCACGAAGTCGATGAGGGTGCCGAACGAGGTGAGCTCAAGGAAGGCCCAGGCAGGCATGTCGCCGGAGTACTTCGCGTAGAGGCTCGAGCTGTAGGGGCTGCGGCCGCTCATCTTGAGCTCGCGCAGGCGGTACTCCCTGTTTGCAGTGGTAAGCGATGCCATGTAGTCGGCCACGATGGCGTAGCCGTCCTCTCCGCGGTCCTCCATCTCGCGAAGAAGTGTCACCTTCTGGAAATGCTCGATGTCGAGCGTCATGCCGAGCAGGGCGTGGCGCAGCTCCTGGTCGAGCGCCGCAAGCAGGCGCAGCTGGCCGAAGTCGAGGTCTACGTAGCGGCCGTCGCGCGGGCCTCCCTCGTATTTCGAGAAGAGTTTGCGGTAGGATGCGAGCTTGAAGAAGTTGCACTTGTCGCGCAGGTAGTCCGCGGCCTCTTCCTCGGAACACAGCTCGAAGGCTACGCCCTTCTGCTTGAGGTGCTCTATCTGCTGCTCGATCGTGAGGATCGGCTTCCTATCGTGGGGTTCGGCCATGCTCGGTCTCCTGTCATTGATTTGAGAATCCTATTCTACCAGCATGTTTGCCCTGAATCCTGAAGGCCCGTTCGCCAACTCATAAGCAAGCCACCTGAGACTACTCACTTTGTTCACGAATGGCGAAGACCTGCGACCTGGGGTTTTGCAAATGGCGCGCAAGCCACCCGCGTTAATCCACTTGCGATTGCAGCTGGCGGCTTGCAGGCAAAAAGGGCGGTTGAGTTTCAAAACGGGCGTTTTCGGCGCCATCGAGCCTCCAAAGGCGACCCGCCGCGCACTTTGGGACAAAAACAAAAACTCAAAGCCCTGAGTTTGAAAAAAGTTTTTGAGGTTGTCCCAACTTTTGTCCCCGAAGCCGACGAAACGCGACATCACGTCATTCGGCGGCACGCGTTCCGTGTCGATGCCGAAAACTGGGTGTAACTGGAATGACGGGACGGCAGAACCGACGCCATCGAGTGGGAGTAGGAAAAATACGTGCAATATACGTACGTGACAACCTAAATAGTACCCATAGTGCACTGCATCATGGGTACTATCTTTGTCTATAGGAGCGGGTCATGTCGCATCTCGGTCGCCACGTGACGGATATCCGTCACGCCATGACAGATTCCAGGAACATACCGCCAAACGCATAAGCGAAAGCAGATAAAAAAGGCCGGGAATAAAATAATCCTACGAGGACGACAGCTGGGCCGACGCTCTTGACGACAAGAACCCCTAGCTGGAAAGAAGAAAACCATGCATGAGCTGACAAAAAGAAACGAAACTACCGCGAAGCAAGAAGGGGCCGTTGCGACCAGGAAGGCCGAACTGGCAACTACTCCTGCAGTATCGACCCTCGCGAAAGCCGTAAGACAGAAGGCAGAGACCGCTCGCAAGACAATGGAGAAGGCAGCCGAAGCAGCATGCACGCTTGAATCGGTCAAAGAGGCGTTGTCCCAAGAGACTCAGCTCGTGGTGGATATCAGCGAATCCGCCAAGAGGGCATATGACGAGGGGCTCATCAAGTTCGACACCAACAAGGCTGGCGAGATGTTCGCCCAGTTGAGGGATGCTGGCGGCCGCTACGGAAAGAAGATCCCCATTAAGGAGAAAATCGTATCTCAAGGCCTGAACCCCCTGGAAGTCCAAGATGCGATGCGAACCCAAGCCATACAAGAGCAGTTGGAACAAATTGTCGCAACGCTTCAGGAAATCAGCGAAGGCGTAAGCGAAATCAAACAGGGACAACACGACGATCGCCTAGGTCTTTTCCTGAGCGGACGAGCTCTTTATCTGGAAGCCTGCGAAATAAGCGACCAGACAATGAAAAAGCTCCTCGAAGCCCAAGCGCTGAAGTCACTGAGCGATGCAAACGGGCAGCTCTCCCAAAGCCTTTCCACGGACATCAAGTACCTCACCGAAGGCAAATACAAATCACGCAAGACTGGGCAAAAAGCAGCCATCGAAGAGAGGATCGCAAGCATCCGCAGCGCATTGGACACCGTGAATATGTCATACGCCCTCAAGGCTGCCATCTACTACGGCAACGATGAGACAGAGGCCATGCTCAAATGCCTCGAGCAGTATGCTAGCTTTATCGGCGAAACAATTGCCCCGAAAAGCAAGAAGCTGGCAGAGCTCGACCCGACTGAACACTTGCCGAGAGGCGGATTCTGGACCGAGAAGGCACAAGCTCTCGAGGCGGTCGGCAATATCAGGAGCCTGCTCGCAGGACCCAAAGAAGACATGGAGATTTTTGCTCTAAAAACCGGTGAGGAGTCTAACAATGGCGAAAGACAAGAGAATTAAAGGCTGCTCCAATCCTCTATGCCAAAAGGCAGAGAGGAAGTCGAAATTCAAAGCAGAAGAGAACTTCTGCCCCATCTGCGGGTCAGAGCTCGTGTTCGTATGCGCAAAATGCCATGGTCCGCTTGAAGACGAGGGGCCAAACCACAAAATCTGTGGCGGTTGCGAAGCGGCTGCCAGTGACCGTAAGGCGAAAGTTATCGATGGCGGCAAAAAGATGGCGGCGAGTGCAGGAAGCGTTGCCTTGGCTGTCGCTGGCGTGCTGCTAAGAAAGAAATAGCGCATCGTAATGAATGGCATATCTTGGAAAGAAATTTTAAAAGCAATCGTGACACTCGCCTTGATTGCGCTGACAATAGTTGGAGCTGCCGCGCTGTTCGTTCGCCTTGCCTCATCGGCCATTGGCGAAGCTTTTGCTGCATTGTCGAGCCTGGATGCCGCAATTGTTGTCGCCCTGATAACCGGTTGTGTATCGATTGTCTGCGTTGTTCTTGGCGCAATCGCAAACAATCGAATGACCTATCTTCAAAAGCAAAATGAATATCTCAGGGACCACAGAGAAAAGGCCTACAGCAAGCTGATATCTATTTTCACGAAGGTTCAGAAGGGCTTGAAAACTAGTGAAGAATACAGCGAAGCCGAGCTTCTGGATGACATGTACGCTTTTCACGAAAGCCTTATGCTCTGGGGCTCCTCAAAGGCAATCAAAATGTGGGCCGAGTGGAGAAACGCAGCCTCAAAGTCACCTTCGCCTCAAGAACTCCTCCTTGCCCAGGAAGCAATAATCATCCAATTGAGGAAAGACATGGGACAAAAAGGGGGTCTGCAGAAAGGCGACATTCTGAAATTGTTCATAAACGATGTCGACGAGGCTGTTCTAGGCAAATAGCGTGATTGGAAGCCGCTGCGCCGCGCTGCGTTTGCCTTCTACCTCTTGATGAAATGACTGGGAGAACGCAATTTAGGGCTATAGGACACGGACGTAATTCCGCACAGAAGCGGAGATCCGCCATGAGGGTCGTCTACACCGTCGAGCAAAAAAGCGGTCCAGCCTACAGGAAGTTGAAGTCGCATGCGGCCACGATCGGGCAGCTCGGATACCCCTCCCGCCTTGGCTCGCATGCTCATACGAGAGCACCCCTCTTTGTGCAATGCCATCTCAACCCGAGCGCCCAAACTCGAACGCCAAGCCTCTCAACGGCGCAATAAGGCCTCTTAACCCATGGATTCACCTAGGATGGGCACAGTCGTGCCCATCCTTTCATCTTGCAGGCACAAGCGCCATGCCCCTCCTGGTCGACAGACATTGGCTCCACCACCACACCCCGTGAGGTAATCGAGCTCCCTCAGCGACAATTATGCGAACCACCCGCCTCTTCAGACACGGCAACTTCAATCTGCTCAATCGCATCGATCATCTCTTGCCGATCGCGCACATTGAACTTCTGGTAAATACGCGTAATATGGGTTTTTACAGTACCGCGCGATATGCAGAGACGCTCCGCAATATGAGGAACGCTACGACCGCGCACCACTAGGCTGAGGACCTCCGCCTCCCGCGATGAAAGCCCGTATCTCCGAATGGCCTCTTCGCATTGACGAGCAAAATGGAGCGCTTCTGCTCGCGGGTAAGTAATCGAAGGATTAAGACGGCCTCGCTCCATAATGTTGCCGCGATCGAACACGAGCACCACTGCAAGCACCAGCGAACACGCAACGGCAAAAATCGATGGCGCAAAATCCGCATCGCCGAAACCAGCAGAGCTCATAAAAGCCATTATCCCCATGGCGAGCACAGGCATAAAACTCTCCAATGCCCTATACCACCCGAAAGCAGCACCCGCCCTTACTTTGCATTGATGGCAAGCATCGGCCACCGCCACAAAGCAGAAAAGGTCAAAACAGGTAAAACCAGCAGACACCAAGGCCATACCAGCACCACGCGAATTATCAAAGGCGGCAACAAGAAGAAGGCCGATCATGACAAGCGGCAGCACCAGCTTAATAACATAACGATTGGAGATAACGCTTTCCGAAAAACATGATGCCACGAACAATCCGCCAATACCGACAAGAGACGCAATGTCCACGAATGACCCCGCAAGCACAACCGACGTCGCGGATTGAGCCTCAAGAATCATCACCCATGTCACAATGCCAAACAAGGAAAACACCAGCAGCACGCGCCATATCAGCGAGACGAACTTCCTCGCAAGACCAACCCCTTCGTTGGCATCCAGCACTTCGCCCCGATTGCCTCGCCCGACAACAAGAGCCAGAATCATAGACGCAGGAAGCATCAGGGCGAACAGCGCACATCGAAAAACACCTTCGGTAGCGCCCACTAGGAGGTAGGCCAGCGACGCAACGACAAAAGCGGCCAATGCCCTACGCGCCAACGCCGCAGGCTCAAGGTCGCTAAAAAGCATGCCCCATGCAACGACGACGAAGGCAGCGCAGACCCTCGTTATCCCCTTATAAGCCAGCATCGCCTCTAACGGACCGACAATACCGAGACTCCAGAACGCCCACGAACAAACGATTGCGCCGCCAGCAACAAAAGCAGCAATAACGGCAATGAAGGAGAAATGCCGCAACCGAGAAAGCAAGACCGCAATGAGGACATAGCTCGCGGCGTTGCATAAAGACGAGGTGAGCGTCGATACCCCGAGAGTCCCTACACCATCGCCTTCGGCGATGAGCGTCGATCCATAGATATCCGTCAGATTCCATGAATAGAAAGCAGCAAGGCCCAGCACGTACATGAGGGCAGTTCTATCGAGGAAAACCCCTGATAAACCGTGTATTACTTTTTGGTAGACGCCTTCGCCGCAACTTTTGGCCATTTTGTCGGATGACATGACCCCTCCCATTCGATAGCTTTCCCCATGCCCGCTGCAACGGGCCGGTGGTCGGAGGGACGCGCCCGCAAGAAATACCTTTCAGCAGTATAGCGCACACCTCCATAACCGCTCGAGGGAGACCAAGCAAAGGAGAGGGTCATGAAAGAAAGTCTTTCACGCAGAAGTTTTATCGGCCTTGGATGTCTCGGCGCAACAGCGGCAGCTGCATCGTTAGCCGGATGCGCTCCTAAGTCCACGGACGCAACAGGGTCATCAACCGAGGCTTCATCCGCAGGCGCCGAAGCCTCAAAGAAGAGCGAGACGCTCCTGCCCAATGCCGCAAACCTCGAGTTTTTTCCACCCGCGGAAAGTGAAGTGGCTTACATAGCCGATCCTATTACCGACGAAGAGGTGGTCGAAACGCTCTCCTGCGACGTTGTAATATGCGGTGCGGGCATGTCCGGCGTAACCGCAGCCGCCTCAGCAAGCGAGAACGGCCTTTCTACCATCGTGCTCGAAAAGGGCTCTTCCTTCGCAGCTCGTGGTACTGAGGTGGGTGCCTTCGGCGACCGTGCCCACGCCGCAAGCGACATCGTCCTCGACGCTCAAGCGTTCATGAACGACGGGCTCTCGACGGCTCATTTTCGATGCGATCGCTTCGTATGGCAGCGCTGGTGCGAGCGTTCGGGAGAAGCTCTTGATTGGGCCATGGACACCGTCGGTGATAAGTGCGGCGCCTTTATCGCCAAAAGCGGCAATAGCGAGTTCTGCGGCGTTACCACCTGGGGGTCTGGCGTACGCGTTGAAAACGGCATCCCCTCGCTCGTAGAGGAACTCCTCAAAAGCGCCGAAAACCACGGTGCCGACATCCGCTTCAGCACCCCCGCCGTGCAGCTCATTCAGCAAGACGGCAAGATAAAAGGCGTGTACGCAAAAGGCAGCGAAGGCATTATCAAAATTGAAGCCTCGCAAGGCGTGGTGTTGGCCACAGGCGGCTACGAATTCAACTGGGACATGCTCACCCAGCGCATCCGTCCTCGTGACCTGGCTGTCTACGCCTGGACCAACCCTACGACCACCAATACGGGCGACGGTATCCTCATGGGCCTAGCCGCCGGCGCCGCAGAAGACGACTGGCCCCATATCCTGATGAACGACCCTGCAGGCGCCAAGACCGGCACCCGAGCCAACGGCGCCATGCTCGCCTTCCTTCGCGTTAACGAAAATGGTCAGCGTTTCGTGAACGAAAACCTCTCTTTCGAATACATGTCCAACGCAATCATGTACCAACCTGGCGCCCACGACTTCGTGCTGCTCTCTGGCACCGATATTCTTGCTTCGCTGGAAAAGGCAAAAGGAGGAGCTCCTTGGACCCCTGAAGACATGTACGACTCGATTAAAGACGTGCTTGTCCAAGCCGACTCCCTAGACGAGCTGGCCAAAACCTGTGGCATCAATGCCGAAAATCTCTCTGCCACCGTCGCCCGCTATAACGAGTTGTGCGAAGCTGGCGAAGATACCGACTTCGGCAAAAAGCCCAATGACCTCATCCCGCTCTCCGAAGGCCCATATTACGCGATCGAGGAAAGCGGGGTCTGCCTCGTAACCGTCAACGGTCTGCGCATCAATGCCGATTCCCAAGTGCTCACCCAGGAGGGCAGCGTCATCGAGGGGCTTTACGCCGTCGGCAACGCCTCAGGAAGCATGTTCAACGGCACCTACCCCCACCATATGAGCGCCATCAGCCACGGCCGCTGCCTCACTTTTGGCTACCTTGTCGGCCGCCGTTTGGCAGGACTGGAAGATTAGCAACCCTCGAACAAGGGCTGCTCCTCCGAGCTCCTTGCGTAAACAAGCCCCTCCCTGCGCGCTCCTCTCATGAGGAGCGCGTTTGCATTTCGCCAGCACAACGTTCGCCCCAACACTCCAAGCAAAAGCAAGACCTCAGCATAGACCAAGGCAAATACGATGCCCCCGAATCCTGCTGAAACCCGAAACATTGAACTCCGCAGCCTTGGGAGCCGGCGCTCGACGACCATAATTCCGCCGCGACGCTATCTGAAAATCACCCACTTGCACAAACAGAATCCCCATACGCCCTGCATGACCATGGTGATAAGCTTGCCGGCCATCTGCGGCCAACCGAACGCCGCCGACGTCGCGTTGATAAACCAGGTGCCGAACAGGAAATTCCAAACATAAAGCAATACAAACAGCGCCACGCTTCGCCAGAAATTGCTCGACGCCTTGAACGTAATGTTGCGGTTCATGAGAAAATTGAACGAACCCGAACACGCCACCGCAATGCCGTTGGACACGTCCACCGCCAAGCCGAACGCCTTCATGAGAGCAAATACGCCGAATTCCACGAATGTCTGGGCAATAGACACGCCGTAGTACATGAAAACCTGGCGGAGAAACCCGCCAGCACGCTCGGATTCGTCAGCGTCCCTTTGAATCGCGGCGGGCTTCGTTGCCGCACCCTCCAATGCGACTGCAAAGCTTTTCGCCGCCACGCCGTCCAATGCAGTCGCGGAACTTTCCACCGCCTCCGCTTGTGCCTTGGTATTAGTCATTGAAACTTCC
>OHUG01000988.1_pt1 | contig 10385 bp, 10 predicted proteins | sample 1579161 | NCBI WGS metagenome assembly OHUG01 (sample SAMEA3882514, study PRJEB24775) | human gut metagenome | biome: human-associated habitat; feature: intestine environment; material: feces | place: Netherlands | collected 2009/2010 | reverse complement strand
ATTCTGGTTCGATCTGACAGAAGACATCCTTCCGAATCATATGATCTCTGTAGACGTAAAAGACATGCCGGAATTTTTCCAGCAGGAGAAATTTGACGGAAACAGCATGATGTGCCGTAAGCTGGAAATGCTTCCTATCGAGTGCATTGTCCGCGGCTACATTACCGGAAGCGGCTGGGCAAGCTATCAGAAAACAGGAAAAGTATGTGGCATCGAGCTTCCGGAAGGATTAAAAGAATCTGACAAGCTTCCTGAGCCAATCTACACTCCGTCCACAAAGGCTGAAATCGGAGATCATGACGAAAATATCTCTTATGAGCAGAGCATCGCCCATCTGGAAAAATACTTCCCGGGAAAAGGAGCCGAGTATGCAGAGAAGCTTCGCGACTACACCATCGCTCTGTATAAAAAATGTGCTGATTATGCTTTAAGCAAAGGCATTATCATTGCAGACACAAAATTTGAGTTTGGTCTCGACGAAAACGGAAATATCGTAATCGGCGACGAGATGCTGACTCCGGACAGCTCCCGCTTCTGGCCTGCAGATGGTTATGAACCAGGCCATGGTCAGCCATCTTTTGACAAACAGTTCGCGCGCGACTGGCTCAAAGCCAACGATGGAAACCACGACTGGACTCTGCCGCAGGAAATCGTAGACAAGACGATCGAGAAATATCTTCAGGCATATGAGATGCTGACAGGAAAACCGCTGGCATAAAGAACATCATAGTGTTAAAAAGCTACAGGAGGCAGGTTCTGCCTCCTGTTTTTGCATATTTTGTGATAAGATCAGATGATAATCTGATACTCAAATGCGTGAAACATGTGATATAATGGGAAGAACGACAGGATGCGAAGGAGGAAACACGATATGAAAATTGCTGCTGCAATTGAAAAAATGACAGATTTTTATAAGGGAAATATTCATGATATTTATCATTTTCTGAAGGTATGGGCCTTTGCAAAGAACATCGGCGAGGCGGAAGGACTGGATCCAAAAACACAGGAAACGCTGGAGATGGCAGCTGTTGTCCATGATATTGCCTGCCCGCTGTGTCGGGAAAAATACGGAAATACCAGCGGAAAGCATCAGGAAGAGGAAAGTGCGCCGCTCGTTGCAGAATTTTTCAAAGATGTACCGGCAGGAGAACTGGATGTCGAACGCATCACATGGCTGGTTACGCATCATCATACCTATACAAATGTAGAGGGAATGGATTACCAGATCCTGCTGGAAGCCGATTTTCTGGTCAATGCCGGCGAGAGCGAATATTCAAAACAGGCGATTGAAAATTTCTGCAGAAAAGTATTTCGGACGGAAGCGGGAACGCATCTGTTGAAGAGTATGTTTCCGGAGAAGGAATAAGGTCATGAAGTGTGACATCCTCCCCCACCTCTACAGGTGGTGGAGGATGTCACTTTTACAGCAGGACAGCCGGGGGCATTTAACCTTTATGGCGGTCAACCGGGAGATCCCGAAGTATCTGGATGCTACCTTATGGAACAGGGGATTTGTGGATACAAACGGCAAATACTATGAGCTTTGGAATGCGCAGGCACAGTATTATACGGAGTAAAATTTTGGCAATCTGTCGGCAGAAGCCATTCACAGAGAGATTGACGGTACACTGAAACGGCTGGGAACAGATTATCTGGATCTGTATATCATTCACCGTTTTGACTACGAAACTCCGATTGAGGAAACAATGGAAGCCCTGAATGTATGACCGCACTGGCATGGCAATGGGCGAAGGGAGTCAGCTCCCCGATATCGGTGCGACCAAGGCGGCGTATCTGGAAGATGCGGTAAAAGCCTTCGCTGTAACATTAATCGATGACGACATCGCGTATCTCGAAGAACCGTATATACCGCACCGAATCGTTGGTGCCATTGATCACAATCTGGCAGATGGGGTTATGCTGCTGGATGAAAAGAAATAATTGTTTCGTAAAAAACTATGGCATGTAAAACGCCGTCAGACTTGTTGTAGTCTGACGGCGTTTTGCGTTAGGAAGCTCTTTGAAGAAACATCTATATTATTTCGTTTCCTGTCCCGCTTTCTTCCGGAACAGTTCTTTTCCACAGCTGATGACAATAATGACACCAAGAACCATCAGCAGAATGGCGATGATGAGCTGCAGTCCCTCAACGAGGAAGACAGCGGTTCCTGCTCCATACGCTTTTACAAGTGCGATGACACGCTCTACCAGTGCGGTAAAGGTGACGCAGAGCATGATGATAAGCGGCGGGAACAGGGTTCTGTTTTCACGGCCGGTGACTTTCAGGAAGACACAGAGCGTGATCAGAACGAGTGCACTCAGCATCTGGTTTGCACTTCCGAACAGCGGCCAGATATTGGCATATCCGATCTGGGTCAGGATGTAGCCGCAGAGCAGAGTAACAATGGTAGAGAAATATTTATTGCAGAGCAGCTTTCTCCATCCGGCAGCATGTTCCATATCATCGACAGTGAACAGTTCCTGGAAAGACATACGGCCGATTCGTGCAACGGAGTCAAGACTGGTAAGTGCCAGCGCCGATACACACATCGTCATGAAGCACTGTGCTCCGTATACCGGGATGCCGAACATTTCCAGAAATCCGGCAACACCGGAAGAAAAGATCGCAAATGGCGTTCCGACAGCAGCCGTACCGTCTGCAGAAGCAGCAGCACCGGCAACGCAGAGGGCGAGGACGGCAAGCAGGCTCTCCAGAACCATAGCTCCGTATCCGACTTTCTGCATATCTTTTTCATTCGCAATGGTTTTCGAAGAGGTTCCAGACGATACCAGGCTGTGGAATCCGGAAACAGCACCACAGGCAACGGTGACAAACAGGATCGGGAACAGATCTCCGGATGCCGCATTATGGAATCCGGTATACATTGGAAGGTTCATCTTCGGGTGCGCAACAACAAGTCCGACAACAGCGCCGAGGATCATACCGGCGAACATAAAGGTTGTCATAAAGTCACGCGGCTGCATCAGAAGCCACATCGGAAGGACAGCGGCAAGAAAGATGTAGGCAAATACCAGATAAGTCCAGGTTGCTTTGCTTGTTACAAGCGGTACATTCATGCCGATTGCAAAGGCTGCAACAGTGCAGGCAAGGCCGAGTACCATTTCTTTCCAGCCTTTCCACTGCAGTTTTTTCTGGAGCAGTCCGAAGACAACAGCAAAAGCGATAAACAGCAGGGAGATGCTTCCGGCAGCGCCGTTTACAGTTGCCTGGGCAGAAAGCTTTGTGACGCCGTCAACCGTTTCGTAAGCATTAAATGTTCCGGCAACCATATCGGCAAAGGCGGCGATAACGATCAGTGTAAAGAGCCAGCAGAAAAGAAGAAACAGTTTCTTTCCTGTTTTGCCGATGTATTTCTCAATGAGAAGTCCCATGGATTTTCCTTCGTTTTTGACACTCGCATACAGCGCACCGAAATCGGTAACAGCACCAAAGAAGATACCGCCGATCAGGATCCATAAAAGGACGGGAACCCATCCAAAGACAGCGGCCTGAATGGCACCGGTGACAGGGCCTGCACCTGCGATTGAAGAAAACTGATGGGCGAATACGGTCCATCCATCGGTAGGGACGTAATCCTGACCGTCATTTTTTGCAACGGCAGGTGTTTTTGCTTTGGGATCGATGCCCCATTTCTTTGCCAGCCAGCTTCCGTAGAAGGTATAACCTGCTATCAGACATACGGCGGCGATCAGTACAATAACCAACGTGTTCATAATAAAATTCCTCCTCGTTCAAAAATGATATTTCCAGTTTACATGGATTTCAAATGGAAAAAGAAAAGGGAAAAGGCAATTGTGTTGGTATGCTTGGAAACAAAAAAAAGCTTCGTCTCCCTGACTTATGCAAGAAGACGAAGCTTTCAAAAAACGCTCCGCGTTACCACTTCTAATTATCGGCTGTTTCTTTTGGTCGATCACTCAGACAAGATCCCCGAAACCATTTGATACACTTTCCGGTGAATCTCTTCTCTGCTAACGGTGAGAGTCCGGTCCGGACTACTTTCCATTTCTGGTTTCGTCTGTACAGCTCACAGGGGATTGTTCTTTGGGATACCTGCCATCTCGCACCAGCCGATGGTTCTCTGCAAAGGTTCACCCGAAAAATGTTGTCCTGCTCATTGCTTTTTTCTGATCCCTTTTTTCTTTTGAACACTTTGCATTATAGTCTCATTTTTCGGTTTGTCAAGCAATTTTAAAAAAAATATCCTGTTTTTTCCCTGAAAATAGTAAAAATCTATTTCTTGACACAGAAAACCAAAATTTTTATAATAGAAGAAAAAGCGCAGAACCAGAAGGCTTCTGCGGAAAGGTGGTATTTTTGTATGGGGTATTATGACAAAGAACGTGTAAGGGGATTTTTGCACAATCAGGACGGTATTATTGTGAATGATTTCGGAGAAGAGGTGATTCTCCGCGGCTGGGGCATGGGAAACTGGGATAATCCGGAAGGATTTATGCTCGGCACCCAGAGCGGCTTTGGACTGTTCGAGCCTGGAAAATATGCGCCGATGGGACGCATGGACCGTGGAAGAAGTATGGACCAGATTCTACGGGAGACCTGCGGAACGAAATATGCGGAGGAGTTCTGGAAACGCTGGAGACGGCTGTATCTGACGGAGGAGGATATTGCACTTCTCTCCAGACGCGGTTACAATTCCGTGCGTCTGCCGATCCGCGCAGGAAGCTTTCTGTATGAGGAGCCGGGGATTACGTATAATGAAGATTCCTTTGCCATGCTGAATGATGTTCTCGACTGGTGTGAGACGTATCAGGTTTATGCTGTCGTAGATTTCCATGCGGCAACGGCAGGCCAGTCCGGAATTCCGTGTGATGACGGCGTGGACAATGGACAGCATCTGTATGACGATGAAGAATCGATGGAGCGGATGTTTCTTCTGATGGAAGAGTTTATGAGAAGATACAAAGACCGCTGGATCATCGGCGCATATGACTGTATCAACGAGCCGATCTCCATGACGCCGCGCCGCGAGGAGCTGACACCGAAGCTGGTCTATTTTTACGAGGAAATGATCCGCCGCTGCAGAAAGATCGACCAGAAACACTTATTTTTGCTGAATGGTACACAGTTTTCCTCTCTTACATATTTCTTTGATCATGAGTTTGACCCGGAATACCACAACTGGGGCATCAGTCTTCATGCATATGAGATGGTTGTTCCGGAGGTAGCTTCTCTTGCCAGCGTTCTCCGTATCTGCCGGGAACAGAAGATCTGCCTGTGGATGGGCGAGACAGGAGGAAGAAATGAGCACGCATGGCAGACAACGATGTATGAGATTCTTGCCGAGTACCACGCCGGTTATAATCTGTGGTGCTGGAAAACAGTAGAGGGAGCAGGATGTGCTTCGATTCTGAACTTTAATGTTCCGGATGAATGGCATCTGATTACCGATTATGCAATTAATGGAGCTGCAAAACCGTCCTACGAGCATGCGCAGGCCATCTGGGACAGCTACCTGGAATGCCTGGCGGTCGATAAATGCAAAGAAAATACGCAGTATCATCCTTATCTGCTTCGAGAGGGCAATTTTGAGATCCCGGCGATCGGCTACAACGCGCTGCCGATGGATTCACACCGTGGTCTTAGTGATCTTCCGAATGCTGCAGGATATCGTCTGTATGACCGGTTTGAATTGGTTTATGAAAAAGGATATCATCCTGAACCGGCCGGGTTTGCCGCACCGGGTCCGATCAAACATCCGAGAGATCATGTACAGCTTCAGCTGGGAGCAGGAGAGTATGCTTCCTATACAATCCGTGAAAAAGAAACCTATACGGTTTCTGTAACTTACTGTGCAGACAAAGAGGTGAAGGTACAGGCAGCTATTCAGGGAGAGACTCTTTTTGAAGGGGGAATGCCTCCTGCCGGTGAGAAAGTAACTTCGGATGTTCATCCATATTTTGCATATGAAACAGCACCGAACACACTCGAACGGTTCACACTCGGTACCGTTACAGGAGAAGGCATTCTGAAAATAGAGGTTCTGGACGGATGTGCACGGTTCGGACAGATTGTGATTCGGAAAAGTGAAAAATAGCAGAACATAACGTTTCTTTATGAGGAATAAATAACAGATCTATCTGCCCGCAGGAATCAAAAAAATCCGACGGGCAGATTTTTTTGATTTTTTTCAGTTTTCCATTGACAATTGCATCACTGGTGCTATAATAAAAACAAACATATGAATAAATGTTCATATGAACAGTGAAAATGAAAAAGGAGATCAAAAGCGATGAAGAAAACGTATAAGATCGATGTTGACTGCGCAAACTGTGCAAACAAAATGGAAGAGGCTGCAAAAAACACAGCAGGTGTAAAGGATGCTACCGTAAACTTTATGATGCTCAAAATGATCGTTGAGTTCGAAGACGGACAGGATCCAAAGAGCGTTATGCAGGATGTTCTGAAAAACTGCAAAAAAGTTGAGGATGACTGCGAGATCTTCCTCTAAAATAAAAAACTTTCATCGGCGGATGGAAGAAAAAGCTGGAGCAGAATAGATTCTAAAACCTGTCTGCGGTTCAGCTCGAGAAAAATCCAGTATTTTCTCTCTGGAGCAGCGGATTTGGATCTGTAAATCTCTGGGATGAAATGCTGGATTTTTTCATCCGGCGTTAAGAACAAAGGAGGCATATGTATGAATAAGAAACAGAAAAAGGTTCTCATCCGCGTCATCGTTGCATCGGTTCTTCTGATTCTCTGCGCGGTACTGCCGACAACCGGCTATGTGCGATTTGCAACCTTTATGGTTCCTTATCTGGTCATCGGATACGATATCCTGAAAAAGGCCTGGAAGGGAATCCTGAACAAACAGGTATTTGATGAAAACTTTCTGATGGCTGTTGCAACGGTCGGTGCCATTCTGCTTGGCGAGTATCCGGAGGGCGTAGCCGTTATGCTGTTTTACCAGATCGGCGAACTGTTCCAGAGCTATGCTGTCGGAAAGAGCCGCCGGAACATCAGCGAACTGATGGATATCCGCCCGGATTATGCAAATATCGAGGTAGACGGAAAACTCGAGCAGGTTGATCCGGATGAAGTTGAGGTTGGCACAATCATCGTTGTACAGCCTGGTGAAAAGATTCCGATCGATGGTGTGATCGAAGAAGGAAACACCACACTGAATACCAGTGCCCTGACCGGAGAGAGTGTTCCGCGTGACGCCCGGGAGGGAGACGAAGTCATCAGCGGATGTATCAATATGTCCGGTCTGATTAAAGTAAAAACAACGAAAGAGTTTGGAGAGTCCACCGTATCCAAAATTCTGGACCTTGTGGAAAACTCCAGCTCCAAGAAATCAAGATCCGAGAACTTTATTTCCAAATTTGCGAAATACTATACACCGGCCGTCTGCTACGGTGCGCTGGCGCTGGCAATCCTGCCGCCGCTGGTACGGATGCTGTTTTTAAGTGCCGCTCCTGAGTGGAGCGTGTGGATTTACCGTGCGCTGACCTTCCTGGTTATCAGCTGCCCTTGTGCACTGGTCATCAGTATTCCGCTCAGCTTCTTCGCCGGTATCGGCGGCGCAAGCCATGAAGGTGTCCTGGTGAAAGGTTCCAACTATCTGGAAACACTTTCCCAGACCAAATACGTTGTATTCGATAAAACCGGTACCATGACACAGGGTGTCTTTGAAGTAGCCGGTATTCACCACAATACGATCAGTCAGGAAGATGTTCTGGAATACGCAGCACTTGCTGAGTGTGCTTCGAGCCATCCGATCAGCAAGAGTCTGCAGAGAGCATATGGAAAACTGATCGACCGAAGCCGTGTCACGGACATCGAAGAGATCAGCGGAAACGGTGTAACAGCAAAGGTAGACGGTAAAAATGTCGCTGCCGGAAATGCAAAACTGATGGAGCGCCTTGGCGTTGATTATATCGACTGCCACAGCGTCGGCACCATCGTCCATGTTGCTGTAGACGGCAAGTATGCCGGACATATCCTGATCTGTGATATGATCAAACCGCATGCGAAAGAAGCGATTCAGGCGCTGCGGAAATCCGGTATTAAAAAGACGATTATGCTGACCGGAGACTCCAAGCGGATAGCCGATCAGGTAGCTGCAGATCTTGGAATTGATGAAGTTTACAGCGAACTGCTTCCTGGTGACAAAGTAAGTAAAGTGGAAGAGCTGCTTGCCGCAAAGACAGAAAAAGAAAAACTTGCTTTCGTAGGTGACGGCATCAACGATGCACCGGTACTGTCCCGTGCCGATATCGGTATTGCGATGGGAGCACTTGGTTCCGATGCAGCAATTGAAGCAGCTGATATCGTTCTGATGGACGACGATCCGCTCAAGATTTCCAAAGCAATTCACATTTCCAGAAAATGTATTCACATTGTTTATGAGAATATTTATTTTGCAATTGGTATCAAAGTATTGTTCCTGCTTCTGGGAGCCATCGGTATCGCTAACATGTGGATGGCAATTTTCGCAGATGTCGGAGTTATGATTCTGGCGGTTCTGAATGCAATTCGTGCTCTGTTTGTGAAAAATCTATAGAAAGACGAGGACACAAAATGACAAAAATCAATCCGGAAGAAGCTGATCTGTGCTGTGACTCCTGTGAGGTTCATGAAAATCTGGTAAAGATTGTCAATGAGACCATGCCGGATGAAACAGAGCTTTACGATCTGGCAGAGCTTTTCAAGGTATTTGGTGATTCCACGCGGATCCAGATCCTGTTTGTCCTGTTTGAGGCAGAGGTATGCGTCTGCGACCTGGCAGAAGCACTGCACATGACACAGTCCGCAATTTCCCACCAGCTTCGCATTCTGAAGCAGAATAAGCTGGTAAAGAGCAGACGTGAAGGAAAATCGGTGTTCTACTCTCTTGCAGATGGTCATGTACGGACAATCATCGCACAGGGACAGGAGCATATTGAAGAGGATTAAAAAAAGCATAAGATAGCAGAAACGTCCCGCAGATGAGAAATTTCATTTGCGGGACGTTTCTGCTTTTCACATTCATTCTTTATTTGGTAAACCATGCTTCCCGAACATGCTGTTTTAGAAGGTTCCGTGCATTTTGGAAGCTGTTTTTTTACTTTGTTTACATAACCGAATTATGTAAAGTATTTCTTGAATTTCATGATTTATACTCCTCGGAGTAATACGGAATGCAGAGATACATACCGTCCGTGATCTGGTTGGAACTCAGGTGATTGATCTCACGGACCTCAGCAATGTAACTGGAAATATCGGAGTATTCTTCTGTACGGTATTCTTTGGCGATGTCCCACAGTGTATCGCCGGAAGAAACGCGGATACTGGTGTAGTATTTGTAAGTTGGAGCTTTCGGCTCACTGTCTGCCTGCGTATTCTGCGGCGTGAAGTGGAAGATTAAAAGAAATGTGACGGCAACCAGAGACAGGAGAGCGGCGGCTGCGCGGATCTGCAGTTTTCTTCTCTGGATTTTTCGTCTTTCTCTCAGTGATTTTCTTTTCTTTGCATTGGTACTCATGTAAAATTCCCCCTTGATTTGTGATAGAAGAGTAGTTGTGCTACGTGAACATTTGTTCTTTCGAATATATGTTCATTATAATAAAAGAACGTATGTTTGTCAACACGAAATACGAACAAATTTTCGAAACTTTTGTTTGCGTTCCGGTGGGATTTATGGTAAAATTTATTTGGTATATTTTAAGCAAATATCGTATAGAAAGAGGGGACTACCCTAATTCATATAAAAAACGAAACGACAGGAGGAACATACGATGGCTGGAGACAAAAATAAACTGACAGAGAAACAGAGACAGATTCTCGAATATTTAAAACAGGAAATTTTGCAGAGAGGATTCCCGCCGTCTGTGCGTGAGATCTGCGAAGCGGTTTCCCTTCGTTCTACATCCTCGGTACATGCACATCTGGAAACACTGGAGCGGAAAGGCTATATCAAACGAGATGCAACAAAACCGAGAGCCATTGAAATCTGCGATGAAGGATTCCATACCGGTCGCCTTGGTGCAATCCAGGGAATTGCATCGGAAGACACCGCATCCCAGAGTGAGGTTGCACAGATTCCGCTGATCGGCAAAGTAGCTGCCGGAGAACCGATTCTTGCAGTAGAGAATATTGAAGGATATTTCCCGATGCCGGTAGACCGTCTGCCAAACGCAGAAACGTTCCTTTTAAAGGTACAGGGCGAAAGCATGGTAAATGCAGGTATTTTAGACGGTGACCTTGTTCTTGTGGAACAACAGGCAACTGCGGAAAATGGAGAAAAAATTGTCGCTCTGGTCAATGATTCCGCTACAGTAAAAACATTCTACAAGGAAGACGGTTATTTCCGCCTGCAGCCGGAAAACGATGAGATGGATCCGATCCTTGTGAATGATCTGCA
>OHUG01000985.1_pt1 | contig 10395 bp, 9 predicted proteins | sample 1579161 | NCBI WGS metagenome assembly OHUG01 (sample SAMEA3882514, study PRJEB24775) | human gut metagenome | biome: human-associated habitat; feature: intestine environment; material: feces | place: Netherlands | collected 2009/2010 | reverse complement strand
CGCGAACCGCACATCTAAACCAAGTTCGCGCAGCGCTTCGACCAGCCACCAGTCACAGAGCCGGTAGGATTCTTCGATGCTTACGCCCTGAACGAAATCGAGCGGCGCATACAGAGAATAGGTAATGGTGTTGCCCGGTTCGATAAACATCGCTCCGCCGCCCGTGCAACGGCGTACCACGTCGAAGCCGAGCTGCTTGGCAATGTCCAGATTCACCTCGTCCTGGGCCGATTGGAAACGGCCGATGACCACAGCCGGGCCCGCCCACTCCCATAATCGGATGGTCGGCTGTCGTGTTCCTGCTGCGACTTCACGCGCCCAGGTCTCGTCAATGGCCATTTGCTCGTCCGGAGTACGCGGATGGCCGTGGATCACGGTGAGTTGAGGCTTGAGGGCGTTCCAGCGCTCCCGGTATTCAGAGCTTTTGTCGGGCTGCTTGGTTTGTGTATTGATGGATGCTGGGATGTTCGGCGCATCGGGGCTGCCCACCCCCACCCGCTGCGCTGGAGCCCCCGCCAGCGGGGGTAAGTTGCTGCTTACGGCTCGGCTGTATGCGGTTTTGATGGCAATTTCATCTGTGCCGATAATTTGGCAACTAGGATGGGCGTCCAATACGGACCGCAATGAATCATCGCTAATTAGAGCTCGTTCCAGGTCATGCAACAAAGCATGAGATTCGGCATCCGAAACTGATTCAATAAAGAAATCACCGCTGATATGGCATGACTGTGCGGTGCCGTCATCATCGACGGATACGGTCACGGCGACTAGTTTGCTGCCAACGGTTTTGCATTCCCCATGTCGCATTTGCATGCAACTCAGTATAGAGAGTTTTCTGGCTCCCCTCAGCGAGGGGAGCCAAGTTTGAGGTCACATGCGGGCCAGAATGTCCTTGCCGACCTGGTCGGTGGAGCGCACGGTGGAGCCGAGCTCCTCGATGTCCGCTTCGACGGCGGTATGGATCTTCTTGGCCGCATCATCAAAGCCGAGATGCTCGAGCAGCATTCGCTGCCGACCGACAACCGCGAATTGCAGCTTTTGCCGCTTGCGCGCGCAAACGCTGTGTTTTTCGCCGAACAGAGCGGCGGTCTCCAATTCGTCTACGACCGCTGGATGAACAAGGTTACCTACACGAACTGGGACGCCGACGAAGCGCACCGCCAGCAGACGCTCTACTTAAACGAGGGCGACACCGTCAACCTCCTCGACCGCGAGATTCACGATGTGCTCGTAAAGCAGGTGCGGCAGACCTCGCCCGCCCAGCCCGACGTCACCATGCCCGCCACGCTGCACATTGCCGGCGAGGATAAGCCCTATGCGCTCACCGTGCGCACGGTCTGGCTTCCAGGCGACGGCGCGTATTCCTACGCGCTCGGGCAGTTCAGGCCCGAAGGCGGTGGGCATTGACCGATCACGCCGCTTCCTTCGGAACGGCGCGCAAAATAGAAAGGAAGCATCATGGCTCACAACAAATTTCTCCCTCGCGTGCTCGCCGCAGCGGCGGCGATGATGCTGCTCGCAGGCTGCAGCAGCAAGGCAGACCCCGGATTTTCCCCGGCGAACCCTGTCAATATCACGATCTGGACGTACTACAACGGTGAACAGCTCGAAGCGTTCAACGCGCTCGTCGACGAGTTCAACTCGACCGTCGGCAAGGAACAGGGCATCACGGTTGAGAGCTCCAGCCACGGCAGCGTGACCGATCTTGAGAACAACGTGCTCGCTTCTGCCGAGGGCAAGGTCGGTGCCGAGGCGATGCCCAACATCTTCTCCGCCTACGCCGACACTGCCTACGCGCTCGATGAGATGGGTCAAATTGCCGATCTGAGCGATTATCTAAGCGAAGAGGACCGCGCCGCCTTTATTGAGGACTATCTGAGCGAAGGCGACTTCTCCGGCTCGGGCAGTATCAAGATCTTCCCCGTCGCCAAGTCGGCGGAGCTGCTGTTTCTCAATGAAACGGACTGGGAGCCGTTCGCCGCCACCACAGGCGCAACCTATGACGACTTGGCCACGATCGAAGGCCTCGTCTCCGTCGCCGAACGCTACTACGAGTGGACCGACGCGCAGACGCCCGACATCCCGAACGATGGACGCGCGTTCTTCGGCCGCGACGCGATGGCGAACTACATGCTCATCGGCGCCAAGCAGCTCGGCTGCACGATTTTCGACGCACAGGACGGCAGCATGACGCTGAACTTTGACCATGATACCGTGCGCACCCTCTGGGATAACTACTATGTACCCTTCATCAAGGGCTACTTTTCCGCAAGCGGCCGCTTCCGCAGCGATGATGTGAAGACCGGCAATATCATCGCCTACGTCGGCTCCTCCTCGAGCGCGACGTTCTTCCCCACGCAGGTCATCGCCGACGACATGGCCAGCCACGACATCACGCGCAAGGCGCTTGAAAGCCCGAAGTTTGCGAACGGCGAGGACTACGCCGTGCAGCAGGGCGCGGGCATGGTCGTGACGAAGGCGAGCGATGCCGAGATTCAGGCAAGCCTCGTGTTCCTCAAATGGTTCACCTCACCCGAGCACAACATCACGTTCTCTGTCGACTCAGGCTACCTCCCCGTCACGCACGAGGGCAACTCCATCGACACGATCCGCATAAGCGGTCTTGCCCTCAGCGATGAGATGGACGAAGTCCTCTCCGCCGCAGTCGACACGGTCAACGAAAACCATCTCTACACGCCCCACGCCTTCTCCGGCGGCACGAACGCCCGCGCCATTCTTGAATATTCCATGAGCGATAAGGCAAGCGCTGACCGCGCCGCGGTCAAAGAGGCAATGGCGCAGGGACAGAGCTTTGAAGAGGCCTCGGCGCAGTTCCTTTCCGACGAATGCTTTGAAGCCTGGTATCAGGATATGCTTGCATCGCTTGAGGCCTTTCAGGGCTGAGTGACTGTTCAATGACAAAAAAGGGGCCGTTTTATGTTCTTTCGCAAACCATCGGATCATGTGCCGCATGTCACCATCTTCCATACGATCCTGCGCTCCATGCTCTGGATCCTGTTCATCGAGATCGCGCTGCTTGTCGGCATTCTCTATCTCTGCCGCATCAACACGAGCCTTGAGCAGAATGCTGTCGACATCTTGCAGATACAGACGGAAAACCGCCAAAACTATCTGCAAGGCCAGATGCTTGACGCGCAGGACCTCTCGTCGCTTGCGGGCAAGATCAACGCCGTGACGCAGGCCATGCTCGACGACGGCGAGATCAGCCTCGACACGCTCGACAGCGGCAGCGACGCCGCATCCCCCCTGCTGCTCTCGATCGGCGACAGCCTGATCTCCTCGATGCGCCATCGCCCCGTCACCGGCATTTTTGTCGTGCTCAACACGCACGATCTCGACACACGCAAAAAGGGCGAGCCGCTGCCCTGCCTTTACCTGCGCGACCTTGACCCGAATTCCTCCCCCTCGCAGCGCAATTCTGATCTTATGCTCGTGCGCGCACCCGCACAGGTCGTACAGTCACTCTACATTGCGACCGACACGAGCTGGATGCCCTCGATCAACTATGGGTCGAACGGCAGCAGTGGCTTTCTCTATCCCGTCTTTCAGGCAGCCTACCACGGAAACGGCGAACTGGACGCCGCGGACTACGGCCACTGGACGTCCTCGCCCTACACGCTCTCCGGCGACGATCACTCCGCCATCGCCTACACCATCCCGCTTATTTTAGATGACGGCACGGTCTACGGCGTGCTCGGCGTCGAAATTCTTGAAAGCTACCTGCAAGCCCTGCTGCCGGGCACCGAGCTGCAGAACGACAGCTCGGGCACCTATCTTCTCGGCGTCGCATCGAATTCCGCCATCGGAAAAGACGACCTTACCGTCAGCGTCATCTCCGCCTCCCCCGCCGCAAATGCGCCGCAGCAATCCTATGACCAGACGCTGCTGCTCAAGCCGTCAAAGCGCGGTGGCTACCAGAGTGACTCCCCCCTCGGCCTTTGTCACGCCGCCGTGGCACCGCTGACGCTCTACAACCGCAACGCGCCGTTTTCCAATGAGCAGATGCTGCTTATCGGCTCGGTACCGGTATCGGCGCTTTACGCCTTTTCAGGCTATATGCTGCGGTTTTTGATCATCGCGGTCCTCGTCGTGCTCACTGCAGGACTTTTCAGCAGCCTTGTGCTGGCGCGCAAGCTCTCGCGCCCGATTTCGCGCCTTTCTGACGAGGTCGCGCACGCGCGTGAAAGCCGCAGCTCCATCCCCATGCTCTCCGCCACCGGCATCATCGAGCTCGACCGGTTCTCCTCCGCGTTCACGCAGCTCGGACGCGAGGTACTCGATACTTCGACCAAGTTTCTGCGCATCATGGACATGGCAAGCGTGGAGCTCGGCGGCTATGAGCTGCGCTCCGCTCCCGACAGCATCTATGTCACCGACAATTTCTTCGACCTTCTCGGCATGCCCGGCGTTGACGCAGACGACTTAACAGCGCAGAGTTTCCGCGAGCTTTTGCAGCGCTTTGAGCGCTCGTGCCCCCACTCCCCCGCGCCCGACGGCGCGATGCTCTACCACATCCGTCTGCCAAGCGGCAAAGAGCGCTACCTTCGCATCGAGACGACGCACGAGGACGGCACGCAGGTCGGCCTTGCCGAGGATGCGACCGCCAACACGCTTGAAAAGCTGCGCATTGAGCACGAGTGCGACTATGACACGCTCACAGACCTCTACAACCGCCGTGCCTTCCACCGCATCTGCGCCGAGTTCTTCTGCTCACCCGAAAAGCTCGGCCACGCGGCGCTTTTGTTGTTCGACCTCGACAACCTCAAGCAAATAAACGACACATTCGGCCACGACTGGGGCGACGAGTACATCCGCCGCACAGGCGAATGCTTTGCCAAGAACGTTCCCGCGCGTACCGTCTGCGCGCGCATCAGCGGCGATGAGTTCAATGCACTCTTCTACGGCTACAACGATCAGGATACGCTGCGCGCCGACATCCGCGCGCTGAAAGCCGCCCTTGAGCATTCTGTCGTCCAGCTTCCCAGCGGACGTGAGCTGCTCGTGAGCGTCTCCGGCGGTATCGCGTGGTATCCCGAGAGCAGCACAAATCTCATCACACTGCGCAAATACGCGGACTTTGCCATGTATCAGGTCAAGCTCTCGCGCAAGGGCGAGCTGCTGGAATTCGACTCTGAGGTCTACCGCACCAGCCTGCAGGAAAGACGCTGCCATGAGGAGTTCCGCCGTCTCATCAACGAGGAGCTTGTCACCTACCGCTTCCAGCCCATTATCGACGCAAAAGACGGCAGCGTCTTCGCCTATGAAGCGCTCATGCGCGTGGATCTTCCCACGCTGCACTCCCCTGCTGACGTGCTGCGCCTCGCGCGCGAGGAAAACTGCCTGCACGAGGTCGAGCGCATCACGTTCTTCTGTGCGTCAAGTGCATATCAGGCGCTTGAAAACGCCGGTAAGGTCGTGCCCAGCGCGCTGCTGTTCATCAATTCGATTGCAAGCCAGTATCTAACGCCCGATGAGCTTTCGGAATACTCCGCGCGCTACGCCTCGATCCTGCCGCGCATCGTCATTGAGATCACGGAGGAAGAGTGCCTCGACCCCAAGGCGCTGCGCATCAAGCAGACGATCCGTGGCAGCTCTGGTGCGTTCGCGCTCGACGACTACGGCAGCGGCTACAGCAACGAGCGCAGCCTTCTCGAGCTCTCGCCCAACTACATCAAGATCGACCTTTCCATCATCCGCAGCATCGACACCGACGCCAACAAGCGCCAGATCGTGTCGAACACCGTGTCCTACGCGCACCAGCGCGGCATGAAGGTCGTGGCCGAGGGTCTTGAGACCGCGGATGAGGTACGCACCGTGCTGTCGCTCGGCGTCGACCTTCTGCAGGGCTTCTTCCTCGCGATGCCGCAGGTAGAACCCGGCGGCGCGAGCGAAGAAAGTCTTGCCGTCATCGCCGAGATGCACAGCCAGAGCGATGAGAGTCATATTTCGATATTTGGCGGCGACAAGCAGTAAATATCGCAAAAAGGCTCACGAAAGCATTGCTTTCGTGAGCCTTTTTCTTTTATCCGTTCTCTTTCGCCGTGCGGGCGCATTCGATGATCGTGCGCGCCGCGCGGTCGATGTTGATGGGCTTGGAGAGGTGGGCGTTCATGCCCGCGGCGAGGCATTTTTGAATGTCCTCATGGTAGGCGTTGGCTGTGAGGGCGATGATGGGGATGTGCTTCGCCGTCTCGCTGTCGAGCTTTCAGATGGCGGCAGTCGCCTCCAGGCCGTTCATCACCGGCATCTGCATGTCCATCAGGATCGCATCGAACTCGTCTGGCGCGGCCTGCTCGATCCGCTGTAAGCAGTCCTGCCCGTTCACAGCGCGCACACAGTGCACCCTGTAGCCGCGCAGTTGCTCGGCGGTGATCTCGTAGTTTAGGTCGTTGTCCTCGGCCACGAGCACGGTGAGCGGCTTTTCCGGCAGCGTGATGGCCGTCTCGGTGTGCTCTTCGGTCTCGGCGTCGTCCGCCGCGGCGGGCAGGTCGAGCGTCACGCGGAATGTCGTGCCCTTGCCGACCTTGCTCTCAGCCCCGATCGCACCGCCCATCAGGTCGACGATCTTTTTCACAATGGCAAGGCCGAGGCCGCTGCCGCGCACCTTGTTGACGCCCGTGTCGACCGCGCGGGAAAAGGCCGAATACATCTGCTCCATGAACTCCGGCGTCATGCCGATGCCCGTGTCGCTCACGACCGAGACAAGGCGGACCTTGCCGCTCTCGGCAAGCTTTTCCTCATAGACCTCGAACTTCACATCGCCGTTTTCCGGCGTATACTTGACGGCGTTTGAGAGCAGGTTCATATAGATCTGCCCGAGGCAGATCTTGTCGGAGAGCAGCACATTGTGGGAAATGTCGTGCAGCTTCCCCGAAAAACGGATGTTTTTCGCCTCCGCCATGCCCGCGATGGCCTGGCAGTAGAAGTCAAACAGCTCCGACAGCTTCACCGGCTGCGAGACGATTTTGAACTCCCCGCTCTCGATGCGCGAGATGTCCAGCACATCGTCGATGAGCTCCCGCAAGTTGCTGCCGCTGACACGGATCTTTTCCAGGCACTCTTTCATCTTATCCGAATCGTCCGCGTGCTGTAGGGCGATATTCGTAAAGCCCATGATGACATTCATCGGCGTGCGGATATCGGCGGCTGACGCGGTCCTTGGTCCTGAGCTCGCGCATCAGATTTTCTGCGTCCAAAAATTGCAGGAAGTCCGGTGCGCTCTCCTTAAGGACGCACTTGTGATAGTAATGCTCGACCGCCTCGGCATAGGAAAACAGCTCTTGCCCATGCGGGAGCAGGTCGCCCGCGGAGTTGGAGTGCTCCTCGATCTTGACGATCTCGGCCCGGTCGTTCATCAGGTCCACACGATAAATGGACGTGCTGTCCTTGCAGAGCACCTTGAGCATCTGCTGCTCAAGCTTCACGGCCTGCAAATTCTACTCGAGCGACTTCTGCTTTTCTTCCAGCAGCGTCAGCATGCGCAGGTTCTCCCGCGCGCTGCCGAGGTGCCCGCCGACAAAGGCAAGCAATCGGAGCTGGCCGGCCGTCATCGCCCGCTGCGGATTGTCAAGGCCGAAAAAGCCGCTCAGATTGCCGCGATAGAAGACCGGCACCGCGATCTCGGAGTGGATGCTCTGCGTCTTCAGGATCTCGTACTCGCTCGGCATCTGCGTTTTCACGTCTTCAATATTGGGAATGACGATCGTCTCGCCGCGGCCGAAGACCTCCAGCCAGTACGGCATATCCGCGGGAACGATCTCCGTCAGGTTGTCGATCTGCGGCGCGACGCCGTTCGCGCACCACTCAAAGGTGTTGCAATAGGCCTCCGCCGTCCCCTCCAGCCGCTCGAAGAGGAACACGCGGTCGGACAGCATGGCCTCGCCGATCAGGCTCAGCAGGCGGCAAACCAGCTCGTCCATCTCCTCCTTGCTGCGGGAGCGGTCGATACGCGCAAGCTGGTCGATGAGCGCAAGGCTGTATTCTGCCGCACTGTTCGCCCCTGTGGTCATGGGCGGATGTTCTGCTTGCTTCATGCGCTTGTCTCCTTTGCGGCAGCTTTCGATACCTGTCATAAATATACAAAATTGGTCATAGTTTGTCTATTATAGCATAGGGGGTAATTTGAAAGTAAATACGAAGTTGTCCCTCCCGTCGATCGTTCGGCATCACCGCACAAAAAGTGCGCCGGCTCGTTGAGCCGGCGCACTTTTATTTGTTTTCACATTCTGACGCTTTACTTCTTCTTGCCGCCGAGGAATTCCGGTAGGGGCTTGCCCTGCTTGAGCCACTGGTGATACTCGGCCGTCGCGGCGAACTCGACGTCGCCCGCAGAGTTGAGTGCGGTCTCGACAGAGTCCTGAATGACGCCGATGATGAAGCCGACGCCGACGACCTGCATCGCGATGTCGTTCGAGATGCCGAACAGCGAGCACGCCATCGGAATGAGCAGCAGCGAGCCGCCCGCCACGCCGGAAGCGCCGCACGCGCCGAGGGCCGACATGATCGAGAGCAAAATCGCCGCGGGCAGCGAGACCTGCATACCCAGCGTATTGGCCGCGGCCAGCGTCATGATGGTGATGGTGATGGCCGCGCCGTCCATGTTGATCGTCGCGCCGAGGGGGATAGAGACGGAGTAGAAGTCCTTGTCCATGCCGAGCTTTTCGCACATCGCCATGTTCACGGGGATATTCGCCGCGGAAGAGCGGGTGAAGAACGCCGTCAGGCCGCTTTCACGCAGGCAGCGGAACACCAGCGGATAGGGATTGCAGCGCAGATAGATGAAGATGATGATGGGGTTGATGACAAGCGCCATGAAGAGCATCGTGCCGACCAAAAGCAGCAGGAGCTTGCCGTACTGGGTGAAGATTGCAAGGCCGTTGCTCACAACGTTCGTGAACACAAGGCCCATGATGCCGAACGGTGCCAAATTGATGACCCAGCGCACGATGGTGGACACCGCGTCCGCCGTGTTGCTGAGGAAGACCTTCGTCGAGTCCGCACCGAGCTTCTTCATCGCCACGCCGAAGAGACAGCCCCACATCAGAATGCCGATGTAGTTGCCGTTCATAATGGCGGAGATGGGGTTCGAGACGATGTTGGACAGCAGCGTGTGCATGACCTCGCCAAGGCCCTGCGGGATGACCTCGGCCTCAGCGGCCTCGGCCAGCAGGAGCATCTGCGGGAAGAGCATGCTGGTCACAACGCTCAGCGCCGCGGCGACGAACGTCGTAAGCATGTAGAGCCACACGACCGTGCCGAAGCGGCGGTCGAGCTTGGACGAGCCCTGCGCCAGCGCGCTCGCCACGATGACGAACACCAGCACGGGGGCAATGCCCTTGAGCGCGCCGACAAACAGGTTGCCAAGCTCCTGTAACCACGTCGCGCCGGGACAGACCAGCGCCAGGATCACGCCGACGACAAGGCCGATCGCGATGCGCAAAATCAGGCTGACGCCGTTATACGCGGCGGCAATTTTTTTAAGGGTCTTCATAAAGGGATTCATAGGGGCATCTTCTTTCTTTACAAAATCTAACGCTCTTACGATCCTCTTCTCTCTGCTCAGGCCGCAAAGGCGCTTTCACTAACGGCCTTTATTATATCTTTATGTGCAGGAAATTGCAAGGAGCGGACAGATGTATTTCTACGAAAAACACTCCAATGACAGAAATTCGTCATTATCGCCATGAGATCTGCTGTCTGTCGCCGTCTCGCAGCACGAAAAAGTCTGTCCGCACGCCATAAAATTCTTGCGCAGGCGAACGGATTCTATTGACATCTTTGGGCATTTTTGCAAGAATCCGATTCGTCTGTCAAAAAACACAGCACAAATAATAACACCCATCGGATCATACCGACGGGTGTTATTTACATAACCGCATTTTACATCGGCTCAGCGTGTTCGCCGCAAAGTGCAGCAATGGTCAGCGCAAACAGCTCCGCGCTTCGCACGATCTCATCTACCACAAGGTACTCATTTGCACCGTGCATGTGATAATCTACACCTAATCGGGAAGCGCCAAACGCCACGCCATTTTTCAGAAAGCGCGCATATGTCCCGCCGCCAATAGCAAGGCACTTGCCCGGTTCGCCCATGACCTGCTCATAGCAGCCTAAAAGCGTCTGGATAAACGGACTATGCAGGGAAGCACAGTGTTCTCTTCCCATGTGCCTGAATAGCTCGTATATAGGTCGCCCTTTTCCAGGTTGATGACGGGATACTCTCCGTCCGGCGAATAAGAACAGGGTGTTTCTTCCTTCCGTGTGTTGAAAGATCCGGGATGGGAATTGCTGACAGCAACGCCTTTATATACGGGTGCAGCGGATTCTGGAACAGCTCTTTACTGGGCACTCTTTCCACACACTGCCCCAAATACA
>OHUG01000977.1_pt1 | contig 10441 bp, 8 predicted proteins | sample 1579161 | NCBI WGS metagenome assembly OHUG01 (sample SAMEA3882514, study PRJEB24775) | human gut metagenome | biome: human-associated habitat; feature: intestine environment; material: feces | place: Netherlands | collected 2009/2010 | reverse complement strand
CTTGCCTGAATCATGCCGAGGTCATTATAGGAATCGCCGCTTGCGATCGTTTCGAATCCGATAGACTGCAGTGCTTTGACCGTGGTGAGCTTCGACTGCTCGACTCTCATCTTAAAGCCGGTGATCTCTCCGTCGTCTGCGACTTCCAGAGAATTGCAGAACAGGGTCGGATAGCCGAGCTTTTTCATCAGCGGTGCGGCAAACTCCGTGAAGGTGTCGCTGATCAGGATCACCTGGGAGAAGGTGCGCAGCTCGTCAAGGAACTCTTTTGCACCCGGCAGCGGATCAATTTTTTCAATCGTAGCCTGAATTTCTTTCAGTCCAAGGCCGTGCTCTTTTAAGATTCCAAGTCTCCATCTCATCAGTTTATCGTAATCCGGCTCGTCGCGTGTCGTTTTTTTAAGTTCCGGGATTCCGCTTGCCTCTGCAAACGCGATCCAGATCTCCGGTACCAGTACTCCTTCTACGTCCAGGCATGTAATATACATTGTTATAATCCCCTTTCCTGCGCTGCCCGCCTTGTTTGCCGACGGGGTTTTGTTTTTTTTCACAGCATCACTTTACCACACTATATCATAGAATCCATATCACTGCAAATTAAAATCACGTTTTATTTTTTTATACGTATATATCTCTCTAAAATTACATTCTTTTTACAAAATCGTTGTTTTTTACAAATTCATATATTTATTTATATGTTTTTTGACTATTGATTTATTTTTCATATATTTATATAATAATTACAATCATTTTTATTAATTTTCTATTTTATCATCCATATTAACGAACGAATTTACTTTTCAGATAGTGCACTAATCTAAGGATAAATAAAAAACTAAAACCATCCAACAATACTTATGAAAGGAGACCACTCATCATGAAAAAATTAAAAACATGTCTTGCATTTTTTATTTGTTGTATTCTGTCCTTAAATATGGTAATTTGCAATGTAAAGGCAGATAATAATGTTGTTCTATCTAACAAAGCATATCTATTAAAAACCGGAATGCCACAAAAGGAAATAGAAAAGCTGGATGATGACGTCATGCAGTTCATTGTGGATGACTTAAAAAGTGGAGGTAAACATTTTGAATATATTAATTCAAATATCGAAAATCAAATATCGATACTCAGTAGCGAAACTTTAACCGGTATTTCCTTTACTGCATCAGCTTTTAAAAATGCATCAACCATTTATATCTATCCAACATACGAGTTTACTTCTAATAAACAACCTCGCGGAAAAGACAGTTTTTCTTTTCAATTAGGCGCTGCTATGAGACCGTATGAATATGGTGGAAAATTATGGTACAAAGATAATACTATGAACGATTGGAAAGTCGGTGGAACTCTTACTGCAAATAATCAGCAATTATCTGGTGCTGAATTTTCAGGGAGTCAACTAGGAACACCCGACTATGCCATGAAGCTTAAAGGTGTTACATACTGTCACGCTACTGCAGGTAATAGCAGTGATAAAAGAATTGTAATGGGATACTTATATAATCCCCAGAAAACCGGCTACAGTATCTCTTTTTCCTACAACGGTGGTGGAATTAGCTACTCTCCATCAGGAACAGCCTATACTGCATATAAAACAATGAACCTAAGTTATTAAACTTTCATTCACCACATACAAATACATTTAATTTCTAATTACTCTTTCAAAGTAACAATTTGCCTATCCAGAAGCACAAATTTCTCTGATAGGCAAATTGTGTTTAAGGTATTTTCAAGTAATTTAAGTAAAATCATGAGCAAGTCGCCATTACTCGTAGAAAAACGGGCAGATTATGAATGTTTTAGGAATTGCAGGAACAAAAAGTACAGAACAACCATTCAAAAAAACTTTTAAATCCGGCATCAACTGAATAAAGCCATAAATAAGAGGTAACTCATTATGAAAAAAATCAAATTTTTATTTTTCACCCTGTTATTCTGTTTTTCTGTTCCAGTCAAAGCAGACACTGCATTCGAAAATGACGATACGGTATTGTGCTCTTTTTTAAAAGAAAACGTACCAGAAAATGCTTCGCCAATAGAATCCAGTTTAGAAAACGAGTATCGAAAAACTTCTTCCAAACCTATCGATTTCTATTTTTTTAAACGATCTGAAAAGACAAAAAGTTTCCAAGATCTGTATGCCGCAAATGTACTCACCTATCAGGAAAAATCAGATCGTTCTTTGTTATATCAGACAGTTTTCGATTTTCAAAATATAACCCAGGTAAGAACTGCGAAAGAAGACTTTATCCGTCTGGAGACAGATCCACTGATGTATCTTTTTGAATTAGAAAAAGCAGAATTGTGGACTCGGAACAGCACGGAAGAACCCTGGACGCTGGAACGGAAAATCACAACGCCTGGAAATCCAGATTTTTATCTTCCTTATAGCCAGTTTTCTTCTGATAAAAAATATTTTCGAATTCTGGCATCTTTTTCCTGGAGCCCGAGCCCTGCTGAGGAAAGCGAAGTTTCTTCGCCAGAATATCATTGCATTTATACCTCTGTGTATCCGGTATATCAGATTCCGGTGAAAGTACTCGTTTTGATATGCGGAGGCGCAGCTTTCTTCTTTCTCTACCGGAGACACAAAAAAAATCATATCTCCCAAAAAGATGTTCCGTAAGCTGCGCCTTTTCAACATGTTTTCGTCACTGTTCAGAGCCAACTTCCAAAATGCTACGCATCTCATCGGTGTGGCTTTATCTGCTTTTCATCGCATCCCGAATCCGCTCCAGTGCCTCGGTCAGTATTGCGCGCGGGCAGGCGATGTTGATCCGCTGGAAGCCGCGACCGCAGTCTCCGAAGATCTTGCCGCTGTCGAGCCACAGCTTCGCCTTGTTGATGATCAGGTCTTCCAGTTCGTCGACAGAAAGCCCCGTCTTGCGAAAATCGAGCCATACAAGGTATGTTCCCTCCAGGTCGATCATCTTCACGCCCGGAAGCTGCTCCTCCACATACTGCCTTGTAAATTCTGCATTTGCCTTCACATAGGAAAGCATTGCCTCATACCACTCCTCGCCCTTATTATATGCCGTCTCGCATGCCACCAGACCCATCACACCAAGCTGGCTCGTTCCGGCTGCATCGAGCTGTTTCCGGAATTTCGCACGGAGTTCCGGGTTGGCGATAAAGATGTTTGACATCATCATACTTGCCAGATTGAATGTCTTACTCGGCGCGGTGCAGGTGATCGTGATGTCCTCGTACTCTTTTTTGATCGCAGCAAACACCTGATGCTCGCCTTTAAAAATGAAATCTCCATGGATCTCATCACTTACAACGGTCACGCCGTACTGCACGCAGAGATCGCCGATCGCCGTCAGCTCCTCTTTCGTCCAGACTCTTCCGACCGGGTTGTGCGGATTGCAGAGGAAAAAGAGCTTCACGTTTTCAGCTTTCAGCTTCTCCTCGAAATCCGCCACATCCATGTGATAGCGGTTATCATTGCCGAGCACCAGCGTGCTGCTGACAACTCTTCTGCCGTTATCCGCAATGACTTCCGAAAATGGATAGTAAACCGGTGACTGGATCAGCACGGCATCCCCAGGCGCGGTGTAAGCTTTGACTGCCATCGCAAGTGCAAACACAACGCCTGGCGTTTTGATCAGCCATTCTTCTTTCGGCTCCCAGTTGTGATGGCGTTTCATCCATCCCGCAACGGCCTCAAAATACGGAGTCTGCGCATCGCTGTAGCCGTAAATGCCCATTTTCGCACGCTCTACCAGCGCATCCTCGATGTAGGAGGATGTCTCAAAGTCCATGTCCGCCACCCACAGCGGCAGCACGTCGGCTGGCATACCGCGTTTTACTGCGAAGTCATATTTTAAACAGTCTGTATTTTTTCGGTTGATGATTCTGTCAAAATCAAGATTTCTTTCCGTCATTTTTCTCTTCCTCAATTTCTGCAAAAACCCTCTCAAGCTCGCCGATCAGGTCCTCGATATTTTCAATTCCGACGGAAAAACGAAGGGTGCTCTCCGTAATTCCGTTCCGCTCACGGATTTCCTTCGGCACATCGGCATGTGTCTGCGTCGTCGGATACGTAACGAGTGTCTCCACGCCGCCGAGGCTCTCTGCGAAACGGATCATTCTTACCTTTTCCAGAATGGCAAGGGCAAACTCTTTGCTCTCGAGCTGGATTGTCAGCATGGCACCGAATCCTCTTGCCTGTTTTTTCATAATCTCATGGCCCGGATGATCCGGCAGTCCCGGATAGATTACTTTCGTAACCGCCTTCTGTTTCTGCAGCCATGCAGCAATCTGTTCTGCATTCTCCTGAGATCTTTCCATGCGGATGCCTAAAGTTTTCATGCCGCGCAGCACCAGCCAGCAGTCAAACGGAGCAAGACCTGCACCTGTTGTCTTAATCAGGAAACGCAGTTTTTCCTGAATGTCTTCACGGTTTGTCACGATAAAGCCTGCCAGCGTATCGTTGTGGCCGCTTAAGTATTTCGTGCCGCTGTGGATGACAACATCTGCGCCGAGATCGAGCGGGTTCTGGAAGTACGGGGACATGAAGGTGTTGTCCACGATCAGAATCAGGTTGTAGCGTTTTGCAATATCCGCCATCTTTCGGATGTCGGTTACGTTCATCATCGGGTTCGTCGGAGTTTCGATGTAGATGGCTTTTGTATTTTCTTTCACATAACTCTCCACGTCATCACGGCAGCAGTCGATGCTGGAAAACTCGACGCCGTTTTTCTCGTTGACGTTGTGGAACAGACGAATGCTTCCGCCGTACAGATCGGAATCCGCAATGATGTGGTCGCCCTGGCGGAACATTTCCATCAGAAGAGAGATCGCTGCCATGCCGGAGCTTAATGCAAACGCATCAATTCCGTTTTCCAGTGCAGCCACCATCTTCTCCAGATGCTCTCTGGTCGGGTTCTGCAGTCTGCTGTAATCAAATCCGGTGCTCTGTCCTACGCCCGGATGCGCATACGTTGCGGTCTGATAAATCGGGTAGCTGAGTGCGCCGTAGTGGCTACACTGTCCTTCGTCTTCTTCTAAATGGATACATTTTGTGTCAATTCCTCTTGCCATATGAATAATCTCCTGTTATTTCGTAATTTTTCTTTCTATACTAATCTGATAGGTTTTATAACATAACCTATCATAACAGAAAATGCGGCGTTTGTATATTCCCTTTTTTCTTTGACTTGTTATAAGTTTTTCCTATAACTATCGTAAAAAAACGCCGCCAGAAGATTTTTTCTCCCGGCGGCCGCCTCTTGCATCTATATTTTAAATAAGTTCCGCACAGATCGGATAATGATCAGAAAGGCACACACCGTCCTTCTGCTCCGTCCATTTTTCCACCTTTTTCAGTTCCCAGTCCCCTTTGAGAATGATGTAGTCAATCGAGCACTGCGGATCATTCGGATCATCGCGATGATAGTTGTGGAAGGTAATGCCGATTCCTTCCGTCGCATTCACAAGACCGGCAGTTTCCCTCAGCGGTTTCATCTCTTCGCTGTCCGGCTCGGCATTGAAGTCGCCGCTAAGAATCACCGGCACATCGGCAAATGCTTTCTCTGCTCTCAGATGTGCGAGAATCTGCTCCAGGCCAAGCTTTCTCGCCCCGGCGCACTCGTGATCCAGATGGGTGTTGATGACGCGGAACACTTTTCCGGTCTCCATATCCTCAAATACCACATCCGTCGCAGTACGCGGGCACATACTCTGTACCGGATAGCGGGATCCCGGCACGTACGGTGTCGGTGACAGCCAGAAGGTTTCCAGGCTCACACTCTGAAAACGTTCTTTCCGATAGGCAATGATCATTGCCTCACCGGTCAGATCCTTTTCTCTTCCACATCCGGCAATGTAATATTCCGTCAGATTTTCCTTCAGCCAGGCAGCCACATGCGGCAGTACCTCCTGAAAACCGATGATATCCGGCTTTTCCTGTCTGATTTTTTCCAGAATCAGCGGTCTGCGGTAGATAAAATTATTGGCTCCATCCTGGCCAAAATCACAGCGAATATTAAATGTTACAAATTTCATGGTAAAATCCCTCTTTTCATTTGTTTTCCTAACCCTTATTTTTGCTGGAAAGCGCTGTGCTTTCTCTTCTTTTTCTTCGTATTCACACGGCGCAGACACGCATAGCGCAGCTTCAGCCGCATTTTCCAGCTGCAGCCCGGTACCGGCTCCATCAGCTTTTCCAGAAAATGGTTCAGCGTACGTTCCTCATAAGGAGACAGCAGAATCTCACCGTAGATATGTTTCTCGATCAGATGGCAGACACGCGTATATTCGCCTGGCTCGACCGCCGGAAATCTGCGGGCGAGTTCTGCATCGGTTGCTGCTGTTTCTTTGCCGCCGGTCCAAGGCAGATGATCCGCGCCGCCTCCGCCGCAATCACAAGCAGCGTCAGCAGAATCAGAAGCACGCCAAGCAGCCCGAGAAGAAACAGCGAAACACTGCGCAGTACCGGAAGAACGGCTTCGCCTGCCTTGCTCTTTCGGTTTTCCACACCGGTAATCTGCTCCGCCGACAGCGAATTGTTCTCCAGCACCACATTCTTCTGGACAGAATCTGGACTTCCGACCATTTTCTGAAGAGATGCAACATTATACAGGAACCGTTTGTTTTTTAGATATTTTCTTTCACTTGTTTTTCTGTTGCTCCTTCCTCCATTTTTTGCTCTGCCTTAACTTCTAAAGACCATCCCAGAAAAACGCAAGTATTTTTAGTATTCCAGATACGCCCCTTTCATCGGGCTTGCTGCGTGGAGGCTGAAAAGACGGAGTACGCCTTTTTTGTATTTCGGCTCGCGCGGTTTCCAGTTTTGGCGGCGTTCTTTTAAGATCGCATCGATTTCTTCCATGGACTTGCGCTCACCGGCGATTCCGATGATGTTAAGTTTTCGTTCCTTCACATCAATCTCAATCAAATCCCCTTCCTCGACGAGTGCGATCGGGCCGCCGTCTACAGCTTCGGGACTGCAGTGGCCGATGACCGGGCCGGTGGAGGCGCCGGAGAAACGGCCGTCGGTGATAAGCGCGATGCTCTTTCCAAGCTCTTTGTCGCTGCTGATTGCCTCGGAAGTATAGAACATCTCCGGCATACCGCTGCCTTTCGGGCCTTCGTAGCGGATGAAGACGGCGTCGCCTTTCTGAACCTTATGTTTCAGCACGGCATCGAGGCACTCCTCCTCGCTGTCGAACGGTCGGGCACGGAGGACGGCGTGGAACATTTCTTTCGGGCAGGCCGTGTGCTTGATGACGGCTCCCTCCGGCGCAAGGTTTCCGCGCAGAACAGCGATGCTGCCGTCCGTTCCGATCGCCTTGTCATACGGGCGGATAATATCTTCTTTTGTAATCGAAGTTCCATACCGCTCATTGAATTTTGCGAGCCATCCGCTGCACTTCTCATAAAATCCATTTTCACGAAGCTCCGCCAGATTTTCACCCAGTGTCTTTCCGGTCACTGTCATCACATCGAGATGCAGATGATCTTTGATTTCTTCCATAATCGCCGGAACGCCGCCCGCATAATAGAAGCACTCTGCCGGCCATCTTCCTGCCGGGCGGACATCGAGCAGATACCGCGCATTGCGGTGCAGACGATCGAATGTGTCGCCGGTGATCTCGATGCCCAACTCATGCGCAATGGCCGGGATGTGCAGCAGGCAGTTTGTGCTTCCCGAAATTGCCGCGTGGACAAGAATCGCATTCTCAAAACTCTCTTTCGTCACAAGATCGCTTGGCCGCATATGCTCCATCTGTGCCAGTTTTACCGCCTGGCTGCCTGCCTCCTGTGCATATGCCAGAAGATCCGGGCTTGTCGCCGGCATCAGAGCGCTTCCAGGCAGGGCAAGGCCGAGTGCCTCCGCCATGATCTGCATCGTGGATGCCGTTCCGATAAACGAACAGGCACCGCAGCTCGGGCAGGCATTGCATTTCGCCCAGTCGAGCTTCTCCTCGTCGATCTCACCGCGCTCAAATTTTGCGCTGTACATGCCAAGCTGCTCCAGTGTCAGCATCTCCGGTCCCGCATTCATCGTTCCGCCCGGCACAACAACCGCCGGAATATCGACACGCGCAAGGCCGATCAGATTGCCCGGCATACCCTTGTCGCAGCTCGACAGATAGACGCCGCCGTCAAACGGTGTCGCATTCGCGTGGATCTCGATCATATTGGCGATCATCTCGCGGCTCGCAAGACTGTAGTTGATGCCGTCCGTTCCCTGGCTCTCGCCGTCACAGATGTCGGTGCAGAAATACCGCGCCCCGAAGCCCCCCGCTTCCGCAACGCCTTTCCGCACTTCCTCGACCAGCAGATTTAAGTGGCCGCTTCCCGGATGGCTGTCCCCGTACGTACTCTCCACCATAATCTGCGGTTTTTCAAGATCCTCTTTTTTCCATCCTGTTCCAATCCGGAGCGGATCCATCTCCGGTGCAAGTTTCCGCATTTCCTGACTCTTCAGCATTTCCTTCTCCTCCCGCTGTTTTTTAGGTATTAAAAATACTCTTTCTGCTTTTCACTATAGCAATCCCTGTATTTGATTGCAAGACAAAAAAGCTGCAGTCTGCAGGGATTCCCCACAGACCGCAGCCTCTCTGAACAGCTCACAGATTTCTCTGTTTTCTGTTTGCCTGCTTCCGCAGATAATTTCCAATGCTTGTAAAACTAAGCAGCGTCACAATCAGAAAAACACCCGGGATCAGAATGATCCACCATGCCTTTGTCATCAGCGCTTTTTCCGAAAGTGACAGCATGCTGCCCCAGGAAATCACCTCCAGTGGAAGACCGATTCCCATAAAACTCAGTGTGGATTCTGCTACAATCGCACTTCGGATGTTCATAACCACCATAAACATAATAGACGAAAAAAAGTTCGGTGCCAGATGGTGCCATAAAATATAGAAAAAGCTGCCTCCCATACAGCGCGACGCAATCACGTATTCACTGTTCCGGATCTGCCGTACTTCGGTCCGCACAACCTTTGTAATGCTTGTCCAGCTTGTCATTCCGATCACGGCAGAAATCGTAATCACATTGGATTTTCCCGCAGCGGCCAGAAGAAAAATGACAAGAAGAAGATTCGGCACCGACAAAAAGATCTCGGTCAGCCGCATCAGAAGTGCGTCCAGCCACGCCGGTGCACATCCGCTGACTGCGCCGAAGAGAACGGCAATCACAGTGGAAATCAGCGTAGAAAGCAGACCGATCGCCAACGATATTCTGCCGCCGTACCAGATCATCGAGAAAATATCTCTTCCCATCGTATCGGTTCCAAACAGAAATTCCCGGCACGGCATGACGGAACAGTTTTTCAGATCCATATATGAGGGATCCTTCGTCATGATCTGCCGACAGAAAAGGCAGCCCAGCACAAGAAGACCCAGAAAAAGCTCTGCTGCCACCGGCCGGTCCTGATACCATTTTTTCTTTTTTTCTGCTTCTGTTTTTTCTGCAGGCCTCTCTCCTGCAAATTGAAATAATTGTGTTTTTTCTGTCACAGCATCATTACCTCCGATGTTTCTGCCGCTTCTTTCTCCCGCATCCGCGGATCAATTCTCTCGTTGATGATCTGTGCCGCCATATTGCACAGAATCACAACGATTCCGGACATCAGGCAAAGCAGCATCAGAAGATTGTAATCTTTGTACCGTGCGCTCTCATACGCCAGCGTTCCGATACCGGGATACGAGAAAACCGTTTCTACAATATAGGTTCCCCCCAGCACATGCGGAACAGAAATGGCCATGATGCCAAGATACGACGGAATCGTATTCCGCAGGCAATGCCGGAACAGAACCGTCTTTCGTTTCAGCCCCTTGGCTCTTGCCAGAAGCACATACTCTTCCCGCACTTCATCCAGAATTTTATTGCGGATCATGTATGCGTAATACCACAAATGACTCAGCACTACGACCGTCATCGGCAGGATCAGATGACAGACACGGTCAGAAAAATCTGCCTGTTTTCCAACAGAGTAGGCACCGGAACTCGGCAGCCATTTGAGCTGCATGGAAAAAACAAGAATCAGAAGCAGCGACAGCCAGAATTCCGGAATACATCCCGTGATGGTTCCCACCTTACAGATGATGCGGTCCAGCCAAGTATCTTCCTTCCATGCACAGAGAATTCCAAGAAGCAGCGCGAGGGTGAAAATCAGCAGAAACCCAATGCCGCCAAGCACCAGCGTATTTCCAATTCTTCCCTCGATCACGCGCGTTACATCCATTTTATATTTGTACGAAATTCCGAAATCCCCATGCAGCGCATTGCCTGCCCAGCGAATATACTGTACGGAAATGGGATCATTCAATCCCAATTTTTCTTCGGCCCACGCTCTTTCTTCGGGCGTCATTTTTTCCACGCGGTCTCCGTAATATGATACCAGCGGATCTCCCGGCGCAAGCCTTGAAATATAAAATACGAGCACAGACAGCAGCAGAACACTTGCCAGAAATGCCGCTGC
>OHUG01000971.1_pt1 | contig 10468 bp, 8 predicted proteins | sample 1579161 | NCBI WGS metagenome assembly OHUG01 (sample SAMEA3882514, study PRJEB24775) | human gut metagenome | biome: human-associated habitat; feature: intestine environment; material: feces | place: Netherlands | collected 2009/2010 | reverse complement strand
AACCCCTGGCCTCAGGCTTGCAAAGCCCGCGCTCTCCCAGCTGAGCTATACCCCCCTTTAGGAATAAACACCCCAGCGGCGACTCGGCTCTCGCTGGGGTGTTTATTGCGAAAGAAGATGGTGGACCTGACAAGATTCGAACTTGTGACCTCCCGGTTATCAGCCGGACGCTCTAACCAACTGAGCTACAGGTCCATCGCACTAGGAGATAATACCCCGGCCCACTGGCCGAAGTCAACGACTTTTTTTCGACTTTTTGAATCCCCCTGAATTGCCGCGAGCCGGGACGGAATCGCGCGGAAGCTCTTTTGGATTCACGCGAGTCGGGTGCGGAATAGCTTGGCTGACCATTTTTGTATTCATGAGAGGTGAGTCGAAAACTCAGGAACCTCATTTGGTATCCATGCCGGCCAGGCTGGGGCCGACTGCCAGATTGGGGTCGCCGGCTAGGTTGCGACCGCCCACCAGGTTGGGGCGGCCGGCCAGGCCGAGGACACTCGATTGTGATGGGCTCTGTTCCTTTGGTGAAGTAATAGAGTCCTGTTCGCGGAACCTCGAATTTGGTTGTTCATGCGACAGCCCGAGACACTGCAGCTTTCTTTGGTCTTTCAGTTTTTGTTCAGCTCTAAGACGGCATCTTGTCAGCTACAACCGAATCATCGACCACCTCGTCTTCATATGCTTGGACCACGGCGTGAAGAGGGAGGTAGCGATGGGCAGACGATGCGGCTTTGGTGGCAAGACTCGCACTCAAAACACAGGCCAGGGGCGCGCGCCGAGCGTATTGCCCAGGTGGCATCCGAAAGCAATCCGCACAAGGGTCACGAGGCTGCTCATGCGCACGATTGCTGCGGCGACTTTCGTCCTTGCCATCGCTGCATCCCTCTTCCTGCCCAAACAGGCATGGGCGGCAGATGACGTGGCCTTGCTCGCCATGAGAACGCTGGCGAACCACAGATCGGGCATCCTTGCACAGACGCCTCTATCGGTTACGGGCCCGCTCGTAAGAACGGGCGCAACATCGACGGCTCCCATACTAGCGGTAACGGTCTGCATCGCCCTTATCGCATGTATCCTGTTCGCAATCTGGAGACGTGGGAAACACTAGGCACGATGAGCGCTCATTATTCCGTCAAAAGCATCCTGCACACCACAGCTACCTCGTGCCTTGCCGTTGTCTGCCTCGTCGGCGCATGCTCCACCGGGATTATCTCAGCGCAGGTCGACGTGTATGACCTGCACATGCGGTGCCTTATGGGCGCACTCGCCTCCAACGCCAGCGATATCCAGGTTACGGGCCAGAAGACTTTTCCTAACCCCGCCGTCGTGGCCTGGATAGACGTTGATGGCACACAGATCAGCTATCCCGTTGCGCAACCAACTTCAACCATGGCAGACGACTATTATCTCCATCATGCCATCGATGGGACTCCCTACAGCCTCGGATGCCCGTATATCGACCGGAGGAGCTCCAAAGATGGGCAACACGTCGTGGTGTATGCCCACCATCTTGCAAGCTCACCGGTTCTGTTTGGCGAACTGGCGAACCGATACCAACAAGATGCATTCGATAAGCTCGGCAATGCCACATGGCGCTCCGTTGAGGATGGCAAGGTCGATCGAACCACAATCTTCCAACCGCTCTGCGCGCTCCGCGTTCCCGCATCGTACGAAGCGATACAGCGGTTTTCCTTTACATCCATTGAAGATATGAAGGCATGGCTCACCGAGCTCGCACGTGAAGCATCCGCCTGCACCGAGAACTGGCAGACTGCGATTAGTGGCGCGCGCCGCGCCCTCAGCCTCATCACCTGCACCGAAGGAAACGGTCACAGCATGTGGCGCACCATCGTGATATTCGTATCAGGGGACCAATCAGAAGCTGGCTAGAAGAGATAGAGCCCGGATGACGACTTAGACTGCTCCGAAGCCACCTCTTCAGCATGGAGCTGTTCCGGGGTGGAACCAACACGAAGAATAAAAAGGGATACCCCGAGGCCGAGCGCGATGGCAAGAATCGCACCGATGAGATACGCGATCCAATGGCGTTTTATAAACTCGATGATCTCACTCACCTGGACCTCCGGATACGAACCAGCTCCCTGTTATGCTACCAGCTTTTGATGGTTCTGTGGCTGCTTGAGCAACTTTACCCTGAACAAACGTCAATGGTCGGTTTATCCAAGAGTTGGGTATAGCAGCAATACCCAGCAAACGAAAGGAGCTCCGCATGTCGCAAGCACTTGAACTCTATATCATGCCCGGTTGCCCATTCTGCCGGAAGGTGCTCTCCTATATGGAGCGCCAGGGCATCGAGATACCCCTCCGCGATATCACGGCTAACCCCAGCGACCGCTCGACCCTCCAAAACGTGGGCGGAAAGGTCCAGGTCCCCTGCTTGTTTATCGATGGGAAGCCTCTTTACGAATCTGACGACATCATCGCCTACCTCAAAGCTCACGCATAGTAACGCCAACGCATAGCCGGGCATCAGAACCACCCGCCTAGCGGGTGGTTTTCAGTGGTGCGCGGGGCGTGCCACAGAGTTGGGGACCCTTGAATGGAACGGGACGCCGACACCCAAAATGGTTCATTTTGGACCCGTCCCAAAATGAACAAAATGAACCGTTAACCCGTGAATGAAACAGGGCGCCGACACCCCTAGGGTATCGGCGCCCCGTCATTGCCATTCGAGACGTGCGAGCAGGGTGCTCTTCTTAGGACCTCCTGATGACCTCCGTGACAACATCGGCAACGAGCCTGACGTTCTTCTCGTTGACGCGATACGGCAGATCGTCCTCAGAATGCGAGCAGGCGAGGTGGTTGCCCTCAACGCCGGCAATCGTGAGCGAGCGCAGGCTCATGCTCATGGCACGGTAGGCATCGGTCGTGAGGTAGGGCATCTCGACGCTTGCGAACTCTCGATGGAAGGCGCCAGACACGCGGCGAACAAGGTTCATGATGCGCTTGTCGCCCTTGAGCACGCGCTTGCCGCCTTCTCCGCCCTCGGTTGCGAGCATTACCGGCTCGCCTGCGCCGATGCTCTCGAGATTGATGAGGAACACGCCGCGCAGCTTATCGCGATGCGTGTCGAGGAACGCCTGGATACCAGCATTATCGAGCTCGGAAGCACCCGTCGCCACGAACCAGATGTCATGGCCGAGAAGCTCGTCGTCGCCCATCGAGGTCACGGCGTCGCGCAAATCTTCCTGCGAAGCGCCATTCGAGCTGGTGGCGCCACCCTTCCAGTCATCGCCTTCGAAATTATCCCAAGACCCGATATCGCGGCCAGAGCGCTTCGCATCGAAATCATCGTCGACGCCAAGCCAGTCGCTCATGCTCGACTCGTCCTGCTTCTTACGATGGAAGAGCTTTCCGAGACCGCGCTTCCCACTCTTCGCACGACCGGTTGCCGCCGGAGGCTCCGGGGCGTCGGCGGTGATGGTCTCAAACACGCTGTCATCGCGCTCGTAGGTGTCGGCACCATACCCGTCGCTGTAACCAAAACCGCCATCCTGGCCGTAGTCAGCGACATAGTCCTGATCGGACGAAATCACGCTGAACGCGCTCTGGGCGGGTGCCGGGGTTGCATCCTGGTTGGCAGGTGCTGCCGGCGCAGCAGGCTCGGTCACAAACGGATCAACCGGAGTCGTAGACGGATCCGGCAGGTCGAAGAGCGAGGACCGGTTGACCGTCGACATCTGGTTGACCGAGGGAGCCGCGGGATCGGGAACCATGCTGAACGCCCGGTTCTGCGGCGCGGGCTGAGGAGTGGTGCGACGCGGGGCGGTAATCTGCGCCATCAGGGAGTCGACGGTTTCCACCTGCTCGGCGCCTGCGTCAGACGCCTGCGACGGCGCCGCAGCGACATCTTGGATGGGGAAGGACCTCGTCTGGGCAATTGTTGCATCGGGGTCGAACCCGGCAGACCCTTGGGCACCCAGAGCTTCGGACTGGTCGAGCGAAGCGGCATCGGCTACTGAGAAACGCTGGGTCGCGCCACCCGCGACAGACGATCCCTCATCCGAATCAGCCGCATCAGCAACCTGCTCGGCTTCCGGAGCCGCGCTCTCGGGGGCACCGCTCTCCGCGGCGTCGACAGTAACGGGAGCATCCTCGGCCACAGAAGTGGAGCCGTCAGCCGAAGCGTCTACCGTTGGCGCGCTCGCCTCAGCAGAGGTCTCATCGTGCTCGAGCTCCTCGTTGGAAGCATCGCCCTGACCATGAGACGTCACGGAATCAAGCATGCTCCGGCCCTTACGCAGCGCGCCATCGAAGAACCGCGATGCACGAGCGCCAACAGCAGAGAGCGTCTCGGCGAGACCCGCGGCAGCGCCGGCGGGGTGCGCCCCGGCCTCGTGATTCACCGGAACCGGCGCGAAGGCATCGTCGTCATAGTCGCCGTAATCTTCAAACCCGTAATCGTCGGCATTGGCATAGGCGTCTTCATCGGAAGCGTAGCCTTCGAACTCGTCCTCGAGCGGCGGAAGCTCTTCATCAACCTGATCGGAGAACTCATCGTCCTGCTCAAGATCGAGGGGTTCACCCTCATCGATCGCAGCATCGGCCTCGGGCTCCGGCTCGGGTTCAGTGAGGTCGTACTCGATGGCGCAGCTCTCGGGAACCATGCCGATGGCGCGGATCACATCGATACCGTAGCGGTAATTACCATAGGCGTTGATAACGCTCGGTACAGAGGCTTCATCCTCCGCTTCCTCCGAAGAGCCTTCGTCTTCGAGCTCGGCGGGCTCATCTGCAAGATCATTGGCCGGAGCCTCATCGGCACCACGCTCTGCAGCTGCGCCCTCGGCCACGCGCTCATCGTTCGCGTCACCATCGACCACGGGCATGGCGACCGTAGCGCCAGCAGAATCGGATTCGCTCGCCTGGGCGGCAACGACATCGTCGGCACCCTGAACCGCATCGGCAGCAGCCGCGCCAGCATCCACGACGGCGGCTGCGGCATCCACGGCCGCACCTGCGACGGCATCAACCGGAGTCATGGTCGCGGTGGCCCCCATCGCATCAGTGGCCTCCGGGGCAGCGTTGCCCGAGAGCTCGGCCTGGCCGGCCTCGAGATCATCGAGCGAAAGCACCGCAGTTCCGGCAAGCGTGGCACCGAGCCCCTGATCATCCTGCGCCCCGGCCTGGTCTTCTGCAGCCTCCGCCTGGTCGCCGGCGGCTACGCCAGCAACCTCATCGAGCGCCTCCTCGGGAAGGTCTCCCGAGGCCACCGCAGCCTCGACCTCGGCTGCCTGAGCAATGCGAACCTGCTCGGAGAAATAATCCTCGAAGGGAACGTCGTTCGGGAACTCCTCGCCGTGCTCGAACGGGGCAACGGCATCCATCACGCCGAGCATGGCGGCAACAGACGATTTGTTGCAAATCGAACCAGAGGTATACGGGAGAATGAACCGGTTCGCGATGATACCCACCGCATGAGCAAGCGGAATAAGGGCCGCTACGATCGCGAGCAGCCAGAACACAACCTTCGCTCCACCCGGGAACGGCAGCAAGCGAATGATGGCGAGCACCGCGGGGAATCGTAATGGGCAACAACGACCACCGGGCGGTTGCGCGGCGACGCGAGCGGGCCGGACGCCTTGTGATAGGCGATGACGTTCTGGGAGAGGCCGGATGCGCCGAGGCCCGCAAACGACAGCTTTCCCATACGCTCCAGCACGTACACCACGCCCACGGCGACCGTGAGCAAGAGGCCGATGATGCCCACCACGCCGCCAATACCCATGAGCACCGCGCCCACAAAGAGCGCAATACCCAACGCGGCGAGCACAACCTTCGGGGTGCCCGAGGCGTTGAACTCCTGAACCTCCGGCTCAAAGCCATGGTTGGAGAAGATGCGGGCGATGTCTTCTTCAGCGGCTCGCTCTTCCTCGCTGCACGCGGGAGTGATCCCTGTGTTCTGGAGTAGATGGTTCAAATATTTACGGGTGGTGGCCATCAGCTTTCCCTGTCCCTGTTCGATAGTCGCGGTCACAACGCATAAGAACATGCAGATAATGCGTCCGTATTCTGGAAAGTATACCGCTACTCTGAAAATGCCGCTGCGTTACCGCAGGTTATATGCGCTCGCAGACCCATTTGCACCTTCTATCTCCATAACACGTCGCCCGGGGGCCTCATGTAGAATGGATGCGAGAAAGGGAGGGTATTCGTGCCATCGTATGACGAAGCGCAGGCCATAGCCGGGGATACCTCGGCGCAACGCCTCCTCAACCTGTTTTTTATCTTCAACGCCTCTACGCGAGCGCTCTCGACAGAAGAGATCGTCTCGGACTCCGACCTGGGCTATGGGTCTCCTCAGCGCGACTCAGACCTTCGCAAGTTTCGCCGTGATCGTGCGAAGCTCGCCGAGCAAGGCATTCAAATCGTTGAAGCGAAGCCGTTGGGCGCCGCCGAAAGCGAGGAGAGCTACTGGAAGCTCGACCGCGAAAACACCTTCGCAACAGGCGGTATCGTTACGAGAAACGACGCGCAAACGCTTGCCGCGGCGATAGATGAATATCTCGAGGGGCAGGCGACGCCGCTTGGCCGCCCGCTCCAGTCGGTGCGCGACAAGGCCCTCGAGCTTGCTGAGGGCAGCACGCCGCAGGGACGGGACGAACAGGCCTCCAACGCCTTCGATCCTATTCTCGATGCACTTTGGAGCGCCTTCGCCACGCGCAAGAAGATTACGTTCTCGTACCGCAACGCGCGCGGCGAAGCATCAAAGCGCAGCCTTGCCATATATGGAATCTTCAGCCATGAGGGCTGCGCCTACGTTACCGGCCTCGACGACGCAAGCCAAAGCATCCGCACCTTTCGCACCGACCGCATCGAAAAGGTCTGGCGTCCAAAGGGCACCTACAACATCCCCAACACGTTTTCCATTAAGGACTACGTCTTTCTCCCCTTCGATTTCGGTGAGGGAGAATCGGTGCAGGTGCAGTTCTCGCTGCCCGCTTCCATGCCTCGAGCGGCGGTGCTCGCATGCACCCATGGACGCGGGGAAGTAGCCCTCACAGAAGCCGGCTCCTGGCAATGGACCATCGAGGTGAGAGATATTGATGCTGCCGCCTCGTTTGCCCTCAGCCATGCACGGGAGGGGCTGCGCCCTGTGGCCCCGCAGGCATTCGTAGACGCATGGAAGTGCATGATCGATAAGGTGGTTGAGGCACATGGCGCATAGCGATCGGGTGACCAACGCCCTCTGGATGATCGAAGCGCTCACAGCTGCTCCGGGCCACCGCCTTAGCGCAGCCGAGACGCGCCGGGCGCTCGCATGCACCGACGAAGAGCTCGACGGGTATCTTAACCTGCTCTCCACCCTTGCCGACCGGCAAGGGGGAGCCCGCGCAATTGCTTACCGGAACGGTGATTCGATCGCCCTTGAAGGGGATGCGGCGCGCATGCGGCCGCTGCGTCTTACGGCGGGAGAGAGCATGGCCCTCGCCCATGTGATCCATGCCCTAGAGCTCGATCCTAATCTCTCCGAACGTCTTGAACGCGCCCTCATCGCCCCAGGAATCGAGGCGGGCAACCAACAGCCACTCCTTGCGACCGCGCGCACATACGGCCAGTTCTACCAAGAGCTCTCCGAAGCCATCGAAGACGGGGTTCGGTGCCGCATCCTGTACCGAGCACAGACAGACACCAAGCCCGTGCCGCGCCTTGTCGACCCGCTCGCCTTCGAAGCGTTTGACAACTATGCCTACCTCGTCGCGTGGAACGTCGAGAAAGATGCGGAGCGGCGATATCGCTTGGACCGCATCAGCGATGTCGAACTCACCGATGAGTCCGTCGGCCGTCGCGAGCCGAGCGACCTCACCGTCGAGGACCATCTCGCACAGACGGGCACCGTCGTAACCGTCGAATGTCCCGCATCGAGCGATGATTTTTCGTCGTGGTCGGGCGTGATCGATGTATCGCCGTCCCCGCAAGACCCATGCCGCTTACGCGTCGCGGTGCGTGTAAGCACAGCTTCTTGGCTGTTCGACCAAGTACTTGCAGCCGGAGGGGACATGAAGATCGTCGAGCCCGCAGCATGGCGAGAGCAGTTGCTCCGCTATGCGCAAGAGCTCTCCCAGGGAAACACCACCCCATAGTCGCCCCATATCGCAGAACGGGGCCGGCGAGGGAAGGCCTCCGCAGCGCGCCAAAAGTTGCAATCCCGCTCGACCCCGACGGTGATCGATCGCTCCCGATGGTAAAGTCAGCGTTTCCCTAGGAGCGCCCGTGCTCGTGCGCGCGGCGCCACAGCGAGAGGTACGCCCCCACACGCTTCGCCTCGATACGCTGGTACGAGGGCGTGGGAAGCGAATTGAGAAACTTCTTGCCATACCCCTTGCTCACGAGCCGAGAATCCGCCAGCACAAGCACGCCCGTGTCGCTTGACGAGCGAATAAGGCGACCAGCAGCCTGCTTGACCTCGAGCACCGCATCCGGCAGGGAGTATCTCGCCCACGCGCGCTCCTCGCGCAGCGCCCGCTCACACGAAAGGGGATCGGTGGGACTCGCAAAGGGCAGCTTCGGAATGACCACGCAGCGCAGTGTATCGCCCGAAGCATCGAAACCCTCCCAAAACGCTTTGAGCGCGAACAGCGACGAGGATTTCTCCGAAACGAAATGATCGCGCAGCCGGCGCGGCGAGCTCATGCGCTTCTGGCATGCCAGCTCCAAGCCCTCCGCGGCAAGGCGGGGCGCCACCAAATCGAAGAGCTCCTCCATATCGCGCCGGTTGGTGAAGAGGGTGAGCACGGAGCCGGACATGGCAACATGAACGTCGAAGAGCAGGTCCTCGAGCGCCGAGATGTACACATCCCGGTTGCGCGGGTCGGGCAGGTCGCCCGCCACGACGACCGCCATGTTCGACTCAAAGTCGTAGCTCGAATCAAGGTGAAGCGACTTGTACGAGCCCGATGGCAGGCGGTCCAACCCCACGGCATGCTCAAAGTGCTTAAACCCACCCGAGACCGACATCGTTGCCGAGGTGAATATCGCCGTATGGACCTCGGGAAGCCATTGCTCGGCAAGCGTTTCCCCGATATCGAGGCGCTCAGCAGTGAACGCCTCGCCGCCCGCGCGCAACCTGCGATTAACCTGCAGGGAGTAGACGTAGCGATCGTCTGCACCCTCAGCGATAAGCTTGAGCCCGTCGAACAGCTCGCGAGCGCGCCGCTCAAGATCAGCCGGATCCGCGGCGAGCTCAGGTGAATCCTGCGCGAGATTCTCCGCAAGCGCATGCAGGGCCTTTACGGTCTCCTCGAGCGCGTCGATTGCAGTGAGAAGCGAACTTGCCAGGAACGACCAGTCGTCGCTCTCTGGAACCTCGGGGCCGATCCAAATATTCACCTGGTCATAGCCGCCGCTTCTCACGGTCTTGGCGAACTCGCGCGCGCCGCTGAATGCCTCGGCCATCGTAAGCGAGGCACGGTTCGCCGTTGAGATGCAACGCGATACAAGGCCCATGTACAGCGTCGAGCCGTCGCGCCCCGCCAGCTCATGGGAGAGGCGGCCGAGCACGCCCTCATCCTTGCCACCCATGCGTTCGAACACCTGCCTGCTATCGTCGGCAGAGACGCAGACGGCCCACTGGCGTCTGGCCTCCTTCTCGACAGCATGGGCCTCATCGACCACCCAATGCCTGATGGGAGGCAGTATTTTGCCATCTGCCGCAACATTTCTGAACAGCAGCGAGTGATTCGTCACCACGACATCGGCGCGGGCAGCGCGAATGCGTGCGCCGTGCACCAGGCATTTATGCGGGAAGAACGGGCAAAGCCTGCGCGCGCACTCGCGCGAACCCGTGGTGAGATCCTGCCTGTTCACGCTTTTCCAACGAATGCCCAGCGCATCGAGGTCGCCCGAGGGGCTCTGGCACACATATGCATAGATGACAGCCATAGCAGTGAGCGTATCCGCCGGGTCGCGCGTGGTCACGATGTCCGAACGGCTTCTCACCAAGCGCTCGAGCTTGCGCAAGCAGGGGTAGTGGTCAAACCCCTTGAGTGCGCAGTACGAGAGCCCTCCCTCAAGCGCCTCGCTGAGTTTGGGCAGCTCGTGGTACATGAGCTGGTCAGCCAGATTGTTTGATTTCGTCGCGATGCCCACGGTGATGCCGTTGCGCTTCGCCGCCTCTGAAAACGGGATGAGATAGGCCATGGACTTTCCCACTCCGGTACCCGCCTCGATGACGCGATGGGTGGAGGTTGCCAAGGCGTCGCGCACCTCGCAGGCCATCTCGACCTGCTCGGCGCGGGGCTCGTACGTTGGATACATCGAGCTCACCAGGCCACCCGGGGCGTAGCTCGCTTCCACCTGGTCGCGGCGCGGCACCTCGAGCGACGGCAGATCGTCGGCGTCCATGTGCTCAACGGACGACTCGTCACTAATCACGCGGGTACGAGCCGCCTCGAGCGAGAACACGGCGTCCGGCTTCTCTTGCGCGAGATAGGAGAAGATGGGGCGG
>OHUG01000956.1_pt1 | contig 10605 bp, 6 predicted proteins | sample 1579161 | NCBI WGS metagenome assembly OHUG01 (sample SAMEA3882514, study PRJEB24775) | human gut metagenome | biome: human-associated habitat; feature: intestine environment; material: feces | place: Netherlands | collected 2009/2010 | reverse complement strand
TCTCTTTTCTGAGTATGTCCTTTACGTGGCACGGTCCTTCCCTCCTTAATCATATTTTCCGGTTTCACCGGGATTAATTCATCGGTACTCACATGTGTCTTTCTATGTGTATCGTTGGCGGGACAATCTCCGATGCCTGCCACGCGGCAGGCGATATCTGAATTAAACCCGCAACCAACTATTCTCATAGTTCTGTTTGTGATACGATTTAGTTTCGTTTTACACTAAAATCAAGTGCTTATTTCTTTGCGTCTTTTGGTCTCTTTGCTCCGTATTTAGAACGAGCCTGACGTCTCTTTGCAACACCTGCTGTATCAAGTGTTCCACGAACGATATGGTATCTTGTACCCGGAAGGTCCTTTACTCTTCCTCCACGGATCAGAACAACGCTATGTTCCTGAAGGTTATGTCCTTCACCTGGGATATAGCTTGTTACTTCGATACCGTTGGAAAGACGGACTCTGGCAATCTTACGAAGTGCGGAGTTCGGCTTCTTCGGGGTAGCAGTCTTAACAGCAGTGCAGACACCGCGCTTCTGGGGAGAATCCTGATCGATAGCAATTCTCTTCTTGGAGTTCCAACCCTTCAGCAGTGCCGGCGCCTTTGCCTTCTTCTCGGAAACTGCGCGACCTGTGTGAATCAACTGGTTAAATGTGGGCATATTGCACCTCCTTACACAATTTCTATATATGTCATGCGGGTTTATATTGCCCGCAGAACATGCGCCTATACAAAACAGTATCCTGTCCGTACAAAAATCGCGCGGACAGGTCTGTTTTATGCGGTTTCAAAGGCGGTTCTGGCAGAAATTCTCAGATTTCATGCCCACAACACACCATTTGACATTATACACCGCTCATTATTCGTTTGTCAAGCCCTCTTCTGCATTCTGTGCGGAAGTTTTTTCCTCAAAGCTGCTTAAAGCGGCTACGGCCTCCTGGCTTAAAGAGCTGCTCGGCGCCGTCGGCGCAATTTCAACATTGGTGTAGCAGTCCATGCCGGTGCCGGCCGGAATCAGCTTACCGATGATGACGTTCTCCTTCAGGCCAAGCAGCGGGTCTACCTTGCCCTTGATGGCGGCGTCGGTCAGCACGCGTGTGGTCTCCTGGAAGGAAGCAGCGGAAAGGAAGGACTCGGTCGCCAGAGATGCCTTCGTGATACCGAGCAGCGTCGGCGTGAATGTCGCCTCGCGCAGGCCGGTTTCGCCGTTTGCAATTCTTGCGGCGATCTTCTCGTTTTCAAGAAGCGTGTCGTTCTTATCGACGAGCGCGCCGACGAGCAGCGGCGTGTCGCCCGCATCTTCAATGCGCACCTTGCGCATCATCTGACGAACGATAACTTCGATGTGCTTATCGTTGATATCAACACCCTGCATACGGTAGGTGCGCTGCACTTCCTCAATGAGGTAATCCTGCACCGCCTCCGGGCCGCTGATGGCGAGCACGTCGTGCGGGTTGACGGAGCCTTCGGTCAAGCGGGTGCCCTTTTCAACCACGTCGCCCTCTTTTACGCTGAGGCGTGCGCCGAACGGGATGAGGTAGCTGCGCTGGTCGCCATCGCCGCGAACGACAATGTGGCGGTTCTTTTTGACCTCTTCAAAGCCGATCGTACCGCCGATCTCCGCGATGATTGCGAGATGCTTCGGCTTGCGGCTTTCAAACAGCTCACTGACACGCGGAAGACCCTGCGTGATATCTTCTGCGGATGCAACACCGCCGGTATGGAACGTACGCATCGTCAGCTGGGTACCCGGCTCGCCGATGGACTGTGCGGCGATGATACCAACCGCCTCGCCGACCGTGATCGGCTGGCCGTTTGCAAGGGAGGAACCGTAGCACTTCTTGCACACGCCGTGACGGGTGCGGCAGTTCAAAATAGAGCGGATCTTGATGTGCGTCGTGCCGCGGCTGATGATGAGGTCAGCTTCGGCGTCGCCAATCATCTTATCCTTAGAAACGAGCACGTTGCCATTCTCGTCGCAGTAATCGTCAAGCAGGTAGCGGCCCACAATACGCTCCTTCAGCGGCTCAATGGACTCGTTACCGGATTTGATCTCGAACACTTCCAGACCCTCGGTCGTACCGCAGTCATCCTGACGAACGATAACATCCTGAGAAACGTCAACCAGACGTCTGGTCAGATAACCGGAGTCAGCCGTTCTCAGAGCCGTATCAGCAAGGCCCTTACGAGCACCACGGGAGGAAATGAAGTATTCCAAAATGTTCAGGCCTTCACGGTAGTTCGCCTTGATCGGAATTTCGATCGTCTTACCGGACGTATTCGCGATCAGACCGCGCATGCCGGCCAGCTGACGGATCTGGTTCATAGAACCACGGGCGCCGGAGTCCGCCATCATGAAGATCGGGTTGTAACGGTCAAGGCCGTCCTGCAGGGCTTTCGTAACGTCGTTCGTCGCCTTTTCCCAGGTCTTCAGAACCGCGCTGTAACGCTCGCCGTCGGAGAGGAAGCCGTCGCGGAAATCTGCGGTAATTTCGCTGATCTCTGCCTCTGCCTTTGCAAGAATCTCCTGCTTCTGCGGCGGAATAGTCGCATCGCAGACAGCAACGGTGATTGCGCCGATGGTGGAATACTTGTAGCCCTGTGCCTTAATGGCATCGAGCATTTCGCTTGTGACCGCCGTGCCGTGCTTTTTGATGCACTTGTCGATGATCTTGCCGAGCTGCTTCTTGCCAACGAGGAAATCGACCTCAAACTTGAGAATGTTCTCCGGGTCGGTGCGGTCAACAAAGCCAAGATCCTGCGGAATCGGGCGGTTGAAGATCATGCGGCCCATCGTCGTATCGACAAGGCCCGTATATGTCTGGCCATTGTACTCCACGGTTCTTCTGACCTTGATCTTGGAGTGCAGCGTGATATATTTTGCGTCATACGCCATGAACGCTTCGTCCATGTTGCGGAATACCTTGCCTTCACCGATCTCTCCGTCCTTATCGAGCGTAAGGTAATAAGAACCGAGAACCATATCCTGCGACGGGACCGCAACAGGGCTGCCGTCGGAAGGCTTTAAGAGGTTGTTTGCAGCCAGCATGAGGAAGCGTGCCTCTGCCTGTGCTTCTGCGGAAAGCGGCACATGCACAGCCATCTGGTCGCCGTCGAAGTCCGCGTTGAACGCGGTGCAGACGAGCGGATGCAGCTTAATGGCGCGGCCCTCAACGAGGACCGGCTCAAACGCCTGAATGCCCAGGCGGTGCAGCGTAGGTGCACGGTTCAGCATGACCGGGTGGTTCTTGATGACAATCTCCAGTGCGTCCCAAACCTCGCTCTTCGCGCGCTCTACGGCCTTTCTTGCAGCCTTGATGTTGCCGGCGGCACCGGTCTCGACAAGGCGCTTCATAACAAACGGCTTAAAGAGCTCCAGTGCCATTTCCTTCGGCAGGCCGCACTGGTACATTTTCAGCTCCGGGCCAACAACGATAACGGAACGGCCGGAATAGTCAACACGCTTACCGAGCAGGTTCTGACGGAAGCGGCCCTGCTTGCCCTTCAGCATATCGGAAAGGGACTTGAGCGGGCGGTTGTTCGGGCCGGTGACCGGTCTGCCGCGGCGGCCGTTGTCGATGAGGGCATCGACGGCTTCCTGCAGCATACGCTTCTCGTTGCGCACGATGATGTCCGGCGCGCCGAGCTCGATGAGTCTCTTCAGACGGTTGTTTCTGTTGATAACACGTCTGTACAGGTCGTTCAGGTCACTCGTTGCAAAGCGGCCGCCGTCCAACTGTACGAGCGGACGGATATCCGGCGGGATAACCGGAACAACGTCCATGATCATCCACTCCGGGCGGTTGCCGGAGATGCGGAAGGATTCCACAACCTCAAGACGCTTGAGAATGTGCACGCGCTTCTGTCCCTGCGCGGTTTCGAGGTCTTTTTTGAGCTCCTCGCTGAGCTTTTCGCAGTCGATATCCTCGAGCAGCTTCTTCACAGCTTCAGCGCCCATGGACGCCTCGAAGTCGTCCTCATATTTTTCACGCATGTCGCGGTATTCCTTTTCGGTGAGCGTCTGCATCTTAGAGAGCTCACGGACGGAACCCGGATCCGTAACGATGTAAAGTGCGAAATACAGAACCTTTTCCAGTACGCGCGGGGAAAGGTCAAGAATCAGGCCCATGCGGGACGGGATGCCCTTAAAATACCAGATGTGCGAAACCGGCGCTGCAAGCTCAATGTGACCCATGCGCTCACGGCGAACCTTGCTGCGCGTCACTTCAACGCCGCAGCGCTCGCAGACCTTGCCCTTAAAGCGGATGCGCTTATACTTGCCGCAATGGCACTCCCAGTCCTTTGTCGGTCCGAAAATGCGCTCGCAGTAAAGGCCGTCGCGCTCCGGCTTCAATGTACGGTAGTTGATGGTCTCGGGCTTCGTGACCTCACCGTACGACCAGGAGCGAATCTGCTCGGGCGATGCAAGGCCGATCTTTATTGATTCAAAAACGTTAAACTCCATATATGCGATCCTTTCCTTTCACCCGAAATTAGAACTCGTCGTCGATGCCGTCAAACAAATCGTTATCGGAGCCTTCAAACTCATCATCGTCGCCGGTAGAGAAGAAGTCGTCCTCTTCCCCGTCTTCGTTCTCGATGGAATAGCCGTCGAAATCGCCGTCCGTTGCGACGTTTTCTTCATCAAAGACCTGATCGCCCGGGGTGAGACCCACATCATCGTCATCGTCGAAGCTCTGGCGCAGGTCAATCTCCTCGTTGTCCTTATCCAGTACCTTGATGTCGAGGCCGAGTGCCTGCAGTTCCTTGATAAGAACGCGGAAGGATTCCGGAATGCCCGGCTTCGGCACGTTCTGGCCCTTAACGATGGCTTCGTAGGTCTTTACACGGCCCACAACGTCGTCGGACTTCACCGTCAAAATCTCCTGCAGGGTGTAAGCCGCGCCGTAAGCCTCCAATGCCCAAACTTCCATTTCGCCGAAACGCTGGCCGCCGAACTGCGCCTTGCCGCCCAAAGGCTGCTGGGTAACGAGGGCATACGGACCGGTGGAACGGGCGTGAATCTTATCGTCAACAAGATGATGGAGCTTGAGGTAGTACATGTAGCCAACGGTAACCGGGTTATCGAAATACTCGCCGGTACGACCGTCACGCAGACGGAACTTGCCGTCCTCACTCATGCCCGCCATGCGGAAGCACTCACGGATATCCGCTTCGTGTGCGCCGTCGAATACCGGGGTCATAATCTTCCAACCGAGTGCGTTTGCCGCCATGCCGAGGTGAACCTCGAGAACCTGTCCGATATTCATACGGGACGGAACGCCCAACGGGTTCAGAACGATGTCAAGCGGTGTACCGTCCGGCAGGAACGGCATCTCTTCCATCGGCAAAATACGGGAAACAACACCCTTGTTACCGTGGCGGCCGGCCATCTTATCGCCGACGGAGATCTTTCTCTTCTGTGCGATATAGCAGCGCACGACCTTGTTGACGCCGGGGCTCAGCTCATCGCAGTTGTCTCTTGTGAAGACCTTAACGTCCACAATGGTGCCGTACTCGCCGTGCGGAACACGGAGGGACGTATCGCGGACCTCGCGGGCCTTTTCACCGAAGATGGCGCGCAGCAGGCGCTCTTCGGCGGTCAGCTCGGTTTCGCCCTTCGGCGTGACCTTACCGACCAGAATATCGCCGGCGTGAACCTCCGCACCCACACGAATGATGCCGCGGTCATCAAGGTCGCGCAGCAGATCTTCGTTGACGTTCGGGATGTCGCGGGTAATCTCTTCCGCGCCGAGCTTTGTATCTCTGGCTTCCATCTCATACTCTTCGATATGGATGGAGGTATAAACGTCGTCGCGTACGATTTTCTCGTTCAGCAGGACGGCGTCCTCGTAGTTGTAGCCTTCCCAGGTCATGAAGCCGATGAGCGCGTTCTTGCCGAGTGCAATCTCGCCGTTCTTAATGGCCGGGCCGTCCGCCAGAACATCGCCCACTTCAACGCGGTCGCCGCGGTTGACGATCGGAACCTGGTTGATGCAGGTGCTCTGGTTGGAACGCATGAACTTTGTGACGACATAGTCGTCGATATCGCCGTTATCGGTCGTCACGCGAATGAGGTCTGCGCTGACGCTCTTAACGACACCTGCGCGTTCGCACAGGACGCAGACGCCGGAGTCAACGCCTGCTTTATACTCCATGCCGGTACCGACGATCGGAGACTCGGTGCGGAGCAGCGGAACTGCCTGACGCTGCATGTTCGCGCCCATCAGAGCACGGTTCGCGTCATCGTTTTCGAGGAACGGGATCATCGCCGTTGCAACGGAGAAGACCATACGCGGGGAAATATCCATGTAATCGACGCGGGTCGGCTCAACCTGAATGAACTCGCCCTTGAAACGTGCGAGAACGCTGTCGTTTGCAAAGGTGTTGTCTTCATTCAGCTTTTCGTTTGCCTGCGCAACGATGAACTCGTCTTCCACGTCCGCCGTCATGTAAACGACTTCGTCCGTGACCTTGCCCGTCGCCTTATCAATCTTTCTGTACGGCGCCTCAATGAAGCCGTAGTGATTGATTCTTGCGAACGTTGCAAGGTAGGAGATCAGACCGATGTTCTGACCTTCCGGGGATTCGATCGGGCACATGCGGCCGTAGTGTGTGTAGTGAACGTCTCGAACCTCGAAGCTCGCACGGTCGCGGGAAAGGCCGCCCGGGCCCAAAGCGGAGAGACGGCGCTTATGCGTCAGCTCGGCCAGCGGGTTCGTCTGGTCCATGAACTGGGACAGCGGAGAAGAACCGAAGAACTCCTTGATCGCTGCAACGACCGGACGGATATTGATGAGAGAATGCGGTGTAAGGGATTCCATATCCTGACCCTGCAGCGTCATGCGCTCGCGGATCACGCGCTCCAAGCGGGAGAAGCCGATGCGGAACTGGTTCTGCAGCAGCTCGCCGACGGAACGGATACGGCGGTTGCCGAGCTGGTCGATATCGTCCGTAAAGCCGAGACCGACAGCAAGGCAGGTCATGTAGTTGATGGAGGAGAAAATATCATCAATGATGATGTGGTTCGGGATCAACTCGTCATGACGTGCGGTGAGCTGCTCTTTGAGCTTCTCTTCGTCGTCGCCGCACGCTTCGAGAATCTCGGAGAGCACTGCGTAGCGCACACGTTCGTTGATGCCGCACTCTGCCTCTGCATCAAAGGAAACGTATTTTGCAATATCGACCATGCCGTTCGAGATAACCTTCGTCTCCTTGTCGTCCTCAAGGGCAACCCAGGCGGTGGTCACACCGGCGTTGTCGATGTCTTCGGCAAGCGTGCGGGACACAACGGTGCCCGCCTCTGCCATCACCTCGCCGGTCGCCGGGTTGACGATCGGGCGGGAAAGCTGACGGCCGGTGATTCTGCCGGCAAGGTTCAGCTTCTTATTGTACTTATAACGGCCGACTCTGGAGAGGTCGTAGCGTCTCGGGTCGAAGAACAGGCCGTTCAAATGGAACTGCGCGCTTTCAACCGTAGGCGGCTCGCTCGGACGGAGCTTTCTGTACACCTCAAAGAGGCCTTCCTCCATGGTGTGCGTGGTATCCTTATCGATGGTCGCAAGGATGCGCTCGTCTTCGCCGAAGTATTCCTTGATCTCTTCGTCGGTGCCGAGACCGAGTGCGCGGATGAACGCGGTCATCGGGAGCTTTCTGTTTTTATCGATACGCACATAGAGTACGTCGTTCACATCGTTTTCGTACTCCAGCCATGCGCCGCGGTTCGGAATGACGGTGGAAGAGAAAAGCTGTTTGCCTGTTTTATCGTACTCCATCTTATAATAGACGCCCGGAGAACGAACAAGCTGGGAAACGATAACACGTTCTGCGCCGTTGATCACAAAGGTGCCGGACGGTGTCATCAGCGGGAAATCGCCCATGAAGACTTCAGATTCCTTGATCTCGCCCGTTTCCTTGTTGAGAAGGCGTGCAGTGACGCGCAGGGCTGCCGCATAGGTAGCATCGCGCTCTTTGCATTCCGTTACCGTGTAATTGGGTTTTTCGTCGAGCTTGTAGTTCACGAAGTCCAGAACCAGATTTCCGTTGAAATCCGTAATGCCGGAGACGTCGTCAAAAACTTCCTTCAGACCTTCCTTCAGGAACCAGTCGTAGGAATTTTTCTGAATCTCGATCAGGTTCGGCATGTCGAGAACTTCATTGATGTGCGAGAAGCTCATGCGTGTGTTCTTGCCAAGCTGTACCGGCTTAACATTCACCATTGACTCAACCACTCCATTCTTAGTATTTGACCCGTGTTTTTAAGCAAAATCACTTAAAAACGGCGGAAAGAATATCCGTTCATGTGAATTTTATAGATTATGCTTGATTATTTTTCAGAACTGTGTTATAATGCAGATCAGAGAAAGAAATGGCATATCTATCCATGATGATACATTGTAATATGATACACCGTATCCGTGGATTTGTCAAGCCTTTTCCCGAAATTTTTCGGGTTTTATTCCCTTTTTCTTTTCTCAAATTCCAAAGCAGAATAAATTGAATTTTGACCCGTATACCCGATAGCACATGGACCTTGTAAACTGCAATCGGGCTTTATTTTTATCCGCTGCTAATATTTTAATTTGAAGAGGAACACTGTATGAAAAAGCATTTCGCAAAGCAGATTTTCGCCGCGGCCCTTGCAATCAGCTTCGTGTGCGGGCTTTCGGCATGCCGTGAACGCGAACGTGAAGAAGAGCAACTCACGTTAAAGCCGGTGATTTATCTTTATCCGGAAGAAGAAACGGACGTCTCGGTTACGCTCGCGTACAACGGAACGCTCACTTGCACCTACCCGAATTACAAAACCGGCTGGCATGTTTCGGCGAAACCTGACGGTACTCTGACGGACGAGGACGGCCAAACGTATAACTACCTGTACTGGGAAGGCACGGACAGCGCGGAATACGACCTTTCCCGCGGCTTCTGCGTAGCGGGCAGCGACACCGCCGCTTTCCTCGAAAACGCCTTGCGCGACCTCGGACTCACCCGCAAAGAAGCGAATGAATTCATCGTGTACTGGCTTCCCCAGATGCAGGAAAATCCCTATAATCTCATCGCGTTTCAGTCCGACTGCTATACGCAGGTGGCGCAGCTGGATATCTCCCCCGCGCCCGACACGCTCCTGCGGGTCTTCATGGCGTGGAAACCGCTTGAAGAGAAAGTTGACATTCCCGCGCAAACGCTCACCGCTCCCGCCCGCGACGGCTTCACAGCGGTGGAATGGGGCGGCAGCCGCATAAACTGAGCCGTAGCTCTTGCCCGTGCAGAGTCTCACGGCGTTCATACTGCTTAAAAACACGCAAAACCTTCCCGGTTTCCAAACGGAAACGAAACCGGGAAGGTTTTTGTTTTGTTTATGTTGAATTTTGGATGCCGAAGAAATTAAGTTAAAAAGCGAAAGCCACTTTCAAAACGAATTCTTGCGTTTCAAGTATGTACTTGCCTGTACTTTTACGCGGATTCGCTTACGTTTCTGCCTCTTTCCCCTCGCCTTTTTCGTCCGCCTCGGTATCCTCGCAGGCACAGATGGACGCGAACGTGTAGGACTCCAGCTTATCGCGCACAAGCTGCGAGACCTCACTGTAGATGTGATGCAAACGGCACGAGGTGCGCTGGCAGCTGTACGCATCGCCCTGGCAGCGGGAAATCATATACGGCCCCTCCACCGCCTCGATCACGCTGCGCAGCGTGATCTCCTTCGGCGGCTTTGCAAGCTCATAGCCGCCCTTTGCGCCCTTATACGAGCGCACGATGCCGTCCGAAACGAGCGTGCGCAGAATCTTCAGCGTAAAGCGCAGCGTGACGCTTGTGCGCTCCGAGATCGTTTTGGCATCCGCTCGCCCGGGGTTCACGGCCAAAAATTCCACGATGCGGACTGCGTAGTCCGCTTCCAGTGTCATGTGCATGGTATGTGCCTATCCTTTCGGGATCAATCCAGAAAATCCTTCAGCTTCTTGCTGCGGCTCGGGTGACGGAGCTTTCTGAGTGCCTTTGCTTCAATCTGGCGGATACGCTCACGGGTGACATTGAATTCCTTGCCCACTTCCTCCAGGGTGCGGGTGCGGCCGTCCTCGATCTCTTCAATCCAACGCTCCACCGCCTGACAGTTCTCCTGTTTCTTCTGCAGGGCTTTCTGTCTCCGCTCGTATAAAGGCCAGTCAAAGCCGGATACACTCTGCGGCCGGGGATAGCCTTTCTTGTAATCCATAATCACGCTGGTTCCGATCCCGGCTTCCCCCTGCCGCATATTTTCCAGTTCCGCCTGAAGAATCGGAATGTCTGCCTTGGTTTTCCGGTACTCCTCCAACATCTTTTTCGTTACTTTTCCCATTTTTCCTCCTGTTTTTTCGTAAAGAGTAAAAAGCTCATAAAATTGTGCTTTTTTTATTGACAAGCACATATTTGTGTGCTATAATTGCATTATCAACAAGGAAAGGAGAACGGTCGATATGTCAAGAAGAAACACCAGAAGAACAGAGAACCTGATCGGCTTGGTTATCAAGGCAGTTGCTGCAACAGCCGCCCTGATCGCATCCATTGCTCAGCTGATTCAGGCTCTCAGATGATTCAGAGGGAAGGGAACTCCCCTCCCTCTCGATTTTA
>OHUG01000953.1_pt1 | contig 10639 bp, 7 predicted proteins | sample 1579161 | NCBI WGS metagenome assembly OHUG01 (sample SAMEA3882514, study PRJEB24775) | human gut metagenome | biome: human-associated habitat; feature: intestine environment; material: feces | place: Netherlands | collected 2009/2010 | reverse complement strand
CTGTACGTTGCCGATGGCATAAAGGCCCTTAATGACCTTGTCGTCTTCGGTAAGGACCTGGGATTCTGCATTGACATGAAGGCCGAACGGAATGGTTAGCAGGCTGCAAACATTTTTCGTTGCGTAGAACGGAGCGGTCTGAACGGGTGCGAGGAAGTTTGTAGGAACGCCGAAGTCCACGTCATCGCCCCTCGCGGCGAGCTCGTTATAGCGCTCAATGGTAGCCTTGAGGTTGTCGGCGGGGACGCCGATTTTTTCAGCGAGCTCTTCGATGGCGTCTGCTTTAACAAGGGTGCCTTTCTGCTCCCAGTCGGCCATGACGTCTTCCACGCCGTCCATGAGGCGATCGTAGCGGGTTGCCTGCTATACGTGGGGTAGTCGGCGTCGAACAGCGACCAAGCAACGTTTCCCGGGGTGTTCATGCGGGCGTTGGTCAGCATGGGTTCGAACGGCATTTCAGCGCCGTAGCGCTTGCCTTCGGAATCAACGGCGAGCCAGCACATGATGAACGAGGTCAGATTCAGCGCGAGGGAGTCGGCGGTGAACTGATGAATCATCGGGGCAGCGGTGCTCTTCTGCAATGCGGCGCCCGCCCAGCAACCCATGAGGACGCCATCGCCGGTGTTGCATCCCTCGGGGGTGTAGGTGTTGGCGTCTGCGCGGTTGGCAATGGGCGCGAAGGTGTCGATCATCTCCTGGTTGCCGCCGATGTCGCCTGTTGCGAGGATGACCGCTTTGGCGCCGTCATACTGGATGTTTTTGCCGTCTTTCGTGGACGCGATAACGCCCGTGATACCGCTCTCGGCATCGCCCACAAGCTGCTCGGCGTGAGTATCGAAGATGAATTCGGCCCCGTTTTCGACGGCGGAGTCGTAGAGTATTTCTCCCAGGGTCCAGTTGACGCTCTTGCCATCGCCGCGCACATTGTAGGTCTCATCGCCACGAACGAAGGATACGGCGTCGGGGTAGACGCGCCATTGGCTGTCAAGCTGATCCCAGCCGTCGTATTTCGCGGTGCCTGAAAGCGCATGCGTCATGCTGACGCCGATAGGTTCTCCGAGTTTCTCGAGATAATCGAACACTTCACCAGAGCGGCTTGCCCAGACGGAGATAAGTTCGTAGTTGGTCTTTTGACGAGAATCGGCGTGAAGCTGGCGGGCGGGAATGTGCCAGTCGATATCGAAGCCTTCGCTCTTGTGAAGGTTGCTTCCGATGTTGCCCACATCAACGCCTCGGATGGAGATGCCCGAAGCACGTTCGACAACGGCGACCTTGGCGCCGCTGCGTGCGGCGGACTCTGCTGCAGAGATTCCCGCGAGTCCTGCGCCTACGATAACGATGTCGTAGCTCTTCGTCTCGGCGATGTCGGTGATGGGTTCAGGCTTTACTTCCTACGTGTGCTTGGCTTCTCCGCCCGTCGTCGAATCGGCGCTGTCGGCAGAGCCGGAATCAGACGAAGCCGGGCTGCAAGAAGTGGGTGCGGCTCCTGCTGCAGCAACTGCGCCTGTGGCGAAAGTTCCTGCGATTGAGTTCCATGATGTCCTCCCTTTCCTTGTGTGCGATGCTTTTGGCGCATCGCGAATCTTGTTCGAGAATGCAAGGTTTTCTTAGGATGGACAACGCATGATTCGTTTGATTTTATCCTTCTAATTTACTGTCGGTGAGACGCTTTCCTTCCTCACGTGATTCAGGTGATGTAATGAAAAACGCCAGGTCAATGAATTGTTGTCTATCATGAACCTCTGTTTTCTGGTAAATGTGGCGCACATGGGTGCCTACGGTGTTCTCGGATATCCCAAGCATGTCGGCAATGCGCGGCTGCGTGCGACCTTGCGCAAGGAGCACGGCGATTTCTTTTTCACGTGCGGTGAAATGCATTTCGTCGCCCCATTGCGCGAGTCGTTCTTCCATTGTCTTTTCAGGCGAAGGGGCTGATATGGGAAGCGGGGGCTGTGCGTTCCTAAGAAGGACTCGGGATTCGTCGCTGCTGATAAGCAGAACGGTGGCGATGACTACGAGGTATCCGATGAAGGTGGTCTCTTGGGACACGAGGTGCCCCTGAGATTCCTGCATCATAGAGAGAGCGAGGGCTATTCCGCAGCCGACCGCTGCGCAAAGGCTTGCGAAAAGACGTATCACGGCAATGGTGCGAAGCGCGTTTTTTGATTGCGTGCGGGCTATGTGGGAGAAGGCTACCCAGATGAACAGGTCGAAGACGGTGTAGCCGGCAATAATGAGCATGCCTGAAACAAGGAAGAGGCTTGTTCCGAAGGAAAAGGGCATGGTCATGACTCCCGCAATCATGACCAAGAATCCGATTCGATAGATCGTGTTTGAAAGCACGGGCTTCAGCTCAAGAGTCAAGAAAAGCGCTCGGGCTAGCGGAACCATGAAAAGCAGGGGTATATCGATGAATGGGGCGCAAGCGAAACCTCCCGTGACGTACGGTGCCGCACTGCGCGCTCCGTCTCGGCAGTATACAAGCCCTCATAGAATTTGGATCATGCCCATGAACGAGCCTGTCCCGATACCGCCGAGCGCCATCAGCACCGGACTGGGCTGTATTCCCGCCGCAATGTAGGCGAGCGAACCCAGGCATCCAGAAAGAGACGCAAGGGTAATGACGCGCTTTCGCTGAATGCGCGCTACGAGAGAGCGGCGGTTTGAAAGCACGAACGCCATTGCGACAAGGGAGCATGCTGAAAACGTGAGAATCATTCCGAACTCAGCAATGACGTTGTGCGGTCCCGGATTCAGGAAGAGAGCGGACATGAACAGGCAATCGATCCATGCCCAAAGAAAGCCAGACCCCAAGATGACTCATCTTCCCTCGGGGCTTTTGACATACGTTGAAAAAGCCATAGTAATTCCCTCCGCGAAAAGTATACCCGCGCGATGCGGAGGTGTTTACCGCTTTTGTACTGAAAGCGTACGCACTGAGCCGATTGGCGACGGCGCTCGAGCGTCTACTGTGCTTTTCGCGCGTTCTGGTTGCCTACGCCTTGGGGTCAAGGCTCACAGCTTCTATGAGGGATATGATTTCCTGTTTGCTGTGGACGTCCAGCACAAGGTAGAGTTTCTTAGTGTGGGTGCGAACGGTGTTTTCCGAGATGAAAAGCCTTTTTGCGATGGATGGAATGTCGTATCCGTGCGAAAAAAGCACCAGAATTTCATGCTGGCGTTCTGTGAGCTTGTATTGCTCCGCCAAAATGGCGCATTGCTTTTCTGCACGGTCCTCGATATCCCGATGTGGCTGTTTGGCTTGCGTATCGGGCAATTGGAGAGGCGTTGTCTCGTGGTGAGGTTTTCTTGAAACGAGGAACATGACAATAGAAAGGAGATAAACGAGCAAAAAGGCCGCCGCCATAGGCAGCGTGTCGTTAGGGATTGAGCTTTGCCCCAGAACGAAGGACACGCCGTCTCCGACAAAACGTGAGGCATAGGTTACGAAAGCGAACAATGCATACAGGCCGACAAGCCCTCCGTGTTTTTCCTCGGATATCTCTATGCACGATACCATCATCACAATGGAGAATAAGGTGAACCCGAACGACGCCGCGAAGGATGCTGCCTGCTTCATTTCGTCCGAAACGAAGGGAAAGAGAAAGAGGGCGGTTACAAATAAGGGAAAGACGAGGTAGTAGGCTCTTTTTATGGTGATAGTCTTGTTGAACGCAAACCACGCAATTCCCAGTATGACGGCGGACAGAACGTTTGCCCCATGGACAATGAACCCTCTTCCTATGAGGTCGTTGCTCTCGCTCGGTATTGTTCCGTCGATGACCGGGGATATGATGCCGATTGCAAGGATGCAAAGAAGAAATCCCGCGTATTCTTTCAGACTTTTCGCATCAAGCGTGAAAGGGTGCTCTTCCTGTTTTTCGGGAAGCGCTCTTAAGCAGAGATGCGTCATGGCTATGTTCCCGAATGCGAGAAGCATAATGGCGAAAAGCGTCAAGGAATTATCGGCTGTTGCGAAAAAGGCGAACGATGCTGCCGAGAGGGTAGAGCCCGCAAGGATGCACGGCTTTCTTTGATGGTCGTCCATACGGGAAAGCACCGTTTCCCAGCAGATAAAACAGCACGTCGTTCCTATGCCTACGCACCCTCCGCTCAAGAAGAGCAGCGGCAAATTCCCGCTTCCCAAAAATCCAAGTAGGAAGATCAGGCCGCAGGCGACAAATCCAATGGCTCCGGCCAGGGGTGGATGCTTCGCCTTGCTTTTTGAGGCTGCGACCACGAAGACGAGAAAGGCTGCTGTGTTGCTGAGTGCCAAAGGCAGACTCCAGGCTTTGTCGGCATAGGCTCCCATGACGAATTCGGGGAGATATGAAAATCCCCAAAGCGAAAATGAATTCATGGCAAGAAAGCAGGCGAATCCTATCGAGGCTGCAGCAATGGGAACCCGTGCGTCGATCTTCAAGCGATTCTCCTTGTCTGCCTATCTTAGAAATTACAGCATATGATAGTTTACCTGGGAAAACGGTAAAATCACCCAATCTGTGTGAAACACTTTTCCTTCGCGCCGCCCTATTGTCTGAGTCGTAAGCGGGGCGTCCTCGCATAAGGCGGGTGCGCTCAGGCTCGCACATTCGGTTCTAAGGAGGGAATGGAAATGGAGCTGACGCGAAGGAATTTTCTCAAGGGGGCTTTGGCAGGCGGCGCAATGGCAGGAGCGAGTGCCGCTCTCGCTTCGTGCGCACCGCAAGGTTCGGGCGAAGCGGCAAGCGAATCGTCGGCATCGGCAATGACGGCGGAATCGTATGCTGATATGAAATGGAGCTTCGAGATCGCTCCCGACCCCGTTTCGGAAGACGAAATCGTCGAAACGATCACGCACGACGTCGTAATCGTCGGAGCTGGTATGGCGGGCTTGTGCACCGCGTGTGCTGCTGCCGAAAAAGGGGCGGATGTCGTTGTGTTTTCTGCGTCGAGCAAGCCCATCAGCCGTGGCGGATCGAATCATGCGGTAGGATCGAAGTATCAGAAGGAGAAGGGTATCGACTACACGCCCGAAGCTGCCCGAAAGATCGTCAAGGCCGAGCAGACGGCGGGAACCTATTTCATGGATAAGAAGAAATGGGAGCGTTGGATCAACAACTCTGCCGAGTCGATTGACTGGACGATAGACCTCATGGAGGCGAAAGGGCTCAAGACCTCTCTAGAACCGGGATTCCCCGACCCCGATGGCGTGATAGAGATTCCTCCCGCGTCGCATAATTTCTTCAACGACGAACAGCCTTTCGGTGCTCTGTACGGCGCACCCTTGCAGGCGCAAGCCTATGCGGACACGTTTACGGATGATTTTGGCGGAACGATAGATTACAACGTGGTTGCAAAGTACCTCATCAGGGAGGACGATAACAAAGGTCGTGTTTCTGCCGTTGTCGCTCAGCGCCAAGACGGTTCATACGTGAAATACGTTGCCAACAAGGCGGTTGTTCTTGCCACGGGCGATTTTTCCAAGAACCCCGATATGATGGCTAAGTACTGCCCGTTTGCCTGGGAGCATTTCAAAGATACGCTTTCCACGGGCGAAGTCGACTACGATGCTGAGCTGGTGTATTCGGGGTTGATGCCGGGCGACGGCCAAAAGATGGGCCTTTGGGTAGGCGCGGCATGGCAGAAATGCCAGCCGAATCCGCCTATGATTAACGGTGGCGCAGCGGGTCCTTCGAACGGCGTGATTTCCAATTTCTGGGGCATCAACATGGATATCCATGGCGAGCGCTATATGAACGAAGTGACGAATTTCGCTTATGGTGCCATGGCCGTTCTGCAGCTCCCCCAGAAGACCGCGTATTCCGTGTGGGACAAAGCGTATGCATATACGGAAGAGCAATGGGAGCCGTTTGGAACCTGCGTCGATTTGGTGAACGGCATCGTGCCCGCTACTCCCGAAGAAGAGATAGCAAGCTGGGATAAAAACGTCGACGACCCCTCGAGCGGCATCGGAACGGGCGCTGCATATTATCGCGCCGATACCATCGAAGAGCTTCTTGCCCAGATGGAAGGCATAGACGTCGAGGCTGCGAAGGCGACGATCGAGCGATACAACAAGTATGCCGAACAGGGGCTCGACGAAGAATTCCATGTGAATCCCGAGTGCCTGCACCCCATTTCAACGCCTCCTTTCTACGGAGCGAAAATCACGGGCGCGACGTTTTTGACGGTATGCGGCGGCCTTCGCACCGACGAGCATATGCGCGTCTGCGATGCTGACGACAATCCCATAGAAGGTCTGTATAACACGGGCATTATGACGGGCGATTTCTATGCCAATAGCTACAACTTCGTAATGCCCGGTCAAAACCTTGGCGCTGTGTGCGGAACTCTTTCGTACCTGCTGGGTCGCGACCTCGCGGAACTCTAGCCTATTACGCCCTCCCTAAAACGAGCCCTGCTGCGTACATTCGCATCGTGGGGCTCGTTTTGCATTCGAGTTTAATTGCCTTGAGTGTGTAGGGTCGTGGCTGCCAACAATGCGAAACGGCTCGGTCGTTAGCTGGACTTTGAAATAACAAAGACACCGTCCAGGGGAGGGGTGACGGCGTCTTTTGAAGATGAGCCTGGAAGAGACGAAGAATGGCGTTTGCCGATGTTTTACGAACAGCGGAATGCGCTCTTTCAGGCAGCGAGTTGTCGGAGCGGAGCGTGCGAGGTCGTGCCGTCGCACGCTCCGAAGATGGTTCGGCGCTTAAAGGTTCTGCGCGGCGTTTTTGCCGGCGAGGCGACCGAAGCTCATCGCGGTACCCAGGCTGATGCCTGCCACGACGACGGGGTATTCCACCAAGAAGCGGCGGCCCATGGTGTTGCCTGCGACGTAGAGGCCAGGAATGACCTTGTCTTCGGTGTCGAGCGCGTGCATGTCAAGGTCGCAGTCGATGCCGCCGCAGAGCACCAGCATGCCGGCGCTGGCGAATTTGCAAGCGTAGAACGGCGGGTTCTCCACGGGGAACATGCGCTTGGACATCTTGCCGAAGTCTTCGTCAAGGCCCGCATGGCACAGTTCGTTGTAACGCTCGATTTCGGCTTTGGCAACGTCGGCCGGCAGGCCCATCTGGGAAATAAGGTCGTCGATCGTATCGGCCTTGATGGTAACGGCCTCTTCGACCATCTGGTCGGTGGTGTAGCCCAGTCCGAAGCCTGCGAGTACGGTGGGATACTGGTCGACCTGGTCAGCGGGGATGTAATGGTTTACATAGCCGTGTCCGTCGGGCATATCCTTAATCTGCTCGGGCCACTTCGCATCGAAGATCTGCCAAGATTTCACGCCGGCTTCGCGGTCTTCGGCGTTTTCCGCCAAAGGCTGGCGGCTCAGCTGGTCGGCGATGTTCTGGCCGGGCACGTCCTCGTTCATGAAGCGCTTGCCCTCCATGTTGAGCTGCAGGTAGCCGTCGACGCCCAGGGCGCCACCCATGTGATGGGTCATGGGAGCGTGGGGGCCGAGTTCCATCTTGGCGCCTGCCCACATGCACATGAGGTGGCCGTCGCCGGTGTTGCAGATGGTGCCCGCGGCGTCGCTGTTGCCGTAGAAGCTCACGAACTCGTCGGCCCAAGGAATGTAGTAACGGCGCATCTCCATGTTGTTGCCGTAGTCGCCCGCGGTTACAACGACCGATTTGCAGTTGATCTTGGTGTAGGCGCCGTCGGCGTCATGTACGTAGATGCCCGCGATTGCGCCGCTTTCGTCCTTGATAAGCTGTTCGCCCCAGGTGCCGAACATGGTTTCGACATTGCCCGTAGCGGCAGCTGCGTCCTGCGCGGCCTGGCAGGCCCACTGCATATTGGGGTTCGTCGTGATGGTGCCGTGGAAGTAGGGGTAGTACTCCTCTTTCCAGTCGTAGCCTTCGAGGGCGGGGAAGCACTTCGGACGAATGTAATTCGGGTTATCGGTGGTCTGGTTTGCCGCAGTGGTGGGCAGGACCTCGTAATCGGCGCCCTCGATGAACCAGTCAAAGTCTTCGCCGGAGTGGTCGTACCAATACCCCAGGAACTTCGGATCGGGGCGGAATGCCATGTCCTTCATCAGCTCATTGACGATGTCTTCCTTCGGAGCCCACTCGATGCCCAGGTCCTTCTGGATCTGAGAGCCGACGACGCCGAAGTCGCCCGCCATGGATACGACGGAGTAGTTGTTCTCGGCCTGCTTTTCGATGACGATGACTTTGGCGCCCTCTTCTGCCGCGGCCTTTGCGGCTGCGGAGCCGGCGAGACCGTAGCCCACGACAACGACGTCGCAATCCTTCTCTTCCTTGACCTCGCTCGGTACTGCCGGAGCGGTCAGGAAGGAAGGCTCGAAGGCCATGACGTCTCCGCCTGCGCTTGCTGCTGCGGCTCCGTCGGCCGCTTTCTCGCTGTTGCTGCTCGGCGCGCAGCCGGCAAGTCCCGCGCCTGCGACCGCTGCGGTCATGGCGCCCAGGCCCAAGAAGGCGCGACGGCTCATGTCTTGTTTCATTGTTTCCCTCCTCTGTGTTGCCGCTTTTGAAGAGCGGCGTGCTATCGCCTCGCGTTAAGGGACGCTTTCGGCAAGATGCGCAACCATGTTGCCCGATGGGGCGGAAGGCTCTGTCGAGACCATCCTGCCGTTGAGCGGATTATGCGGCCGATGCATCTGCGTTGATTCGAAAGATAGACTCTCATCTGCGCATATGCGCCACCTTATGCGGGTAGAGTTTTGAAGGTCTAGATGCCCTACCCGCAGCGGGTAGGGCGCAGTCTTGTCACCGTGCCGTGCGTTGTAGCATCGTGCGTCGCGGGGGTTCGTCGTCCTGGGCATGCTCGTGCAGTTTTCCGGCGTGCTGCCTCTTGACGGAGTGCTGCCCTGGCTTGCCCTTTGCGGCGGTGCTCTTGGCGTGGGCGGCTCTCTTCTCGGCATCCTGTGGATTCGCTTCGCTACGTCTTTTTCGCTTCGCTCGGTTTATCTGTTCGCCATGATTTCGAACTTGACCAGCTTGGTCGTGTATTTTTTCGCCATGTCGGCGCCTGCTGCTTTCCACGTTCCCCTTTGCGGTCTGCTCTTTGCGGCATCGGTATGGTGCTCTTGGCGTTGTCTTGTTTTGCGTCCCGAAAAAGAGCAGCGCTACGAAAAGGCTGCGTTTTCTCAGGCATGGCGTATCTTGCGGAGGCCTGTGCTGAGTACGTCGGTTCTTGCATTTATGGCTGGATTCATGCTGCAAGTGGCAATGTTGCATCCTATTCCTTTGAATGTGTTTCAGGGGACATCGCTCATAACCCAGTTTGCGGTCGTTTTGGTTTTGCTCGTGCCGGCGCTTCTGGTGAAGAAGGCTTTCGCGCTCGAATCGGTCTACAAAGCCGCCTTGCCTCTTTCTGCTGCAGGATTTTTGCTGCTGCCGGTTATTTGGAACGGGGTCGGAGGACTGGCGAACGCATGTGCTCAACTGGGGATACTCGTGGCGGGTATCATTCTGTGGTGCATGGTGGCCGATGCGGCTCGTGCGTGCAAGGTGCCAAGCACGCCGTTGTTTTCCGTCTGCATGCTGTGCGTGCCGCTTGCCCAGCTGGCGGGCACGCTGTTCGGGTTTTTCCGGGCGGAATACCTGCAGCCGGGAGATATAGCGTCGACGGCCGTCGCGCTTGCGGCGCTGTATGCAGTGTTCATGATTTCGACGTTTTTATTCAAAGATAGAAGGTTCAAGGACGGCTCTAGGCAAGCGGATGAGGGTGCGGATAGCTCGTTTGCCGCATCTGGCTTGGGCGTTTCTTCGACTTCGAGAGAGCAGGCTGCGGCGCTATCGGCAGAGCTTTTGCGCGAGGAGCGCGAAACGGCCCTTGATGCTCGGTGTGCGCACATCGCCGAGCGAGCTGCTTTTACGCCGCGCGAGCGCGAGGTTTTCGCGTTGGTGGCGCGCGGCAAAACGAACGCGACGGTGGCCGAAGAGCTGGTGGTATCCGAGAACACGGTTAAATTTCACCTTAAAAGTATCTATCAGAAACTAGGTATCCATTCAAAAGCGGAAGTCATGAAGCTGATTGAGAACGATGATGAGTAGCGATACTCGCTTGGTGCGCTGTGCGCGAGCCGATGGACGAATGCGCCTCTTTCGAGCGAAGCTTCCATTGTCAGAACCCGTACAACATGCCTGCTGCGGCCAGTTCGTAGAGCAAGATCAGGGCATCGTTCGGAAAAGGGAAGATGTTGTTCATGCGTATGTCTCCTTATCGTGCGCTGTAGGCCCATAAGTTCGCGCATTGGTTGAGGACGTCTTGGGCATCCCAGCTTCGGCTGCTGCGCTCGGGGCTGTTGGGGTCGTGAACGATGAGGTTTCCCGTTTCGTCGACGCCTGCTATGACGATGAAGTGGCCGACGGTGGTGAAATCTCCTGGTAGCACGGATGCTATGACGGGCCTGCCCTCGCGCAGGGCGGCAGTGAGCACGCTTGCATCGGCGGGAAGTTCTTCTGCCGAAAGCCCCAGCATGGCCGCCCCCTCGGTCATGAAGCTCCAGGCAGTCATTCCCGAGTCTACGAATCCGTTTGCCTCGGAAAACGCCGCCATGGAGGCGGGGTCGTAGTCGGTTTTGCCTGTCAGGCCCGCATATACCATGGTCATGCAGGTTGGTCCGCAGCCGGCGGTGGCCACGTCGGACCCCGCGTACGCTTCGTTCGCCCATGCGGGG
>OHUG01000951.1_pt1 | contig 10652 bp, 9 predicted proteins | sample 1579161 | NCBI WGS metagenome assembly OHUG01 (sample SAMEA3882514, study PRJEB24775) | human gut metagenome | biome: human-associated habitat; feature: intestine environment; material: feces | place: Netherlands | collected 2009/2010 | reverse complement strand
CACGTCAAACAACGCGCTCTTCGCCTCGATTTCGCCGGCTTTTACGCGCGAGATGACGCTGAAGAACTCGTCGAAGGTGCCAAGGCCGCCAGGCAAAGAGACGAAGGCGTCGGAAAGCTCCACCATGCGTTCCTTGCGCGCGGACAGGTCGACCGCGCATTCTTCCTCGATTCCTTCCACCGCGGCGCGGCCCTTAGCGCTAAGCCCTTCGGTGGTAACGCCCAAAACCCGGCCGCTTTCCTCGACCGCTGCACGAGCAACGGCGCCCATGAGCCCCATGTCGTATCCGCCGAATACGAGCGTATGGCCGCGGCGTGCGATTTCGCGACCGAGCGCATCGGCGGCTTCGGTGTACATGGGGTCGAGATTGCTTGAAGAAGAACAAAATACGCAGATGTTCATGGGATTCCTTTCGTTCGATGCTTACAAAGGCCGGTTCTGGTAGAGGCCGGCGTCGTTGAAGCCGAGGTTTCGGTAGTATTCGCGCGTGCCTACGGCGCTGATGACGTTTACGGATTCGTACCCTGCTTCTTTCGCCATCTCGCACGCCGTCTCCACCAGCTTGCGGCCCAGGCCGATGTGCTGGGCGCCCTTGCTTGTGGCATGCAGTTTTGCGGCGGCTCCGTATACGTGCACCTCGCGAATCATGGCCTGGCCCGTCTTGACGGGCAGCCCTTCGTGCGCCGTCACGGCGTCGGGGCGGGGCAGCGATAGGCGCAAAAACCCTGCAATGCGGTCGTCTTCGGTGGTCCATTGCAGGAAGTGCTCCGTGCTTACCGCCGTTTCGTATTCAACATCATGCAGCGTAAGGTCGCTTGCCTCTGCCGTTCGGTTGTTTATCTCGCGGTAGCGAATGTCACGCACGCCCTCTGCGCGCCCTGTCTTTTCGATATGGCCTTCCACCATCTGGCGCAGGTTGGTTTTCTTGTTGCCCACCAGGATGTCGCACGCGGAAATGTCGCGAATCATGCGCGAGATACGCATGTAAGGCGGCGTGATTAGCGTGTCGTAGGAAAGAACGTCTACGAGTTCTTCCTCGGTATAGGGCCGCCAATCGCCGTCTTCGTAGTGAGGAACAAGCCCCGTTCCTTCGACGAGGGCGCACGGGTAGAGCTTCACCTCGTCAGGGAGATAATGCGAATCGGTGACGAAGGTGCGGTAATCGAGCTTGTCAGCCTCCGGCGTTGCTCCGTAGAGGTTCACCATGAAGTGCGCGTGGATCTTGAACCCGAACAGACGCAACAGGGCGAATGCCTCTTGGATGGCGCGCGGATCGGTGCGGCGGTTGTTGAGCGCAAGGACGTCTTCGTTCAGGCTTTGGATGCCGACCTGTACCTTCGTGCAGCCGAGGCGACGAAGCAAGGCAAGCTTGGGCGCCGTGATGGTTTCGGGACGCGTTTCCACTACCAGGCCTACGCAGCGGTGCTGGGCATGCTCGTTTTCCTCCTGAAGGCGGTCCATTTCTTCCAGGGTGGCGTGCTGCATCGCGGAGGCCTTCGCCCAGGCCGCGTTGTTCCCGTAGAGGGCCCGCAGTGCATCGGTGAAGGAGGACTTTCCGTCGTTGACTGCTTCCTGCAGGTCTTTCGCGGCCGACGTGAGTCCTTGTTCGTCGTTCAAGATGCCGACTTCGCGATAGAGCGCGCGGCGCTGCGCGGCATGCGCTTCCATGGCGTCGCCGTCGTTAAGAGCGCGGAAAAGCTCCGCCATGAACCACGTGCGGTATTCGGAGGGGTAATCGTCCCATGTGCCGCCGAGCACGATGAGCTCAATCTTGTCCGTAGGGTGCCCCATCTGCGAAAGCGCGCGCAGGCGCGATGCGACCTGCAGATACGGGTCGAACCAGTTGCGTTCGGCGCGCTGGCACGCAGGTTCGTTGTGCAGGTAGCTTTTGGGCATGCGCACGTCATTGGGACAGTAGAGGCAGTCGTTTCCGCAGAACCAGGGCTTGGTGATGACGGTGATGGTTGCCACGCCCGATGCCGTGCGGCGCGGCTTCATCTGTAGCGCGGCGATCAGCGCGCGCTCGGTCTGTTCGTTCACGTTCCACGAACGCCACAGCTCTTCCTTGGTGTTTTTCGCGTTGAAGTAGTAGGGGAGCAGGTGTTTTTTGGCAAAGTGGTCGCGGTTGTCCTTGAGGTCTTTGTTATGTTCGTGCAGGATGCGCGCGAGCACCTTGTGGTCCACAGTGGTGCCGCGGCGTATCTCTTCGATGATTTCAAGCAAAATAGTATCCATAACGGTTCAGTCTATCGTATAGAATCGGCTGGATGACTATGGATACAAAGACCGCTGAAATACTCTGCAAGACAACCGCCGATTTCTACTACGCGCAGGCTGTGTCGTTTTCGGCTACGCGTACGGCGCCGTGGCACGGCTGGGTGCGCTGCGTGGATGCTATGACGAAGGCGCTTGGCGTGACAGGACGCGGTGTGCTTCCCAGTGCCTGTGCGCAATTTTCGGAAGACGAAGATGTCAGCCACGAAAGCTCTGGCTTTCTTAAGGGCACCATTGATTACTTGGTGGACGAAGGCATCTCTTCGGCGAATTCTCCTGTGTTTTCCGTCTTCGACCTTGCATGTGGCAACTTGCGTTTTGAGCGGTATCTGGAGGAAGCTCTGCCCGATGCCAGCTTGCATATTTATGCAGTGGACAGCTGCGACGAATTGGTCTCGTCCGCCGACGGTCCGAATGCACCTGTGACATACGAATCCGCAGACATCGTGGGCGGCTTAATCGATGGCTCGCCCCTTTCCCGTTTGCACCATGCGCCGCAAAGCGACATGGCCGTATCCTTCGGGTTTTTACACCATGTGCCGGGCGAAGAGTTACGCGTGCGCGTGCTGGAAGGGCTGATCGATGCCGTGCGCCCGGGGGGCTGCGTGGCGGTGTCTCTCTGGCAGTTCATGAACAACCTTGCGCTTGCAGCGAAAGCCGAGGTCACGCATGCGCAAGCAATCGAAGCGCTTGACATCACACCTGATGCGCTTGACGAAGGGGACTATCTTCTGGGCTGGAAAAACGTAGAGGGTGCCTGGCGGTATTGCCATCATTTCTCTGACGAAGAGGTCGATCGTCTGGTTGCGGCGATTTCAAGCCGCGCCCGCGTGATTGACTCCTTCGAAGCCGACGGCCGTACGGGCGCGATGAACAGGTATGTGGTGCTGCAGAAGGACGTTTGCGCTTGATGATCCAATGCGTTGCCGAGCCGTTTGGCAGTGCGGACCGCAATCTGTACTATTTCGTTCATTTGTGCAAGGGAAATGCACGGAATGCCGAGATAGTATGGGTGCGCTGCGGCGGCCCCAGAGGCTCTTTATGCGAACATTGCTCTGACCAGGGGTTCTTAAACCTCTTGCTCTCGTTCGCCTTTGTCCCGGGATGAAATCCATACTATTTCGGAAAGACTGGCATTTCCCGTGTCAAGAATCGACGAAATAGTATGGATGGCGACCCGGATTGCGGGTGGAATGACCTCGCATCGAGCCCGAGGTGGCTTTACGTTGCATCCGAGTCGGTCTCGTTAGATTCAGGACGATTACGTTGCCTTTGACCACTACGTGCAGGTAAAGTTATCCGTCGGCTTGGAAGCACTGAATGCGAGTTTCACGGTCTTCGGGATCGGTATAGCTCATGCCTTCGATGTAGTAGTTCGCCCCGTAAGAAAGGGCGATGTCTCCGTCCGGGTCGGGCTCTTCCTCGATGGTCGGATCGCTTTCGACTCCGCGATCCTCTTCGATGGCGCGATTGCTTTCGTTGTTCAGGCTGGTCAGCTAACCTCACCTCCATATGCAGCTTGGTCCATCTCCCCAAAAGTTCCTTTTCAAAAAAACGGCGCCCTTTATTCTTTTGCCGTCGTCCATAAGGTGCGCTAGAACCTCGTTGACATCGCAGGGAGCAAAGCCGATTCTATCGGGACCCATCACCACTTTGATTGCCCATGAATCATGCAGGTTGCCTGGGTCTTTGACCAGGCTGATGTCTGCGGGAAAGCTCGCGGGCTCCAGAATGAGGTCAAGGTTGGCAACGTGGGTTGTTCCCGCCATCACGATGTCTTCATGCGGCACGATGGTCGTGGGAAACGGCAGGTCTATCGAGATGCCGCCGCCTTCGCCGTTGGGGCGAACGAAGATTTGTCCACCTGACGGAATCAGCGCGATGTCATTCATGGGAACGCTCCTTAAGCGCGTTGTATTGCGCCAGGTAGTACTCGCAAGCCTGGGCGTGCTGCTCGGTCTGCTCTTTAAGGTCCGGCACGGTCTTTGTCACCCAGGCCGCATCGTCCAGCTTGTCTTTCAGCAGGTAGGGGTTGCTGCTTTGAGCAACTCGAGCTTTCCTCGGCAGACCTCTATGCGGGCGTTTATGATTTCAAGCTCAGCGGAGCCTCGGCTTCGGTGGAGAGGTCACCGCTTTTCCCGAGATGCCTGGTCGAGGCTTCCATCGACCTCAGGAGCTCCAAATCGCCATGTTCATAGGCTGCCTGGTCAAGAGGAGGAAACGATTGTATTCCTCATCGCATCCAGTGTTCGCATAGGGGTGGAGGTGTTTGGCAAGCGTTCGGCCGAAGTGACAACGATTTCGATCGAGGCGTCTGACGAAGATGTCGACAAGAGAGGTTTGAATCCAAGGCGTTTAACGGGCGACGCATGGCATCGATAGCCTCGGTCGAGAAATGCGCTGCATTCCTCTCAGATGCGCCGGAATGCCGGCGAAAACCAAGTAGAGCCGGGAGGGCTTCCCGGCTTTTCATTTCGAATGGAAAAGCATCTAAGAGCTAATATGTTATCCAAATCTATCTAAAATCAAGAAAAGGGACAATATATTAGCCATCTGCACGATTGGCCATCATTGAATCGAATGGCGCCGGTGCGTTCGGATGTGGGTCCCTTTGGATATTACGCCCCGAGGTCATATGTCATTTTGCGTGCTATAAAGCTAAATCAACTTGGCGTAGTTTTGGGTTTGATGAAAAAACGCAATGACGTTCACGCCCTTATTCTCTATTTGGTAAAGAGCAACGTTTTTTAATATGAGCCTTGTGAACATGTAAATTAGCGAGCGTACGTTCTTGGCATAGGGGGCACGATTCCGGAACCTGGGAAATGCGTGCAATGAAGCCATCGAAAGCGATCATCATTTCGTTCGCGGCGGATAGCTCTTTGAGCACAAAGGCCACATACTCGACCGATCGGGCAAACGCATCGGCGGCCTCTTCGGCGATGCTAACGTTACAGGCCATATTGTTTCCTTAAAACAGCGGTCAGCGTCTTGGCATTCCTTGAGCGTTCGGACTCGATGTCGGATATGCCTTTGTCGACGATGTCGTAGAGTTGCGCTCTTGCAGCTTCGAGGCGCAGGCCTTCGTAGACCTCGGGAGACATGGAAGCAAGGGTCTTCTTTCCGTTTTTCGTTACGATTACGGGAGCTTGTGCGGCATGCACCGTTTCGGCGAACGCGGCAGTGTCTTTCATATCCCCGATGGAAACGCAAATGGGCATGGCTTCCCTTCTTTTGCGATGTCTGGCTGTTTCAAAATGTCCCATAATTATGGATTACATCAATGCTGATTGGAGAATATGCGCAGCGAATGTTGAGAGGATGATGGAAATGGGCCTTGACGCGTATGTGACTTGCAATTGCTTTGAGGAGGGAAAGTTTTCGAATCCGCCAGAGCCTTTTACGATAGACGATGTGTACCGTGACGATGAGGGCTTCCTCTGCTCTCATATGCTGGACAGTTTGCGCAAGGGCCTTGATTTTTCTGATTACATAAATCGGTATGGTGCGCTTGACGATCGCTTTCACGATTGGGTCGATCATGCCTGCGAGCATGAGGATGGTGAATATTGTAGCGAATGGGTGGGTAACTGGGTCGGAGCGAGGGAATTCCAATCTGTCGTTGAGGAGTTGGGCGGCAACGATAGATATCCGGTTCTCAGCGGCCTTATTCCCGATAGCAACGGCGGGTGTTTCCCTGCGGAGCTTGCGAGAAAGGCAATAGAGGAGATTGACGATTTGGTCGAATCTGCAAGAAGCCTCGTTTTCAATTCGTTGGTTTGTGAGGATTCGGAAAGCCCAATTTGGTTCTGCGCAGATTCTGCGTCTCATCCTATCTTGATGGGTCCTGGTTTCGAAATGGGCATGGAGGGGAATGCGGCGTATTTTGTGGACGGCAAAGGCCGTACGTTGAAGAGCCGAAGATTCAGGCAAGACCCAATAGGACCCGAGGGAGAGAATGGCTTTCAGGAAATGGTGATCACGCTCCATGAAACGGGGGAGTGCATTCGTTCTTTCGATTCAATCGGCCCATATGACGCACCCAAAGTAGCCAGGGAGTTTTGGGTGGAGTCTCGGGAGGCGCCCTTCATGCATGAGGGGCGTTACTACAGGGCGGAGCGTATCAGGTCGCTTCTGGTTGCGTCCGTGGAGACGGGAAATCCGATTCGGTGGTGCTAGGCTGCTCGGTTAGTCCTGTCCATTTCTAATGCGATGCATCTATACGGGATTACGGGGACGTTAGAACTTTGACGACATGGTGTCGGACGGAGCTGTCGGAGGCGAGCGTTCTCCCTCTTAGCGCAATAGAGACGCCAGCGAGGTGTTTGTCTCGAGTATGGCGGTGTTTGTCACTATGGTGTTGTCCGAAAGCGAAACCGTCAAGCCTAGTTCGACAACCGCGTTAGCTTTCGTTCGGTTCTAAATCCAGGATAATAGATCAAAATGGTTGGAAGCTAGCTGCAAGGAAATGACGTGGGTACACTGGCCTGAAGTCAAAGACGCTCAATATGCGATAGTGAGGGTGTGGATGGAAGTCTCATTCAGCGACCTTGAGACCTCGAGTCTTATTGTTGATACAATCTACAAGGCCGGCCCTGGTTCTCTGGACGAGCCTATTCATTTCCTCTTTCCCAAATGCGGAAACATGGGCGGTTTCAGGAAGGTGAGAAGGAACGACGGCTCGGGCAAGCTGGCTTACGTCATCCTGTACACGACCATGAGCGAGCTGGAGTGGCCCGACTTCCTTGATGTCGAGACGGGAGTATTCCGTTATTACGGTGACAATAGAAAGCCTGGCAGCGAGCTAACCGATACCCATGCAAAGGGCAATGCGTTGCTTGAAGAAGTCTTTGGGCGGCTTGGTTGCGTTGAGGACCGTAAAGATATTCCTCCGTTCTTTATTTTCAAAAAAGCAGGTGCTGGCAGGGATGCTCAATTTCTCGGAATGGCTGCTCCTGGCAACCCAAAGATTTCACCCGACAGGGACCTCGTCGCATTTTGGAGGACGATGGGGGAGTCTCGCTTTCAGAACTACGAAGCGTATTTTACCGTCCTCGATACTGGAAGTTTGCCCATTTCCAGACAGTGGATTCAAGCTCTTTTGGACGATCACGACAACAGCCTTTCGCTTGCTCCTCGGGCTTGGAAGAAGTTCGTCGAGGAGGGGCGAGACGGCATTGTGGCTCTGCGCGCTCCGCGAATTGTCACCATTCCAACGAAGTATGAGCAGTTGCAAAGCGACGACCAGGGGCGACGGTGCCTCGAGGCTATTCGTGCTCATTATAAGGAGGATCCGTATGGATTCGAAGCGTGTGCGACCGATCTGGTCTGCAAAATGGACAACAATTTCGTCGATTTCTCTTTGACGAGGCCATGGCGAGATGGCGGGCGCGATGCCCTTGGCTATTATTCCATTAGCCCAGGCAGCAAGGCGAACTACCCTTTGAAGATTGACTGCGCACTTGAGGCCAAGTGCTATTCGCCCAACAGCAGTGTTGGCGTAAGGCAGATGTCGAGACTGATTTCTCGAATTAGATACAGACAGTTTGGCATCATGCTTACGACGAGTTTTGTCGATAAGCAGGCCTATAGCGAAGTGGTTGAGGACGGGCACCCTATTCTCGTAGTTACTGCCTCGGATATTGCTGCAATATTGAGGCACAACTCGATCTCCCCTGCCAATATCGAAGATTGGCTTGCTCATGTGGACTCGCGTTACGAGTATGCGTACGTGCCTTTTTGATGGTTTAATGGCGGGACCTGAGCTCAGAAAAGAAAGTGCAGAATCTCGGCGGATCGAGATTCTTTCCAGATGGTGCTGGCGTAACACTGTGAGGTAAGTATGAGCGCTGAAGAAAAGAAATATACATGGATACCCTTTTATGAAGAGCTTGCCTTGAAATTACTTTCTTACAAGAATGACAGGCGGGCATTGATTAAAGGGCTCCAAAGAGCCTACGAAAGCATTGGCATGAGCCTACCGAAACTCGATAGCGCTGCGACTCCTGTAGACATCGACCCCTTCACGGTCTACGGGCTTTTCAATAAGGGTATAACCGAAGCAAATCGAAAGAGAGTCATCGGTGCGCTTTCGAAGGAGTTTGGCATCGATGCGGAGCAGCCAAGCGATTTCGCTGGCATACCGCTGCTCAACAATCTCAATGCCACGTTCTATGCCTTTGCCGACGATGGCCATCGCGGTGAGAATGACATCGACAATCTCTGGCGTGTCTTTGAGGCTGAAATCATGCTTGTCGATGACGACAACGAACAGACCCGTACGGAATTCGTGGAGGCGTTTGATGCTGCCGTCGTTCAGTTCGGCTTGGGCTGGAAGCTCAGCATGGGACTTTACTGGGTGCGGCCGTTCCGGTTCATCAACCTTGACTCGCGCAATCGTTGGTTTGTGGGCGATATGGCTTTCGCCGGCCCCACGCTTGCGCAGGTGGCTCCCAAGGAAAAGGATGCTCCAATTCACGACGGTGAAGTTTATCTTGCTATCTGCGATACGGCGCTTTCGCAGCTCGGCGGCGGAAAATGTCCGTACGCAACTTTTCCGGAGATGTCCGATGCGGCTTTCGAAGAGTCGGACCGCGTCAACAAGGAAAGAAGGGAAGCGGCGAAGGCTGCGGAAAAAGAAGCACAGGATAACGCGCTCGGCGATGCCGACGTTGAGACCGCGCACTTTTGGCTTTATGCTCCCGGTCGGGGCGCGGGTATGTGGGATGACTTCTATCAGCGTGGCGTCATGGGTCTAGGCTGGGATGAACTCGGCGACTTGGCCGCTTATTCTACCAAAGAAGATATGCGTAAACGCCTCATAGAGCTTCATGGCGATGGGTCTTCGCAGAAGAATTCAGCGCATGCAAACTGGCAGTTTGTCCATGACGTCAAACCGGGCGATATTGTCTTTGCGAAGCGTGGCATGAGTGAGATTATCGGGCGCGGTGTTGTCGAGGGCGACTACGAGTACGATTCCGAGGTTCTAGACGGCTATCCGCATCTGAGGCGTGTGAGGTGGACCCATAAGGGCAGCTGGATGCGCGATAAGAAATTTGCCATAAAGACCTTGACCGACGTAACGGATTACACCGATCTTGTAGCTGAGGTGAACTCCCTTTTCGACGATGCCGGTGACGGAGAATTCGAGGAGGTGGTCGCTTCAGAACGCCCAACTTATGGTAAGGAGCAGTTCCTCGAAGAGGCTTACATGGACGAGAAGGGCTACGACGCCCTGACCGGCATCCTGGCAGCCAAGAAGAACATTATCTTGCAGGGAGCTCCTGGAGTGGGGAAAACCTTCATTGCAAAGCGTTTGGCCTATTCCGTTATGGGCGAGAAAGACCCTGAGCGCGTTCAAATGGTTCAATTCCATCAGTCTTACAGCTACGAAGACTTCATTGAGGGCTACCGTCCCTCTGCAGGTGGATTCGAGCTCGAAAAAGGGGCCTTTTACACTTTCTGCAAGAAAGCCCAAGACGACGCGGACAATGATTACTTCTTCATCATCGATGAAATCAACCGAGGCAACTTGTCGAAGATTTTCGGTGAGTTGTTCATGCTTATTGAGAACGACAAACGCGGTCCTAAGAACAAATTGCAGCTGCTCTATTCCCACGAGTTGTTCTATGTGCCCTCGAATGTTTATATCGTCGGCATGATGAATACGGCCGATCGTTCTTTGGCGGTTCTTGACTATGCGCTGCGACGTCGGTTCGCGTTTTTCGACTTGCATCCTGGCTTCGATTCCGATGGCTTTATTGCTTATCGCGAGGGACTGGGCAGTGCCAAGCTCGATGGGTTGATTGCATGCGTGAAGAGGCTGAACGAAGCCATCGTTGAGGATGACGGCTTAGGGGAGGGCTTCTGTATCGGTCACAGCTACTTCTGTAGCCTTTCCGCCGAGGGTGCGATGGACGTTAAGCTTACGGCAATCGTGGAATATGAGCTGGTGCCCATGCTGAGGGAGTACTGGTTCGATGAGCCGACTAAAGTTCGCGAGTGGTCCGAAGCGTTGCGCGGGGCCATCAAATGATTCGCATTCAGAATATCTACCATATGCTGGCCTACGCCTTTCATGTGTTGCATGAGCAGGGCTATGCAGAGGTTGCCACCGAAGATTTCGACAACACGGCGGAGTTGCTGGCGGCCATACTTTCGCGGGGTGTGAACTCTCAGCTCAAGCGTGGATTAGGGCGAGAATACATACCGCGTACCGAGTCTCTCTCCACCTTGCGAGGACGCATCGACGTGACTGAGACCGTGAAGACGCGGGCAATTCTACGTCGGCAGATGGTTTGCGATTACGATGAATTCAGCATAGATACTCCCATGAACCGGATTCTCAAAGCGACCATGGCGTTGTTGGTGCGATCGGA
>OHUG01000946.1_pt1 | contig 10678 bp, 8 predicted proteins | sample 1579161 | NCBI WGS metagenome assembly OHUG01 (sample SAMEA3882514, study PRJEB24775) | human gut metagenome | biome: human-associated habitat; feature: intestine environment; material: feces | place: Netherlands | collected 2009/2010 | reverse complement strand
ATGGAGGTCCCCCATGAATACAGCAGAGCTTTCCCGCGTTTGCCGACAGGTACGCAGGGATATTATCAACATGACGGCAAACGCCGGTTCCGGTCACCCCGGCGGCTCCCTCTCCGCGGTGGAGCTGATGGTCAGCACGTTCTACAATCATATGCGCGTTGATCCTAAAAACCCCAAGGCGGAGGATCGTGACCGTTTTGTGCTGAGCAAGGGTCACGCTGCCCCCTGCTACTATGCGGTGCTGGCGGAGCTGGGCTTTATCAGCCGCGACGAGTTCAAGAACTTCCGACAGCTGCACAGCATTCTGCAGGGTCACCCCGACTGCAAGAAGGTGCCGGGCGTGGACGCCTCCACCGGCTCGCTGGGACAGGGCTGCTCCATCGCCGTGGGCATGGCGCTGGGCGCCAAGCTGCTGGGCAAGGATACGAAGGTCTTCGCCCTCGTCGGCGACGGCGAGAGCCAGGAAGGACAGATCTGGGAGGCTTATATGGCCGCCGCGCACTATAAGCTCGACAATCTGACCGTCATCATCGACAACAATGGCCTACAGATCGACGGCACGAACGACCAGGTCATGAGCCTCGGCGATCTGCCCGCCAAGCTCCGCGCGTTCGGCTTTGACCTCGTCGAGCTGCCTGACGGCAACGATCTTGACGCCGTCGAGGCCGCACTCTCCAAGCCTACCATGCCCGGCAAGCCCAAGGCCATCCTTGCACACACCGTCAAGGGCAAGGGCGTTTCGTTCATGGAGAATCAGGTCGGCTGGCACGGCAAGGCCCCAAATGCCGAGCAGCGCGAGCAGGCTTTGAAGGAATTGGAGGACTAAGAACATGGCTGATAAAATTGCAACCCGTCAGGCTTACGGCGAAGCGCTGATCGAACTGGTCGAAAAGAACGATAAGGTCGTCGTGCTCGACGCCGACCTCGCCAACGCCACGCAGACCTGCAAGGTCGCCAAGGCGCACCCTGAAAAATTCTACAACTGCGGCATTGCCGAGGCCAACATGGTCGACATTGCCGCCGGTATGTCCACGATGGGCCTCATCCCCTACTGCTCTTCGTTTGCGATGTTCGCGGCCGGCCGCGCCTATGAGCAGATTCGCAACTCCATCGCCTATCCCCACTTCAATGTCAAAATCTGCGCAACCCATGCGGGCGTCAGCGTCGGCGAGGACGGCGGCAGCCACCAGTGCATCGAGGACATCGCCCTCATGCGCGTCATCCCCGGCATGACGGTCATCTGCCCCGCGGACGCCAACGAGGCCAAGGCCGCCACCATGGCGATCGCCGAGATGAACGGTCCTGTCTACATGCGCCTTGCGCGCCTTGCCACCCCCGTTTTCGAGGGTGACATGGTCAAGCCCTTTGAGATCGGCAAGGCCAACGTCCTGCGCGAGGGCAAGGATGTCGCGATCTTCGCGACCGGCCTGATGGTCAGCGAATCCCTCGCCGCCGCGGAGAAGCTCGCCAAGGAAGGCATCGACGCCGCCGTCATCAACATCCACACCATCAAGCCCATCGACGCTGCGTGCGTCACCGAATGGGCTGAAAAGTGCGGCAAGGTCATCACCGTCGAGGAGCACAGCGTCATCGGCGGTCTGGGCGACGCCGTGGCCGACGTCCTGATGGGTAAGGTCAACTGCAAGTTCCACAAGATCGGCGTGAACGACCGCTTCGGCCAGTCCGGCAAGGCGGCGGACGTGCTGCGCGAATACGGCCTGACGGCCGATCAGATCGCCGAGACCGTCAAGGCGATCATCGGATGAACACCGCGCCCGAGTGCGTCGACATGACGGAATCACTGCGCCGCGGCGCAGGCCGCCTGCTTTATAACGGAGATGAAGGCTCTCTCGTCCTCAGCATGGACGGAACGTTTTTGCTGAGCGACATACAGGACGGCGCGCTTCTGTGCGAAAAGATTCGCACGCTTTGCCCTGCCGCTCCCAAGCTGTTCACCGTCAAAAGTGACGATGCCGCAGCAGCGCTGATGCGGGAATTCTCCTTGCACGATTCCATGCGCTGCACGCAGTGGGTCTATGAAAATGGCGAGCCGCCCTGCCCCGTCACGGCGGACATCCGCCCGCTGACGCAGGAGCACGCGGCGCTGGCCGCGTCCGTCTATCACGACGGCGACGGTGCGTACATCCGTAACCGCATCGAACACGGCGCACTCTTCGGCGTATTTGAGAGCGATGCCCTCGCAGGCTTCGCCGGTTTTCATGACGACGGCAGCATGGGCATGCTCGAAATTCTACCGCCGTTCCGCCGCCGCGGGTATGCCGCGCAGCTGGAAGCATTTCTGATCGCCGCGGCGCTGAAGGAGGGCCGCACGCCCTACTGCCACGTGGTCGACGGAAACGAAGCGTCGCTGCATTTGCAGCGGAAAATGGGCCTCACCTGCACCCGCCTTCCCGCGATCTGGGTCAATTAAGCAAAGAAAGGAGACAAAGCGAATCGGTTTTGTCTCCTTTTTTCAAAAATATCGCAAATTCTCTTGCAAAATCAAATTTCTGTGTTACAATGCAATTAGTTCCAAACGTACCAAACATTTGAAATAACTTTTTATCAAAGGAGAAGATATTATGCCGCTCGTAACATCTACTGAAATGTTCAAGAAGGCCTACGACGGCGGCTACGCCATCGGCGCTTTCAACGTCAACAACATGGAGATCGTACAGGGCATCGCCGAGGCCTGCCAGGAGGAGCACGCTCCTGTGATCCTGCAGGTCAGCAAGGGCGCCCGCGCCTACGCCAACCACACCTATCTGGTGAAGCTGGTGGAGGCCGCTGTGGAGTGCTGCCCCGATATCCCCATCGTGCTGCATCTGGACCACGGTCCCGACTTCGAGACCTGCAAGAGCTGCATCGACGGCGGCTTCACCTCCGTCATGATCGACGCCTCCTCCAAGCCCTTTGCCGAAAATATCGAGATCACGAAGAAGGTTGTCGAGTACGCACATGACCACGGCGTCGTGGTCGAGGCCGAGCTCGGCACCCTCGCCGGTATCGAGGACGAGGTCAAGGTCGCCGCGCACGAGGCGTCCTACACCCATCCCGAAGAAGTCGAGGAATTCGTCTCCAAGACCGGCTGCGACTCCCTTGCCATCGCCATTGGTACCTCTCACGGCGCTTACAAGTTCAAGCCCGAGCAGTGCACCGTCAATGAGCAGGGCATCCTCGTCCCGCCCCCGCTGCGCTTCGATGTGCTGAAGGAAGTCTCCAAGCGTCTGCCCGGCTTCCCCATCGTGCTGCACGGCTCCTCCTCCGTCCCGCAGGAGTATGTCAAGATGATCAACGAGCACGGCGGCAAGATGCCCAACGCTATCGGCGTGCCCGAGGATCAGCTGCGCGAGGCCGCAAAGCTCTCCGTCTGCAAGATCAACATCGACTCCGACCTGCGCCTTGCCATGACCGGCACCGTGCGCGCCTTCCTCGATGAACATCCCGACAAGTTTGACCCGCGCGAGTATCTCAAGCCCGCCCGCGCCAACATCAAGGAGCTCGTCCGCCACAAGCTCGTCGATGTGCTCGGCTGCGCTGGCAAGGCCTAAGCGATAAGGAGAACTGCTATGAGTGAATTGAAAGGCGCGTGCATCATCGGCCAGTCCGGCGGCCCGACCTCCGTCATCAACGCGAGCGCTTACGGCGTCATCCGCACGGCGCTCGATTCCGGCTGCATCACGAATGTCTACGGCGCAGAGCACGGTATCAAGGGCGTGCTCGAAGACCGCCTGTTCGACATGAGTCAGGAAGACCCGAAGGAGCTGGAGCTTTTAAAGTACACCCCCTCCTCCGCCCTCGGCTCCTGCCGCTACAAGATGAAGGACCCCGACGAGGACGACACCGATTACAAGCGCATCCTTGAGGTATTCAAAAAGCACGACGTCCGCTATTTCTTCTACAACGGCGGAAATGACTCGATGGATACCTGCAATAAGATCAGCAAGTACATGCAGAAGGTCGGCTACGAGTGCCGCGTCATGGGCGTGCCCAAGACGATCGACAACGACCTTTATGGCACCGACCACTGCCCCGGCTACGCCAGCGCCGCCAAGTACATCGCGACGAGCCTGATGGAGGTCTATCAGGACGCGCACGTCTACGACACGGGCATGATCTGCATTGTCGAGATCATGGGCCGCCACGCCGGTTGGCTGACCGCCGCCGCCGCGCTCGCGACGAAGTACGGCGCGGGTCCCGACCTCATCTACCTGCCCGAGACTGATTTCGACATGGATACCTTCCTTGCCGACGTCGAGCGCATCTACAAGGAGACCGGCAGCTGCATGGTCGCCGTATCCGAGGGCATCCACTATGCCGATGGCAGCTTTGTCTCCGAGGCCAAGACCAGCGCGACGGACGGCTTTGGCCACGCGCAGCTCGGCGGCCTCGCCGCGCTGCTGGCGAGCATCGTGAAGGAAAAGACCGGCGCGAAGGTGCGCGGCATTGAGCTGTCGTTGCTCCAGCGCTGCGGCGCACACCTCGCAAGCGAGACCGATATCGAAGAGGCCGTCATGGCCGGTCGTGCCGCGGTGGAGAACGCCGTCGCCGGCATCACCGACAAGATGGTCGCCTTTGAGCGTGAGACTGTGGACGGCCACTACGTTTGCAAGACGAAGCTGCTGCCGCTCACCGAGGTCGCAAACTTCGAGAAGAAGATCCCGCTCGAGTGGATCAACGACTCTCACAACGGCGTCAAGCAGGAGTTCATCGACTATGTCCTCCCCCTCATCCAGGGCGAGCCCAAGCTCCCGAAGGAGGACTCCCTCCCCCGTTTCGCCAAACTCAAAAAAGTGCTGGCCAAGTAAATTTTTCAGTAAAAAAGGAACCGATTCTTCCGAATCGGTTCCTTTTTATATCATTCCGGTCAGTTCTCTGCAAACCACTCGCCGAGAATATCTGTGGAAAGCGGCAGCGTCGTTTCCTTCGTGCCGCTTTCCGTGTAGAGCGTCAGCGTAACGGTATTGTCCTGTGCGTGATAGGTCTCCGCCCGTGCGGTCACGCCGAGGGGCTCACTCAGGTGCGCAAGCTGCGCGTCCGCCTTATCCCAGTCGACCTCACTGCGCTGAGAGCCCCCCTCCGCGGCGTTCCAACGGTAGACAAAAACACACGACATACCGTCGCCAAAGGTGCTGCGCGTAATGAGTTCGCTGCGCCCATCTCCCGTGAGATCAAGCGGCCACGCGCCGTCGCCCTCCGCCGCATCATCAAAGTCATAGCCAACGGTCCTTCCCGCATAGACGAAGCCCTGCTCCGTCAGCGCATAGAAGTCACAAACTGTCATAACTGTGCCTTGGATCGTTTCAAGCTCGAAGCCCGGAAATCCGAGCACATCGTCCCGTGCGGTGAGGGAGACTTTTTCGGCAGCGTTGCCATTCCCGATCCAAGTGCCGCGATTCACGCCGAACGGTATGTCGATCTCCGCACCGTCCGCGCCAAAGAGCGCGTAGCGCGCATAGCCAGCCTCATCCGGCTCGTAGACTCTCAGCGTGACGGTCTGATCACCGACCTCCTCGGTCTGCGTGAGCAGCACGGTGGGCGCGTCAGCCTCCTCCGGTGGCAATTCCTCTATGATGAGCTGCGGGGTGCGGCTTGCTAAGATGATGCTGACAAGCGCCGCTGCCACCAGCAGCGGCAGCGCGATCTTTCGGCTCATATCCTCTTCCTCCTGTTATCCTTCTTATAGAACAGCATAACAGCGGGCATTGGAAATGACAAGTTACAAAGTGATGACATTCCAGTTACAGGAATGTAACAAAGCGAGAGGAACCTCCTCTCGCTTTGTTTCTTTACAGGATGATACAGATGAGACCGCCCGTGCCCTCGTTGATGATGCGCTCAAGCGTCTGGCGGAGCTTGAGGCGCGCGTCGTCCGGCATGTGCTTGAGCTTTGCCTGCAAGTCTTCGTTCACGATCTCGTGGAAGCTGCGGCCGAAGATGTTGGACTGCCAGATCTTCGTCGTGTCGCCCTCGAACTCCTGCAAGAGGTAGTTGACCATGTCCTCGCTCTGCTTTTCGTTGCCGACGATGGGCGAAACGGTCGTTTCGATGTCGGCGCGGATGATATGCAGGCTCGGCGCGCTCGCCTTGAGCCTCACACCGTAACGCCCACCCTGCTTCATGATCTCCGGCTCCTCCAAGTTCAGCTCGTCGACCGTCGGCACAACGATACCGTAGCCTCTCTCGCGCGCATCGGACACCGCCTGCGCCACCTTGTCGTACTCCGCCTTGACCGACGAGAGCTCAGTGAGAAGGCTCAGCAGATCGCCGTCATCCTTCACATCGAAGCCCGACTGCTCGCTCAGCGTCCGGTAGAACAGTGCGCGCGGGAGCTGCAATTCCGCCGCGGCGACGCCCGTGCCGAGCTGAATGGACGTGATGCGCGCGCTGCTGACGCTTTCGCAGCCGCCGATGGCGCTGATCGCGCCCTGCACCTCTCGGATACAGTGGAGGCTGCCTGTGTTCTCGCGGATGGCCTGATAGAGGCCGCTTTTGATCGGGTGATCGTCGGCAAGCGCCTCGACCCACGGCGGGATGAAGAGGTCCAGCTCGCAGAGCGGGAACTCGTAAAGGATGGCCTTGAGAATCATTCCCACTGCGTTGTCGTCGAGCGTCAGGCAGTTGACGGGCAGACATGTCACGCCATAGCGAGAAGCGATATCCCTTGCCATTGCCTGCACGCGATCGCTTTCCGGCTCTGTCGCGTTGAGCAGGACGAGGAAGGGCTTGCCGATCTCCTGTAATTCGCGGATGACGCGGCCCTCGGCCTCTATGTAGTCCTCGCGCGGGATATCGGTGATACTGCCGTCGGTCGTCACAACGACGCCGATGGTCGAATGCTCGCGGATGACGCGCGTCGTACCGAGCTCCGCCGCCTCGCTCATCGTTACCTCGTGGTCGAGCCACGGCGTCGAAACCATGCGCGGGCTCTCGCCCTCCATCTGCCCCGTCGCGCCCGGGATCATGTAGCCCACGCAGTCGATGAGCCGGACCGAGCAGCTGCTGCCCTCGTCGAGCGCGATGTCCACCGCCTCTTCCGGCACGAACTTCGGCTCCGCCGTCATCACCATGCGGCCGCTGCCGCTCTGCGGCAGCTCATCCTTCGCCCGCTCGCGGCGGTAGACATTGTCGATGTTCGGGATGACCTGCGTTTCCATAAAGCGCTTGATGAACGTCGACTTGCCCGCGCGCACGGGGCCGACGACGCCGATGTAGATGTCCCCCGCCGTGCGGGTCGAAATATCCTGATAGATCTCCGTATTCATGCTCATACCCTCTTCCTCCGTTCCTCAGCGCCTGCGCGGGATCAGCAGCAGCTTTCCGATCACCGCGGCGGATTCCTCCTTGAGCTCGTTGGCCGCGAGGATGGCCTCGACCGTTGTGCGGTACAGCTTGGCAATATCCCACAGCCGCTCGCCCTGCTTCATCGCGCGGAGCACGAGCGAGGGGACGTTCTCATCCTTTTTCCCGCACTCCTCGGCCTCAAGCGACTGAAGACAAGGATAACGCGGCGTTTCCGCCACGCTGACGGCAAACGTTACGGGGAAGCGCAGCTCCACGCCGTCCGCGCCGACGGACGCGGCAATCTCGCCCGCGTACATGTCCTGCACCCGCGCCTGTCCGCTGCCCGGAAGGTCGGTCTCGAGCAGCACCTCGCTCCGCCGCTCGGAGAGCAGCGGCACGGCGTTTTCGTCGAGATACAGCACGCGCAGATTCGCCGTCGCGCGCAGCGACGCGCTCTCTCCCCCGCCGCTCACGCCCGCGCTGCTGAAGATCACGTCCGTCGCCAGCACCGTCTGCACCTCGGCCCCGGTCTCGATCTTTTCGCGCACGAGCTGCTCGCACAGCACCAGCGCCGCGCTGTCGCACAGCTCGACCGTCTCCGTCTTCGCGGTCAGGTCGTAGGCCGTGCTGTAAAGGTCCGCCACACAGCAAACGCTTTTCACCTCGCGCACCGCTGTGAACGCGCTGATGTAGAGCCGCAGCGAGATGGCGCGGTTGTTGTCCGGCTCGCTCTCGCTGCCGACATGGATCTCCGCGCCTGTCAGGCGCAGCGACGCGCGCACCGTCGTCTCGCCCTCCTCTTCGGCAAGTCCGTCTAGGATCTGCGAAAACGGCAATTCACTGCTCATCGACGCAAGATTCCCGCTCTCATCCAAGTAGATGGCATCCAGCCGCGCGACGCCCTTGAGCACGATCTTATTGCCGATCGACTTGCAGTCAGTCACGCGCAGCGCACACTTTGTGCGTAAAAGCTCCTGAATGGGCTCCTTCGTGCCCGAAAGCAGCACTTCATCGGAAAATGTGAAGTCCTTTTCCCGAATGGCGCGGATAATACCGATGTCCTTTTTCTCGCATAGCGTTTCGATCTTGTAGGCTTCCTGCTCCTTCACGCCGCTGCACACGCTCAGCGACGCGGGCACGTAGGGCGTAAGCGTCAGCTCCACGTTCACGCGCGTGAACACCTTACGCGGATTGAGCATGCGCACTTCGCACGAGCAGAGCCGGCCGTCGAGGCAGCTGTCCGCACTGCCGCTCAGCGCGCGCCCCTCGATCGTCTCGTCGAGCGGCAGCGTGTATTCAAACGACTTCATCCCCTGCGCGTCCTCGGCCACGTACAAAAGCGTCATGCGGACCGTGCCCGACACCTGCGCTTTTCCGTCTGCGATCTCACGGCTGCGCAGGAAAAGGCACCCGCTCGCATCCACGATGCGGGCAATGTCCGGCAGATAGTCCGGCACGATGGTCTCCGTTGTCTCCTCGCGGTTCTCGCTGAGCTGCGGTAACGCCTGATAACAGGCAAACTTCTCCTTTTTCAATTCCAGTTCCATTGCAGTCCCTCTCCTTCGGCTAAGTGGTTACTGCACTCTATGCACTGTGGACGCGCGTTATGCTTCCTCCCTGACGCCAAATACGCGCCGCAGCAGCGACGAGAGGACCTTGGGTGACTTCCAAACGACAATTTTCATGCTTTTCCCCCTTCCAATATTCATGCCCTTTTCAACCAATGTTAAAATCTGCGCAGGCAGCCGATGCCGCAGAAGATGAGAAGAAACGCGACCAGAAACATCAGCGCCCCCACCGGAAAAACAGCCGCGATGAAAATACCGAGCCCCAGCGCCAGCGCGCAAACACCCACACAGCGCCACGGGCCGAACAGCGGCGGTCCCGGCGGGCGCGGCGGCGGATTCGAATACATGCTTTTCCCCTCCTCTCTCGGCGTTCGCCTGCTCCATTCTATACAAAAGCGGCCGCCGCGTTCCTGCTTTATCGTGACAAAGCGTCGAACTTCGTCATGTTGTCCTTTGTAATACTTGACATTCTCTCATCTTTATGTAATATTAAGAACAACTTCACTTGATCGCGGCTCTGCGAGTGTGTTCCGCACTGACCGCAACGGAAAGGACGGCACACCCATGCAGGAAATGAGCAGAAGAAATCAGCACTTTACCGACTCCGTCATTCGCAGAATGACGCGTATCTCCAACGAATGCGGCGCGATCAACTTAGCGCAGGGCTTCCCCGATTTTGACCCGCCCAAGGAGATGATGGACCGCCTCGAGGTCGTGAGCCACGAAGGCCCCCATCAGTACCCCATCACGATGGGTGCGCCGAATTTCCGTCAGGCCATCGCGCGCAAATGCGGTCACTTCATGGGCCGCACCATCGACCCCGAGACCGAGATCGTCGCGACCATCGGCTCGACCGAAGCGATGGTCGACACGCTCTTCGCCCTGACGAATCCGGGCGACCGCGTCGTGATGTTCTCCCCGTTCTTCGAAAACTACCGCGCACAGGTCATCATGGCCGACTGCGAGCCGGTCTTTGTCCCTCTGAATCCGCCGACGTTCTCCTTTGACCCGAACGTGCTCGAAGATGCGTTCCGCGGCGGTGCGAAGGCCATCATCATCTGCAATCCCTCGAACCCGAGCGGCAAGGTCTTCACCGAGGAAGAGCTCAAGACCATCGCCGACCTCTGCATCCGCTACGACGTTTACGCCATCATGGACGAGGTGTATGAGCACATCATCTACGACGGCCGCAAGCACGTCTACATGAACAGCATCCCCGGCATGTGGGAGCGCACGGTCTCCTGCTCATCGCTCTCCAAGACCTACTCCGTCACCGGCTGGAGACTCGGCTATGCCATCGCGCCGGAGAACATCATGGCGCGCATCCGCCAGTACCACGACTTCAACGCCGTCGGCTGCCCGTCGCCTCTGATGGAGGCCGCCGTCGTCGGCCTCAACATGCCGCTGAGCTACTATGACGAGTTCGGCGCGCACTACGCGCACATGAAGAAGATCTTCACCGAGGGCATGCGCGACATCGGCATCCCCTTCACCGATCCCGAGGGCACGTACTTCGTGCTGGCCGACATCTCCCCGTACCTCAAGAAGGGCCAGAGCGACGTCGACTTCTGCGAGCAGCTGGCGAGAAAAGCCGGCGTCGGCGCCGTGCCGGGCAGCTCGTTCTTCAATGAACCGATCAACAATATTGTGCGTCTGCACTTCGCGAAGAAGGATGAGACGCTGTACGCTGCGCTGGATCGGCTGAATCATATCAAGGATATGATGTGAGTTTTTCGCACTTCATGCGGAAGGAATGTTCCCCACACAGTGTGGGGACGCGACAAAGGGGGGCTATTCTCTTTCCTCGGAAAGAGAATAGCCCCCCT
>OHUG01000943.1_pt1 | contig 10694 bp, 8 predicted proteins | sample 1579161 | NCBI WGS metagenome assembly OHUG01 (sample SAMEA3882514, study PRJEB24775) | human gut metagenome | biome: human-associated habitat; feature: intestine environment; material: feces | place: Netherlands | collected 2009/2010 | reverse complement strand
AAAGGAGAAATGAAAATAAAAAGTATCAAAATACTGAAAACGTCTTATTTGGTTTTGATTCCTAATCAAGTGGGGCAATTGTGACTGACTAAGATGCCGCCCCACCGAGGAATTCTTATCTAGTTGTTATCTTCAAGCTGATATTATAATACCAAGAGGCTTGGAATTTGTATATTCGCAAAAAAAACAAAAGAAAAAAGCTTTGAAAAATAAAATTGTGCAAAATAACAGGGGTAAAATCAATTTATACAAAAGGTTATTTTGAATTTGGAAATTGATAATAAAATTTGCATAAATGCAAAAAAAATGAGTGCAAATGATTTTTCTATAAGAACAAATGTGTTTTCAAGAAGGAATTATGAATGCTTATTATAAATGTCAATATAAAAAATTTTTCGAACATGAGGAGACCGATATGAAAATCCTGGAATAGAAAAAGAGCTTACGACATATGATCGGGGGAAATGTCGTAAACTCTTTTTTCTGTAATTTCATTAAAGGAGAAATGAAAATAAAAAGTATCAAAATACTGAAAACGTCTTATTTGGTTTCGTTAAGTGCTATCCTTAACTTGATATTATAATACCATGTGTATGCTCTTCTGTAAATTCGCAGAAAAGACAAATGTTACAAAAATGATACTGTAAAATTGTGCAATATAGCCAAAAACGGTGCAAAAAATGGAAAATGTGAAAGTTTTATAATCTTACGACTTCATATTTGATTTGCTTTTCCAATATGTTAAAATTAAAAAAAGCAGAAAATTTTACAGATAAGGGGAAAGATGATGAAAGAATTTGTTGAAATGCGGGATGTCCGTAAGATTTACCGTATGGGTGAAGTTGAGATTGCCGCAGCAGATGGAATTGATTTTCAGATAAAAAAAGGTGAATTTGCAGTTGTGGTAGGCCCAAGTGGTGCGGGAAAAACGACAGTGCTTAACATTCTGGGGGGAATGGATACGGCAACAAGTGGAGAGGTCTGGATCGATGGAAAGAATATTGTAAAGTATTCGCCGAGGCAGCTTACTTCCTATAGAAGGGATGATATTGGATTTGTATTCCAGTTTTACAACTTGATTCCGAACCTGACGGCGCTTGAAAATGTAGAGTTGGCACTGCAGATCTGTAAGGATCCGTTGGATGCGGAGATGGTTCTTAGGGAAGTGGGACTGGCAGACCGTATGAAGAATTTCCCGGCACAGCTTTCCGGTGGGGAGCAGCAGAGGGTATCGATTGCGCGTGCACTGGCAAAGAACCCGAAGCTTCTTTTGTGTGATGAGCCGACAGGGGCGTTGGATTACAATACCGGTAAGGCAATATTAAAGCTTTTACAGGATATGTGTCGTGAACGAGGGATGACAGTGATCCTGATCACACACAATTCAGCGATCACGCCGATGGCAGATCGTGTAATTAAAATGAAGAATGGAAAAGTCGGAAGCATGAAGCTGAATGAAAGACCGGTTCCGGTAGAGACGATTGAATGGTAGGTGGACGTAAAGACCGATGAAGAAAAATATTTTACGCAAAGACTTTATAATAGAAATAAAAAAGACGATGGGACGGTTTGTATCAATCTTTTTTATCGTAGCATTGGGTGTCGCATTTTATTCGGGAATCCGTGCATCAGAGCCAAGTATGCGGTTTACTGCAGATCAGTATTTCGATGATTCAAAGCTGATGGATCTGAAGGTAATGGGAACCATGGGACTTACCAAAGCGGATATCAAAGCGATTGGAAAGGTATCGGGAATTGAAGCTGTAGAAGGCGGATACAGCAAAGACGTGCTTTGCCCGGTTGGAGACAATGAAAAGGTTGTCCATATGCTGAGCATGCAGAAGAATTTTAATCAGGTTTCGGTTGTGAAAGGCAGGCTGCCGGAAAAAGCCGGAGAATGTCTGGTGGATGAAGATTTTCTGAGCTATACAGACCTGAAGGTTGGCGACACGGTAACTTTCCATTCCGGAGATGGAGAGGCATTGACGGATTCGCTGGTTACAGATACATACAAGATTGTCGGGATCGGGAACAGTCCGCTGTATATTTCATTTGGAAGAGGAAGCAGTACGATCGGAACCGGAGAGATCAGTGGATTTGTTGTAGTGGATAAAGCTTCTTTTGACATGGATGTTTATACGGAAGCTTATGTGAAGGTGAGCGGTGCAGAAGAGAAAACTGCATTTACGGATGAATACAATAATCTGTCGGATGCAGCAAAGGAAGCCGTGAGTGCAATCGAAGAAGAACGCTGTGCAGTCCGCAAACAGGAAATCGTAGATGAGGCAAATGAAAAGCTTGCTGATTCAGAGAAGACAGTGAATGAAAAATCGCAGGAACTGGAGGATGCGAAAAAAGAGCTGGAGAGTGGGAAAAGCAAGGCAGCCGAAGAACTGGAAAAAGCAAAGCAGCAGATTACGGATGGAGAAGCAGAGCTTGCGGATGCAAAGCAGCAGATCGCAGACGGCGAGACACAGCTTGCCGATGCAAAAGCGCAGCTGAATGATAAGCAGGCACAGCTTGATTCAGCGGAGGCACAGTATGAATCCGGAAAAGCACAGTTGGATCAGAAAGAACAGGAGCTTGCGGCAGCAGAGCAGACGTATCTGAGCAATTATGCAAAATATATGCCGTTCATTACGGCTGGAAAAGCGCAGATTGCAGCAGGAAGGACGCAGATTGCAGATGGGAAGAAACAGCTGGACGAAGGTCTGGCACCGCTTACACAGCTGAGCGAAGGGCTGACTGGGATCGAAGATGGGATCAGCCAGCTAGACGTCGGAATTGCGGAAGTTCAAACGCAGGTAAAAGACGGAGCTGCATTATATGAGGAATATGCAAAGATTCCGGAAACAGAAAGAACTACAGAGCAGGAAGCTTATCTGGAAAGCTGGAACGGAGTCCGGCAGGGAATGGAAGCAAAGCTTGTGGGTATGCAGGCGCAGAAGACACAGCTTGAAACTACAAAGAGCGGACTGTTATTACAAATGAACCAGGCAGGTTTTGCCACAGAAGCAGACCTGGAGGCACAGATTACCAGCCTGACTAAGCAAAAAGCAGATCTGGATGCAAAAGAGAAAGCACTTCTTCAGCAGGAGCAGACACTTGCCGCACAGGAAGAAGAGCTGTTAAGTGCAGGCAGACAGATTACAGACGGCAAGAGTCAGATCGCAGCAGCCAGATCCCAGCTTGACAGCACAAAATCTCAGATTACGGACGGAAAAGCACAGATCCTGTCTGCATGGGCACTTCTGAATGAAAAAGAGGACACTTTAAATGCAAGTAAAGCACAACTTGCATCCGGTGAACAGGAGCTTGCGGATGGCCGGAGTGAATATGAGCAGGCAGCAAAAGAAGCGGAAGAACAGATCACGGACGGACAGGCAAAGATTACAGATGGAGAGAAGCAGCTGACGGATGCAAAGCAGCAGATTGCAGACGCAAAGGCTGAGATCAAAAAAATCGAAAATCCGAAGTGGTATGTGCAGACGAGAGAGGATGCACTGACGGAATATCAAGGATACGGAGATAATGCAGACCGCATGCGTTCTATTGGAAAAGTGTTCCCGGTACTCTTTTTCCTGGTGGCAGCACTGATCAGTCTGACGACGATGACACGAATGGTAGAGGAGCAGAGAGTCCAGATCGGAACGATGAAGGCACTCGGTTACGGAAAAGCTGCAATTGCAGGGAAATACATTGGTTATGCTCTGATTGCAACGCTTGGCGGAAGTATTTTCGGAGTACTGGCCGGGGAAAAGATCCTGCCGTTTATCATTATTTATGCTTATATGATCCTGTATAAGCATCTGCCGGCGATCCTGGTACCGTACCATATGAGCTATGCACTCCAGGCTTCGGGAATCGCAGTTGCCTGCACACTGATCGCTACGATCGCATCCTGCTACAAAGAGCTGGCAGCAGAACCGGCAGAGCTGATGCGTCCGGCAGCACCGAAGCAGGGGAAGCGGATTCTTCTGGAGCGGATCGGAATTATCTGGAAGCATCTGAATTTTACATGGAAATCGACCGTGCGGAATCTGATCCGGTATAAGAAGCGATTCTTTATGACCATTTTCGGAATCGGAGGCTGTATGGCACTGATGGTAGTCGGATTCGGACTGAAGGACTGTATCTATGAGATCGTCAGCCTGCAGTATGAGAAGGTGCAGTTCTATGATGCGGCAACCTACATGAGTGACGACATATCCGAAGAGAACAGACAACAGCTCCATGATTATCTGGATCAGAATGCAGATATAAAAGAGACGATCGAAGCGCGGATGCAGAAGACCGATGTAAAATCTGCATCCGGTAAAAAGACACTTTATCTGATGGTGCCATCGGATAATGAAAAGATTGAGGACTTTTTAAGCTTCCACAGCAGGACCAATAAGGACGAGGTTTATTCACTGAAAAAAGACGAAGTGATTCTGACTGAGAAAATGGCATCCCTTCTGAATGTAAAGGTGGGAGATGAGCTTACGATCGAGGACGAGGACAGGGGAGACCAGACGGTGACGGTTGGCGCCATCTGCGAGAACTATATGAGCCATTACCTGTATCTGTCACCGGAAAAATACGAGGAATTATATGGCGTACCGGCAGAATATAACACGATCATCTACAGTGTAAAGGACGGAAAGGATGATCAGATCGAGAAGATCGGAACAAAGCTTCTGTCGATGGATGGAGTACTGAATGTAAGTTATACCAGCAGTATTGAAGGAAGGCTGGATGACATGCTGCGAAGCCTGAATCTGGTCATCGTGGTACTGATCGTATCTGCCGGAATGCTGGCATTTGTGGTACTGTACAATCTGAACAATATCAACATCACCGAGCGTCAGAGAGAGCTTGCAACCTTGAAGGTTCTGGGATTCTACGACGGAGAGGTTGCCTCTTATGTATACAGAGAGAATATCCTGCTGACGATCATTGGATCGGTTGTGGGTATGGTGCTTGGTAATCTGCTTCACCGGTATATCATCCTGACGGTCGAAGTAGAAGAGGCGATGTTCGGACGTCAGATACACTGGCAGAGTTATCTGTACAGTTTCTTGTTTACTGTAGCATTTTCTTTATTTGTAAACTGGGTAATGTTCTACAAGCTGAAGAAGATCGATATGGTGGAATCTTTGAAGAGCGTGGAGTAAAAGCTTTTGCAAGTGTATGTCAAAGATTTCTTATAGACGGTACACAAAGAATCGGAAAATATATTTCACAGAAAGTTTATATTCTTCACAGAATTATTAGCACTCTTGTCAAAAGAGTGCTAATTTTCTATTGACATTTAGAAATCAGGGTATTAAGATATTTCATAGACAGAAAAATACGGTATTTGAAACCGTAAAAAGATAGAATATGAAATTTAGGAGTGATAAAAATGGCAGCAAAAAAAGGTAGTCTTTCAATCAGCAGCGAAAATATTTTCCCGATTATCAAGAAATGGGTATATTCTGATCATGATATTTTCGCAAGAGAGCTTGTTTCCAATGGATGCGACGCGATCACAAAATTAAAGAAGCTGGACATGATGGGAGAATATACACTTCCGGATGATTATAAAGGAAAGATCCAGGTTATTGTAAACCCGGAAGAGAAGACTTTGAAATTCATCGATAATGGTCTTGGTATGACTGCTGATGAAGTAGAAGAATATATCACACAGATCGCATTTTCAGGAGCAACCGAATTCCTGAACAAATACAAAGATAAGACAACAGAGGACGATATGATCGGACACTTTGGTCTTGGATTCTACTCTGCCTTCATGGTAGCTGATGAAGTTCATATTGATACCCTTTCTTATAAAGAAGGTGCAAAACCGGTACACTGGGTAAGTGAAGGCGGTACAGAGTATGAGATGGAAGAAGGGGATAAAGAGGAAGTTGGTTCTGAAATCACCTTATTCCTGAACGAAGATTGTGTAGAATTTTCAAATGAATACAGAATCCGCGAAGTCCTTGAGAAATACTGTTCATTCATGCCGGTAGAGATTTTTGTATCCAAAGCAAATGCAGAACCGGAATATGAGACGATCCCGGAGGATGAAGTCCTGGATACCGATACGGTTGTTGAACATATCCATGAAGACGCCAAGATGGAAGAAAAAGAAAATGAGAATGGTGAAAAAGAAATGGTTGAAGTTTCACCGGCATCCGACAAAGCAAAGATCGTGAAACGTCCGGTATCGATCAGTGATCCGGCACCGCTGTGGACAAAGCATCCAAACGAATGCAGCAAAGAAGATTATATTGATTTCTACCGGAAAGTATTTATGGATTACAAAGAACCTCTGTTCTGGATTCATCTGAACATGGATTATCCATTCAACTTAAAGGGTATCCTGTACTTCCCTAAGATCAATACCGAATACGATTCCATTGAAGGAACCATCAAATTGTACAACAATCAGGTATTTATCGCAGACAATATCAAAGAAGTTATTCCGGAATTCCTGATGGTATTAAAAGGAGTCATTGATTGTCCGGATCTGCCGCTTAACGTATCACGTAGCGCATTACAGAATGACGGATTTGTGAATAAGATCTCTGAATACATTTCCAAGAAGGTTGCAGACAAGCTTTCCGGAATGTGCAAGACAAAGAGAGAAGACTATGAGAAATACTGGGATAACATCAGTCCGTTCATCAAGTTCGGATGCCTGAAAGATGAAAAGTTCTGTGACAAGATGAAAGACGCGGTTCTGTTCAAGAATCTGGATCACAAGTATCTGACACTGAAAGACTGTATCGAGGCAAATGGTGGAACCGTAGAAGATCCGAATGCCAAGACAGAGGACAACAAAGCAGATGATCAGAACACAGAGAAGAAAGAAGAAGACAAGACGATCATCTACTATGTAACAGATGAGATCCAGCAGAGCCAGTACATCAACATGTTTAAGAAACAGGGCATGGATGCAGTAATCCTCGGCCACAATATTGATTCACCGTTTATTACACAGTTAGAGCAGCGCAATCAGAATATCAAGTTCCAGAGAATTGATGCAGATGTAACAGCAGGAGCAAAAGAAGAAGTTGCCGAAGAGGAAAAAGAAGCATTCCAGAAGACATCTGACAGCCTGGTAGAAATCTTCCGTAAAGAGCTTGGTGACGAGAAACTGGATGTTAAGATCGAAAAATTAAAAGATGAAAATATAGCTTCTATGATGACATTATCTGAAGAGAACCGCCGTATGCAGGAAATGATGAAGATGTACGGCATGAGCGGAATGGATATGGGTACAACAAGTACACTGATCCTGAATGCAAATCATCCGCTGGTTCAGTATGTAGTTGATCATAAGGACAGCGAGAATACAAGTATTATCTGCAAACAGTTGTATGATCTGGCAATGCTGGCACATAAGCCATTGAATCCTGAAGAGATGACAGCGTTTGTAAAGAGAAGTAATGAGATTATGATGCTGCTTACGAAGTAAGTCTGGCAGAGAGTTGAAGTAAAGAAGACCATGCAGCTGTGGAAAGAGAAATCCATAGCTGCATGGTTTTTGCTTGTATTCTAGTATTCGCCTTCGATATTTTTGGATTTTAAGATGGATTTTACTTCGGTATCCCATTCTCTTTCGATGGACTTATCCATAGAAAAGGTTTTGAGGGAAGTGCCGGTGATGCATTGGAGGGTGCTTCCATCGTAGTGGAAATTGAGGTAGAGTCCCTGAATGTCTTCCGGGCGGTAAGTGGTCAGGCCGTGGGCTGTCAGGAAGGCAGGAATCTGATCGTCCGGGAGAGCAAGGACAATCTTGAAGTTCAGAGGAGTGCGTTTGCCACGGATGATCTGGAAGCAGAAGTCACGGATCTTTTCCCAGCGGGAGTAAGTCTCTTCCAGTTTTTCGTCGAAGAAGTCTTCCTGGAGATAACCGCTTATGGTGAATTTGTTAAATGTAGTGAATTCTCCTTCGATAAAGAGAAATGTATCAAAAGTATCCTTTAAAAGAAGATGGGACATACAATTTTTGGCTGATAACTGGTATACGTTCATAAGGAATAACCTCCGGATAAAAATAAATGTAATCTGTATTATAGCACAAAAATTGATATAAATTGACATGGGAATGAAAAAACAGTAAAATAAGTTGAATATATATTTATCAACAAAAAGAAATGTAGAAGAGAGGAATTTTTTTGGAAATAGATAATAAAAATTCTGAGGAGAAGGAAGCTAAACAGCCGGCAGAGATTCCGGAAAAAGAAAAGGATCATGTGCTTAGGACTGCAGTAATTCTGGCAACAGTGATCATTGTGCTTGGAGGAATCGTTGTAGCAGTAAGGCTTAATAATCCAAAGCAGGACACAACGAAAGGCAGGAAGATCCTGAGTGAGATGGATCGTACGGATGTCGGAAAAGTAAATAAAAAAATCCAGAAACTTGAAGAGGAAGAACGTGTGAAGGAAGAAGCAGCAGATAACAGATCCGTAAGCGAAAAGTTTGCGGATTGTCTGATCCTTGGAGATTCGATCACACAGGGCTTATATGAGTACGGAGTGCTGGATGAGGCGAATGTACAGGCAGACCGCGGAACGGAAGTTTCGGAAGTCAGCAGTAAAAAGATTGAGGAACATATAAAAAAAGCCAAAGAGATGAAGCCGGAAGTGCTGTTTCTTGCCTATGGAATGAATGATATCGAAGCACAGAATGGAAATGCGTCCGGATTTGTGAAAGCATATAAAAATGTTATAGAGGATCTGAAAGAGTCCCTGCCGGATACGAAGATTTATGTCAATTGTATTCTTCCGGCGGCGCAGTCGGCGATTGAAACAAGACCTTTATTTGCCAATGTTCCAAAGTTCAATCAAAAACTGAAAAAATTATGTAAAAAAAAAGTGACATTCATCGATAATACAGATCTGGTAAAACAGGAGTATTATGCCGATGATGGGATCCATATGTCACCATCTTATTATACGAAATGGGTAGATCATATGGCGGAGGCAGCAGGATTATAATGAGAAAAGGAAGACTGGATATTATTAATACATGTAAGTATCTGATGGTGATCGCACTGATTGCCTATGTGGTATTGCTGGTTTCCGGAGAGGGAGATAATACCGTATCCGTAGATACGATACAAAAGAATATTGAAAAATCTGTTTCTCTGAAAGGCATGAAGGACCTTAAGAAGTATTATGGTCTGAATGCCAACGATTATGCCGGAACAATGTTGTATATACCGGATGATGTCATGAGTGTAAATGAGATACTGGTAGTAAAAGTAAAAGATAAGAGCCAGGTAGAAGATGTGGAGAAGGCTGTAGAGGAGCGTTTGTCTACACAGAAGAAGAGTTTTGAGGGCTATGGTGTAAAACAGACCAGGCTTCTTCATTCTGCAATCGATGAAACCAGGGGGTATTACATATTATTAGCTGTTTCAAAAGATGCGGATCGCATAGAAGCCGCATTTAAGAATAGTATTTATTAGAAGGCAGAGGAATTAGAAAGATGTTATTTAGCAGTATTGTTTTTTTATTTACATTTTTACCGGCTGTGTTGGTGTTGTATTACCTGCTGCCGGAGAGATTCCACAATCCGGTTTTGCTGCTTGCAAGTCTGATTTTTTATGCATGGGGGGAACCGGTCTATATTTTCCTGATGCTGTTATCCATTTTGTTCAATTATTTCAGTGGACTTGATATAGCAAGAAATCTGACGGACAGAAGGCTGGCAAAAAGAAGCCTTATATTCAATATTGTGGTGAACATTGCAATCCTGGGATTTTTCAAATATGAAGGCTTTGTGCTGGATTCACTGAATGCGGTGCTGCCGGTGCATATTACATATCATCCGCTGGCACTGCCGATCGGTATCTCATTTTATACATTCCAGATATTGTCTTATATTATAGATGTTTATCGGGGAAATGTTAAAGTTCAGAAGAATATCCTGAACTTTGCATTATATGTAACAATGTTTCCGCAGCTTATCGCAGGACCGATCGTACAGTATGCAGATGTTGAAGAGCAGCTTGTAAACCGCAAATCATCATGGAACAAGTTCGGAGAAGGGTGCATGTATTTTATACGTGGACTTGCAAAAAAGGTATTGCTTGCGAATACTTCCGGTATGATATTTACGGAAGTAACCGGACTTGGAAAGGGCAATGTGTCGGTACTGAGTGCATGGTTTGGTGCTTTTGCCTATATGTTTCAGATTTATTTTGATTTCAGTGGTTATTCGGATATGGCAGTGGGACTTGGAAAGATGTTTGGATTTGAGTTCTGTATGAATTTTAATTATCCGTACATAGCGAAAAGTATTACTGAATTCTGGCGCAGATGGCATATTTCTCTGAGCAGCTGGTTCAGGGATTATGTATACATTCCGCTCGGGGGCAACAGAGTATCGAAGAGCCGGCATATCTTCAATCTAATGGTTGTGTGGTTTCTGACCGGATTATGGCACGGAGCTGCATGGAATTTCGTGGCATGGGGATTGTATTACGGGATCATACTGATCATTGAAAAATATATCCTGTCACCGGTACTGGATAAACTCCCTTCGGTTGTACGCCATATTTACAGTATTGTGCTGGTTGTGATCGGATGGGTATTATTCTTTAGTCCTTCACTTGGAGGGGCGGCCAGATATCTGGGAATGATGCTTGGAGCAGGAGCACACGGAGTGGCAGACAGGGAAAGCCTGTATCTGCTTACAACGAATCTGGTATTGTG
>OHUG01000935.1_pt1 | contig 10741 bp, 7 predicted proteins | sample 1579161 | NCBI WGS metagenome assembly OHUG01 (sample SAMEA3882514, study PRJEB24775) | human gut metagenome | biome: human-associated habitat; feature: intestine environment; material: feces | place: Netherlands | collected 2009/2010 | reverse complement strand
GCTCACATCGAGCGGGGCTTCCCCGTTTTGTGTGCATCTTTCATCATCTTGCAATAATTCTTACATGTAAACAGAGAGTTCTTGCATGTAAGAATTATTGAAAGGTGATGAAAGAACTTACTTTCACGCGCGCCAATCATCCCAACACGTATCGGGATGACGGCCCATTCCCCTCGCGGCGCAACTTGCCCGCATCCTCTAGCTTCTTCAACAACCGGTATGCACTGATATAGCTAAGGCCAAACAAATCCATGACATCCGCCGTAGTGACGACACCATCATTTTTTTCGGCGAACTCCAGAACAAGGCCACTGCGCCGGGTGGCATCGATGTCACGCTGGCGCACGTAAGACGCCAGCCCCTCTGAACGTTTGTACACTCGGGCACTCAGCATATACGAACGAGAGCTCCCGCTACCGACCCCCTCTACCAAACCAGCTTCCACCAGATTCTCAACAGCGGACACGATGCGTCGATGCTCCAAATGGGAGAAATCGCACAATTGGACCACGGTAAGCCTACGATGCTCACGCAGCAGCGAGAGCACAATCAGTGACCAGACCGGCAATGGAGCCCCACGTCGACGTTCCTCGTCGCCAATCATGGTTACGAATGCCTCGTCAGGTACCACACGGCGCAAGAACAAGATAACTTCCTCAGCACTGGACTGTGAATAATCCGGGAAAGAACCACCCGCCGCAATCGACCCGGCATAGATGGTATCCACGCCTCGTCCGGTGCGTTCAACATATCCGGCAGCTTTCAGAATCAGGGCAAGCTGCGGATTGCGGGAACGCGGTTGTGCAGTAAGCAGGTTATCTTCGGAAACACCCTCTATGAATCCTCCGGGGTTGGCTATGGTCAACCCATCATCATCAACCAGGAATCTCACCGAACCCATTCGTGCATAATCGCGATGGCAGAAAGCGTTAATCATTGCCTCACGGAATGCCCCTCGATCGAAGTCTGGCAGATCGACCCGAATCAAGCCGCTCATGACTTCGTGGCTGGGATTCCATGGCTCCATCAGCTCGCCTACACGATCAAACATATCCACCAAAGGCAACACGAACGGATCCATATTGACCTTTGGAGACATGCCTTTCATCACTTGAAAAACAGCCGATGCGGCTGGAACCGATCGATGAATAGCATCAACCGAACCAATGGTGAGCAGACCAGCAACAGATGGCTGCAATCCATACGGGCCATCAACAACCAGCTCAAGTGCCCGATCGAAATCCTCATCAGTAAAAGACAACAACGAGTTTTGCGCATTGGCACTGCGAATACGGCTTCTCAACTTGTTCCGTGAGTCTGGATTCAAATCGTCCAACCGAGCCTCTGGTGCAGGTTGCGCGCTGAAATCGTAGAACCGTTGCTGAGATAAACGGCTAATGAATTGGGAAACAAACAGCGGAACGACCTCAGGCGAGCCGTCTGCTTTCAGCCGGCGCTGCAATGTCTTCCCCTGACTGGTAGATACGATTTGCTGACTGTTATCCACCTCAATACTGACTATCGGCACCTCGTTCTCATACAAGAGCGCCACGCGAGCGGGAAGCTGCGGAACAGTCTTATTGAAAATTAGTACCGCAAGTCCATTGATATTGCGATGCTCGTCACATACGCCGGTCACAGTGCCATCGTCTTCAATACCGAGATACAGTGTGCCGCCTTCGGTATTGGCTAGAGCCACTACGGTGTCAACAATTTCATCATGCGATTGAGGGCGCTTCTGCTCGCTCTTGAACTCAACCGTCAAACTTTCTTTGGCCGGCAACATGAGCATCCCCTTTCACCATCTTGCAATAATTCTTACATGTTAACAGAGAGTTCTTACATGTAAGAATTATTGCAAGATGGTGAAAGGGGTAAAGAGCAATCCATCCTGTCATCTCCAGCAACTTAAATCCGATCATCGCTGCTTTCGGCATATCTGATATCAGCCGCTGGTGCCAGTCCAATTACCCAATTGAAGCTCAACACGGCCAAAGACTCTACGCCGCAGTGGATTCGCGCTCGATGAGCTTATAGCCCACGTTCACGGTCTGCGGGAAGAATTCATCGTCCGGGTTCTCGATACGCCGCATAAGCAAGGTCAGCGCGGTATCCGCCATGCCCTTGAAATCCGTGGCCACGGTGGTCAGCATTGGCACGCTGTACGCACCCTGGCTCAGGCCGTCGAAGCCGATAACGCGCACATCGCCCGGCACGCTCACGCCATCGTCCGCCAGACCACGCAGAATACCGAGCGCAATACCGTCGTTCAGGCAGTACAGACCGTCGTACTTGCACTTGCCTTTCTTGGCCAAGCCGTGCCCGGCCTCGATACCGCCGTCAATCGACCACGAGGATTTGATGAAATCACGGCGCTCGTCAAACGGCAGTCCGGCCGCGAGAATCGTCTCCTTGGCGGCCCGCATACGAATATCACGCGAGCCGGGAATGATGTTGGGATTGTTGGGATCGTGATTGTCGCCGACGATGCCGATGCGCGCACAGCCACGCGCGATAAGGTGTTCGATTGCCGCCCGTGAGCCGGCGTCGCTCGGCGCGTTCACGGTGTCGATGGGCAGGCTGGTGTCGTAGTTTTCCAGCATGACGGCCGGGTGCCGCTTCAGGATATCGACCGCACGTGGCGCATTGATGGCGATGATGCCGTCCGAAAACGTGTACGACAGATCGTTGTCGTCGGTAAGATACCGGGACAGTTCGATGAGCATGTGCGAGTCGCGCTTGTGCACTTCCTCAGCCACACACATGGCCAGATGGGAGAAATAGTCGCCCTCGAGGCCCGAGGTAAGGAAGGTGATGGTATCGGACCGCCCAGAACGCAGGGACCGGCCAGACAGGTTGATTTTGTAGCCGAGTTTGCGGGCGGCGTCACACACGCGTTGCGTGGTTTCGGGCTTGACGTAATCCTTGCCTCGCAGGGCCGCGGAGGCGGTGGTGGCGGTCACTCCGGCCAGTTCGCCGACATCCTTTAAGGTCACCATCGTTACCATCTCCGCATATCACGAACCTTATCGATAAGAATCCATAGTACCGCCCACATCTCAGCCGAGGATGAGACCCTCGGTCGAGGCCCTGCCCGGCGACTCGAACGCCGCGGTCACCGTGGTGAGCACCGACGCTGCAAACGAAAACATGTCAAACCAAGAAATGGACATGACGGAGTCATTGTTTTCCGAGAGGGATATGCCGCGTCCACGGGCAGACGTCACGTATCAATCACGCCGATACCGTCATATAACTGTTTTCGATGTGAGAAAGCTCATAGCTTCCGACCACAGAAATCAGCCACAGCAACCCCATAACAGCGTTATAGTTCTGTTTGTCGGCGTCGACAAGAGCCAGCAGCGCCGATGAAATGCACACCAAGGATGTTTAGCGAATTGTTCGCAGTTCGCACGATTCGATTTGATTCGATTCGTGCAGCCCGGATGGTTCACGGGGGGCATGCCGTCGTGATGTGCGTGGATATGGGCGATACGACTCTCGTTCGGGTCGGCAGGTCATCGTACACCAGTTACGAAAGGATCCGTCCATATATGGCAAGGTTTACCGAGAATCGTTGGACCAGCGCGATTATTCCCGCACTGCTGATTCATATCCCAATCGGTACCGTCTATTGCTGGAGCGTGTTCAAGCAGCTTATCGCTGACCGTCTCCACGCCAGCCCCGCCTCCGTGGAATGGGGCTTCTCACTCGCCATCTTCTTCCTCGGCATGTCCGCCGCGTTTGCCGGGCCAATGGTGGAGAAAAACATCAAGAAATCCGCACTCGTATCCATGGTCTGCTTCGTGGTCGGCTTCGCCGGCACGGGCGTGAGCATCGCCCTGAACTTCCTGCCGGGCGTGTTCATCTGTTATGGCGCGATCATGGGCATCGGCCTGGGCGTCGGTTATCTGACTCCGGTCAAGAACCTGATGCTTTGGTTCGCCGACAACAAGGGCCTCGCCACCGGCATCGCCGTCGCCGGCTTCGGCCTGGCCAAGGCCATTGCCAGCCCACTGATGGAATATCTCATCGGCACGGTTGGCCTGGTCAGCATGTTCTTCATCCTCGCCGCGGTCTACGCGGTGATGATGTTCGTCGGCTTCCTGCTCATCAAGCGTCCGGCCGGCTGGGTGTACGATCCCGCGACCTCACACGTCAGCCGCAAGACAATCCTCAAGAAGCCCGTGTTCTGGGGCATCTGGATAGCCTTCTATATCAACATCACCTGCGGCCTGGCCCTCATCAGCCAAGAGAAGGACATCCTGCACGATGTGCTCAGGGCCTTCCCGCAGTATGCCAACCTGAGCCCCGCCAAGTTTGCCGCCGCCATCTCCGGCATCATCGGACTGGTGCTCGCCGTGGACTCCGTGTTCAACACGGCTGGCCGCGTGGGCTTCTCCACACTCTCCGACCACCTGAAGCGCCGCGAGACCGTCTATCAGGTAATCTTCATCATGTCGATTGCCGTGTGCTTGCTGCAGATCTTCACCAACAGCATCGGCAACGCTCTGCTGTGGGCCGTGCTGGCCATGCTGTTCCTCGTCAACGCGGGCTATGGTGGCGGTTTCTCGACGCTGCCCGTGCTGCTTGATCAGCACTTCGGCACCAAAACCGTCTCCACCACGCACGGTCTGACGCTGAGCGCCTGGGCGTTCGCCGGTCTGTCCGGCAACCAGTTGGCCTCGTTCGTAGTTGCCCACGCGCCTGATCAGGCCCACCGCTACGCCGCACTCATCCCGGTGCTCACCGGCCTGTTCGTTGTGGCCCTGATCAGCATCAGCTTGGTCAAGTACCTCGGCGACAGAAACGTCACGAAGGCCGTCGAAGACCGAGGCTGAGCTGCCGCAAAACAACGATTCTGCCGGAGTCGGGCGCATCGATCGCATCAATCGATGTACGTCACGATTTTGGCAGAATCGTTGTTGTTGCTGTTGAGTACCTGAGGTCGTGCGGCTTACGCGCCGACCAGTTCGAGCATTTGGGGGATGCTCTTTTTGCCGAATTCAACTTGCTGGGTGCCGTCGGCGTGGGTGATGACGATGCAGGGCACGCTCATCGCGCCGTACTGGTCCTTGAGTTCGGGGAAGTGCGAGACGTCGTAGGCTTCGGCGCGCACGGCCGGGCTCAGGGAGGCAATGCGCTGGGAAGCAAGCACGGTTTCCGGACACATCGTGCAGGTGAGCGAGACGAGGATCATGATGTTCAGCGGGTCTGTGATGGACTTCGCGCGTTCGATCAGGTCGTCGCCCAGCGGCTGGCCGGGACCGGCCGCGTTGTACAGGCCGAGTACGAACGAGTTGAACTCATGGCCGGAAGGTACGCCGTGGAAGGCCAGACCGGTGAAGACCAGTGAACCATTGCCGTCCTTGCCGGCCTTGCCGTCGCCCTCAGCCGGCACGCAGATGCGCACGGTCGGACGGGCGAGCGGCAGGACGCCGGCGACGTCGAATGTGGCGCGGCCGGAATCGTCCAACGAACCATAAGTGGGCAGTTCGGTGCCGTCCGGCAAGGTGACGGACAGCGGTTCGCCGACCACCAAAGAAGTAGGCACAGAAGCACCATCCACCGCCGTGATCAGCCCTGCGGCATCAACGGCAACCGAGTTCAGCTTGCCGCCGGACAGCGCAACCATCTCGCCGATGAAACCCTGCAATTCCGCCGAAAGCGGAGTGCCGTCCAGTTCGAGAGCGAGCGTGACCGAGCGGGTCATGCGTCCGAAGACCACGCCAAGCTGCTGCTTGACGGCGGCGGAGAACAGTTCGCCGGGCTTCTTGGCGGCGCTGGCTGCGGCTGCGGCATCGGCGCTGCGTTTGGCGGGAGCCGGGGCGGGCGTCGTGTCAGCGGCCGAGGCGGCGGAGGCGGCCTTGGCCTCGGACTCCTCATAAGCGGAAGCAGTGGGACGCGGCGGCACCAAGCCGGTTTTCTCGCTCATCTGCTTGGCGTATCGCTCCAGTTCCACGGCGGCAATCGCACCGTCGGAGGTGGCGGTGACCACTTGGCGCAGGTTCTTGACGCGCAGATCGCCGGCCGCGTACACGCCCGGCACCGAGGTTCTGAGGTAGTCGTGCGTGACCACGTAACCGTGGTCGTCGAGCTCCACCACGCCGCGCACCAAATCGGTGGCGGGCACATAGCCGGCGAACACGAAGACGCCGAAGGTGCCGGCGTCGGCGGGCTTCCACGTTTCGGTCTGGCCGGTGGCAAGGTTCAGGATTGAGGCTTCTCGCAGGCCTCCTTGGCCGGCGGTGACGCCCTTCAGCTCGACCTGATAACGCACGTCGATCTTCGGGTTGTTCTTGGCTTCGGCGGCCACTGCGGCATCGCAGGTGAAGTCCGGTTCGCGCACGAGCACGGTGACTTTGGAGGCGTATTTGGTCAGGAACACGGATTCCTCGGCTGCGGCGAATCCGCCGCCGACCACCAGTACTTCCTTGCCGGTGAAGAACTCGCCGTCGCAGGTGGCGCAGTAGGCCACGCCGCGGCCGGCGTACTCGGCCTCGCCCTCGAAACCCAGCTTGCGCGGGCTGGCGCCGGTGGCGATGAGGATGCCGAAGGTCTTGAGGTCGCCGCGTGAGGTGTGCACGGTTTTGATGTCACCATCCACGTCGAGACCGGTGGCTTCGGCGGAGAGGAATTCGGCACCGAAGTCCTGAGCCTGCTGGCGCATGGTCTGGGTGAGTGCGCGGCCCGTGGTGCGGCCCACGCCCGGATAGTTGACGACTTCGTTGGTGATGGTGATCTGGCCGCCGAAATCGTCCTTTTCGAGAATCAGCACGCGGTAGCGAGCGCGGGCCAGGTACAGGCCGGCCGTCAGGCCAGCAGGCCCGCCACCAATGACGACGACGTCATAGAGATTGTTGGTCTGAGTCATGAAAACTCCCTTACATACACTGGCTCCCCTCTCTGAGGGGAGCTGTCGTAGTGAGACTGAGGGGAGCATATCGGATCAGGCTAGCTCTCGCGAGCACTCCCCCCAGTCGCTTTCAGCGACAGCTCCCCTCAGAAAGGGGGCCAAGATTACCGCCTATTCAGTGTCGATCACAGCTGGCCGACGAGGTCGAGGCTGGGCTCGATGGTTTCCTCGCCAGGGGTCCAGTTGGCGGGGCAGACCTGGTCGCCGTGCTCGTAGACGAACTGGGAGGCCTGCACGCGGCGCAGCAGCTCCTCGGCGTTGCGGCCCACGTTGGAGGAGATGACCTCGTAGGCCACGACCTTGCCCTCCGGGCTCACGATGAAGTCGCCACGCTCAGCCACGCCATCGGCCTCGTTGTAGGTGTCGAGATCCTTGGCCAGCAGGGCGGTCGGGTCGGCAAGCATCGGGTACTCGATCTTGGCGATCTTCTCGTTGGCGTCGTGCCAAGCCTTGTGCACGAAGTGGGTGTCGGTGGAAACGGAGTAGATCTCGCAGCCGATCTTCTGGAATTCCTCATACTTGTTGGCAAGGTCTTCGAGCTCGGTCGGGCAGACAAAGGTGAAGTCTGCAGGATAGAAGAAGAAGACGCTCCACTTGCCCAGCACGTCCTTCTTGGTGACGGTCTCGAAATCGTCGTTGTGGAAAGCTTCCACGGTGAAATCAGAAATCTCTTTGTTGATCAAAGACATGGTGTTCTCCTTTGCATGGTGCCCTTTCATGGGCGAATGCGCTGATAATCTACTGTGTTAGATGTGTCTTACTTGGTGACGATCTTCATTTTACACGACTCGTTTTTAATTGCAACTGTTTTTATAACATTTATCGCACAGGCGATGCTGGCGCTGGAAAGCAGTCCCCTCTCCGACGTCCCGCGATGCAGCCATTCAGCCGCAACGCCGTCCCCCAACCGCACAGCTGCCCCCAGCCACGATGTCCCGCTTAACCGCGACGCTACTACGGAGCCGTGGCGCGTTGTGAAGAATTCGCGTACGAACCGCTTGAAACGCTTGACCGCCCCAAATCGCCCTGGTATAAAGTTACCCGAAGGTAACTTCCATATGAAACACCCCCATCTCCTACGGAAACAGCCTTCAACGCGCGAAGCGTATCACCCAAACACAGCCGTTTCGCGCGCGTGAAATACACCTTGCTTCTCCGAGAGCGAACGGCGCGCTGACCCCCTTGCGCGCCGTTTCGCATTTTTCCTGCTGTGAATCTTTCGTGAGAGCCTATTACGAAGGCGAAAACCATTTCGCTACAATAGCTGCGCGGCATGCGCTTCTCAGCACGCATCCCGCCGTCGTCCAGTCTGCGCCTCACCGCGCCTCGTTCTGACGAATCTTTCGAACAATTGAACATGAAAGGACTCTTCATGCAGGGAAAACCCCTCGTCATGCTGCTTGCTGTGCTCTACGGCAGCGCGTTTCTCGCCGGTTTCAACGAAAACCTCGTCAACATGGCGCTTTTGTCCATTATGGGCGAATACGGCGTCGATTCCATCACTGCGCAATGGCTCGTCACCGGATATATGATCGTCGCCACCGTCGTGGTCACCTGCATGGCGTTTTTCTATCGCCGTTTTAAACTGCGCACCCTGTTCTTCTCCGCCTCGGCGCTCAGCTTCGCTGGTTCCATCCTGGGCCTTTTCGCCCCGAATTTCACGCTTCTGCTCATCGCGCGCCTTATCCAGGCGGTCGGCACGGGCATCTTCATCCCCATGATGATGAACACGATCCTTGCCGTCACGCCGAAGAACAAACTGGGCACCTTCATGTCCATCGGCAGCTGCATGATCACCTTCGGGCCCGCTTTCGCGCCCGTGGCGTGCGGCGGCATCGTGACCGCCCTCGGATGGCACAACGTCTTCCTGGTTCCCGCAATCGCCATGGCGCTCCTGGCCGTTTTGGGCTTCTTCTTCATCAAGAATCTCGACACCAGCCCGGCGCACCTCGACATGCCCTCGGTGGCCCTTTCCTCGGCCGGCCTGCTCACCTTGTCCTTCGGCCTGGCAGAGCTTACGGCAAACACCCTAGTCGCTTTGGCCTCGCTTGCCGCTGCGATTCTGTGCATCGTTGTTTTCATCCTGCGACAGCTGCGCTGCGCCCATCCCCTGATCGACCTCGCGCCCGCGAAGAGCATCATGTTCTGGCCCACGCTCGTGCTCGTCACCATCACCATGATGTCGACGTTTTCCATGAGCGTGCTGCTGCCGCTGTATTTCGAAGGAGCGCTCGGCACCACCGCGTTTCTCGCAGGCGTCATCATGCTCGCCCCCGTGCTTGCCAACACCTTTATCACGCTTCTGGGCGGACGTATCATGGACAAACGCGGCGAATGGCCCCTTCTTCCCGCCGGTTTCGCCATCATGGCTTTCGGTGCCCCGTCGCTTTCCCTCGCCGCGATGCTCGTGGGATCCATTCTCGCATTCTCCGGCATCGGCCTGGTCTTTTCCCCTTCGCAGACGGCAGGCCTTCGCACGCTTCCGCCCGAGCAGCACCCCTTCGGCGTAGCCCTTTCCACCACGTTCGTGCAGATTGCCGCCTGCATCGGCCCCTCGCTTTACACGGGCATTCTCGCATCGGCGCAATCGGATGCGCTCGCTAGCGGGGCGAGCTCCCAGATTGCAACCGCGCAGGGCTTCTCAAACGCCATGATGGTCGCAGCCCTTGTGGCCTTCCTCGGATTCGCCGTCGCGTTCGCCTACGCCCGCGCCGCCAAGAAACGCTCGCAGACGGAAATGCATTCGAAGCATGCCGCCATGCGCGCGGCGAAAGAGAACGCCGGCCGCTCTCGCCGCAGCAGCGTCGCACCCGAGCCTACCGCCAGCATGGTCTCCGAAGAACTCGCCGGCATCGTCGAGACAACCCCCTATACGCTTCCCGCAAGCGCCTCGGTCGCCTTCGCCATGGAGCAGTTTGCCGAACGAAACGTCAGCGGCATGCCCGTCGTAGACGAGCACGGGCGCGGCGTGGGATATCTTTCGGACGGAGACATCATCCGCTACCTCGCTGACGAGCATCCTCTTTTCATGAACACATACTCGCTCATAGCGCTTGCCGACGGAAGCACCTTCGACGACCGCCTGCGCGAGCTTTTATCCCTGCCCGTCAAGACCGTAGCGACCGACAAGCTGGTCTTTCTTCCCTATGACGCCACGCTGCAAGACGCCTGCACGCTTCTTGCCCAGCACAAGCTGAAGAAGGTCCCCGTCGTGCGCAACGGAGCCATCGTGGGAACCGTAAACCGCTCCACCATCATCCGCTACGCCATGGAGCGCGCTGCAGGCATCATGGATCGCCCATAGCGCACACCTGCAGAAAAGACGCATTCAACGGCAATCGCCCAAGAAGAAGGGCTGTCGCACCCAGACAGTGCGGCGGCCCTTTCCGCTCCTAAGCAGCCAGACGCTCTTCGGGCTTCGACGCTTCCTGCACCGAAGCACCCGCCACAACGCCCATGCGCGCCGCTTGCTCCCTCTTGCGCTCTCGGCGCGCGATCGCGGCATACAGGCCAACGCCCACCGCTGCAAACCCCGCCGTCAAAACAACCACCACGGCGCTCGCCGCCCAATCGCCCGAAGCGGCAAAACCCGCGGCCATCGTCGAAGAGACGATGGAGGGAATGCGTCCCACCGTGGTAATCAGGGCGATGCGCCATACAGGACACCTCGTCAGACCCGCCACATAGGTCATCACATCTTTCGGAGTTCCCGGAATAAGGAAGCACACGAACATAAGCAGTTCGAAACGGGCGGAATCCTGCAGCCATTTCATGGATTCTATCTTCTCGCGCGAGAAGAACAGCTCTACCGCCTTCATGCCCAAC
>OHUG01000934.1_pt1 | contig 10748 bp, 10 predicted proteins | sample 1579161 | NCBI WGS metagenome assembly OHUG01 (sample SAMEA3882514, study PRJEB24775) | human gut metagenome | biome: human-associated habitat; feature: intestine environment; material: feces | place: Netherlands | collected 2009/2010 | reverse complement strand
ATCACATAATTTGGATCCTCTGTTCTGAATACTTTTTTCGCCTTGCCCTCGTAGAGCATTTCGATTTTCGTCGGGGTTTTCGTCATCGGTTTTTCTCTCCTAGTTTGGTTTCGAAACGGTTCTTTCTCGTGTTGGCGGGGATAGAGGTGGGGTAGTTCCCGTCGAAGCATGCGCGGCAGCATCCCTTTCCGCCTGTGATTGCGTCAAGCGATTCTATGGGGAGGTAGCCGAGCGAATCGGCCCCTATGATCTGCGCGATTTCTTCTGAGGTGCGCCCGCGCGCGACCAGGTTCTCCTCGGAATCGACGTCGGTTCCGTAATAGCACGCGTGCAGGAAAGCCGGGGCCGAGATACGCAGATGCACTTCGGCGGCTCCCGCCTCCCGTAAGAGGGCGACGATGCGCGCGCTCGTGGTTCCGCGGACGATCGAGTCGTCGATCAGCACGACGCGCTTGCCCTCGACCACGGAGCGGATGGGGTTGAGCTTGATGTTGACCTCGTTTTCGCGCATCGTCTGCGTGGGCGAGATGAACGTGCGGCCGATGTACTTATTTTTGATAAAGCCGATGCCGTAGGGGATGCCGCTCTGGCGCGCGTAACCGAGGGCTGCATCAAGGCCGGAATCCGGCACGCCGATGACGACATCCGCCTGCACGGGATGCTCGAGCGCGAGGAACGCGCCTGCGCGCTGGCGTGCGACGTGGACGCTGCTGCCGTCGATGACGGAGTCAGGGCGGGCGAAGTAGATGAACTCGAAGACGCAAAGCTTCTTCGGCGCTTTGCCGCAGTGGCTCGTGTCGGAGCGAACGCCGGCCGTGTCGACGACAACGATCTCGCCGGGGCGGATGTCGCGCTCAAACTCGGCGCCGATGGCGTCGAGCGCGCAGGATTCAGACGCGAAGACAACAGAGCCGTCCTTCAGATGCCCCATGCAGAGGGGACGGAAGCCGTGGGGGTCGCGCGCGGCAATGAGCTTCGTCGGCGAGGAGAGGACGAGGGAATACGCGCCCTCGATGCGGTCCATCGCAGCGGAGACAGCCTCTTCGATGGAGCCGCGGTTGAGTCTCTCCTGCACGATGATATAGGCGATGACCTCGCTGTCGGTCGTGGTCTGGAAGATGGAGCCGCGACTTTCAAGCTCCTGCCTCAGCTCGCGGGAGTTCGTCAGGTTGCCGTTGTGCGCGAGCGCCATACGGCCCTTGAAGTGGTTCACTAAAATGGGCTGGACGTTGCGCTTGTTGTCGCTGCCGGTCGTGCCGTAGCGCACATGGCCGACGGCGATGGTACCCTTGCCGAGCGATTTGAGCTGCTCGGGCGGGAAGACCTCGCTCACAAGGCCGGTGTCGCGCAGCGAGCGGAACAGGCCGTCGTCGTTGACGACGATACCCGCGCTTTCCTGTCCGCGGTGCTGGAGGGAGTAGAGCGCGTAGTAGGCATAGGACGCGACGTCCGCCTCCTGAGGCGTAAAGATGCCGAACACGCCGCATTCTTCGTGAATGTGGCGCGCCGGGATGATGTTGTGATTCTCTGTCATATTTGATCTTACTGTGCGTCGTGAGCCATCAGGCGCTTCATGACTTCGGCGTAGGCGTCTTCCACGCCGCCGAGGTCGCGGCGGAAGCGGTCCTTGTCGAGCTTTTCGTTCGTCTTGCTGTCCCACAGGCGGCAGGTGTCGGGGCTGATCTCGTCGGCGAGAACGATCTGGCCGTCGACGGTCTTGCCGAACTCGAGCTTAAAGTCGACGAGCGTGACGCCGCACTCGCTCCAAAATGCCTTGAGCGTGTCGTTGACGGCGAAGGCATACTTCTTGATGAGCTCGATTTCCTCCCAGGTCGCGAGCTTGAGGGCAACGGCGTGATAGGCGTTCATCAGGGGGTCATGCAGATCGTCGTTCTTGTAGGAGAACTCGATCTTGGGCTCGGAGAAGACGATACCCTCCTCCACGCCGTAGCGGGAGGCAAAATGACCGGCGGAGATGTTGCGGATGATGACCTCCAGCGGGACGATGGAGACCTTCTTGACGAGCGTGTCGCGCTCGCTGAGCTCTTCAACAAAGTGGGTCGGGATGCCGGCCTTTTCCATCTTAGCCATCAGACGGTTGGTCATCTGGTTGTTGATGACGCCCTTGCCGACGATGGTACCCTTCTTTGCGCCGTCAAAGGCGGTGGCGTCGTCCTTGTAGGAAACGATGACGAGGTTGGGATCTTCGGTGGCGTAAACCTTCTTGGCCTTGCCTTCGTAGAGCTGTTCTTTCTTTTCCATGATGACTGTTCTCCTTTTATTTTATATTTTTGTTGATTGATATGGATGGATGGTTTCTCAGTTTTTGTAGCGCTCGCGAAGCTCTTCGTCCGCCTTCAAGACAGCGGCGGTGCCCTCGTCACGTGCGGCCTGGAGCTTGTGGGCAAGGCCCTCGTCGCTCACAGCCATGATCTGGACGGCAAGGATGGCGGCGTTTTTCGCCCCGTCGATAGCGACGGTGGCAACGGGGATGCCGCTCGGCATCTGGACGGTCGAGAGCAGCGCGTCCATGCCGTCGAGCTTCGCGCCGCTGCACGGCACGCCGATGACGGGAAGCGTCGTATTCGCGGCCATCGCGCCGGCCAAGTGCGCGGCCATGCCCGCGAGCGCGATGATACAAGAAAATCCGCTCTCCCGTGCCGACGCTGCAAATTCTCTTGCCTCGTTCGGGCACCGGTGGGCGGATAACACGCGGACCTCGGTCTCGATCCCATATTCCTTGAGCGTCTGGATCGCCTTCTCGGCGACGGGCAGGTCGCTCGTGCTGCCCATAATAACGGCTACCTTTCGCATAGTTCTGCCTCCTTAAAAGCAAAAATGGGCGCTCCACTGCCTCGATGTGCAGTTGAAGTGCCCAGACGGTCGGCTGCTGAATTTCAGCAAGAAACGCTCTCTGCTCCCCTGTGGTGACCCACGTTTCCGTCAGTTACAAAGAGCTCAACTTGACAAGCAATATGGTATCACAGAGGGCTCTTTTCGTCCATGCGGCAAAAGAGAGAAAGGCTTCGCCCTATTTATCAGTTTTTTGATAATAATCTACATATCTATAAGTTATGCTAATACTTATCAGTAAAAATCTGCCGTTTCGGCAGCGCAAATAAAAATCGAAAGGCCGCGCACTCCCCGTACGCGGCCTTCCATCGCATCATGTTTTCAAAAAGGCAGGCATCCGCCGATGGCAAGACTCAGCAGGATGACCGCAAGCGCAACGAGCACAGGTGCTTTCCGCCTGAGTTTCCTCATCGCGCGCTTTTCGTCCACAGAGGAATCCTCACTTCGCCAGCTCCTTGCCCAGCGCGCGGCAGGCGTCCAGCGCGGCGTCATCAGGCGCTTCGCAGCAGGTCACGCTCTCGCACACAAGGCGGATGCCGGAATCATCGCAGTCCTTTTCCCAGCCGCGCATCCACTCGCCGTCGCCCCAGCCGTAGGAGCCGAACAGCGCGGCGCTCTTGCCGCCAAGGCTGCGCTTGACCTCGTCAAACATGGGCTGGAACTCCATCTCCTCGAGCACTTCGCTGCCCATGGCGGGGCAGCCGAAGGCGATCGCGTCGTAAGCGCTCAGCTCGCTGGCCTTGACCTGGTCAGGGGTCAACATCGTGACCTGCGCGCCCGCGCTCTCCATGCCCTCAGCGACGGCCTTGGCCATGGCCTCGGTGTTGCCCGTGCCGCTCCAATAAACAACAGCAGTCTTTTTCATATTAGTATGTTCCTTTCATAAATCAGTATCTATCACACTGCCACGGCAAGCTGCTCGATGCCCGAGCCGGCCTCCCAGAGTGCGCAGTAGATCTCCGTGCATTTTTTGAAGCGGGCGAACAGCTCGCGCGCCTTCTTCTCGTCGCCGTAGACCTTCCACAGCCCCGCGCATTTGAAGTTGCAGGCGCGGTGGTCGATGAAGCCCTTGACGTCCTCCGGCGGATACGAGAGGAAAAGCCCGACCTCATGGGGGAATTCGCCGCCCTCGCGGAATCGGCGGATGAGGTTTGCGATGCAGCGTCCGCAGTGGCCGCTATTGTAGCCCGCGTGGTGCAGGATCTCGGCCGCCTGTTCGTCCTCCAAATCTCTCCGCAGCTCAGAGGGGCGGTACAGGTACAAAAGGACCTGTCCTTTCAGGAAACGGATCGGCAGCAGACACAGGCCCTTTGGCACAAGCAGACGGTTCAGGCGGCGGATGTCCGCAAAGAGCGCTTCCTTATCTTCGCAAGGACAAGGGAAGAGGCTGCCCGTTTTGATACCTGCCAACGTCGGCGCACCCTGCCGCACCAGGATCTCTTCAGACATGCCCGTTTCCCTCCCCTTTGGTTTCGGTGGTGGCTCCCCCAGAAGTTAGATTCCTCTAACTTTTAGGAGCGGCGTCCCCGCTCTTGACGTGTCTTAGGATACCCGAAAAGAAGAGCCCCATCCGCTCCAAATTGATCGGATGAGGCTCCAAAATATTTTATTCTGCCTTTTCCGCCGTCGGCGCGCAGCTGTCGCTGTCCGCGCCCGCGCGGTACGCGCTCGGCGACACACCGATCACACTGCGGAAGGCCTTGGCAAACTTGCTGGCGTTGTCATAGCCGAACTGCCCCGCGATATCGAGCACCGTGCGGTCGCTCGTGCGCAGGAGCTGCGCGGCACTGTGCATCTTCTGCGCGCGCAAAAACGCTGCGGGCGTCATGCCGTACACGCCGCGAAAGCTCGCGGCGAGCTGCGAGGGCGACGCACCGAGTTCCTGTGCAAGCGCGGAGATCGTGACGTCGTCCTCCGTGCTTGCAAGCAGCGCGTCGCGCGCCGCGCGCGCAAGGCGCACTTGCGCGGCGGTATAGCCGTGCTTTTCGTGCGCCACGTCGAGCGCACTCAAAAAGAGCAGAAGTTCAAGCACCTTAACCTTAAAGTAGCCGCGTCTGATGCCGGCGGGCACGGCGTAGAGCTCAGAGAAGATGTGCTCCACGCGCGCCGACGAACGCGAGACAAAGCACTCCGAGTCGGCGAAGAACTTCTCCGCCAGCACGCTGGGGCGGACGTCGACATCCTGCAAAATGCAGGACAAACAGTCAGGTGCGAGGGCGGGGTCGAGCGTGACGGTGATGCCGTGGTAGTGCCCCGTGGGGAACTCCACCTCCCCCTCGATGGCGGCACGGCGCACGACGGAGAGGTCTCCGGGGGCCAAAAAGTAATGCTCGCCGCCGCAGCAGTATTCCGCACGCCCCTCGCGGCAGTGCTGGATCTCGATGAGTCCCGCCGCATTCGGCTCTGCCAGACGGTAGGACGGCGCGTGCACATCGTGATAGGCAAGCTCAATGCCGGGGAAAACGGGATAGGATGTGATGCGCACCTCGCCGTCCGTCTCTCTGAGGCGGTAGACGGTGCGTTCCTCGTTTTGCTGCAAAATTTCTGCGTGGGCGCTGCATTTCTTTACCTGAGACTTTGGTTCGATCAAGGAAGCTTCCCTGTCCTTTCTTCTACATATAAAAATAGAAACGCCGCAAAGCGCAGATCCCGCGCTTTGCGGCTTGTGGCTGCTGATCAAACGCATTCCTCCGCGAGATCTGCGTTTTCCTCCGTCGGCTTCCCCTCCAGCAGCTCGGGGTGCTTGAGATAGCGGCGCACGCTCGCCCAGAACAGCGCGTACTCGTGTCCCGTGCAGATGCGCTCATCCATCACGACGGAGAGCGGGATCATTTTTTTATTATACTCCCCGCTCCTGTAATTGGCAATAGGCTTGCCCATGCTGACGAACACCCCCGTCGTGCCGAACTCGTAGCAGTGGTGGAAGATGGAATTCGTGTTGATGGAGGCAAGGTTCGTGATAAAAAGACTCGTGTGGAACGGGCTCAGATCAATGATCTTCCGCGGTAAAACGCCGCAGCGGTCCATCAGCTTGACAAGGCCGAACAAAAGCCCCGGCAGGATGGGGATGGCGAACAGGAAATTCGCGAATTTATCCGTATTGTTGTTGTGCGCGGCCACCTGATTCTGCGCGACCGCCTCCTCGATCTTGCGGTTGATGGAGAAAATGTCATCCCCGTCCTCGAAGAACACCTTGATCGACGTCTCATCCGCGCGGCCGTCGGCGCGCGTTTTCAGGATGACGAAGCTGACACAGAAGTGATTGCGCTGGTAGATCTTGCTGTTCATGATGAAGCGGTTGATCTTTGGATTTTCCTGATACGCCTTGAAGTATGCCGCCAGAATGAGCGTCATATACGGGATGCGGACGCCTTCGCGGCGCTTTTCCTGAATGTAGCGGCGCAGGACCTCCATATCAGCGTATTCGGTGATGAAATTCTGCGCATCGTAGCGCCGCGGCATGACATAGGGCAGTGCCGAAACGATGGTGGACGCCTCTTTCACTCGGGTTCCGTCGGGACGCATGGCAAGTTCCTCTTTTCTTTGAGTTAACCCCATCTTACCCGCTTTGCCCGCGTATTGCAATCATTTTCTTAGCGAATTCTTTATTAAAAATTGGTTAAGTCTCGTCCTCTCCCCAGTCGAGCGACACATCGACGACACGCAGGAGGCCGGAAAGCGTCGAGGGCACATAGGCTCTGGAGAACAGATCGTCCTGCGTGCAGAGCGTGCGCTCGGTCGTACCGTCCACACTCTGCATCGCCGTGACGAGAAGCGCCGCATGCTCGGGTGCGGCCAGCATCTCGGGAAGAGCGTCGGCGGCGTATGCCGCGCGCGACAGAACGTTCTTATCGCTGTCCATCCAGACAAATTCGACCGATTCTGCCGCCGTGTGCGCCGCGAATGAAACGCTCACCTTGATCGAGCGGCTCTTCGTTTTGCCGTTCGCGCGCCAGTCGCTCGACCGCTCGGTCGAGATCGTCCGCGTTTGGTTCAGGTTTGTGCTGGGTGTCCTGTAACATACGTTCGTGCCGTTGGCCTGCGTGCACTCGGCATAGTAGTCCCCCGCAGACGTGCGGTAGACATAACATTCGTACAGTTCCGCCTGTCCCAGCGCGTCGAGCGCGATCTCTCCGCCCGTCTCGTAGCTGCTGCCGTTGTCGTCGACCTTGATGTGCATTCCGCTGCCCACCACCTCGTCGGACACCGCCGCACCGACGGAATTGTTGAATTCAGAGCCCTCTTCGTAATCCGGATCGTCGGGTTCAAACGCTGTGATGGTCACAAACACCGGCACGCCGGGCACGCAAAAGTCGTAATCATCGCCGTTCTCCGTCGCGTAGCGCCTGCCGTCGAAGGGTTCGAGGACGAAGAAGTATCCGACCCATTCGTCGTCCATGGTCTCCTGCGCCGCGGCTTCGATACGCTCGGGCTTGTAGAGCGCAAAGCTCACACCAAACACCACTGCGAGCGCCAGCGCAAAAGCAATGATGCGTTTCATGCCGCCCCCTCCTTCCAGTTGACCTTGATGCTGATTGAGCAGAGCTTCCCGTCCTGATAGCGGAAGGTATCCAGATTTGAGTAAGCATACGGCGCACTGTCATTGCTGCGGCTGCAAATGTCGTATTCCGCCGTCTCGCCGTCCCCGTCTTGTCCATAGCTCGTGCCGATGAGATACGCCGCGCCGGGCGCGGCTGTGATAGACTCGGGCAGCGCGTCGGGCGCGAACTCCTCGAGCTTCAAGAGATCGTCGTTTTCGTCCATGTGCGCGACGGTGAACTTCGTCGGCGTCGGACGGGCAGCAACGGTGATGGCGACTCTGACCTTCACGCGCTCGGACTTGCCGCCAATCGTCTCGGTCTTATCGCTCGTGAGCGTGTGGGTTATGCTGGCGCCGTCCGCGCCGGACATGCCCATGCTGTTGCCGCGCGTCAAATAAATGCGTCCATCCGACGTCTGATAGATGGGATAAAGTTTGAAAATCACTTGTCTGTCGCCGCAGGCGTAGACCTCGCCCGAGAGGTCGATGTCCGTCGTACGGACGCCGTTGTCATCGTCGATACCGGCCTTCCCCAGCGGCGCACCGAGTTCGCCGAAGATCGTGATGCATGGCGACTTGGCGTCCTCTTCGCCGTAGCGCGAGTCAGGCTCCATCGTGCAGTAAATGCCGCTGCCGCGGTCTTTGAGCGCCCACCAGTCTTCGTCCGTATCCATATAGAGCCGCCCGGCCTTCCAGACGAATTTGCCCGCGGCCGAGACCGCAAGATCACCGCCGATGTCGAGATCCTCTTCCGAGACGAAAGCCCCGATGAGCGTGCCCTCTTCCTCCTCGTCCGCAGCAGACTGCACCGCGCCGCCGTCGAGAAAGGCGACGAGAAAGACCGCCGCGAGGATCGCAGCAAAAATCAGTATCGTTTTCGTTTTACTCTTCATGCTCTGCCTCCAATTCTCCGTCGCATTGCAGAATGTCGCCCACATTGCACTCGAGCGCGCAGCAGATGCGGTTGAGCGTTGCAAAGCGCACGCCCTTAGCCTTGCCGCTGCGCAGAATGGAAAGATTCGCCTCCGTGATGCCGACAATAGCGCAAAGCTCCTTGCTTGTCATGCCGCGCGCTTTCAGCACCTCGTCGAGATGTATCGTGATCGCCATGGCAGCACCCTCAGATAAAGAGGTCGTTGTCCGCCGCAAGGGCGACGTTCGAGGCGATGAGCCGCGCACCGAGAAGCGCTGCGAGCACGAAGCACAGCTCGAAGATCGGCAGACGGATCGAAATGCTGGTGCTCAGGAGCATCGGCGCGCAAACCGCCTGTAAAACGTTGACTGCGAGGGCGAACAGCACGCTGAGCTTGAGCACCTTGACACACCATTCGGCGAGCTTTGGCGCGTAGGCGGCGCTCTCCTGCGTAAATGCGCCGTCTTCCATCGTGTCGAGAAGGCCGATGGCGAAGTACGCCGTCGCCGCGGCGAGCAGCGTAGGAAGGCTTTCCGCGGCAAAGCGCAGGGCGAGGACAACATAGCTGAACACAAGGCTCTTCGATCCCGTTATGTCCGTTGCCACAGGCAGTACCGTATCGGTTGTAAAGGCGCTGTTGCCCGCCTTGAGAGCGTCGATGGCGGAAAACAGGCCCGCAAATTCGGCAAAGCAGACCTCAAAGACGAAGTATGCCGCCGCGAGGATAAGCAGCGCGCGGAAGAGCTTCAAGAGCTCCTGCGTATCGCCGCCGGAAAACCGGCGCAGCAGCCGCAGTACGACCCAGCCCGCGAGCAGCGCGAAAATGAGCCACTGCCAGGCAAGGCGCGGGAACAGTGCCTCCGCCGATGTGCTCCAATAGGCGGTCCAGCCGTGTGGAAAGAGCGCGCCGGCCGCGGCAAACGCGATGAGCACGAGCAGCGCGTCCTCGGGCTTCAGTTCCCGCCGCGCCCCGATGAGCACGAGCGCATAGAGCGGCAGCAGGATCACCGCGGCGTACAGCGTGAACGCCAGCGCGAAGCCGAAGCGGCCCGAGGCGGCCAGCGCACTCAAACCCTGCCCCACTGCGCTGCCGGGGAATCCGGCGACGGAAAAGGCGTCGCCCTCGAAAAGCCACAGGGCGAGCGCAAGCAGCGCGCAGATGAGTGCCTCCGCCAAAAGTAAGGTCTTGATCCGGTCACGTTTCATATCGCACCTCCAGAATTATTGTTTTGCGATAATTTCTATCGTCAGCGTAGCAGAAGAATTATCGTTTGTCAATAATTTCTTCATTTGCTTTTTGTTTTTCAAAGCGCGGCACAGTTGTTTTTAAATAAATGATAAGTTTGCTTTTTTCTATTGATTATCCCCGCACAATAGACTATACTGTAGCTGTCATATCATGCAATTTCTGTTGCTATTGCTCAAAAAAGACAATCAGGAGGACACCAACAATGAAGTACAATCGCACCTACAACTTCTCTGCCGGTCCCGCTATGATGCCGGAGCCCGTGCTGGAGGAAATCCGTGACGAGATGATGAACTACCGCGGCAGCGGCATGTGCGTCATGGAAATGAGCCACCGCTCCAAGGTTTTCCAGCAGATCATCGACGAGGCCGAGGCTGACCTGCGCGACCTGATGGGCATCCCCAACAACTACAAGGTCCTGTTCATTCAGGGCGGCGCTACGCTGCAGTTCGCGGCTGTGCCTTGGAATCTGATGAAGAACGGCAAGGCCGTCTACGTCGAGACCGGCGCATGGTCCAAGAAGGCCATTGCCGAGGCTAAGAAGTACGGCGAGGTCATCGTCGCCGCTTCCTCCAAGGACAAGAACTACAGCTACATTCCCGACTGCTCTGATCTCGACATTCCCGACGATGCCGACTATGTCTACATCTGCGAGAATGAGACCATCCACGGTGTGACCTGGCAGCAGCTGCCCAACACCAAGGGCCATGTTCTTGTCTCCGACCAGAGCTCCATGTTCCTCTCCCAGCCCTGCAATGTCAGCGATTACGGCATGATCTATGCGGGCGTGCAGAAGAACGTCGGCCCTGCCGGTATGGTCATCGCCATCATCCGCGAGGACCTCATCCGCGAGGATCTCGATCCCAAGATGCCCATCTACATGCGCTATGACACCCACGCCAAGAACGACTCCATGTACAACACCCCGAACTGCTGGGCGATTTACTGCTGCGGCAAGGTGTTCCGCTATCTGCTGGACAACGGCGGTCTGGAGGAGATGGAGAAGCGCAACATCGCCAAGGCCAAGGTCATCTACGACTTCCTGGACAGCTCCAAGCTGTTCAAGGGCGCCGTGGTGCCTGAGGATCGCAGCCTGATGAACATCCCCTTCGTCACCGGCGATAAGGATCTGGACGCCGCTGTGGTGGCAGCCTCCAAGGAGGCCGGCTTCGACAACCTGAAGGGCCACAAGTCCG
>OHUG01000927.1_pt1 | contig 10865 bp, 9 predicted proteins | sample 1579161 | NCBI WGS metagenome assembly OHUG01 (sample SAMEA3882514, study PRJEB24775) | human gut metagenome | biome: human-associated habitat; feature: intestine environment; material: feces | place: Netherlands | collected 2009/2010 | reverse complement strand
ATTATACAGGAAGACTCAGATATGACCCGGTCAGCATGCTGAAGACAGTTTTGTTCGGATTTATGGCGAATGGCTATATATCATTACGTGAGTTGGAGGACCAGTGTAAAGTCAATCTCCGCTTCATGTATCTCATGGATCATCAAACACCTTCTTATCGTACCTTCGGCTACTTCATTAACGAGGTACTTGCTGATTCCATTAAAGAAATATTTCAAGACATAAATAAAAAAATCTTCGAGACAGAACATGTGGATCTCCAACATCTATACATCGATGGCTCCAAGTTTGAAGCAAATGCAAATAAATATTCCTGGGTGTGGAAAAAAGCCACAGAAAAATCCAGATACCGTCTCTTTGATAAGATTACTACACTCTTTGAGGAAATCAATGAAGAACTGTCATGTACAGGGATAAAGCTTTGTATCAATAGTGAGTATGCACCTGAGTATCTGAAGAAAGCGACTGAACAGTATGCAGAAGCCTGGCAGATTGATGAAACGATGTTTGTTCATGGGAGGGGACATCGCAAAACCACGCAGCAACGTCATTATGAGAAACTTAGGGAGTATGCTGTAAAACTAGAAGAATACGTGGAAAAAATCAAAATCTGTGGGAAGGAACGCAACAGCTACTCAAAGACAGATCATTCAGCCACTTTTATGCGGATCAAGACGGACTATATGGGAAATGACCAGCTGCTTCCAGCTTACAATGTGCAGGTTGGTGTTGCGGATGAATACATTGCTGTTGTTGATGTAAATCAGTATCGCTCAGACATGGATTGTTTTATTCCGTTGATGAACGAGTTTTATACTACATATGGCTTTTATCCGAAGTATCCAGTGGCAGATGCCGGATATGGTTCTTACAACAATTACATCTTTTGTGAACAGCATGGAATGGAAAAGTATATGAAATTCACCATGTTCAAGAAAGAGACTACTGACAGGAAGTATCGTGAAGATCCATTCCGAGCGGTAAATTTTCCAATTGGTGAAGACGGAATCATGCGTTGTCCAAACGGGAAAAACTTTTATCTTCGGTATCGAAAAAACGTAAAGGGAAACAAGTATGGACGTCAGGAAGAATACTACCAGTGTGAGGACTGTTCCGGATGTCCATACGCAGAACAATGTAAAAAGACAGATAAAAACCGTATCGTTCGGATCAACCGTGAACTTACAGCGATGCATCAGGAAGTAATTGAAAATCTTGAAAGTATCCAGGGAGCACTTCTAAGAATGAATAGATCTATTCAGGCAGAAGGTACATTTGGCATCATCAAAAACGACCGTTGGTACAAAAGAATTGTCCGAAGAGGAATAAAATCTGTTCTGCTGGAAGTATTTCTTGTTTCTATTGGACACAATCTTTATAAATATCACAACAAACAGAAAAAAGTTGCAACTGCCGCATAGGATTCCATAATAGCTTTCTTATGGGGAAAGGGGAGTTATACACTTTTTTATGAACTATAACTACTGTTGTATTCATAAGCAAAGGACGCATGAAAAAACTTTCGTTTTTTCACACGCCCTTTTTTCTTTTATATTTCTTTATTTTTACAGAACCTTTGACAGGAATTCCTTTAAACGCTCATCCTTAGGATTTGCAAAGAACTCTTCCGGAGTTCCCTGCTCTTTTACTCTTCCTTCATCCACAAACATGACACGGTCAGCAACCTCTCTTGCAAATCCCATTTCATGTGTAACAACAACCATGGTCATGCCTTCCTGGGCAAGCTGTTTCATCAGCTCCAGAACCTCTCCAACCATCTCCGGATCCAGTGCGGATGTCGGCTCATCAAAGAGCATTACATCCGGGTTCATGGCAAGGGAACGCACGATCGCGATCCGCTGCTTCTGTCCACCGGAAAGCTGTGACGGATAAGAATCTGCCTTCTCTTCCAGTCCAACCCTCTTAAGAAGTACTCTTGCTTCTTTTTCTGCCTCTGCTTTATCCTTTTTCAGGAGCTTGATCGGAGCCAGTTTGATATTTTCAAGAATCGTCTTATGTGGGAAAAGATTAAAGTGCTGGAACACCATTCCCATCTTCTGACGGTGTTTGTCGATATCTACCTTTGCATCTGTAATGTCCACACCTTCAAAATAAATATGACCTCCGGTCGGCACCTCCAGAAGGTTCAGGGAACGGAGGAATGTAGATTTTCCGGATCCTGACGGTCCGATGATTACCACAACTTCTCCTTTGTGGATCTCTTCTGTAATTCCATTCAGTGCATGAAAATCACCAAATGCTTTCTGCAGATTTTCTACACGGATCAATACATCTCCATTAGTGGTCACTGTTCCTTAACCTCCTTTCCAGCATACTTACCAGTTTACTGAAGATCATAACCATAACCAGGTAAATGATCGCAACTGCCATCAGCGGCATAAGCGCATCGTAGGTTCTGCTTCGGATGATATCTCCGCCCTTTGTCAGATCCTGAAGGGCAATATATCCGGCAACAGAAGTCTCTTTTAAGAGAACGATAAATTCGTTTCCAAGTGCCGGAAGGACATTTTTAAACGCCTGCGGCATGATAATATAGATCATTGTCTGACGATAATTAAATCCAAGGCTTCGTCCTGCCTCAAACTGTCCGTTATCAACTGCCATAATACCGGAACGGAAAATCTCAGCAACATAAGCACTGGAGTTCATACCAAATGCCAGAATCGCTACGATCGTCTTACTGACATCCACACTTGCAAAAATTACAAAGTAAATGATAAGCAGCTGTACAACAACCGGTGTACCACGGATGACCGTGATGTAAATCTGGCAGATCAGATTCAGGAGCTTCAGCTTGCCGGTCTTATCGTATGTGGAACGGACAATTGCCAGAAGGAATCCGAGAACTACACCGATCAGGACAGCACAAAAGGTTACAATTAATGTAACCTTAAGTCCGTCTGCAATGTAGTGCCATCTGTCATCTTTTATAAAATTCATTATAAATCTTGCTTTAAAATCACTCATAAGACACCACCAGTCTGTACCCGATTAGTCTGTAATATATTTTGCAACGATTTTATCAAATGTTCCATCTTCTTTTAACTCTTTGATCGCATCATTGACTTTCTTAACCAGATCATCATTACCTTTTTTGATTGCCAGTGCATAGTCTTCTTCTACATAAGAAGTCTCCAGGATCTTCAGACCTTCATTTTCTTCTACGAATGTCTTAGCCGGCTGGTTATCAATGATCACTGCATCGATCTTGCCCTGCTGCAGAGCCTGTACAGCTTCCATACCTTTGTTGAAACGCTCTACATTATCATCACCGAAATCATCTGTAGAATAAATATCCCCTGTTGTTCCCTGCTGAACACCAATCTTCTTTCCTTTCAGATCATCCGGTTCTGTAATATCACTGTCATCTGTTACAATGATAACCTGAACTCCTGTATAATAGCTGTCAGAAAAATCAACCTGTGTAGCACGGTCTTCTGTTACAGTCATACCTGCTGCTCCGATATCTGCTTTTCCGCTCTGAACAGCCGGGATAATAGAGTCAAATGCCATATCTTCGATCTTCAGATCCATTCCAAGCTTGTCAGCGATCGCTGCTGCGAATTCTGCATCGATTCCGACAACTTCGTCTCCGTCATAGTATTCAAATGACGGGAATTCTGCGTTTGTAGCCATAACAAGCTTTTCTTTCTCGTCTGATTTTGCAGAGTCACTCTTTGATGAATCACTCTTTGATCCACATGCTGCGAAACTGAACACACATGCACATGCAAGTACAACACTGATTACTTTTTTCATTTTCATAATACCAACCTCCAAATTTTATCCATTTCCCCTATTCTATCATGTTATAAAGAAAAAACAAAGTGGGTTTTTATACATTTTTCTGCATAAATTCCCACCTTTTTTCGTGATTATTCTCTTTTAGCCGAAGATCAGGAAATAAAGAAGTACCAGAACTCCAAGTACAATACGGTAATAACCGAATGCCTTAAAGTCATGCTTCTTGATATATCCCATCAAAAACTTGATTGCAAATACGGATACGAAGAACGCTACCAGGCATCCCACAAGCAGAATGACCACTTCGATCGCGGTATAATGGAATCCGAATTTGATAACCTTTAAGATACTTGCTCCGAACATAACCGGGATTGCAAGGTAGAAGGTAAATTCTGTTGCCACATAGCGGGAAGTTCCGATGAGCAGTGCTCCAAGGATGGTTGCTCCTGAACGTGAAGTACCCGGGATCAGTGCCAGGACCTGGAAGCCTCCGATGATCAGTGCCATCTGATAGGTAAGCTCTGTCAGCTTTGTAACCTGCGGTCTGGTGTGTTCATTCTTTTTCTCGATCAGAATGAAGAAGATACCATAAATGATCAGCATCAGTGCAACAACTACATAATTGTAAAGATACTTGTCAAGGATATCATCAAATAACAGCCCGATCACAGCTGCCGGCAGACAAGCCACAACGATCTTGCACCACAGGTTGATTGTATTTCTCTTCTGCTTCGCTGATTTTCTCTTTGAAAACGGATTCAGCTTATTGAAATACAGAACAACGACCGCCATAATTGCACCGAGCTGGATCACAACACGGAACATACTGTTGAATTCATGACTTGTACTCATATGTAAGAACTGCTCTACCAGAATCATATGCCCTGTACTACTGATTGGAAGCCATTCTGTGATACCTTCCACGATACCCAGAATGACAGCAATTAAAACATCTAACATTTTGACCTCTTTCTATCCCCTCTCGGGATTCAATACAATTTTTTCAATGGCAGCCGCCACACCATCCTCCTCATTGGACAATGTGATATAATCTGCCACCTCTTTTACTTCATCTGCTCCGTTTGCCATCGCAACACCAAATCCGACTTCTTTTAACATCATCAGGTCATTGTTGCCATCCCCGCATGCCATGATCTCTTCTCGTTCAATTCCAAGAAGCCTGCCAAGCTGAATCAGTCCCATTCCTTTGTTGACTCCCGGTGCATTGATCTCCAGGTTCGTTCCCATCGAATCACTGATGCTTAAATCCCCAAGCTCCATGATCCGCTGCTTTGCTTCCAGCCGTTCGTCCTGGCTCTTAAAAAGTGCATGGATCTTATCCATCTCATGCCCATTCATCTCTTCCATCTTCTCCCAGAGACTCGTAATGCCTTTGCGGGTGGTTCGGATATAATCTGCCATCGCAGGATTCCGCAGATACTCTCCGACTTTCAAAAGTTCATCTGCCTGTACGAAACCTCTTCCATCAAAATAGATCTCCTTGAACGTATCATAATCTCCAAAAATCTTAAGGATCGCTGCTCCCATCTCATAAGAGAGCATATTGGCATAAAGTACTTTGTCTTCCTGTAAATCCAGGATCCTTCCGCCGTTCGATGTCAATGCGTACCGCATCCCCGGGAAATTCCGGAGCACTTCCGGGATCCCTGTCACCGGACGCCCTGTTGCAACCAGTACTGTTACTCCCTGATCGATCGCACGTGTAAGTATTTCTCTTGTATGACTAGTCAGTTCTTTCTTATCATTCAGTAAAGTACCATCCAGATCAAGCCCTATCATTTTTATCTTTTTCATGAATAATTCCCTCATTTATGGTAAAGCTAAAAATACATTTCAAATCTTAGTATAACACGATTCCCCGTGTATGTATAACAAAATTTGCGGATTCAGGCATTTTGTAGTATACTGATAAAGGCTCAATTTTGAAGAAAGGAAGAATTATGAAGAAAAGGTTAAAAGCATTTTCAAGGACAACCATCGCACTCCTTACCGCTGCCCTGGTCTGTTCCCCGTTTACAAAAGCTTACGCCGATGACACTGTAGACTCTCTCGAAAAGCAGACAAACGGTCTTCAGAACCAGCTCGACTCTCTGAATCAGGACCTCACAAGTCTCAGCGCTGAGATCACAGATCTTGCATCAAAAATTGAGGATACGGATGCTTCCGTACAGAAAGCAGAACTGGATCTTGCCGCCGCAAAACTGGACGAGCAGTTACAGTATGATGCTATGAAGAAAAGAATCAAATATATGTACGAAACAGGAAATACGTCACTCTTGCAGATCATCTTTTCTTCTGAAAGCATGGGAGATTTCTTAAACAAAGCAGAATTTGTCAAGAACATTACAGAATACGACAGAAATATGCTGGATGAATTACAGAAGGTTCACGAGCTTGTCGCTAAAAAGGACTCTGATCTGAAAGCAGAGCAGGCTTCTCTGGCAGAGATGAAAACAAATCTCGACCAACAGGAACAGGAACTGAATGACAAGATTTCCTCTACTTCCGGTGAACTTCAGGCTTCATCCGAAGCACTGGCAAAAGCAAAAGAAGCACAGGCAGCCGCTGCTGCCGCACTTAAGAAAAAACAGGAAGAAGAAGCTGCAGAACAACAACGACAGGCAAAAGCTGCACAGACTGCTGCCAATAATACTTCAAGCAGCTCCGGGAACACGGATTCCGGTAGTTCCGGCGGCAATACGACGATTACAGTTCCGGATACTCCTGCCGAGACCACAGATCTGGTTCTCTTTGCTGCAATTCTGCAGTGTGAAGCTGGCGGTTACAATTATGACGGTATTCTTGCCGTTGCTACAGTCATCATGAACCGTGTAGCGAGTCCGCTGTATCCGAATACAATCAGCGGTGTCGTCTACCAGAGCGGTCAGTTTGCTCCAACCTGGGACGGAAGCTTAAGCCGCGTCTTGCAAAGAGGACCTGTATCCTTATGCTATCAGGTCGCTCAGGAAGCACTCGGCGGAGCACGGCTTGCATCCGTAAGCGGATGTTACCAGTTCCGAAGCGCAAGTACCGGAATGTCCGGGATCAACGTTGGGGGAAATGTATTTTTCTAAATCCTGTCCCTGTGGATGTGCGTTCGATTCATTCACAGGACAGAATGCAAAAAAACGGTATTTACTCATCTTCACGAGTAAATACCGTTTTTTATTTTCTACGCATTATAGTTTGCAAGAAACTGTGCTATCAATTCCACACAACCTTCCACATCTTTTTCATCTGCTACCTCTGCAGGCATGTGCATATAACGAAGCGGGATTGATACCAATACCATCGGTACGCCCTGATTTGAAAAATGAATCTTATCTCCATCCGTATAACTAAGCCTGCTTGCAGCTTCTCTCTGAACTGGAATTCCTACTTTTTTTGCACATTCTTCCATTTTGGCATTTAAAGTTTTTACCACGATCGGACTGTTGCAAAGAACCGGTCCACCCCCCAGAAGAACCGTTCCCATCTCAGCCGGATTCATTCCACTGCAGTCGCTTGTGTAAGTCACATCCACAACAATCGCAAGTGTCGGATTAATCCGTGTACTTGTCCAGAAAGCTCCGGTTTTCGTTGTCTCCTCTCCAGTTGTAGAAGCTCCATAGACACCAACTTTACATCCAAGCTCTTTCGCTCTCTTGATTGCTTCCATAATGATATAAACACCAAGTCTGTCATCCAATGCTCTGGCTGTAAATTTACCATTTGTCATCTTACGAATATGTGTATCCGGAACAATCGGATCTCCCAGACTTACATTCTTTAAAGCATCTTCTCTATCTTTCGCCCCAATATCAATCAGAAAATGCTTTGTTCCCAGGTTTTCTTCTTTGAACAAATCACGATATGCTTCGACAACACCGTAAACCTCTCCGTTTTTTGTCTTGATACGCACTTGACGTCCCGGATAAGTTGCCGGAACAATTCCGCCTCGGTCAATCACCTGCAGTCTTCCATCTTCCCGGATGTTCGAAATCATAAGTCCGATTTCATCTGCATGTGCCGAAAGCATGATACGTACATCGTTTTCCGGATTCAGAATACATGTCAGATTTTGCATCTCATCACGGCGAATCTCATCTGTATATTCTTTCATTTCTTCTGTTACAATATCCTGCACCTGCTCCTCATAACCCGATACCGAAATACTGTTAAGAAGGTTATTTAAAAATTTTTCATTCATTCTAGTCATCTTCTTTCTTACTTAGCCGTAACTTTCAGAAGATCTGCAAATGCAGACAGATTATAGGTTCCAAGTCCGCTTGCAACTGCATCCCCGATAGCAGCACAATCCATTCCCCCTGCGATTGCTGCCTGCAGTCCTGCTTTTGCGTCTTCTACAACCAAACACTTATCAGTCTGTTCGTCTACATACTCTGCTGCTTTCACAAATACTTCCGGATCCGGCTTTGATTTTGAAATATTATTTCCGTCTGAAATTGCATCGAAATACTCTCCAAGTCCCAACTGCCCGAGAATAAATCTTGCGTTTTTACTGGATGATCCAATCGCCAGTTTATGTCCATTCGCACGAAGATCATCCAATGTTTCCTTTACTTCTGCAGACAGATCTGCAGGACTCATATTTTTCAGAAGTTCTTTATAGATATCATTTTTCTTTGTTGTCCAGCATTCTTTCTCTTCTTCGCTCATTTCTCCTTCATAGCGTTCCAGAATAATTTCAAAACTTTCCATACGGCTCACCCCTCTGAGTCGGTTATTGATTTCTTCATCAAAATAGATTCCCAGTTCATCTGCAACTGCTTTCCATGCTTGATAATGATATTTATCTGTATGACAGATTACCCCATCCAAATCAAAAATTACTGCATTGTATTTCTTCATCTTTTGCTTCTCCTTCTGTTTCAGACAAGTTAGAAATGATGACAGCGGCCAGGATGGTCGCACATCCGATCACCATGCGAAGTGTAATCACTTCATGCAGAATGATGATAGAAAAAATCGTTCCAAATACAGATTCCATTGAAAGTACAATCGCTGCTTTTGTTTCATCTACATACTTCTGGCATGCGGTCTGGAGCAGATAACATACAGTCGTACTGATTACTCCCAGATACAAAACACTTAACCATCCCTGTGTTGTAACCTGAAAATCGTTCTCTCCAAAAATCACAAGACTGACTGCCGATAATACAAATGCTGTGATCATCTGCACCATGTTCAGTACAGATGCCGGATATTTTTTCACAAATTCTCCGGTAAAAAAGATTTGGAACGCAAATCCTACCGCACAGAGAAGTGTAAGACCATCTCCCAGACTCAGTGTAAGATTTCCATTCAAAGAAAGCAGTGCTACTCCAATAACGGACATGATTGCTCCAATGATTCCTTTCATGCCTACTTTCTTCTTCAAAATTATAAATGCAATGAACGGCACTATAACTACATTCAGTGCTGTAAGGAATGCATTTTTGGAAGGTGTTGTATATTGCAGACCGATAATCTGAAGTGCAAATCCTGCAAAAAGTGCAATTCCCATCAGAATACCTGCTTTTATTGCACCTGCACGATTCTCAAGTTTCCCTTCTTTTTTATGCTGTCCCATGCTGATCATCCCCATCAGCACAGATGCCAACAAAAATCTTACCATCATAATCTGGAAAGGCTTCATGCTTCCCAGTGCCATATCACTTGCGACAAAGCCGCCTCCCCATATGACCGTAACCAGTATAAGTCCTCCGATTGCCAGCCATTTTTTCATCATATATCCTCCCGTCTCTTTTTTAGATTGTTGTTACTTTTCCATTTATTTCAGCTTCTACAGGTTCTCCTGCAAGACGAATGACCTTTGCCTGATTACTTCCATCTGCCGTAATTTCAAGCCATGCCCCTCTATAATGCAGACGGAATGTTAATCCCTGCCATTCCTTTGGCATATTCGGATGAACTTTCAACATACCATCTTCTCTTTGCGCTACACCTGCAAACCCAAATACAATTGTCTGCCATACTCCACCAGTATTTGCCGCATGGATTCCTTCTCTTGTATTTCCCTGCATATTCAACAGGTCAATAAAGGCTGCGCGGCGAAGATACCGATATGCTTTTGAATCATCCCCTACTTTAAGCCCCATAACAGAGAAAATACTCGGACTCAATGAAGAACCATGAAGTGTACGCTTTTCGTAATAAGCGTAGTTTTCTTTAATCGTTTCTTCATCAAATTCATTTCCCATAAGGTGTAACAGCATAACAACATCTGCCTGCTTATTGATCTGTGTCTCTCTTGCTCTTTTTGTCTTAAGTGCATCCGGACGTACTGGCCAGTCATTCTCATCATATTTTTCGATTGTTACATTATCAAGCTCGAAATATCCTTCAAACTGTTCCAGAAGTCTTGTGCCTTTTTTTCTTGGCAGATACATCTTTTCCTGCACTTCTTTCCAGTGTGCAGTTTCCGCCTCTGTAAGTCCTGTCTTTTCGATCAGGATATCATACGCTTCCTGATTCTCTTTCTTGATTGATGCAAGCAGTGAAAGAACATATCCGAGATTCCATCTCGCCAGATAATTGGTATAGAGGTTATTATTAACCGGTTCATGCCATTCATCCGGTCCCGTTACCTGATTGATTTCATAACGATCCTGCTCTTTGTTGTACTCACAGCGGCTTGCCCAAAATCTTGCTGTCTCTGTCAGAATCTCCGCTCCTTTGCTGTAAAGGAAATCCATATCCTGCGTGATCTTAACATAATTATAGATTCCATAAGCAACTGCTGCTGTTACATGATGCTCATATACTGCAACATAACATCTATAACAGGTTCCATCCGGCTCAATGGTCCAGTCCGGACACTGCTCTGTACCATCATCTGCTGACTCCCACGGATACTGTGCTCCTTTATATCCATTCTTATGTGCATTTGCACGCGCTGCATCCAGAAGATGGTATCTGTAATTTTCCAGATTCTGTGCAGTCTTCGGAAATACCCATGAGAAAAACGGAAGCATAAAAAGTTCGGTATCCCAGAAAGCATGTCCACCATATTCTTCTCCTGTTAAAAGCTTTGCCCCAACATTCACATGGTCATCATGTTCGTTTCCCGTACTCAT
>OHUG01000925.1_pt1 | contig 10891 bp, 11 predicted proteins | sample 1579161 | NCBI WGS metagenome assembly OHUG01 (sample SAMEA3882514, study PRJEB24775) | human gut metagenome | biome: human-associated habitat; feature: intestine environment; material: feces | place: Netherlands | collected 2009/2010 | reverse complement strand
TCGCATCGTCGGGGTTGGCGAAGCCGCAGGAGCACAGGTGCATGCTATCTCATCTCCCTTGCGATTATGCCGCCATGCTTGCGCTTCCACTGCCCTGTTTGATTTGTTGCGGTTGCGGTTTCGGCTTCAACGTCTGCAACGGCTCGCATCTCGCGGCAGAAGACAGCGCTGGGGGCGGCCTTGTAGCGCACGACGTTGGTGATGCCGAAGGCGGCCAGATCCTCCGCGATCTCGTCGTACACGGCGCAGAAGTCGTGCTGATCGGTGAGAAGCCGTTCGGTGCGCGTCCCGGCCGGAGCGGGTTCCATGGCCACGATCCCGCCGTCTTCCACGGCCTCGATGCCCTCGGGCAGCCCTGCCACTTGAAGCATGAGGTCTCCCGCATCCGAAACGAAGGCGTGCAGCCCATCGGTGGCGTCTTCGCGGCCGAAGAGCCGATGGGCACCCGTCAGATCGCGTCCATGGTGACCGAGCGGGCGATGGTGTAGCCGTGGCGTGCCATGACCGTGTCGATGCAAGCCTTCAGGTAAGCATTGCGATTGGCGCGTCGCTGTCGTCTGCGATCTGGCAATGCTTGTCGGCCATGAAGGAGCGGGCGGCCTCCACAGCGGCCGCTTCCTCGGCTTCCGCGCACCCTTCGGCTTCGTCCAGCAACTCGCCGAGAAGGGCCGCGATCCGTCGTCGTGCCCGGACGCGTCCGTGATCCACGTCGGATCGTAGCGCCTCGAGCTGCGCCCGGATCATCCGCTCGATCTCCAACGGACTCGTCTTCGGCCCGCTCATGGTTAAGCCCCTTTACTTAAATTCTCTCTTCTGGTCATTATAGAGCTATCAGCAAGGATGACGCGGTGAGATGGAGGCGGTTTGAGCGAGGATAGAATCGAGACATTGACTGGCGCTGACTACACCGCCGACGATTACGACGGGGACGCCCATGTGCCGGCGGATGCGGCGCTGCGGCGGCTTGTCGAGGGCAACCGCATCTACGTGGAGGCGCTCGATCATAAGCGCGACCTGTCCCAGGAGCGCATCGCCGACCTGTTCGAGAACGGGCAGCGTCCCTTCGCCTGCGTCATCACCTGCGCCGATTCGCGGGTGGTCCCCGAGCATATCTTCATGACCGGCTTGGGCGAGTTGTTCGTCATCCGCGTGGCCGGCAACGTTGTGGGGCCCATCGAGCTGGCCAGTGCCGTGTACGCCTGCGAGCACTTGCATACGCGCCTTCTGCTGGTTCTGGGACATACCCACTGCGGCGCCATTAAGGCGGCGCTCGACGGCGAGCGTGGGTACGTGGCCGCCATCACCGAGCGCATCTCCGAGGCGCTGGGCGATGTGCGCGACCCCTACGCTGCCAGCGTGGTGAACGCCCGGGCGGCTGCCGCCAAGCTGGAGGCGAGCTCGGAGCTTTCGCGCCTGGCTGCCGAGGACGGCCTGGAAATCCGCTGCGCGGTGTACCACACCCACTGCGGCGTGGTGGATTTCCTGGAAGGAGCGGCAGGTTAGGGTGTCGTCGGCTCGGGCGAACTCGCCAACTACCTTCCGCTCGTGTCCCATATCGGAAAGGGGCGGGCTGCTCGCCCAAGAGGACGTTATCGTAATGGCTTGCGATAAAGTGATAGAGGGGATACACTGACGGCAATGACATTCGCGTTCATGCGCAGTGCGCGGGAAGGCGGGGGAGAGGGTTGTTCAGCGAGCTTGCCGTGGCCTACCTGTTCTTCGGCGGGGCGGGCGCGGGCGCGTGCGTGGTCTTGGGTGTTCTGGAATGCGCCAACATCGGCCGCTACGGTGCGCTGCCGAGCGGGAGCGGCGCGGGGGTGGTACGGACGCGCTCGTCGCGATGGTCGCGGCGCCTGCGGGCTCCCCACGAGCTTCTGGCGCGCGGTTGGGTGCTGTGCCTGCTTTTGCTAGGCACCGGCTCGCTTTGCCTGCTGGCCGATGCGGGGCGTCCCGAACGCGTAGTGGCCCTGTGGCTCGCGCCGCGTTTCTCGGCGGTCACGGTGGGCGCCTGGGCCCTGTTGGCATCGAGCGTTGCGGCCACGTTTTTTGCCGTGGCGTCGAACGGGCCGGGCGCGCGTTTGCATCCGGCTCTGGTGCTGGCAGCCGCGGTTGCCGCCATTGTCGCCGGACTCGTCACGGCGGTGTACACGGGTGTGCTTTTAGGCTCGCTCCCCTCGGTGCTTGTCTACCGCACGGGCGTCTTGCCGGTCCTGTTTTTGCTGTCGTCCCTCTCGTGCGGCGCGGCGGTGGTGTTCGCCGCGGCGTCTTTTGTCGACTCGCGCCTGCCCTTCGGCTCGGTGCTGCGCCGACTGGGGCGCGCCGACCGCATCATCATCCTTGCGGAGGCGGCGCTGCTGGCGCTGTTCGTTGGGGGCCAGCTGGCTGACGAAGGCACGAAAGCCGGCGCGGCGGCTCTCGTTGCCGGCGATGGCGCGGTGCTGTTCTGGGTGGTGCTGGTGCTCGGCGGTCTGGGCGCGCCCTTCGTCCTGGAGTGGCGCTACCCGGCGGGCGATTGCCGCGTGAAGGGCCTCTGGATTGCCTTCTGCATCCTGCTGGGCGCCGCTGCGCTGCGCGTGAGCGTGGCCGGTCTGGCCGCCTTCGACATCTCGCAAGCGCCCGAGCTCGCTTTCCAGCTGGCCGCTGCGGCGTCGGGCTGAGCCGCGAGGGCGATTTTCAGAACGGAACGGAACGAAACGAGAGGAAGGAATAGACGATGTTCGGCAGCGCGAGAAGCAAGAGGGCCTGTCGCGGCGAGCGCGAGGCTGCGGGCAGCCCCTGGAACGACAACGAGGCCGAGATGCTTGCCGCTACGTCCTATGTGCCGCGCAAGTCCTCCCGCAACGGGGCGCTCGTGTTCAGTGTCGCGGTGTTTCTCGCCGCCGGAGCGGTAGTGCTTGCCTGCGGCATTGCCCTGGAGGGACGCATCTCGCTCGCGTGCATCTTAGGGGCGCTGACCGCAGCGCTCGTGGCGGCCTCGTCGCTGCACATTGCGCTCGGCTGGGAGAAGGTGGTGGTGCTGCGCCTGGGCAAGCTGAACCGCGTGGTGGGACCCGGCTTCTACGTCACCATCCCCATCTTAGAATATGGGACCATCCGCGTGGATCAGCGCACCATCGCCACGCCCTTCCGCGCCGAGCGCACGCTGACGGCCGACCTGGTGCCCGTGAACATCGACGCGGTGCTGTTCTGGGTGGCGTGGGACGCGGAAAAGGCCTGCGTGGAGGTGGAGGACTACTACGCGGCCATATCGTATCTCGCCCAAACCTCGCTGCGCGAGGCGGTAGGCCGCTCCACGGTGGCCGAGGTGGCCCTGCGCCGCGATCAGCTGGATGAGGAGATAAAGGCCGATATCGAGAAAGAGGCGGCCGGCTGGGGCGTTGATATCATCTCGGTGAAGGTGCGCGACATTGTGATTCCCGCTGAACTGCAGCACGTTATGTCGCTGGAGGCCCAGGCCGACCGCGAGCGCAACGCTCGCATGACCGTGGCCAGCGCCGAGGCCGATCTGGCGGAGATGCTCGCCGAGGCGGCCCAGGTGTACGGCGATGCCGACGCGGCCCTGAAGCTGCGCACCATGCTCATGCAGTATGAGACGGTGAGGGGCTCGGGCAGCGCGGTGGTCACGGTGCCCACGGCCGTGAGCGATGGTTTTGCGGAGGGGGTTCAGAGACAGGGCGGGGGCTCTGATAGGATATGACCGTTAGCGACGAGAGAGATATGCCATGAACGCCCTTGAATCCTTCGCCATCGACCACAACTCCGGCCTGCCGGTATGGATACAGATCAAGAACCGCATCGCCTACCTTATTGGCTCGGGCTCCTATGTGCCGGGCGACCGGCTTCCCACGGTGCGCGCGCTCGCGGTTGATCTGGATATCAGTTACAACACGGTGAACCGCGCCTACATGGACCTGGAGCGCGAGGGCTACATCTCCACCCGCAAGGGGAGGGGCACCTTCGTGGCCGAGCGCCACGATTTAGGCGCCCATACCGCCTCCGATTCTCCCATCGAGCTGGTGATTGACGACATGATTCGCGTATGTTCGAATGCGGGCTTGGCCGACGACGACATCGTGGCCATGGTGGAGGCGCGCCTCGCCCACCGGGAGTTCATGCGCTAGGTTCTCGCTTGCGCTCAGATGCGGTGAGGGCCGCGGTGCATTAACCCAGCGGTGTCGCTGGGATGCGATTCGGTGATCAAGTTGCATCTTTATTGTCGCAAGATATTGTGATAATGTGACACTGTGACGTAGATACGGTCATATCGGGTTATCGAGGCGATGCTGTCCAGGGGGGAAAGATGGCAGTCGAGAGGGAAACCAAAGGAATCGATGCCGGCGACGGCTTCCGCTCAGCTCTCGCGTTGTACGAGGGCATTGAGGCGGAGCATATGGCCGCCCTCAAGGCAACTGGCGTGGCGTTTGCCCCGTACGATGGTGAGCGCCATGAGCGCGAGAGCCTGCTTTGCCGCCTTCGCGAGCGGGGAGCGCGCATCCGCAACGGCGGAGCGAGCGTGGCCCTGGGGCCCATGAGCGTGGCCTGCGAGGCGTGCACCGGCTCCTGTGTGAGCCGCAGTTTTGCCCTGACGAACAACTGCCATCGCGACTGCTTCTTCTGCTTCAATCCCAACCAGGAGGATTTCGCCTACTGGTGCGAGCACCCCTTCCCTTGGCGTCGTCAGTTGGACGACTTGGCTGCAGAGCCGTGCCCTCCAGCCTGTGTCGCGCTGACCGGCGGGGAGCCGCTTCTGATGGCCGACGAGGCCGTGGCCTTCTTTTCTCGCGCCGCCGAGTTGTTCCCCGATGCGCACCTGCGCCTGTACACATCGGGCGACTTGCTGACGCGTGATTTGATTGACCGTCTGGTGCGAGCGGGGCTCCATGAAATCCGATTCTCCGTCAAGCAAGATGATGATCCGGCGCTTTTGGAGAAGGTGCTGGAGCGCATGACCTGGGCGCGCGAGAGCGTGCCCACGATCATGGTGGAGATGCCCATCATTCCGGGAACCGAGTCGTTCATGGAGGAGCTTCTGATAAAACTCGATGCCCTGGGAGTCGACGGCATCAACTTGTTGGAGTTCGCCTACTCCATGTGGAATTGGTCCGTGTTCGAGTCCTTAGGCCTTACCCTGCGCAATCCGCCCCAGCGGGTGCTGTTCGACTACACCTACGCAGGCGCTTTGGCGGTGCAGGACAGTGAGGAGGCGTGCTTGCGCCTGATGCTGTGGGCGCGCGAGCAGGGCCTGCGTCTCTCTCTGCACTACTGCTCGTTGGAGAACAAGCACCGCGCTCAGGTGCGCAATATGAACGAGCCCTTTGCCGACATTCATCCCTGCTATGCCTTCGATTACGACGATTTCTTCCTGAAGGCCGCGGTGGCCTTCGATGATGATCGTGCGCCGGTGCGTCGAGCGCTTGAGCGGAAGGGGTGCACCCATTTTCTCGAGGATGCCGAAGGACGATCGCTGACATTCCATCCTCGCTGGCTGCCTCTTGCTCGTTGTGCTGCCTCTGAGCCCGATCGGCTGTGCGTGTCTTTCAATATCGTGGCTGATGAGGGACGGTCTCTGCGAGAGTTGAAGGTAGAGCCCGCAAATGGGGCTCCTGTCCGACTTGCTGATGACACCGGTGCAACCGATGCGCGCGAGCGGTGCCTCCAGGGGTTCAAGAAGGATTGGCTCCTCTGACCTCCTCCGCGGAAATAAGCTAAAAATAATTGTCACAATGTATTGCGACAAACAAACAAAGAGGCTATACTGCGCAGTGAGAGCGGGGAGGGGCCAACCCCGCGCGAAGGTGGGCGCTCATGCATGGCGCCCGAATGGAGGGCAGAGGGCAATCCTCTGCTGCATTTGGAGATAGGAGGAGCAATGTCGGAGCTGAAGACCCCGGTCAAGGGCATTTCTCGCCGAAGCTTTCTCAAGACTACCGCCGCTGTGGCCGGAGCCGCCGCTGTGGGCGGCACCACGATGACGGCTCTTGCTGCCACCGGCGAGGAAGCTGCGGGTGCCGACGAGCACGAGGTGGTCTGCGTCTGCGGCTGCAACTGCCAGGGCAACTGCTCGATGGTCGCCACGGTGCGTGAGGGCAAGATGGTCAACATCCGGTCCAACGAGGACCTTCCGTACCCGTCTTACGAGCGCATCTGCATGCGTGGTTTCAGCCATGCGAATCGCATGTACGATTTCAACCGCGTTCTGTACCCCATGAAGCGGAAGACCTGGAGCTTGGAGGAGCCCCATGTCGAGAACCGCGGCAGCGACGAGTGGGAGCGTCTGTCGTGGGACGAGGCTATTGGCCTCGTTGCCGAGACGCTAACCTACAACACTGAGAACTACGGCGTGCGCTCGAACTGCGTGCTCGTGTCGGCTGGCAACTCCTTCGCCGCTTACGGTGGCCTGATTGCCGGCCTCGGCTTTGCGAATGCCTTTGGATTCCAGGGATTGGATGTATGCCTTGACTACGGTGATTTGGTCGGCGAAGTGACCGGCAGTGGTTGGGATTTCAACCAGCGCAACATGGCCGGCGACTACCGATACGCCAAGACGATTTTGGTCTGGGACACGAACCCGCCCAACTCGCAGCCCCATAGCTGGCACTTCTGCATGGAGGCCAAGGATGCTGGCGCCAACCTGGTCGTCATCGATCCCACCTACACCATTGCGGCTCAGCAGGCTACCAAGTGGGTGCCCATCAAGCCCGGCACCGACCCGGCTCTGGGCATGGCCATGCTCAATGCCATCATCGAGAACGAATGGTACGACCTGGACTTTATGCGCGATAAGACGTGTGCGCCTCTCCTTGTGCGTGAGGACAACGGCCATTTCCTCCGCGCGACAGACTTCGGCGAGGAAGGTCCGGCGCAGCTGCCCGAGTACCCCTTCTTCGGCACGCTTCTGCTTCAGGGCGTCAAGGCCGGCAAGGTGCCGACGCCGGAGGAGGCGGCCCACTATGTGGTGTGGGACGCGGACAAGAACGCCTGGGGTCTCATCAACGAGGTGGCCAACCCCGCTATGGAGGGCAGCTTCGAGGTGAACGGCGTGAAGGTGACCACGGCTTGGTCGCTGTTCAAGGAGCACATGGCCTCTTGCACGCCGGAGTGGGCCGAGGGGATTACCGAGGTGCCGGCGGACACCATCGTGGAGCTCGCTCGTATGTACGCTCAGGATGCGCCGTCTACCATTTACGCGGGCTATCACCTGTACGACAACTGCGATGAGATGGGCATGACGTGGGCGTGCCTTGCCGCCCTGACGGGCAACATTGGCAAGCGCGGCGCGTCCATCGGCCACCTGGGGAAGAGCAAGCCGACGATCAACATGGCCGGCCTTGCCTTCCCGGCTGGGCTCAAAGGCTTAAACGACGAGTTGCCGTGGCTCCATCTGCCTGAGGTGCTGGAAACGGGCAAGCTGAAGGGCGAGGATTTCCCTGTGCGCCTTCTCTACAACATCGGCGCGAACCCGGTCGGCAGCTTTGCGGCTCAGAGGAAGACCATCGAAGAGGTGCTCCCCAAGATTCCTTGCATCGTGACCAACGATATGGAGTTTTCTGAGACCTGCGAGTATAGCGATATCGTGCTGCCCTGCGCCCACTACTTCGAGTACGACTGGATTCAGGCCAGCTCTCACACACCCTTCCTGTACATGGCGAACAAGGTGGCCGATCCTATCGGCGAGGCGAAGGAAGACGTTGAGATTTTCCGGGCTATCGCCGAGCGCATGGACAACGAGGCGGCCAAGGCTTTCTATGCCAAGTCCAACGAAGAGATGATGCGCATGGTTGTCGATACCGAAAAGGGTGAGCCTTTGGGCATCAATCTCGACAATCTCAAGGAAAAGGGCGTTCTGGCCGATCGCGACGAGAACTGGATTCACTGGGAGGAGCAGCGCTGGCCTACGCTCTCGGGCCGTCTGGAATTCTACGTCGAGAACCCCGGGGCCCGCATCAACATCGGCAAGCCCATCGACAAGGACTTCTACCATATGCCCACCTACTATACGCCTTTCGAGGCCTATGACGAGAGCGAGCAGCACGACAAGTACCCCCTGTACCATTACTGCGAGCGCACGAGGTGGCACCTGCACACCCAGTACAACCACGCTCCTGTGCTGCGCGAGCTTGATCCGGAACCCTACCTGCGCATGAATCCCGTCGATGCCGAGGCGCGCGGCATCGCCGAGGGCGACTACGTCGAAGCTTACAACGACCGCGGCCACTGCGTGTGCAAGGCGAAATTTGACATGGGCGTGAGGCCGGGTATGGTCTCCTCGCCCAAGGGCTGGCATCGTGGAGCCTATGTGGCGGGCAGCTATCAGGAGCTGACCAGCGACCATTTGAATCTGCTCCACATGAACACGTCGTTCGATGACACGCTCGTCGAGGTACGCAAGTACGAGGGAGAGGTGAAGTAAATGACTCGCTATGGAATGGTGATTGACACCAAGAAGTGCATCGGCTGCCACGTGTGCGCCATGGCGTGCAAGACCGAGAACAACTTGCCCAATGATGTGTGGTGGAACCGCATCTTCACCGACAACGGCGGTGAGATGGGATTCGATATGGTCGGCGGGTCGTATCCCGACAACCTGCAGTTCGGCTACATCCCTGTGGCCTGCCAGCACTGTGATAACCCCGCATGCGTGAAGGTGTGCCCCGTGGGCGCCACCTATAAGGATCCCGAGACGGGCGTGGTGCGCCAGGACTACGACAAGTGCATCGGCTGCCGCATGTGCATGAGCGCCTGCCCCTACAACGGCGTGCGCTCCTTCAACTGGGAAGAGCCGGCGTTCCATATGGACTACGCCATGGGCAGCAAGGACGTGCCCGAGCATCAGCGTCATGTAGTGGAGAAGTGCACCTTCTGCTACCACCGCACTTCCCAGGGCATTGAGCCGGCGTGCATGCACCTGTGTGTGGGTCGGGCGCGCTTCTGGGGAGACTTGGACGATCCGACGTCCGAGGTGAGCCAGCTTCTTGCAGAGCGGTCCCATAAGCGCCTGCTGGAAGAGCGCGGCACCGAGCCTTCGACCTACTATCTCGTTTAGCAGAGGGGAGTGACATTATGTCTGAGTATATGCAGGGCGGCGCCCTTGCCAACGACGACCTCGATTTCTCGGCGCCCCGCGAGCGGGATCGCGCCAGCGAGCGTTCGTCGGCCGCGGTGAAGAGCCCGGCGCTGAACGTGGCCATCGGCGTGAGCGCCGTGGCGGTGCTGGTTGGTCTGGCGCTGTGGTTCATGCAGCTGTCGGGCGGCATGGTGCAGACCGCCATGCGCAACCTCGATAGCTGGGGCCTCTACATCACGGGCTTCATGTTCTTCGTGGGCCTGTCGGCTGGCGGCCTCATTATCTCGTCGGTGCCCAAGGCCCTCGGAATCCGCGGCTTCGGCGGCATCTCGAAGGTCGCCGTGTTCTCCTCCATCGCCTGCACGGTGGTCGCCATCGGCCTTGTGGTGGTGGACATGGGCCAGCCCTTCCGCGTATGGGAGCTGTTCGTGTATTCCAACCTGGGCAGCCCCCTCATGTGGGACATCATCGTGCTGGGCACCTACCTCATCCTGTCGTGCGTGTACCTGTGGGCGCAGATCCAGGCCGAGCGAGGCAAGGTCAGTGCCGTGGCGCTGCGCATCGTCTCGGTGATCGCGCTTGTCACCGCCGTGCTCGTGCACTCGGTGACCGCCTGGATCTTCGGCCTGCAGCAGGGGCACGAGATGTGGCACACCGCCCTTCTGGCTCCATGGTTCGTGTCCTCCGCCCTGGTGTGCGGCACGGCGCTCGTGATGGCCATCGTCATCGGGCTGCGCCGCGCGGGCTACCTCGAGCTTGAGCAGGACAACGTGGTGCGTCTCGCCAAGCTCCTCGGCGCCTTCGTGCTGGTGGATTTGTATTTCTTCGGTTGCGACCTGCTCACCGAGGGCTTCCCGGGCGGGGCCGGAGCGGAAGTGGTGGCCCTGCTGACCCAAGGCCCCCTGGCGCCCTACTTCTGGTTCGAGATCATCGGCTGCGCCGTGTGCGCCGTCATCTGCCTGACCCCGGCCCTGCGACGCAACGGCCTTTTGGTGGCGGCATCGCTGCTGGCCATCGCGGGCATCTTCTGCAAGCGCGTGCAGCTGCTGGTGGGCGGCTTCCAGATCGCCAACCTCGATCTGCCCTTTGCGATGAACTCCATGAGCATCACTTACGCCGACGGCACGCTCGCCGATGCCTACGCGAACCTCGTCTACTGGCCCACGCCGCTGGAGTTCGGAGTGACGCTGGGTGTGGTGGCCCTCGGGTTCCTCATCTTCTTCCTGGGCCTGAAGCTCCTTCCCCTGCGGCCCTCTGAGAAGTAGTTTTCCGCAGATGCGGGCCGAACCCTCCAATCGGTTGCGCGTCTCTCTAACATGCGGGCCGTCTGCCGCGGGGCGGGCGGCCCTTTTCTTTCAAGGGAGGAAGGAGCCCTATGAGGAAGATTATTGCGACGGTGGCGGTGTTTCTGCTGACCGGCGCGTGCGTTGTCGGCGCGGTGGCCCTCGTGCAGCCCGATGTGCTGAGCGTGCGGCCCATCGCTGCCGATTCGCCCTGTCCGGTGGTGGGGTGCGCATCGGGCGAGTGCCACGGCTTTGACGATGTGCCCGAGCCCGACGGCGTGCACGAGATGACCTGTCCGGAGGCCTCGTGCGCATCGGTGGAATGCCATGGCTGGGAGACGCTCTCGTCTCGCTACCACCAGGCGTCGGATGCCAGCCTGAACCTGTGGATTCTCATGCCGGTGGCCCTTGTGGTGGCGCTCGTCGGCATTATGCGGAAGGTGGGACGGTCATGAGGATGCTCGTTGTGGATGTTCTGGCGCTGGCCCTGTACATCGTGGTGTCGCTGCCCGCGCTGACGGGTGTGGGACCGCACGAGTGGCTC
>OHUG01000922.1_pt1 | contig 10901 bp, 5 predicted proteins | sample 1579161 | NCBI WGS metagenome assembly OHUG01 (sample SAMEA3882514, study PRJEB24775) | human gut metagenome | biome: human-associated habitat; feature: intestine environment; material: feces | place: Netherlands | collected 2009/2010 | reverse complement strand
CCACAGACTCCTGTGATGATCAGCAGCGGTGTCAGGTTGCCGACAAACATTGCCAGAACATGCTGTAGTCCGAACGGAATCGCCTTTTTTACCGGCACTCTTCCATTCAAACAGTAAATATTTTCCCTCATTCTCTTTTTTTATTCTGTCCTAAGCGCTGTCACCGGATCGCTCTTTGCTGCTTTCCTTGACGGAATGATTCCACCGAGCAGGGTAAGCCCGATACTCAAAAGAATCAGCACAATTGCCGGAAGCACTGGTAAAAATGCATTGATTTTGTTATTATCTGCCACCGCATGGATGATCATATTTCCAGGGATCAGAAGCAGCAGTGACAGTCCGATTCCGATCAGTCCGGCACACAGACCAATGATAACGGTTTCTGCATTAAATACCTGCGATACATTTCTCTTAGATGCCCCGATCGCGCGCAGGATTCCAATCTCCTTCTTCCGTTCCAGTACACTGATGTAGGTGATAACCCCGATCATAATTGAAGATACTACAAGGGAAATCGCCACAAACGCAATCAGCACATAGCTGATGATATCCACGATATTTGTCACGGAAGACATCAGTGTTCCGACTATATCGGTATAAGTGATGATCTGTTCCTCTTTTCCTTCTTTTTCCATCCGGCTGTTATAAGAATCCAGGATTTTCACCACTTTTTCCTTGCTCTCAAAATCCATCGGATATATGGAAATCTGACTCGGGTTCGCAAAATCCACGTATCCAAGCTTCTGCAGATTATTGTCATAGGAAGCAGTCGCGCTCATTGTCATGGATGTCATCAGCTCTTTCAGATCATCTTCTGTCATATTCATCTGAAATGCCTTTGCAAATGCATCGGTATCAATCTTCATCGAACTTCCAAGCATGTTCTGCAGCTGGGTTCCCACATTTCCCATGGCAGCCTGCATGGCGTTCCCGATTTTTTCTGTGATCTGAGTGACGATCTGATTCATTGCCGAAGTGATCTGTGTCTCAAGCACATCCGAAATTGCTCCGGTATAAGTTCCCATTGCCTTTGCCATGTAACTTCCCATTGTCGCACTTAACTGGCTCTCCAGCTGATCCATATCGATCACCTCGGAAAGCCCGTTCATCAGACGCTGTTTTCCATCTGCTGTAGCAAGGTAGTTCAGAAAATAATCTCCCATTTTGGTCGGATCTGCTTTTCCATTCGCTGCAGCATATGCCGGATAACTACTCGCCAGTTCTTTTGTCAGTTTTTTCAGCTGGTCAGAAGTAATATTTATCACCGTATCTCCAAAAATCTCCTGCTGCCAGGCATTCATAATCTCTTTTGCTTCCTCGGTCTGTAAATACTCCGCCAGATATTCTCCAAATTTATCCGGATCTGTATATCCTTTTTCCGCAGCATACTTTTGATATCCTTCCATCACACGCTGTACAAGCTCCTGCATCTGATCAATTGTAATCTTAAACCCACCGGTGCTCTCAATGATCTCCTGCAGATTATCTTTCAGGATCTTCTGCGCTTCATCCGTCATCAGGTAATCCATAAAATCTCTCGCCAGATTTGAATAATCTGCTTCCGGATGGAATTTCACATACTCCTGATAACCTTCCATAACACTCTCAGACAACTTCTGCATTCCACCCGGTTTTACGGTAAGATCCAGGCTTCCGATCATATCGCCAAGATTCATCTGTGGCATACCGGACACGTCAAGACTGATCTGATCCAGATTTATCATCCCGGACAAATCCAGAGAATCCCCACCCATCCGGAATGCATTTTCCAGATTCAGGGAATCTGCCGACAACAGATCACCGGAAAATCCACTGTCGTCTAAACCAAATGCTTTCTGAAGTGCATCCTCATCGACCGTAAACAGGCTGTCCGCATCCAGTCCATTCTTCTCTTCTGTCGTCCCGAACGGTTCTCCGGTAAATACATTCTTGGATGGATTCTCCAGCTGATCTTTTACAATCTCACTTTTCGTAGCCTCTTTCGCAACATGCTCGGCAAGACTCTGTGGATAACCGATCCCCGGTGTCAGAGCAGAGGCATTTGCATCCTCTGATGCCTGCACGATTCCGACGATTTTCAAATCTTCGCCCTGGTCCACCAGTTTCTTTATATATTCCTCATTATCGGATTTATCCTTCCAGATCTTGTACTGGCTGTCATATTCGTAGCAGTCAGACACATTGACCAGTTTAAAAGTTTTTCCAATAATATCCTCATAGGTATATGTTCCGATATTTGCCGGAGTGTTCACATCTTCTTCATTGATAAATTCCTGGATCATTTCGTCCAGTTCCATCTCCCGCAGTCCCAAAGTATAAAGGAGAAAATCACTCATGCCTCCGTCCGAAGTCAGCACCAGTACACATTCATTATAATTCTGCGGCCAGCGTCCCGCCTTCACATCATACTGGTTCTCATAAAGCCCCTCCGTCTTAGGCATTTCATAAAAAACATTCGTACTCATCATCGATGACATCAGACTGTTGGTACTTGCGCCAGAGCTGATTCCAAGCGACTCAAAGGATTTGTCCGGATTCACCTGGCGAATGGAACCATCCTTGTTCTGCCGATAGATTCTTGGTGAAATATTATAAGAATATTCAACGGCACTAGTATAGTCCTCAATTCCACTTTTTCCTCCATCCAGATATTCTTTTAAAGACTTCAGATCGTTGGAATCCATCGTGGAAAACATATTGGTCATCATCTGCATAACCTTGACTTCCCCGTCTTTTTTTGTCTCCTTCTTATCCGAACTGCCCGAACCACTGTCCATATTGCCTACCATCATCGATGTCATATCAAATCCGGTACTCTGGATCTGAAGCGGATACTCGGAAAGAGTCTCTTCTTCAATTGACTTGATGTAGGCATTGACTCCGTTGGAAAGTGCCAGTATCAGTGCAATCCCGATAATTCCAATAGAACCGGCAAAAGATGTCAGAAGAGTCCTTGCTTTCTTCGTCTTTAAATTATTAAAGCTCAGGGAAAGAGCCGTCAGAAATGACATGGAAGCTTTCCCCATATTCTTATGCTCCGGCTCCTTCATGACCGCTTCATTGACATAAAATTCGTCCGTATCCGAACGGATCTTTCCGTCCTTGAGCGTTACGATACGGGTCGCATATTCTTCAGCAAGCTCTGGGTTATGTGTAACCATTACAACAAGCCGGTCTTTTGCCACTTCTTTTAAAAGTTCCATAACCTGCACACTGGTCGCCGTATCCAGCGCTCCTGTCGGTTCATCAGCAAGCAGGATATCCGGATCATTGACCAGCGCACGGGCGATTGCCACCCTCTGCATCTGTCCGCCTGACATCTGGCTCGGTTTTTTATGCAACTGCTCCCCAAGACCAACTTTTTTCAGAGCCTCAATCGCTCTCTTTTTCCGTTCTTCCTTCCCGATTCCAGAAATAGTCAGTGCCAGCTCCACATTGGCAAGCACCGTCTGATGTGGAATCAGATTATAACTCTGAAATACAAAACCAATTGTATGATTCCGATAGGAATCCCAGTCTCTGTCTTTATATTTTTTCGTAGAAATCCCGTTGATGATCAGATCACCACTATCGTACCGATCCAGTCCACCGATGATGTTAAGAAACGTCGTCTTTCCCGAACCACTCGGTCCCAGGATCGCAACAAATTCATTGTCCCTGAAATTCAGGCTTACATCATCCAGTGCCTTCTGTACCAGCGTACCTGTACGGTATTCTTTGCAGATATGTTGAATTTGAAGCATAAAAATTCTCCTTTTAAGTTGTAACTCATGAAACGCGTATGTTTCATTGTACACCCTTAAAAGGAGAAAATCATGTCTTTTAGAAAAATTTTATTCTTTATTTTCTGAGAAGTTCTTTTCCCGAAATACCTGGCTCTGTCATATTGACCGGATTCAGAACGGTTTCCATCTCTTTTTCACTTAAAAGACCTTCTCTGAGGATCAGATTACGGATGGATTCCCCGGTCTTCATTGCTTTTTTCGCAATCTCCGCTGCTTTCTCATAGCCTACATGCGGACAGATTGCAGTAATTACGCCGATGCTGTTCTCTACCAGCTGACGACATCTCTCTTCATTGGCTGTGATTCCTGTCACACAGTTGTCAATAAAAGTCTGCACTGCATATGCAAGTGTATCGATCGACTGGAACAGACAGTAGAATACGATCGGTTCAAACGCATTCAGTTCCAGCTGTCCACCCTCTGCTGCCATCGTGATCGTCACATCATTTCCAATGATGTTAAATGCGACCTGGTTCACTACTTCCGGGATGACCGGATTCACTTTTCCTGGCATGATCGAAGAACCATTCTGCTTTGCCGGAAGGTTGATCTCACCAAATCCGGCTCTTGGTCCGGATGACATCAGACGCAGGTCATTTGCAATCTTGGAAAGTGTGACTGCACACGCTTTCACTGCACCAGATACTGCCACAAACGGATCCAGGTTCTGGGTTGCATCGATCAGATCAAAAGCCTGGACAAACTGAATATCAGATATTTTTGAAAGATTCGGAACAATGCGGCTTACATAGGCTTCATCTGCATTGATTCCGGTTCCGACTGCCGTTCCACCCATGTTGACGGTACGCATCTCGTCCATCGCATTATCCATACGGTGGATATCACGCATGATGGCATCGGAATATGCCTGAAATTCCTGACCCAAACGGATTGGAACTGCATCCTGCATTTGGGTGCGTCCCATTTTGATCACATGGTCAAATTCCTCTGCCTTTTTGCAGAGCGCTCCATGAAGTCTGAGCAGTTCTTTTTTCAGATTCTGAAGAAGTCTGAGTGAAGTCATCTTGCCAGCTGTCGGAATAACATCATTTGTGGACTGTCCGCAGTTTACATCATCATTCGGATTTACTGCTGAATAATCTCCCTTTTTCCCGCCAAGAATCTCAATCGCACGGTTGGCAATGACTTCGTTTGCATTCATATTCAGAGAAGTACCCGCACCTCCCTGGATCGGATCTACGATAAAGTACTCATGCAATTTTCCTGTAAGGATTTCATCACATGCCTGTACGATTGCTTTTGCCTTTTTCTTTTCCAGAATCCCACTCTCGCAGTTGGTGATCGCAGATGCTTTCTTTATGTACGCAAGACTGTTGATGATCTCCGGATGCATATTCAGCCCGGTAATACGGAAATTCTCCGCAGCACGCAATGACTGTACCCCGTAATATACATCTCCCGGAATATCTTTTGCCCCTATTGAATCCTGTTCTACACGATAACCTGTCTTGTTTTCTTTTCCATTTTCCATCTCAAAATCCCTCGATTTTCCATTTTTCTCTGGCGTATTGCCTTTGTTGTTTTCATTATAGCTCTGTGTTACAATATAATCTAATACATATATTTTTATAGTAACTATAATTTTAAAACTATGTCAAAGGAGAATACCTATGTTTCAGGGAATGGAATATGTCTATGAAGTTTATCTGGAAAAAAGCTTTTCCAAAGCGGCTGAGAAGTTATTTATCTCACAGCCTTCACTCAGTGCCAACGTAAAGCGTGTCGAGCATCACATCGGATATCCGATCTTTGACCGGAGTACCAAACCACTTTCCCTTACCGAATGTGGGGTACAGTATATCAAAGCGGTAGAAAAAATAAAAAGTATCCAGAATGAATTTGAAGGATTTGCAAACGACTGGGGCGACCTAAAAAAAGGAACACTCACCCTCGGAGGAAGCAACTTGTTTTCCTCCTGGATCCTGCCTCCGCTGATCGCGGATTTTGCCCGCAGATATCCTCTAATCCAGATCAGCCTGATTGAAGAAACCACTGCCAATCTTGCCCGTATGCTGCGACACGGGCAGCTGGATCTGATGCTGGACAGCAGTGTTCTGGATGCCACCATCTACGGCTGCCGTAAATTTCAGGAAGAGCACCTGATCCTTGCTGTTCCGGGAGCATTCCCGATCAATAATACGCTGCGCTCCTATCAGCTTCCTGTAGAAGATATCCTGAGCAAAAAATTTCTGGAAGAATCCTGTCCTCCCGTTCCTCTGACACGCTTTAAAAGTGAGCCTTTTATTATGCTGAAACCGGAAAACGACACTGGAAAACGTGCCCGTATGATCTGCCGGAACAATCTCTTTGAACCAAATATCATCCTGGAAATGGATCAGCAGATGACTTCTTACAACATCACCTGCTCCGGCATGGGGATCTCTTTTATCGGAGATATCATGCTCTCAAAAGTACCTCTTACCTCTGATGTGGTGTACTATAAGCTTCCTGCAGGCGAAAGCAGCCGTGACATCCGGTTCTACTGGAAAAATGGTCGCTACCAGACAAGGGCAATGGAAGAATTTTTAAAAATGGCGTGCCAGTAAGGCACGCCACTTTCCTGCAGAACAGATACTATCTATTTGTCTGCAATCTTGGATCCGACAAATAATTCTTCTCTACATAAACCTACTCACTTCTCAGTGCATCGATTGGATTCATGTTCGCCGCCTTCACCGACGGAAGGAGTCCGAAAATAATTCCGATCAGTGTGGAAAATACTACTCCGACCAGAATGGACACTCCGCTGATTGCCACCGGAACTGCCGAGACTGCGGAAATAATATAGGCAAGCGCAATCCCTCCTGCCACACCGATCAGACCTCCGAGAAGGGTAAGTACTGCCGCTTCCGTCAGAAACTGCGTCAGGATTCTTCTTTTTCTTGCCCCCAGTGCCTTTTTCAGACCGATTTCTCTCGTTCTTTCTGTCACAGACACCAGCATAATATTCATAACACCGATCCCGCCAACCAGAAGTGAAATGCTTGCAATCCAGAGCAGCTGCTGGTTCGTCGAGCTGCTGATCTCCTGGATCTGGTTCGCCTGTTCCAGAAGATCTTCCCCTTTATACTTTATCGTCTCATCAGACACGGTCAGGTAACTGTTCAGGATATCTGCCGCCTTTTCTCCTGCCGCAGTCATCTCATCTGTGCTTGTCGCGCGGACAACCAGATTCTGCGGTTCATCGTACTGATAAATAATCGGCCACAGTGTATCCGGAATACAGATCGTTCCGCTTCCATCCGTGGATACATAACGGTAATAGTCTTCCATCGAATTGATCACCGGCTGTGAATTTTCTTTTCTCGCCATCATACCGATCACCGTAAATGGCTCCCCTTTAACCTCAATAATCTTTCCAATCACATTTCCATCCGGAAATAGAGCTGTGGCTGTCGTTTTATCAAGCAGCACAACTTTTCGGTTTGCAGTAAAATCTTTTTCGGAAAAGCCACGCCCTTTTGTGATCTGAAATCCATAGGCATCCAGATAATTGGAATCTATTCCAAAAATATTACAGCTTGCCAGCTTCTGACTGCCTGCATATACAGCATCATATTCATTCCGTCTGTGATAAAGGGCTGCACTTTCCACCTCATCCAGTGCCTGGATCTCACCAAGTACCTGATCTGAAATCTCCGGTATTCCATCCGGAACCTCCTGATAAGACAGATCCAGTGTCCAGTCTCCCTGATAAAGCTGGATATTGACCGCATTATTTCCCGCGCCAACCAGATTTTTCTTGATCTGCTCATTGGTTCCTTTGATCGTTGAAACAATTGCAATGATCGATCCGATTCCGATAATAATACCAAGCATCGTCAGCGCAGACCGCAGCTTATGACTCCAGATTCCCTGAAATGCCAGCCTGATATCTTCAAGCATCTCCTCACCCCCTCATTAATTATAATCATACAATGACTCCACTGTCTTTGTCTTCGCACCCTCTTTTACATTTCTTCCATACGGAAATGCAATCTCATCCTCCATGGTAAGTCCGGAAACGATTTCAATGGAACCGTACATATTTTTTCCAACCTCTACATACTGCTTCTCCAGCCTTCCATGTTTTCCTTTCTTGTATACATAGGAGCGGTTTCCGCCTTCTCTTATGAACATCTGTTCCAGGTAAATCGAATTCCCACTGTCACCCGAAAGTCCGTCTACGGAAATACTGACACCCTCACCAGATGAAAGGTCTGCATCTTTCTCAACCACTGCAGTAAACGGATAGTAGGACATATTAGGATTCTCGCTGCTCTTCATACTTTCAACCGGTGAATTACCGATACTGGTGATCGTTGCCTCATAAGAGTTCCCCGTATTCCAGGAAGTCACCATCACAGTCATACCCTCTTTTAATTTATCATAGCTGCTTTCGGCAATCCCTCCGATTACATAACAACCATTTTTTCCGGTCACAGATATAACCGGTTTATTCTCCAGCTTTGCCTCTTCTTCGTCAAGTACAGCTTTTACCGTTCCCTCTACTGTACTCTTTACAACACCATTATTTACTTTTTTATCCAGCTTTTTCAATTCCAATTGTGCTGTTCGCTTTTCCAGATCCAGGTCCTTGATCTTCTGTTCTTTTTCCTGGATTTGCTTTGCCTGCTCTTCCCTGGTCATTCCATCTGCCTCTCCCGGATCCGGCTCCTCATATCCACCAGGATTATCCGGTTCATCCGGAATTTTCGGCTCTTCCGGTGTCTCCGGCTGTTCCGGATTTTCAGGCTTTATCACCTGTCCGGTCTTTCCGTCCAGCGTCCAGGAGTATAAAAGAAGCGTCGGTTCCTTCTCCTGATCCACTACATCAAAGATACAGACTGCCCTCTCTTCCAGCATTTTCAGCATGAACTCCGCATTTACCGTTGCTCCCGGCGCACAAAGATAGCGATACGGCTTTTCTTTTGTTCCATCTCCATCTTCATTATAAGGAGCAGCGTCCTTTGTAATCTCTTTATAAATGATCTTATCCTTCAGTTCTTCCGGAAACGGTTTCCCGATTGATGGTTTTTCCGGTCCTTCCGGATTTTCTGGTGTCTCCGGCTGCTCAGGATTTTCGGAAGTATCCGGATTTTCCCCTTCATTTTTCTTTGTATCCGCAGTCCGTATTATTCCAGGTCTGGTTCCTTTTGCAGTCATTTTTCGTAGTTCATCCTGGCTTCTTTCAACAGACGCAACAATCTTTGCATTTTTCAACTGCTCTAATTCTGCCTTTTGATTCTGAATATTCAGTTCAATCCCCTGAATCTCCATCTGCTTCATTTCCTGCTCAAGTCCTGCAAGCGTAGTATCATAGGCAACCAGACGATCGCCGATCTTCACCGTATCCCCTGATTTGACATAAATCTCCTTGATCGTAAGGGTATCATCATGGTAAATGTCCTGGCTCGCACCTGCCTGCACCTTCGCATAATCATAAATATCCGATTCTGAATACCATCCACCATTACTCATACTGGCTACCGGTGCTACCTTGACCGCTTTTTCACTTTTTTTCATTGCAAATAAAGTGCCGCCTCCAATGACACATACACAGACAACCAAAGCAATCCCGATCTGAAGAATTTTTTTCTTATTTCTTTTTTGAAAAGTCATCCTTTATTCCCCCTCTTCCATGCCTCCTGCCTGTACATTTTCGTTCTTCTGAACGGCTGCTCCTTCTTTACATTCTCCATCCGGCCAGACAATGTAATCCGTCTCTTTCAGTCCTTCTGTAATTTCCCATGTATCCTGCTCCTCATCATAAGCACCAAGCTTTACATTTCTCTTTTCCAGTCTGTCCTTTTTATTTGCTACCCAAACGTAAGGCTCTTTCCCGTCTGCATCTACAATATAAGCAGTCATCAGATGTAATCCCTCTGTATTTACTCCGGTTCCAGGCTCGATATATACATGCTGTCCCAGCATCAGACCATCACTGGTTTCAAGCGTTACATAAAATGGATATTTAGTTGCCCGGGCAGAAGAATCCGAACCGGAATACATCTCGCTTTGTGAACTGCTCTCCGGTTTTTCTGTGTCGATCACATCCACAGATCCCTTCCAGATCTCCTCCTGGTTATTCCTTGCCCGCACCGTCACATCCATTCCCGGCTGAAGCTCACCGATATTCTGTTCACTGATTTTTCCCTTAATTCGGTATTTTCCGGTAGAAAGAATGCTCATAAATGCCTGCTTTTCTCCACTGTAATCATCATAACCAGGATCTGGATTGATCTCCTGGATAATTCCTGCAATCGTGGATGTCACCGTGGATGATTCCAGACTCTTCTTCGTCCGGTTCACTTCCAGTTCTTTTACTTTATAATTATATTCTTCCTGTTTTACATTCGTCTGCAGCTCCTGGATCTGCGTTGTATAAGAAAGCTGCTCACCTGCCGGTGCATTCTTTTTCTCTGTCGTTAAGGCCGCAATCTGTGAATTCAGATTGGAAATACTGTTTCCTATCTTTTCCAGTTCCAGATTTCCCTGCTCCAGTGTCATCGCAAGCTCCTCTGTATCATATTCAAAGAGTTTCGTCCCAGGCTCCACTTCCTGCCCTTTTTCCACGAAAATCTCTTTCACTTTCTGTCCTTCTGAAAGTGAGATTTTCAAAGTATCCTGCGCCTCCACAACGCCTGCAAAGCGGTTCACGGTTCCGCTTCCGTTTCCGGTGATCACGCTGACCTTATCCGCGTAGAGGATGTTCTTCGCGGAATCCTTTCCCCCTCCTGAAACCATGTGCAGGATTGCGGCAATCAGAGCGACTGCAAAAATAAGGCATCCAATAAAAATCACCTTTTTCTTCCCCATCAGATTGTCTTTGAAATTCCCATTTACATTCATTTTCATTCCCTCCTCATCATTCTACTTTTAAGGTGTAAAAGTTTGTTGAAGTTAGTCCGACAAAGTGTATATAGAAAGTGCTGCGGCTTCCCTTCGGCAAACCATTCCGAGGAACCTCTGAAAGCGGGAATCGTGTTCAGCAAAGGCTTCCACGATTCCTGAGTTTCCTCTCCATTGCCTCAATAAGGAAGCCGCAACACTTTCCAGATCCAATTTGTCCCTCTAAGTTATCGCACTATACCCTCACCACATAACTTAAGTTCC
>OHUG01000921.1_pt1 | contig 10911 bp, 8 predicted proteins | sample 1579161 | NCBI WGS metagenome assembly OHUG01 (sample SAMEA3882514, study PRJEB24775) | human gut metagenome | biome: human-associated habitat; feature: intestine environment; material: feces | place: Netherlands | collected 2009/2010 | reverse complement strand
ACCCATTACTACGGGGGCATCAAGAAGTACCAGTGGACCACCATCCCCCTGGCCCTGCACGGCCTGGTGGTCTTGAAGGACGGGACCTCCGTGTCCGTACGCGTCGGCGAGGACCCCGGCGACCCGCAGTTTACCGTGGGCGACCTGCTGCCCCATCTGGCGGGGGACCAGGCCAAGAAGACCATGGGCGCCATCGTCACCGCCGAGCACGCCGATGAGCTTGCCTGCGAGATGGAGGCCATCGCCGAGGAGCGCGGCCACAAGTTTTTCCTGCGCGACGCGGACAACATCCGCAAGGCCCAAGCCGTCGTGCTCATCGGCACGCACCCGCAGCTCATGGGCCTCGATTGCGGCCACTGCGGCTACGCGACCTGCGCGGAGAAACCGCAGGCAAACCCGTGCGCGATCAACTGCATCGACGTGGGCATCGCCATCGGGTCGGCCGTTTCGCGCGCCGCCGACATGCGCGTCGACAGTCGCGTGCTCTTCTCGGCCGGCCTTGCCGCCGAGCGCCTGGGGTTGCTGGGCGAAGGCATCGGCCAGATCTACGCGATTCCCATCTCCATCGGCTCCCGTCCGCAGGCATAGGACCACGAAAACGTGACAAAAGTGCCCCGGCGACTTTTGTCTGCTGTCAATGGGAGTTATCCACAAATTCTGCAATTTTGGCCTGCAGAGAGAATAATTTTATTCACAATTTGAAATAAAAAGGGCCGAATTCTCGCGAAAACGACCTCTCTTTTTCGCGGAATCAAGCGCCTGACCTGCGGATATCGAGTTTTCCACAAAATTAATTTTCCAAGACAGTAATTATTTCTATCTGTCAACTTATTTTTAAAATTTTTAGTGATGCAATCGGTGTGCGGCAAGATTCTAACCATGAATGACAAAATGTCAGGAAATGGAAGACTGCTCGACTCCTCCATCTCGCGCTGACAGGGCTTCATTCGATGGTTGTTTTCGAACCCGAAAACGGATGAGAGTTCTATCAGGAAAGGGGTGAGGAAAATGAGTGAAGAAAAGACGGCACCGGCGGCATCCGGCAAACAAGCGGCAAAGATGCTCGGATTCGGTGGCTTCTTCGCCATGACGGCATCGATGGTCATGACCGTGTATGCGTACCCCAACTTCGCATCATCTGGTCTGCATCTGATCTTCTTCCTCATACTGGGTGGTATCTTCTGGTTCCTCCCGGTCGCACTGGTCGCCGCCGAGATGGCGACTGTTAAAGGATGGGAAGACGGTGGCATCTATGCCTGGGTCGGCAACACCCTCGGCAAGCGCTGGGGTTTCGCGGCCCTGTTCTACCAATGGTTCCAGATCACGGTCGGCTTCGTGACCATGGCGTTCTTCGTCCTGGCCGCGATTTCGTACATCGTGGGATGGGACGCACTCTACAATAATCCGCTCGTCATGTTCATCGGCGTGGCGGTTATCGTATGGGTGCTCACGCTCACGCAGCTCGGCGGCACCAAGCTCACCGCCCGCATAGCCAAGATCGGCTTCTTCGGCGGCGTGCTGATTCCCGCCGTCGTCCTTCTGATCGGCTTGGTCGCGTACCTGGCCACGGGCGGCGTCTCGCAGCTGCACTTTGACGCGGGCGGTATCGTCCCCGACTTCACGAAAGTCAGCACGCTGGTCATCTTCGCATCGTTCATCCTCGCCTTCGCGGGCGTCGAGGCTTCCGCCTCGCACGTGAACGAGCTGAAGAACCCCGGCAAGATCTACCCGATGGTCATGATCGTGCTCTGCATCCTCACCATCGTGCTCGACACCCTAGGTGGTCTCGCGGTTGCCATGACCATGACCGAGGCGCAGCTCGACGCCAACCTCTCCACCGGCGTCGTCGTGGCGTTCGCCAACATATTCGACGCGCACTTCCACTGCGGATGGCTCGTGTACGTGATCGCGTTCCTGCTGGCCGCAGGGACCAAGGGCAAGCGCATGGCGCTGCCCAACGCGGAGATCATGATCCACCAGCCCTCCGCCGGTACGCAGGGCAAGGTCACGGATATGGAGAGCGACGTGGAGCACTTCCTGCGCATCAAGCAGCGCTTGAATAAGATCCTGGCCGAGAACACCGGCAAGACGCCCGAGCAGGTCAAGCTCGACTCCGAGCGCGACCACTGGATGACGGCGGATGAGGCGCAGGCCTACGGCCTTGTGGACAAGGTCATTTACAAGAGATAAGGACAGTTTGACTTATGAGTGAAGATAGGAAAAAAGAGCTTCGCTGCTCGTTCTGCGGCAAGAGCGAGCACGAAGTGCACCGCATGATCCAGGGGCCTGGCGTGCGCATCTGCGATGAGTGCGTCCGCCTGTGCATGGACGTGCTGGAGGACGGCTATGAGCCGCACGACGAGCTGGAAGCGCCCGACTCCATCCCCACGCCGCGCGAAATTCGCGAGGTGCTCGACCAGTATATCATCGGGCAGGAGGCGGCCAAGGTCGCGCTGTCCGTGTCCGTCTACAACCACTATAAACGCATCTTCTTCGGCGGCGGCGACGAGGTGGAGCTGCAAAAGAGCAACATCCTGCTCCTCGGCCCCACTGGCAGCGGCAAGACGCTCTTTGCCCAGACGCTCGCCCGCATTCTGAAGGTGCCGTTCGCCATCGCGGACGCGACGACCCTCACCGAGGCGGGCTACGTCGGCGACGATGTGGAAAACATTCTGCTCCGCTTGCTTCAGGCGGCGGATTACGACGTGGAGCTCGCCGAGCGCGGAATCATCTATGTCGACGAGATCGACAAGATCGCCCGCAAGAGCGAGAACACCTCCATCACGCGTGACGTCTCCGGCGAGGGCGTGCAGCAGGCATTGCTGAAAATCGTTGAGGGCACGGTCGCGAACGTCCCGCCGCAGGGCGGCCGCAAGCACCCGCATCAGGAGTTCATCCAGATCGACACGCACAACATCCTCTTCATCTGCGGCGGCGCGTTCGAGGGCATCGAGAAGATCATCGAGAGCCGTCTCGACCGCAAGTCGATGGGCTTCGGCGCGGAGCTCAAGAGCAAAAACGACGTGGATGAAAGCAAGATTTTACGCGAGGTGCAGCCGCACGATATCTTGAAGTTCGGCATCATCCCCGAGCTGGTCGGCAGACTGCCGGTCATCACGGCGCTCGACGCGCTGACGCGCGACGACCTTGTCAAGATCCTGACCCAGCCGAAAAACGCGCTCGTCAAGCAGTATCAAAAGCTGTTTTCTTACGACGACGCTGAGCTCACGTTCGAGCCCAAGGCGCTCGAAGCGATTGCCGACAAGGCCATCGAGCGCAAGATCGGCGCGCGCGGCCTGCGCGCGGTAATGGAGGGTCTGCTGATGAACGTGATGTACGACATCCCGTCCGACCGCACGATCGACCGCGTGACCATCACGCCGGGCTGCGTGGAGGGGACGGAACAGCCGAAAATTTCCCACCGCACAGAGAAAGAAGGGGAGGCGCCGCAGCCGTCGCTGCCGGCAGACTCCGCTTCATAAGGAGAAACCCCATGGAACCTGTAACAAAAAATCTTCCGGTCATCGCCATGCGCGGGCTCAATGTGTTCCCTCGCATGAACACGAGCTTTGACCTCGAGCGTCCGATCTCCGTGCACGCGCTTGAGCGCGCCATGGAAAACGGGGAGGAGATTTTTCTCGTCACCCAGCGTGAGATCGGCGTGGAGCAGCCGGAGGAAAAAGACCTGTACGAGATCGGCACGGTCGCGCGCGTGACGCAGATCTTGCGCGTGTCTGACCGCGTGCTGCGCGTGATGATGGAGGGCGCGTGCCGCGCCCGCCTCAAGCGGCTGTGGCAGCGCGAGCCGTTTTTGCAGGCGCAGGTCGAGCTCATCGACGAGCCGGCCACCTCGTGCCATAGCAAGCGGACGGAGGCGATGCTGCGCCAGACCTACGCCAGCGTGACGGAATATGCCGAGCTCGCGCAGAAATTGCCGGACGATGTCTACGCCGCCATTTTATCGACGAACGATCCTGGCTATCTCGCTGACTTTATCGCCCAGCAGCTCAACCTGCGCTATCAGGACAAACAGGATATCCTCGACGAGCTGCGCCCGCTGCCGAGATTGCAGCGCATGAACGAGATTCTGCGCCGCGAGATCGAAGTTACCGCCATGGAGCAGGACATTGAAAGCAAGGTCCGCTCCCGCGTCGGAAAAATTCAGAAGGATTTTGTCCTGCGCGAGCAGATCAAGGTCTTACAGAACGAGATCGGTGAGGGCGGGGAGGACGAAGAACTCGACGAGTACCGCGAGAAGATCAGCAAGGCGCACCTGAGCGAAGAAGTGAAGCGCAAGCTGCTGAAAGATGTGGACAAGCTCGCCAAGCAGCCGTTCGGCAGCGCCGAGGCGAGTGTGCTGCGCAACTATCTCGACACCTGCATGGAAATGCCCTGGGGCGAGGAGACGAAGGAGCGCGCCAGCGTAGACGCCGCGCGCAAGATTCTTGACCGCGACCACTACGGCTTGCAGAAGGTCAAGGAGCGCATTTTAGAGTTCATCGCCGTGCGCCAGCTCAACCCCAAGGCGAAGGGGCAGATTTTATGTCTCGTCGGCCCTCCGGGCGTCGGCAAGACGTCGATCGCGCTGTCGGTCGCCAAGGCGATGAACCGCAAGGTCGCGCGGCTGTCGCTCGGCGGCGTGCGTGACGAGGCGGATATCCGCGGCCATCGCAAGACCTACATCGGCGCGATGCCCGGCCGCATCATCGAGGCTATCTCCCGCAGCGGCTCGATGAATCCGCTGCTCGTGCTCGACGAGGTCGACAAGATGGGAAGCGACGGGCGCGGCGACCCCGCGAGCGCACTTCTCGAAGTGCTCGACAGCGAGCAGAACTACGCCTTCCGCGACCACTATCTTGAAATTCCCGTCGATCTGAGCCGCGTGATGTTCATTATGACGGCCAACACGCTCGACACCATTCCGCGCCCGCTGCTCGACCGCATGGAGATCATTGAAATCCCCAGCTACACGGACGAGGAGAAGGTGCAGATCGCGCAACGGCACCTGCTGCCCAAGGAGCGTCAGGCCCACGGGCTGACGGCCTCGAGCCTGCGCGTGGACGAGAGCGCCATCCGCGCGGCCATCGCGCTCTACACGCGCGAGAGCGGCGTGCGCTCGCTTGAGCGTCAGCTCGGCAAGATCTGCCGCAAGGCGGCAATGCAGCTTGCCACAAGCGATGTAAAGCGAGTCACCGTGACAGAGAAGAACATCAAGGACTTCCTCGGTGCGCCGCGTGCTGCACAGGAGAAGATTCCCGAAAAGGACCTTGTCGGCGTGGTGAACGGCCTTGCGTGGACCGAGGTGGGCGGCGAAATTCTGCTCGTCGAGGTCGGCGTGATGGATGGCAGCGGCAAGGTCGAGCTCACGGGCAACCTGGGCGACGTGATGCAGGAGAGCTGCCGCGCGGCACTCTCGTGCCTGCGCCAGCGGGCGCAGGAGCTCGGCATCGCGCCGGACTTCTACAAGACGAAGGACATCCATATCCACTTCCCTGAGGGGGCCATCCCCAAGGACGGACCCAGCGCCGGTATCGCCATCGCGACAGCGGTGCTCTCCGCGCTGACGGGGCAGGCGGTACACCGCGATGTCGCCATGACGGGCGAGATCACGCTGCGTGGCCGTGTGCTCGCCATCGGGGGCTTGCGCGAAAAGACAATGGGCGCGCTGCGCGCGGGCGTACATACGGTCATTCTCCCGAAGGAGAATGAAAAGGACCTCGACGAGATCGACCCGCTGGTGCGCGAAAAGCTGCGCTTTGTACCGGTCGAGACGGTGGACGCCGTCTTTGCCGAGGCGCTCGTGCTGCCCGAAAAATGCACCGCTGCCGCGCACGAGAGCTATCTTCCTCCCGTGCAGGAGAGCGCGCATGGCACGCTGCGTGCGGGCGAAATGAGCTGAAAGGAAACGAAAACCATGGCGATCAACTTCAACAAGGTCGAATTCATCCTCTCGGCGGCGTCGGAAAAGCAGTTCGTGCGCGACGGGATGCCGCAGCTCGCGTTTGCGGGGCGGTCGAACGTCGGCAAATCGTCCGTCATCAACCGGCTCGTCAACCGCAAGAACTTTGCCCGCGTGGGCGCGTCCCCGGGCAAGACCTCGCAGATCAACTACTTTAAGATCGACGGCAAGCTCTACCTCGTCGACCTGCCGGGCTACGGCTACGCCAAGGTCTCCAAGACCGAGCGCGACCGCTGGGGCAAGCTGATGGAAAACTATTTCCAGTCTGCGGGGCTCATTCACCTCGGTGTGCAGATCGTCGACGCGCGGCACAAGCCGACGGCGGACGACGTGACGATGCACGACTACTTCGTGCAGACGGGCTGTCCCGTCGTGATCGTGGCGAACAAGCTCGACAAGCTCAAAGCGCGCGAGATCGAGCCGAATCTTGCCCAAATTCGCGAGACGCTGAGTTTGCGCGACGATGAGCTCGTCATTCCGTTCTCTGCCGAAAAGGGCACGGGCAAGGAGCAGCTGATCGCGGCGATCCTCGACCATTTGAACGACTGAAAAGGAATAATGCTTCACAGAAAAGCCTCTGTATGGGTTGACCATACAGAGGCTTTTTATCGTATTTCCCGGGGAATCAGCGGCGCAGCGTCAAAAGCGCGGTGCAGTGGGAGAAGGATTCAAACGTCAGCGTGGGGAAGTGGGGACGGAGTTCGCCGTAGACGAAGTAAATTTCATCTGAGTCCCAATCCTCGCATGCCGCAGTTCGACACGCTTCGAGCTCTTCGCGCGTGCGGAAGGCGACGTCGCCGATGAAAAGACAGCCGTCCTGCTTCAAAAGCGGCAGGAGTGTGCGCAGAAAGCCGATTTTCTGCGTGTCCGTCAGGTGGTGGAGCGAGTAGGTCGCGACGATGGCGTCGTACTGCTGTGCGCAAAGCTCGGGCACAAGGCCTTTGGAAAAATCGCCCTGATAGAGCCGTGCGTCCGGCATTTTTGCCTGCGCCAGTTCGATCATGCGCGCGGAAAAGTCCTGCCCATAGATGCGGCAGCCCTGTTCGTAGAGCCGCGAGGTCAGTATGCCCGTGCCGAAGCCGATATCCAGCACATCACGCCCGCTCTGCGCGAGCACGCGCTGATAGAGCGCGTTCATCATGGCACGGTAGCCCGCAAAGGGGTAGCGGTCGTTCTCGTCGGAGAGGCCGACGCTCTTGTCATAGCCGTCGGCCCAGAGGTCGAAGCCGGTATTGTTCAGCATGTCAGTCCTCCTTTTCGTTCAGCGGGGGAAGTCCCAGCTCATAGAACGCCACGGCGCTCGCTGCGGCGACATTGAGCGAGTCGACGCCGTGGTACATCGGGATCCTGACCGTGTAGTCGCAGCTCGCGATGGTCGAGGACGCGAGCCCGTCACCCTCCGTGCCCATGACGATGGCAAGCTTTTCTTCGGCGGCAAGGCGCGGATCGTCGAGCCGTACGGAGTCGTTGCGCAGTGCCATCGCGACGGTACGGAAGCCGAGATCGCGCAGCAGCTGCGTCCAGTCGCCGTTTTCGGGCAGGTATGTCCACGGGATGAGGAACACGTTTCCCATGCTGACGCGCGAGGCGCGGCGATAGAGCGGATCACTGCCCGCGGTCGTGAGCAGCACCGCGTCCATGCCGAGCGCGGCGGCGGAGCGGAAGATCGCGCCGATGTTCGTCGGATTCATCACGTTTTCGAGCACGACGAGGCGCCGCGCATCGCGGCAGACGTCCTCGACGCTTTGGAGCTTCGGCCGCCGCATGGCGCAGAGCATGCCGCGCGTCAGGTGAAAGCCGGTGAGCTGTGTCAGCACGGATTCATCAGCGGTGTAAACCGGAATATCTTGACAGCAGCGGGCGAGAATTTCGCGCCCCTTGCCCTGCGTATGCTGCCGCTCCATCAGAAACGACACCGGCTTACAGCCCGCATCAAGCGCACGGCCGATGACGAGCGGACTTTCCGCGACGAAGAGCGCGTTGTCGGGGTCCGCGCGATTGAGCAGTTGGTTTTCGGTCAGGCGCGCGTAGACGTCGAGCGCGGGATCGGAAAAATCGTGGATTTCGATGATGTTTGCCATAGGTCTTCCTTTTTAAGATTCTAAGATGTTCAGCAGTGCGGCGACGTCCGGCAGAACGAACGTCGGCTGCGGGTCAGCGGTGGGGAGGTCTTCTTCCTTCGTCTCGCCAGAGAGGACGAGCAGTGTGTCGATGCCCGCGTTCGCGCCGCTGGCGATATCCGTGTAGATGCGGTCGCCCACGAGCAGTGTTTCCCGCGCGGAAACGCTCGCCTCAAGCATTGCGAGCTGCGGCATCAGCGGTTCGGGCTTGCCGATGACGATGGGGCGGCGGGAGGTCGCGCGCCAGAGCATTTCGCACACGCTCCCGCAGTCGGGCACGAAGCCGCAGGCCGTGGGGCAGACCCAGTCGGGATTGGTCGCAAGGTAGGGGATGCCTTGTCCGAGCAGGATGCAGGCGTCCTCCAGCTTTTGAAATGTCAGCTCGGTGTCGAAGCCCATCAGGAGCGCGTTCGCGTCCTCACGCCGTTCTGCGACGGTAAAGCCCGCCGCGCGGAGCTGTGATTTCATCGACTCCGTACCGCAGACGTAATAGCGTCGGTCTTCTCCGCCGTGCTCGCGGAGATAGTGAATCAGCGCGTCGACCGAGGTGAGAAAATCGCCCGCCTCCGTCGCGACGCCGAGGCGCGTGAGCTTTTTTACGTAGGCCGCTACGCTGCGCGAGGAGTTGTTCGTCAGAAAGCGGTACTGCCCGCCGCGTGCGCGGATGGCAGAGAGCAGCTCGCGGACGCCTTCAAAGAGCCGGTCGCCCAAGTACAGCGTGCCGTCGAGGTCGAAGAGAAAGAGCTTTTTGCGCTGAAGAAGATTATGGTCAACCATCAGTCACGCCTTCTTTTTGCTGTCGATCGCAATGAAGAAGAATGAGCTCACCGCCAGAAGATAGGGGTAGAAGAGGTTTGGGATGATGTCGAACGCCGAGATGGCGTAGCCCAGCTCGTGCGCCGCGGAGATCGCGACGAGCATCTGTGCGCCGTAGGGGATGATGCCCTGAAAGATGCAGGAGAACGTGTCAAGGAGCGATGCGGCCTTGCGCGGGGTGATGCCGTACTCCTCGCTCATCTCCTTGGCGATGGGGTTCGCCATAACGATGGCGACGGTGTTGTTCGCGGTGGCAATGTCCATCGCGCCGACGAGAAGGCCCATGCCGATCTGGCCGCCGCGCTTGCCGCGAAACGCCTTTTTGATCCAGCCGAGCAGCGCTTCAAAGCCGCCGTACTCACGGATCAGCGCACAGATGGCGGAAACTAAGATCGCGACCATCGAGGTTTCAAACATCCCGGCCGCGCCGCTGCCCATGTTTTCGAGCAGCGCCTTGACCGCGAGGATGCCGGTCTGCCCCGTTGCGCCGGTCGCGAGCGCGATGACCGCGCCGGATACGATACCGATGAGCAGCACGACAAAGACGTTGATACCGATGATGCCGCCGATGAGCACGAGCACATAGGGGATGATCTGAATGAGATTGTAGGGCGGAATCTCCGCAGGTGTCACGTCGGCGTGGAGCGTCAGCACGAGGATGAGTGCGAGCGACGCGAGCGCGGCGGGGAAGGCGATGTGGAAATTTTCGCGGAATTTGTCCTTCATCGCGCAGCCCTGCCCGTTGCAGGCGGCGATGGTTGTGTCGGAAATGAAGCTCAGATTGTCACCGAACATTGCCCCGCCCATGACGGACGCGACACACAGCGGCAGGGAATAGCCGCTGGCCGCGGCGATGGGGATGGCAATGGGCGTGATGAGCGTGATGGTGCCGACGCTCGTGCCCATCGCGGTGGAGACAAAGCAGCTTACGACGAACAGCACCGCCACGGCGAATTTCGACGGGATGATCGAGAGCATGAAGTACGCAACGCTCTCCGCACTCGAGCGGCCCACGACGCCGACGAACATACCTGCGGCTAAGAAGATGAGCAGCATCGTGATGATGTTCTTATCACCCACGCCACGGCCCATCAGCGTGAGCTTTTCGTCGAACGACAGCGCGCGGTTCTGACAGCAGGCTACGAGCAGCGCGATGAGAAAGATGACGACGATGGGGATGGAATAAAATCCCATCGGGATTTTGAGCACGTACTCAAAGAGCAGGCCGAGGCCCAGATACAGGACAAGGAACACTAAGATCGGCAGCAGTGCCGCGGGATTGGCTTTTTTTGACATGGGATGACACTCTCTTTCTCCAAACATAAAAAAAGCTCCTGCGCGGAGCTTTTTGTGCGATATGAATTATTATAAGGAGCGTGGAGGACCTTGTCAAGTGAGATTTGCCCAGAATTGAGCGCAAAAGGGCTTGACAGAAGGACTCTAATCTGTTAGTGTACAAATATACTCTAACAGATTAGAGAGGGAACAAGATGGAAACGCCGAAAATTTTTGAGAGCGAATACCGCTTTTGCCAAATTCTGTGGGCACACGAGCCGGTCAAGAGCCGTGAATTGGTCGCGCTCTGCGCCGAGCACCTGGGCTGGAAACCGACGACGACCTACACGGTCATCAAACGGCTCTCTGAGCGCGGGGTGCTGAAAAACGAGAATACTGTCGTCACGTCGCTCATCTCACAGGACGAGGCGCAGACCGCCGAGATCGACGAGCTGCTCGACAAGCGCTTCGACGGTTCGCTGCCCGCGTTCGTCGCCGCGTTTACAAAGTCGAGCCACGTGAGCGACAAAGAGCTTGACGAGGTGCAGAAAATGATCGACCTTTATCGAAAGGAGAATCATCATGGATGACGTCTTTTTGAAGCTCGTGAACCTCAGCATCAGCGCAAGCTGGCTCATTCTGGCGGTGCTCGTGCTGCGGTTTGTCCTCAAAAAAGCGCCGAAGTGGGTCATGCCGCTTCTCTGGGGTGTGGTCGCACTGCGGCTTGTCTGCCTGTTTTCG
>OHUG01000915.1_pt1 | contig 10964 bp, 8 predicted proteins | sample 1579161 | NCBI WGS metagenome assembly OHUG01 (sample SAMEA3882514, study PRJEB24775) | human gut metagenome | biome: human-associated habitat; feature: intestine environment; material: feces | place: Netherlands | collected 2009/2010 | reverse complement strand
AGCAGCACCAGGGCCACTTCGGCGCGCTCGTCGGCCGTCAGCGATCCCTCGCAGGCGATGCGTTCCATCATGTTGCGGTACAGCGTGGGACTCTGGCCGCATGCCTTAAGGGCGTCGTCCATGGCCCGGCCGGCCTTTCCGCAGACGATATCGAGAATGGCCTCGCCCGTGAGAGCGCGCTTGCTGCGCGATTTCATGCGCGCCGCGAACCGGAGCGCGCCGACGGCGTAGTCGCAGAAGTAGCTGTCGGAGAGTGTTCCGGCCGGCGCGTGCACGATGAACCGCGACACCCAGGTACGGTCGTCCAGACGGCTCTGGGGGCTGCGCCCGTCGGAGAGGGGGCGCCCCGACAGCAGCAAGCCGGCCAGTTCCTTGTGGCTCACACCGCAATGGCGCTTCGCCAAATCGAACAGCACGGAAGTGGGTGTGGCATCGATGGGGGTCATATGCCCTCCTCATTGGACTCATCAGCTAGTTCGTAAGTTATCTCTGACATTGCCTCTAACGCCAAGGCCTCGCGGCTCGCAGCCGAGACGGCGCGATCCTCGGAAGGCACCGCGCCCCAGGGTAGTACCGGCCGCGCCAACGGGGCGGTGGAGGACGCAGACGACAACGGGGGCAGCGCCAAGGCCCAATCAGCGACCAATCCCGGTAAAGGAGCGACGACGGCGAGGAACAGCACCGCATAGAGAGCGTCCGAGACCGACTCGCTCGGCCATGCCGTGAGCGAGGCCAGAAGACCCGCTACCGCACCGCCCAGAAGCGACCCGAGAAGCCCTCGCGCGAAACCGAAACCGGTGTCTCTCTCGCTGCCGCGGGCGATAAGGGCACCCGCAAGGGGCAACAGAAGCGCCACGGAGACTGCAAGTCCCGGCATCGGCCCCGACCATAGCGGCTGACCGGCTGGAAAAGCCACCGTCATGTCCTGAGTGAGAAGCCCTGCGGTCGCAGCTCCTCCGACGGCCACAGCCGCCGAGAGCGCATCGGCGGCCACGCGTGCCGCGCGGCGCAAACGTCGACGGCGCCGGGCCTCCGTTGCCGCCGCCCCGCCCAAAGGACACGGTGCCAAGGGCTCGCCGCGCAGAGCGCGGGCCACGTTGTCGGCGTACTGGGAGCAGAACAGGGCGAGCGCCTCCCGCACCTCCCTCGCCCGGGGGCGTCGACTCTGCTCAGGGACGAGACAGGCCATGAGCACTTCTGCAAGCTGGTCGTCCACCGCAGACAATGCCGCTCGAGCGCGATGCGGCGCCGGGGCGCCATCCAACTCTGCCGCGGCACGCCCCACTGCCACGGCTACCTCGGGCTCCGAAGCGAGCACCGCGCGAACGTCCGCGGCGATCCCATGGGCACCGGCGGGCATTTCGGGCGAGAACTCCGTCTTGATGCGGTAGGCAGACCGACCTTCGCGCTGGCTGCGACCGGCAAAGCTGAGGTCGTAGGGCGAATGCCCCTCCATCAACTGGTACAGCACGCTGGCAGCCGCGTACACATCGACAGCGGGAGACCGGCGCCGAGCCACCGCCCCCGATACATCGTCGGTCAGCATCTCGGGGGCAGCGAAATCGGCTGTCGCCCCCAAGGGCGCCCCCCATCGCGCCGTCAGCGAGGGATCTGCGCTCTCCAGAGGAACGGCCGATCCGAAATCGACGAGAACGAGCTGGAAGGCGCCCTCCTCCACCTGATCGGCCACAGAAAGCTGTCCCGTATCGATCATGATATTGCGCGGGGCCACATCACGATGGGCCAGGCCGCCCTCAACATAGGCCATACGAGCCAGAAGATCGAACAGGTCGCGTCCGATGCGGGCCACCGTAAGCGGAGAGAGCCGCCCCTCGTCGTCCACGGCCAGAGCGCGGGCCGCCTCTTCGAGCGTGACCCCCTCCACCCATTCCATCACGATGACCGAATCCTCGCCGACGCGGCCGCGGCCATAGAGGCGCGGGAAGCCGCGCAACGGGGACAAGACGCGATGGGCGTCGTATTCGGCATCGAATGCGGCTCGACGGGCCTCGGCGAGCCCATCGTCCCCTCTCTCGCCATCGGACCGCCGCAAACGCTTGAGCGCGAACCGCTCGCCACGGGGATTGCGGGCATGAAGCACCTCCCCTACACCGCCTCGGCGGCGGGAGGCCTCGTCCACCAGCAGCGTGACGAAGCGTCGCTCGTAGGCGTCGCGATGCTCGGGGGCGACATAGACCGCAGGCTCGAACGCCTCCACCCGAAAAAGTCGCACGGAACCACTGCGGGTGTCATCGGCCAACGCGCCGCCAACGGGGCGCGCTTCCAGCACCGCCGTCACGGGCGCGCTCCGCCCACATGGGCCTCGTAGGCCTCCAGATACGCCATGCGTCCCGTCGCTGCGCTTCTCGTCACACGGCCCGACCAATAATCGGCATTCGCGGCGGGATCTTCGAAATAGCAATTCCCCGACCAGGCATTGTCCAACTCGTACAGCAGGTTGATCAGGTCGCCGTAGGACTGGTGCATCTGCGAGAAGTTTCCGCTATAGCGCGAAGCGCCGTACATGGCTCCGTCGTCGCGATTGCAAGCGTAGCCCACCTCCATCATCATATTGGAATCCGCCACTTGCACTTCGCGCAGCAGGTTCGAAACCGTCCGGGCCGCTTCGATGCGCGGCTGCTGCGGACGCGTCATGCAAAGGCGCTCGTAGTCATCGGCGCATTGGTACACCTTCGCGGCCTCTGCCTTGAGCACGTCGTGTTCGCTGCGCAAGGTATTGCATATGCGCTGCTCCATATCCTCGGGAACCGGGCCTCCCGCCTCAACGGGGATGGTCGGCTCAGGATCGGGCTCCGGGTCGCTCGGTGTCGGCGCAACAGCGTTGCCGCCCGAGGAGCCACCTGAAGACGAGCCGCCACCCGAAGATTCACCGGAGGCCGAACCTCCGCCCGAGGGATTCCCCGAAGAAGCGCCGGATCCTCCGTTCGTGGAACCAGAGCCGGTCGCGTTCGAGCCTGAAGTATTCGGATCACCCGAGGACGCCGGCGCCTCGACATGTGCCGAGTTCGAGGATCCGCCCTCAGCGCCCGCGCCCCTATTCGTCGGAGCAGCAAAGCCGGAACCGCCGAGCAGCGACGCGCTCCGCCCTCCCAACAGCAGAAGATCCGCGGGGTCGGACAGCGCGCCCGCATCAGGTGCCAAAGCCGTACCGTCCGATGTGGTGCTCGTTGCCCCCGGGCCATTCGCGCCTCCGGCTCCGGAAGAAACGCCGCCGGTGCCGGAAAGGCCATGCGCGCCCATAAGCGGCGCATCGGGACCGAGCGCTCGCGCGCGATCGGCGCCCGCCCACTGTCGCACAAGAGGACTCTGTTCCGCCAGAGATGGAACGGCACCGGCGTACACGACGACGCCCACCGTCATAAGGGCGAGGGAGAAAGTGAGAAGGCCGCCCAGCAGAGGAGGAGCGGACGCGCGCCGGAAAGCGCGCCCCGCATAGGGCCAGCGATGAAGGGACAGTTCCACCGTTCGCGCTCCTTTTCGCCTAAGACCTGGTCTTATATGAAGAACCAGGACGATGACACAGTGTGGTGAAGCTCAGTATAGCACGCGCCATTGAAGGAGGTTTCAGCACTGTCAGGTTCGGCCCTACAGCAAGTCCACAGGGTCGATGTCGACGGCGGCGTTGACGGCGGGGTTCACTTTGCGGGCGCGGAACAGGCGCACCAGCGGGGCCGAGAGGTCGTCGCCCAAAGGCGCCTTCACGACGATGTGGTAGCGGTAGGTGTTGCGCAGCTTCGCCAGCACGCAGGGGACGGCGGGCAGCACCTGCCAGCGCTCCCCCACCTCGTTGCGGATAAGCTCGGCCAGCTGGGCGTGCAGAAGCTCGGCCTCGGTGGCCACGGCGTGCTCGTCGGCGCCCCACAGAAGCACGTTGGCCATGCGCACGTAGGGCGAGTAGCCTAGAAGCTTGCGCTTGGGCAGCTCGGCGCGCAGGAACATCCCGCGGTTGTAGGTGGCAGCGGCGCGGATGGCCACGTCGTCGGCCTCGTAGGTCTGCACCATGACCCGCCCGTCCAGCTCGGCCCGCCACCTGCTCGATGAGCTGGAAGGTTCGCTCGCCGGCGCGGTAGTCCGGCAGGTGCAGCTGGGTGTCGGCGTTGATGACGCCCACCAGCGTGACGTCGTCGAAATCGAGCCCCTTGGCGATCATCTGGGTGCCGAGCAGCACGGCGGCATCGGCGGCGGCGAACGATTCCAGCAGGGCCTGGTGGGCGCCTTTGGCCTGGGTGGTGTCGGCATCCATGCGGATGATGGGAACAGTTGGCCCCACACCGGGCAGCCCGTCCAAGAGCTGGCGCAGCTCGGTTTCCACACGCTGGGTGCCGGCGCCGAACTTCTTCAGGTAGGGGCTGCCGCATTCGGGGCAGGTGGGAGGCGCGGCCACGGTGTAGCCGCAGTGGTGGCAGACGAGCTTGGCCCCCTGTTCGTGGTAGGTGAGCGACGTTGAGCAATGCGGGCACTCGGGCACAAAGCCGCAGTCGCGGCACAGAAGGAACTTCGCGAAGCCGCGCTGGTTCAGCAAAAGCACCGCCTTGCGACCCTGAGCGAGCTCCTCGCCCAGCGCCCGGGCGAGCCGTCCGGAGAACATGGCGCGGGAGCCGGAGGCGAACTCGGCGGCCATGTCCACCACCTCGATGGCGGGCATGGGCCGCCCGTTGGCGCGCTCGGGAAGCGCCGCCGCCGTCCAGCGCGGGTTCTTGTTCACCTGGTAGAGTGCCTCGATGGAAGGGGTGGCCGAGCCGAGCACCAGCGCGCCCCCGGCACGCGACATCATCCACTCGGCCACGTCGCGCGCGTGGTAGCGCGGCGAGGAATCCTGCTTGTAGGAGCCCTCGTGCTCCTCGTCGATGACGATGAGCCCCACGTTGGCCGCAGGCGTGAACAGCGCGCTGCGGGCGCCCACGACGACTTTGGCCGCGCCGCTTTTGATGAAGTCCCACTGGTCGTAGCGCTCGCCGTCGCTCATGCGGGAGTGCATGACGGCCACGGCGTCGCCGAAGCGGCCGCGGAAACGGGCGACGGTCTGAGGGGTAAGCGAGATTTCCGGCACGAGCACGATGGCGCGGCGCCCCTCGGCGAGCGTGCGCTCGATGGCCTGCAGGTACACCTCGGTCTTGCCGGAACCGGTGACGCCGTCCACGAGCACCACACGCCCGTCGCTCGCGGCCCGGGCGGCCTCGATGGCGGCGACGACAGCCTTTTGGCCCTCGGTGAGCTGCGGGGCCTCAGAGGGGGCCGGAGCAGCTGCCCCGCCGGCCGGCGCGCCCGCGCGCGAGGCCCCGTCTTCCATGCCCCGCATGCGCCGTCGGCGTTCCACCACCACAGCCCCCTTGGCGGCCAGCGCCTTCAACGTGGAACCCACGGCGCCGAACTCCCGCGACAGCTCGGCCACGCGCACGTCGCCGGCGTCCACCGCGGCCAGCACCTCCTGCTGCTTCACGGCGTTCTTGCGGGGGACGAACGCGTCGAAGGCCGGCCCGCGCGTGACCCAGCGATCGTCGACCTCGCCGATGGCCGGCTCCTCGATGCGCCAGCGCCCGTCGCGGCCCCGCACGATGCGCGGCACGGCCCGCGGCGGCGTGAACAGACGCACGCACTCAGCCAGCGGCGCGGCGTAGCGGTCAGCGAGCCAGAGCGCGCAGGCCGCCCCCTCCTCGTCGAAAAACGGCGCCGAAAGCACCGCTTCCACCTGCTTGAGATCGGCCGCCGACTGGGGCGTTCCCCACAAGTCGGTGCCCTCATCCGGAGAGGGAACGACCTCTTCCAGGCCCACGATGTAACCCACGGCCTTGCGGCCGCCGAGCGTCACGAGCACGGCGCAGCCCACCGCGGCCGGACGCCCCCCTTCCCCGACGAGCATCTCGTCGGGAACCGCGTAGGAATAGGGGGTGTCGAGAGCTTGGGTAGGAATGTCGACTATGACCGAGGCAATGTTCATGCCCGCCAGTATACCGCAAGCCTACACCGTGAGGTCGGCGTATTGGAAGGGGATGAGGCGGGCGAGGTCGTCGGGGTTCATGCGGATTTGGCAGCCCACCTTGCCGCCCGAGAAGTGAATCGTATCGAAGAGTTGGGCCGTCTCATCCACGAAGGTGGGAAAGCGCTTCTTCATGCCGATGGGCGAGCAGCCGCCGTGCACATAGCCGGTGAGCGGCAGAAGCTCGCGGGCCTTGATCATGGCGATGGCCTTCTCGCCGGCCGCCGCGGCCGCCTTCTTCAGGTCGAGCTCGGCGGCCACGGGCACGAGGAACACGTAGTAGCCGCCGGACTTGCCCTGGGTGACGAGGGTCTTGAAGACGGCGTCGGGATCCTCCCCCTGCGAGCGCGCGATCTCCTCGCCGGTCATCGTGGGCTCGGCGTCGAAGAACAGCTCCTCGTGGGGAATGCCCGCCGCGTCCAGCTCGCGCAGGGCGTTGGTCTTGTGGTCCTTGGGGGCGCGCGCCATCAGCGACGGCCCTTCTTGCGGCGCTTCTTGGAGCGGGCGGCGTCGGCCGCGGCGGCCTCTTCCAGCTCGCGGTGCTGCACCTGGGCCTTCCACGCGAACAGGCAGCCGGCGGCGAAGCAGAGCAGCCCGACGCCGATGGCCGAGCCGACCCAGACCGCCCCCATGCCCATCCAGAAGTCGATCGGATACATGGAGATGAGCAGCGAGTCGTAATTGAACGTCCAGGTGCCGTCCACGAAGAACAGCGAGTGGAAGGCCGCGAACAGGCCGTTGAAGTCGATGACGCCCCACAGCCCCAGCACGACGAGCACCGCCAGAAGCAGCGCCGGCCCCATGCGCAGCATGAAGGCGAGCGCCGCGAACTGCTTGCGAAAACCGAGCACCAGCGCGATGATGAGCGCCGCCACGCCGATCATGCCCAGATAGGAGCTCAAGCCCGTGATGAGCCCGTTGCAGTCCTCCAAGTGGCTCACCGCATCGGCGTCCAGGGCGTAGCGGTCGGACACCTTCGCCAGCGCATCCATGGTCTCAAGCGCCGAACCGTCGCCAGCGGCCGCGCCATCGTCCGCGGCCACCGCGCCGCCCTCCCCTTCCGCATCGCCAAGAACCTGCTTGGCCTGCTGCGTCCACTGGGAGTACTTGGGAGCCCCCTCGGCCGAGGCCTCCCGCGCCGCCGCCACCACGTCGGCGGCCAAAGACTCGCGGGCCTCTTCCATGCTCGAGTGGGCGTCCACGGTGAACGCGCGGGTCTCCTGCGCCAGCGATACCAGCTGCTCGTGGGTGTAGGGCGAATCCGCCCCCGTGCTCACGGCGCCGGCAAGCGAGGCGGTGGTCACCGGCAAGCAGCAGGCGGCGAACCCGCACACGAGCAGGGTGACGGCGAGCACCGTGGCGCCAATGCCGGCGAGAATGCTATCGGATCCCATTTACAGCTCCAGCCCATCGGGCACGTCGCAATCGACCCAGATAGTGGCCGCGGTCATGCCGTCGTTGGTCTTCGAAATCGTGGGGTGCGGCCCCAGCCGGCTGAAGACGCCCTGGAAGTGGCCGTTATACAGGTACAGCCCGTTCAGATTGTTGTAAGGTACCGGCTCGCTTTCCACGGCGCCGTCGGGCGCCTCGTTGATGCCGCGGTCCGGCGGCAGCGTGTCGGTCTTGAAGGGGCGGATGTAGCGCTGCACAATGAAGGGGTAGCCGGCGCGCTCGTTGGCGAACTCGTCGATGACGCGCTCCCACTCCTCCTGACTCACCTCGCAGCCGGCGTACACGTTGTCGGCGCCGTAGTGGTCGGTGGGCTTGATGATCCACTCCTCGCGGTTGGCGCGGATCTGGTCGATGTTCACCTGATCGTCGTTGAGGAAGGCCGTCATGGGCACGGTCTCCTCCACAAACGCGATCTCCTCTTCGGTGAGGAAGGCCTGGGTCTCCGGCGCAAAGAGCACCTCGAACAGCTGCTTGTCGTGGACGATGTGCCCGGAGAACGCCCCGATGAGCGCCACCTTCCGCGCCCGCACGGCGTTGATGAGGTCCTGCGAGTCGTCCCAGAACTCCAGCACGTCGTTGGTGACCGAGCGCCGCCAGATGGCGTTCACGGGCAGCCCGTCGGGTGTCGTCAGCACCTCGCCGTCGAAGGACAACTCGCGCACGTCGGCCACGACGCATTCCACGCCGGCCTCGCGGAACTTCTCGGCGAAGATGTGGAACTCGTCCACCACGCCGTTCTCCAGATAGTCGCAGATGGCCACGCGGGGGTTCTCCACCTTGAAGCGGTAGGTGCCGTAGATGTCCATGAAGGCGCGCACCCAGGGCATGAACAAGTCGCAGCCCTGGACGGCGTGGTTCTCGGCGAAGGTGCGGAAGGTATCGGAGCCCACGATGGAGTTCGTGATCTCGCGGTTCTCGTTCATGCCCGCACTGCCGTCGCCGTTGAACTCGCAGAAGTGGATGCGGTAGTCGTCCTCGTTGAGGAAGGTGTCCACGCGGGCGAAGGGCAGCACGGAATCGTAATCGCGGGGCAGCAGTATGAGCTCCACGAGGCGCTCGTCGAAATCGAACAGCTTGCGGTACTCCTCGTCGGCCCGGTAGCGCTCGATGACCTTGCAGAGGATGCGGTGGCTCGTCTCGGCCGTGCGCTTCATGACCTCGTAGGTTTTGCGGTTGAACAGGCGCGGCACGAAGGAGGAGGCCACCACCTGGTGGTGCACGATGGCCGTGGAGTCCTGCATGTAGTTGAACGCAGCGCGGCGGCTTTCAATGTCGCCGTCCAGCTCGTCGATGATCTGGAAGTACTCGCGGGTGTAATCGGCATTGCTTGGCATGAGGGCTCCGTCCCTTGGGCTTTTGTGCATTTGGATAAGTGTAGCACGACCTATGCGGGGCGCGGGCAACGCGTTGGAAAGCCGTTGGCGGGCAGCGCGCAACGCCCGCACAGGATGGGCCCGCGTGACCTCGAAGTTTGAAGCCACAGCGTTAGATGACATGCAAGCAACAACTTAGAAACGGCAAGCGATCAAGGCCGTGACAGTAATCATGACTCGAACGCTCACGGAATGCAATTTTGCCACAATGACGCTATGCCAAAGGAAGCCCGTGCAAAGGAGAAGCCCATGAAACCCACCGAGAGAGCGAAGCAAGCGCTGGCCTACAAGCTCGTCGATTATCTGTGCGACGACCCCGAGAACAACATGGCGAACATCATGGGCAAAATCGACGCCCTCGCTCCGGCCAGCCTGTTCGCCGAGCAGCGCGCCGCCTTCTCGGACGCCATCAAGAACAAGACGAATATGTACCAGCTCATCATGCGCGTCATGGACTTGAACCCCGAGGTGCGGGCCGATCTGCTGAAGACCTTCGTCATGGACGCGAACTTCCTCGCCTGGGGCAAGCAAGAGAAGATGCGCGAGCGCCATCAGTGCAACATCCCCTGGGCCATCCTGCTGGATCCGACGAGCGCCTGCAACCTCCACTGCACCGGCTGCTGGGCCGCCGAGTACGGGCACGCCCTGAACCTCGCCTACGACGAGATCGACTCCATCATCCGCCAGGGCAAGGAACTCGGCGTGCACGTGTACATCTATACTGGCGGCGAGCCCCTCGTGCGCAAGCGCGATCTCATTCGGCTGTGCGAGGCCCATCCGGACTGCGCGTTTCTGTGCTTCACGAACTCCACGCTCATCGACGAGGAGTTCTGCCAGGAGATGATCCGCGTGAAGAACTTCGTGCCGGCCATCTCCGCCGAGGGCGACGAAGCGGCCACCGACGGGCGGCGCGGCGCGGGCACCTACGCCAAGGTGGAGGCCGCCATGGATTTGCTGAACAGCCATGGACTGCCCTTTGGCGTCTCCATTTGCTATACCCACGACAACGCGCCTTCCGTTGCCAGCGACGAGTACTTCGACTGGCTCATCGAGAAGGGCGCGCTATTCGCCTGGATCTTCACCTACATGCCCGTGGGCAAGGGCGCGCCGACCGAGCTCATGCCCACGCCGGACGACCGCAAACTGCTCTACCATTTCAACCGCCGCGTGCGGGCGGAGAAGCCCATCCTGACGCTCGACTTCCAACACGACGGCGAGTTCGTCGGCGGCTGCATCGCCGGAGGCCGCCGCTATCTGCACATCAACGCGGCAGGCGATGTAGAGCCCTGCGTGTTCATCCACTACTCCAATGCCAACATCCGCGAGCAACCGCTGCTGGAATGCCTGAAGAGCCCGCTGTTCATGGCCTACTACGAGGGGCAGCCTTTCAACGACAACTTGCTGCGGCCCTGTCCGATGCTCGAGAATCCCGACCGCCTGGAGGAGATGGTCGAGAAGAGCGGCGCCCGCGGCACCGACCTCGTAGAAACGGAAAGCGCCCACGATCTGGCCGAGAAATGCCGCCCGGCGGCCCGGGCATGGGCGCCCGAGGCCGAGCGCCTGTGGACGAACGGCGCCGACAAGCGCGCACCCTACCGAGCACGCCAGTTCTGCGGCATGGCCGAAACCGACAAGGCGAAGTTTGCGCGGCTCGGCCGCACCATGCACGGGGCCTTCGATCCGGACCGCCCCGTGGACGAGATGGCACTGGAGCCGGCGCTGGCCGATGAGCTGAGATGCGCCCTAGACGAGGGAGCCCTGCTCTCCCAGGCCGACGCCGCCGTGGTGGAGCAGGCCGTGGATGGCGCCGCCGAGAGGGCCGAGAAGGCCGCCGATGAAGTTACCGCGTAGGCCGACTCCTCCCCTTGCGCCCGCTCCTTCGAACCGTTAGCATACTTGATCGCGCGCCCGCATCGGACGCGCGATCTGCATTATCCAGAGTCGGGGTAGAGAGTTGGCTCGATGATCCCGACACCAACCTGACGCGTCCCTCGCTATGAGCGCCAAGGTGGTCCGGCCAACACCGATAAGAGAGGACTCTTATGGCTGAAAAGCACTCATCGTACCTGTTCACGTCCGAATCCGTCACGGAAGGACACCCGGACAAGATCTGCGACCAGATTTCCGACGCCATCCTCGAC
>OHUG01000910.1_pt1 | contig 11016 bp, 7 predicted proteins | sample 1579161 | NCBI WGS metagenome assembly OHUG01 (sample SAMEA3882514, study PRJEB24775) | human gut metagenome | biome: human-associated habitat; feature: intestine environment; material: feces | place: Netherlands | collected 2009/2010 | reverse complement strand
GTCGACGGCAACGACGCCGTCCACCTCTACGAGAAATACGGCTTTCGCATGAACGCGCATATCTTGGTGCGCGGAGAGTAGAAAGAGAACTGCGTTTTGCCTGCCGGCAAAACGCTTGTACGGCGCAAAAGCGCCGAAGGCTTGGCGCAAAGGAGGCCATTTATGCCCAACGGCATTGTAATTATTGATAAGCCCCAGGGCTGGACGAGTATGGATGTGTGCGCCAAGCTGCGCGGCATTTTGCATGAAAAGCGCGTCGGCCACGCGGGGACGCTCGACCCCATGGCGACGGGTGTTCTGCCCGTGTTCGTCGGGCAGGCGACCAAGGCCGTCTCCTTTGCCGAGGGCGGGCAAAAGGTCTACGAGGCCGTTTTACAGCTCGGCCTTGTGACCGACACGCAGGATACGACCGGCGAAACGCTCGAAGAGCGCGCCGTGACCGTCACGGAGGACGAGGTGCGCGCGGCGCTGCCGCGCTTTCTCGGCGAGATCGAGCAGATCCCGCCGATGTACTCGGCCATCAAGGTAAACGGCCAGAAGCTCTACGACCTCGCCCGTCAGGGTCGTGAGGTCGCGCGCAAGCCGCGCATGATCACGATCTTCGACCTTGCGCTCACACAGAATTTGGGAAACGGACAGTACGCCCTGCGCATCGTGTGCTCGAAGGGCACCTACATCCGCACGCTGTGCCACGATCTCGGTCAGGCGCTCGGCTGCGGCGGCTGTATGGCAGCGCTGCGCCGCACGGAAGCGTCGAACTTTCGCATCGACGAGGCCGTGACGCTCGAGGACGTGCAGCGCGAGGGCGAGGCCCTGCTCCGCCCCACGGACAGCCTGTTCCGGCAGTATCCGGCCTACACCATCCCGAGCACTGAACAGGAGCGCAAGTGCCTTTGCGGCAATCCCCTGCGCGCAAAGCTCCCCAATGGGCTGTACCGCGTCTACGGGCGCGACGGGGCGTTCCTTGCCCTGTCGGAGGCGAAGGACGGCACGCTCACCTCGAAACGAAATTTTTTCAGCGTGTGACGCTGACGCAAAAAGGAAACCGAAACTATGAATGAATCCACAGTCATCGCCCTGGGCTTTTTCGACGGGGTGCATATCGGGCACGGCGAGCTGCTCAAAATGGCGGTGCGCCGCGCACAGGAGCGCGGCTGCCGCTCCGCGGCGTTCACGTTCGACCGCTCGCCGCGTGAATTCGTCACGGGAAAGCCCGTGCCGCTGCTGACAACGCCGTCTGAGCGCGCAAACATCATCCGCACACAATACGGCGTGCAGGAGGTCTTTGTCGAGCCGTTCGACCGGAACATGATGACCATGCCGTGGGAGGACTTTATCTCTGAGCTTCTCGTCAGGAAGTATCACGCGGTGCACCTTGTCGCGGGACACGACTTCCGCTTCGGCCACAAAAATGAGGGCGATGTGGAAAAGCTCAGAAGTTACTGCGCCGCCCACGGCCTCGGCTGCGACATCATCCCGCGCGTCGAAAAAGACGGTGTGACCGTCTCTTCAACTTATATCCGCTCGCTTCTGGAAGCGGGCGAGGTCAGGCGCGCCGCGGAATTTCTCGGCCATTATTTTTCCGTGGAGGGCACGGTGCGCCACGGCGAGGGCATCGGCAAAAAAGCCCTTTTCCCGACGGCAAACCTCATCCCCGAAGAGCACATCATCGCCTTGAAGCGCGGCGTGTACGCCACGCGCGCGCATCTGCCGAATGGTGAGACATGTGTGGGCGTAACGAACGTCGGTGTGCGGCCGACGGTGAGCGACAAGAACACCGTGACGATCGAGACATATCTTGTCGGCTTCGATGGCGACCTGTACGGGCAGAAATTACAGCTCGACTTTTTCGACTACCTGCGCGAGGAGAAGAAGTTCTCCTCCACGCAGGAGCTGCACGACATGATCGCGCAAAACGCCCGCGAGGCAGAAATGATCGTCAAATAAGCATCAACGTGAACGAGAGAACCGGCAGTTTTCAAAACTGCCGGTTCTTTTTTTTGCGCGTGTATTTCCCGACAGGCTTTTTCTTTCCGCTCGTTTACAATAATCCCCGACACAATAAATCGACGCACAGGGAGGGGACAGGCTGTGAAGGTGATCGAGCTGCTCAAAAGCAAGGAATGGTCCGGAAAGGTCATCGACTGCGTGCTGCGCTTTGCGCTCTCGTTCGCGCTTGCGCTTGCGCAGGTGTTCGGCGGCTACGCGCCGCTCGCGCTCGGCATGATCGGCGCATCGGGCGCAGGATTGCGGGGAGCGAGCGCGCTCATCGGCGCGTCGGCGGGCGCTGTGCTGTTTCTGCCGTTTTCGCACGCGCTGCGGACCTTCGCCGCGGGCGTTCTGATCTTCACGGCGAACAACGCGTTTTTCGATCTGAAACTCTACAAAAAGCGGGCGTTTCTGCCGCTGCTGTGCGCGGGGATGATGTTCTCCGTCGAGTTTGTCTACGTCTTACGCGACGGCGTGGGCGAGGCGGCAAACTGCCTGATGGCGCTGCTGCTGTGCGCGCTCGGCGCGATGAGCGGGCGCGCGCTCTTGGCGACGGGCGACAGGGAGAAGGAGGACCACCCCTACGCGCCGCTTTTCATCCTGCTCGGCGTGCTGATGGCCGCGTCCTCGTTCGAAACGGCGGACGGCTTTGCGCCGGGTCGCATCCTCTCGATGCTGGCGGTGCTGCTGTTCGCCTTTGAGCGCGGCAGCGCGTTCGCCATTCCGGCGGCGCTGTGCATCGGGCTGGGGATGGACCTCGGCGCGGGGGGCGGCAGCTTTGTCCACGCGGCGTCATATGCGTTTTCCGCGGTGCTGGTGAACGTCACAGCGCGGGGCAACCGCGTGGCCTCGGCGCTGTGGTTTGCGCTGAGCATTCTGTGCTTTGCCCTGCCGATGAACGCGCACGCGGGGCTTGTGCTGCTCTACGAGGGACTGGCGGCGACGCTGTTATTCCTGCTGATCCCGTCGCGGTTCCTGCGCGGCAAGCGCCTTTGCAGCGACGAGGCCGCGCAGGAGGACGCCGCCGTGCGCAGAAAGATCGCGGCCTCTGCCGCGGCGCTGCGCGAGCTTTACGACAGCATCGCCCGTCCGCGCACGCTGACGGAGGAAAATCCCGCCGCCATCTTCGATCGCGCGGCGGAAAAGGTCTGCCGCGGCTGCGCGCTGTGCGACTACTGCTGGGAAAAGGAGTATCAGCGCACCTATACTGCGCTCAACGACGCGACGGCAGCGCTGCTGCGCCGCGGGCAGGGCAGGGGCGAGGACTTCCCCTCGTACTTTTCCGAGCGGTGCATTCATTTTTCGTCGTTTTTGTCGGCCGTGAACGGCGAGCTGCGCGCCTATCTTCTGCGGCGGCAGTACCGGCGGCTGCTGGAGGACGACCGCGCGAAGGCCGCGTCGCAGTACGCCCAGCTCTCCGAGCTCATGCAGAGCGCGGCGGACGGCGCGCTGCGCCCCGTATCGACGCAGCCGGTGCATTCTTATGAGATCGGTCTTTCGCTGCGCCCCAAGCGCGGGGAACGCGTGAGCGGCGACAGCGCCGCCCACTTTGAGACCGAGGACGGCACGCTCTGCCTTCTGCTCTCCGACGGCATGGGCTGCGGCGAGGCCGCGCAGCGCGAATCGTCGATGGCCGCGCGGCTGCTGGAGCGCTTCCTGCGCGCGGGCATCGACGCGCCGCCCGCGCTCAAGACGCTCAACAGCGCATTGTCTCTTCGCGCCGAGTCGACCGACAGCTTTACGACGGTCGACCTGCTCACGCTTTCGCTTCAGACGCTCGAGGGCGAGCTCTACAAGTACGGCGCGGCGCCGAGCTATCTAAAGCGCGGAGGCACGGTGCGCCGCGTGACCTGCTCGTGCCTGCCCGCGGGCTTGCAGGAGGGCTCGCCCCCGCCGGAGGCGACGCACATCAAGCTCTCGCCGGGGTGCTTTTTCGTAATGCTCTCCGACGGCGTGGCCGACTCGCTTGACGACGAATGGCTGCAAAACCTGCTCGCGGGCTGGGAGGGGCATGATCCCCAGCAGCTCGTCGCGGCGATCTTGGCCGACAGTATGGAAAAGCGCGGCGGCACGGACGACGCTGGTGTTCTGGCACTCTACATTCCCGAGGATTCGGGCGGCGCGCAGGCGGTCTGAACGCAGCAAAAATTTTCGCTCTTCCCGTATAGCGCCCGCCGCGGCGGGCATACTGGAGGCAGAATGTTTTTCCATCGGGAGGTGCTGCTTTCAATATGGTCAAGGGAACATCGCGGAGAGTGATCGTGGTCGACTCGCCGGATACGGAGCTTTTTGAACAGGCCATTTTCATCGTGCGCAACGACGCCATGAACCGAAACGGCGTCACGGCGCAGCGATTGGTAGACGAAGCCTGCCGCGTGGCGCGCACCTGCGGCCGCACGGCGACATGCAGCAAGCGCAGCTTTTTTAGGCGCGGCTCGCCCGCGCTGTGGGGCTGCATCGGCGCGGGCGGCATCGCGCTGGCATGGTTACTCAGCGTACTCATTTAGTCCATTGTTTTTTCTCCTCCGTTTTGGGGCGCGGCGAAATTGCCGCGCCCGATTTTTTTGCGCAAAACGGCAAATCAGCGCAAATTTTTAATTTACAAGCGGTTATCAATAGACTATACTATAACCTACCGTATTTTATTTGACGAGGTTATTGCCATGAATGCTGACTTTTCCCGCACCCTTGCCCTGCTGCGGCAGGAAAAGGGGATCTCCCAGCGCAAGGCCGCGAAAGAGCTCGGCATTTCGCAGGCGCTTTTGTCCCACTATGAAAACGGCATCCGCGAGCCGGGGCTCGCGTTCGTCAAAAAGGCGTGCGATTACTACCACGTCTCGGCGGACTATCTGCTCGGGCGCACGCTCGATCGCGACGGCGGCATGATCGACGCCGAATCGCTCTACGATTCGAGCGATGAAAAGGGCACGCTGCGCGGCAGCATCGCCGCGACGCTGCAAAAGAAGATGCTCGTCAACACCGCGGGCGTCCTCTTCGAGCTGCTGGGCAAGACGAACGACCGCACGCTCATCACGTCGGCGGGCAGCTACCTTGGCGGCGCGTTCTACCAGCTCTACCGCGCGCTGCACCGCGCGAGCGGCGGGAAAGAGGGGTACTTCGGCTTAGATGCCACGGCCTACCAGTCCGGCGCGGTGGACGCGCAGATGCGCGCGGACTACATCGCCTACGCCTCCTCGCTCGCGCAGCTTTCCGAAAAGGACGGTGCGTTCGCCTCTATGGAGGATGAAGCGCTCGCGTCCCTCTACCCCGGCCTCATGCAGAGCGTGACGCAGGTACTCCACAGCACCGAAGAAAAGACCAATTCCCTGCTCGGCAGGAAATAAGAATTTCTGAAATTTCTCCATCATCGCGCTCGTCAAGGCAAGTTCCGTATCCTTCGCTCAGGCTTAAAAGCCAGAGCTCACTCACTCCACTGCCTTTTCTCTCCCCCAAAAGTCTTTGACTTTTTGGGGACCCCTTTAACCACGGCAAGTCGTTTTCCCACAAGGGCTGAAGCCCTTGCGGGAACCCTTTTGATTGAACATCCTCGGGCGAAATGAATTCGCCCTGCGGCAAGGTTTTGCCCGAGGGCAAAACGCTTGGACGCGCCATTTGGCGCGCGGCGCCGCCTTGCCGACAACAAACAGGAGCAACAGCTATGAACGAAAAGAACATCCGAAATTTTTCCATCATCGCACACATCGACCACGGCAAGTCGACGCTGGCGGATCGGCTTCTTGAAAAGTGCAACGCCGTTTCTGCGCGCGAGATGGAGGACCAGATCCTCGACAACATGGACTTGGAGCGCGAGCGTGGCATCACGATCAAGGCCCGCGCCGTCACGTTTGACTATACCGCCGCCGACGGGCAGGTCTACACGCTCAATTTGATCGACACGCCGGGCCACGTCGACTTCAACTACGAGGTCTCGCGCTCGCTCGCGGCGTGTGAGGGCGCACTGCTCGTCGTCGACGCCTCGCAGGGCATCGAGGCACAGACGCTCGCAAACACGTATCTCGCGATGGAGCACGACCTTGAAATTCGCCCCGTGCTCAACAAGATCGACCTGCCCGCCGCCGACCCCAAGCGCGTCAAGCAGGAGATCGAGGACATTTTAGCCATCCCCGCCGAGGATGCGCCCGAAATCTCCGCCAAGCAGGGCATCAACATCGACGCGGTGCTCGAAGACATCGTGCAGAACCTTCCCTGCCCGCAGGGCGACCCGAACGCGCCGCTTCAGGCGCTGATCTTCGACAGCTATTACGACGCCTACCGTGGCGTTATCGTCTACATGCGCTTGAAGCAGGGCACGATCAAGCCCGGCATGGAGGTCAAGATGATGGCGACGGGCGCAACGTTCAAGGTGCTCGAATGCGGCTTGATGCGCCCGCTGGGTCTGGAGCCTGCGAAGCAGTTAGAGGCCGGTCAGGTCGGCTACTTCACCGCAAGCATCAAGGACGTGCATGAGACGCAGATCGGCGACACGGTCACAGGCGTCGAGCATCCCGCGAGCGAACCGCTGCCGGGCTACCGCAAGGTGCGCTCGATGGTCTACTGCGGCATTTACACCGAGGACGGCAGCAAATACCCGGATCTTCGCGACGCGCTGGAAAAATTGCAGCTCAACGACGCTTCGCTGACGTTTGAGCCGGAATCGTCCGTCGCGCTGGGCTTCGGCTTCCGCTGCGGCTTCCTCGGCATGCTGCACATGGAGGTCATTCAGGAGCGGTTGGAGCGCGAATTTGACTTAGACCTTGTCACCACGCTCCCGAGCGTCATCTACGAGGTATACAAGACCGACGGCACGATGGTGCGCGTCGACAACCCGCACAACTACCCCGACCCCGCGCACATCGAGCGTGCCGAGGAGCCCTACGTCAAGGTGACGATCGTCACGCCGCCCGATTACGTCGGCAACATCATGCCCATGTGCCAGGAGCGCCGGGGCGAGTTCAAAGACATGCAGTATCTCGACACCAACCTGGTCGAGATCCATTATCACATGCCCCTGAACGAAATTATCTATGACTTCTTTGACGCCCTGAAGGCCCGGACCAAAGGCTATGCCTCCCTGGACTACGAGTTCCTGGACTACCGCGCTTCCGACCTGGTCAAGGTCGATCTGCTGCTCAACAGCGAGCAGGTGGACGCCCTGTCCTTCATCGTCCACCGGGACAAGGCCTACGGCCGCGCCCGGAAGATCTGCGAAAAGCTGAAGGAGAACATCCCCCGCCAGCTCTTCGAGGTCCCCGTCCAGGCGGCCATCGGCGGCAAGATCATCGCCCGCGAGACCGTCAAGGCCATGCGGAAAGACGTGCTGGCCAAGTGCTACGGCGGTGACATCAGCCGGAAGAAGAAGCTGCTGGAAAAGCAGAAGGAAGGCAAGAAGAAGATGCGCACCCTGGGCACCGTCCAGCTCCCCACCGAGGCCTTCATGGCCGTCCTCAAGCTGGACGAGTGACGGAAACCTATGCGGTTAATTTTGATGTAACGTGCAAAAAAGAGAGCATCCGTTGTCCGGATGCTCTCTTTTTTACAACTCCTTCGCAGTGAGAAAAGAGGTGACTTGTTGTGGATGAACCTCGCATCATTTCGTCCACCCTTATTGTACGGCATGCTGTCAGCCTTGTCAATCCGCTTTCTATCCCGAAATTTTCCAACTGAAGAAATTCCCCTTGCTATTTTCTGACCATTTGGTATAATAGACTCGGAAAACAAAATATGCGGCAGCTGACGGAAGGTAGGAGCTCCGCCAGCCTGCACAGGTGAGAACAGCACCTACACAACGGCCTGAGGCCGCACCGCATGGGTACCATTATACAGTTTTTTCAGGGCCATTGCAAGCAATTTGCAGTTGGCTATCTCTGGGAAACCTGTGTTTTGCTATGCCCTGAGGCGCACCCCAGACGTTTGTACGCATGGGCATTTGCCTCCTAGCTTGTCGTGTAGGGTCATTGGAACCTGCACGGCATATTTGTTTTTCCCCGACCTCGTTCGGGGAGAGACAACCTTTCCCCGGACGAACCGTTGGGAAACCAAAATTTGCAAGGAGGAACCCAAACATGAAGAAGAGAGTGTTGTCAGCAGCACTGAGCTTATGTATGCTGCTGACCCTGCTGCCCACCGCCGCGCTGGCGACGGATGGTGAAGGAGACGCACCCGAAAGCAATCCCAGCCAGACCACCGATAAAATCAGCATTACAGAATTTGGTTACGCCGACACGGCGGCCAAGGGCAATGAAGCTCTGGGTGTCACCGACTGTGCAGACAAAACCATGTGGATCAAGCTGGACAAGCCTGTCAACACCGGGAACTATTGGGGAGAATTGGTTGCCCCCGGTGACGGCAACACTGTTGCGCCCTGGTTTGCCTCGGAGCTGGATGGCTCGACCAACGCTACCCTGTTTTACTGGAGTTTCCAGAACTCTGCTCAAAACACAACCAACCTGTCCGTCCAAGCTGGCACCTATACCTTTAACATCTATAGCTACACCGGAACGACCACTGGTCCTACTAACCGCCCCGAGAACATGGAGCTGGTGGACAGCAAAACGCTCACCCTGTATGCTACCCAGGATACCGTGGATGACTGGACGAATTACATTGCTGTTTTAGGAACTGTCACTGTTCCTGGTTCTGAGTTAAAGTACAGCCAGGTTCCGGACATTCAGACTGCTATGGCAAAGGGCTACTCTGACCTGTGGGCTGCTGGTGACTACACCACGGCTCCCCAATCGGATGCTCTGGATGCTCTGAAAGCCAACCTGCTGAAAACTGTGCAGGATTACACCCTGTATCTGCTGGAAACCGCTTACAATGAGGGCAACGGCTATCAGGTCGGTGACAGCACCTACATGATGCCTGAGCAGGCTTATACCGCAGCAAAGGCCGACATCAACGACACCTCTGATCTGAGCGCCATTCTCACTGCTTATCAGACTGCTGTGGATTCCCAGTATGTTAAGGATGCTCTTGGCATTGCCAGTGTGGGCTTCCAGGCTGACGCCGAAGCTGCAAACGGTGCTATCAACGAGATTATCAAGGACCTGGATGGTACTGCTGGTTCCGTGAAGGATTGCGATGCAAACACCATGTATATTGCCCTGAGCCAGCGCACCAGTGCAGATGATCAACAGGGCTATGACGTAAAGGTTACCAACGAAGCCGGCGAAACCGTTTACAGCGAAGAGATTGCGGAAAATGAAGCCGCGGGTGTTATTTACTTCACCTTCGAGTCCAATGGTGGTTCTCATGCAACAGAGGCTCTGGCCTCCGGTACTTATACGGTTTCCCTCTTAAAGTCCGGCTGGACCGATCCCATTAACACCATGACCATCACTCTGGCGCAGGTCAGTTATGACACCAACGGTGGCACACCTGAGGCCATTGCATCTTTCTACACGGACACCAACAACACGGTAACCCTGCCCGTTGCTCCCAACAAATCCGGTTATACCTTTGACGGCTGGAAGTCCAGCGCAGACAATAGTGTTACACAGGCTGGTGCTAAGGTTGCTGTCTCTGCCGACACTACCTTTACCGCACAGTGGAGCAAGCGCAGCTCTGGTAGCCACGGTGGTTCCGGTTCCAGCGGCGGTTCTGCCTCCACCACCTACACCCTGACCTTTGAGACCAACGGCGGCAACGCCATCAGTAAGGTCACGAAGAACAAGGGCACTACCATCGACCTGGCCCAGTACGCTCCCACCAAGTCCGGTGCGACCTTCGAGGGCTGGTATGCAGACAAGGGCCTGACCAAGAAGATCACCTCTGTGAAGCTGGACGCCAACACCACGGTTTACGCCAAGTGGACTGAGGCTCCCGTCTCCGGTCTGCCGTTCAAGGACGTCAAGACCGCCGACTGGTTCTACAACGATGTGAAATACGTGTATGAAAAGGGCATGATGGCCGGCACGGCGGCGGATGTGTTCGCCCCCAACGCCACCACCACCCGCGCCATGATCGTGACCATCCTGTACCGTCTGGAGGGTTCTCCTGCCGTCACCGGCACCAGCACCTTTGTGGACGTGCCCGCCGGTCAGTGGTACACGGACGCCGTGAATTGGGCCGCGGCCAACCAGATCGTGAAGGGCACCTCCGCCACGACTTTTGCGCCCAACGACTCTATCACCCGCGAGCAGATGGCGGCGATCCTGTATCGCTACGCGCAGTACAAGGGCTATGACGTGACGAAGCAGGCCGACCTGTCCGGATATTCTGACAACGGCCAGGTCAGCGCCTACGCCAAGGACGCCCTGGCTTGGGCCAACGCCGCCAAGCTCATCAACGGCGTAACCAACACCACCCTGGCGCCCCAGGGCAACGCCACCCGCGCCCAGGTCTCTGCGATCCTGCACCGCTTCTGTGACGGCGTGGTGAAGTAAGACAACCACAAAACCTTGCTCCTACAAACTGAGGGAGAGGGCCATGCGGCCCTCTCCTTTTTCTGTCAAATGGTCAAGCGCTCCACCTCTTCCAGCCACAGCGTTGCGGCAGCGTCCGAGGGCATCCGCCAGTCCCCTCTGGGCGAGAGGGTCACGGAACCGACCTTCGGTCCGTCCGGCAGACAGGAGCGCTTGAACTGCTGGGCGAAGAAGCGGCGGTAGAAATTCTGCAACCAGCGCAGGCGCGTTGCCCGGTCATACTTCTCCCCCAGGGCATACTCCGCCAGCCGGAACACTTTCCGGGGCCGGAACCCCCAGCGGACGGCGTAGTAGAGGAAAAAGTCGTGCAGCTCATACGGCCCGACTAAGTCCTCCGTTTTTTGGGCGATCTCTCCCTCCTTGGGCGGCAGCAGCTCCGGGGAGACGGGGGTCGCCAAAATATCCTCCAGCACGGCGGACAGGCGCGGGGTGCTCCCCCGCTGCTCGTCGGCCACATAGGCCACCAGATGGCGCACCAGCGTCTTGGGGATGCCTGCGTTCACGGCGTACATGGACATGTGGTCCCCGTTGTAGGTGGCCCAGCCCAAGGCCAGCTCGGACAGGTCGCCGGTGCCGATGACCAGCCCGCCGTTCTGATTGGCGA
>OHUG01000908.1_pt1 | contig 11018 bp, 8 predicted proteins | sample 1579161 | NCBI WGS metagenome assembly OHUG01 (sample SAMEA3882514, study PRJEB24775) | human gut metagenome | biome: human-associated habitat; feature: intestine environment; material: feces | place: Netherlands | collected 2009/2010 | reverse complement strand
GCAGCTATGGTTCGTGTTATGAAGATCATGACTCAGGGAATGAAGGACGCTAAGGGAACTTCATTCATGGAAGATTACACATACAACCTTGTATCAGGTAAAGAAGGCGTTCTGGAATCTCACATGCTGGAAGTTTGCCCGACAATCGCAGATGGCAAGATCAGCATCAAAGAGCAGCCACTTAGCATGGGTAACAGAGAAGATCCTGCAAGACTTGTATTCACATCTAAGACAGGTCCGGCTATCGCAACATCTCTGATCGACCTTGGTGACAGATTCCGTCTGATCATCAACGATGTAGACTGCAAGAAGACAGAGAAACCAATGCCAAAACTTCCAGTAGCAACAGCATTCTGGACACCACAGCCGAACTTAAAGGTTGGAACAGAAGCATGGATCCTGGCAGGAGGAGCTCACCACACAGCATTCTCTTATGATTTAACAGCAGAGCAGATGGGTGACTGGGCAGCATGCATGGGAATCGAAGCTGTATACATTGATAAGGATACAACAATCAGACAGTTCAAGAATGAACTCCTGTGGAACAGCGTTGCATACCGCAAATAATCAAATAAAGAATTACGGGTAAAAGATTATATTTGCAGGGGATATCGAAATAGATATTTCCCTGCAAAAATAGTATAATGGAGATATTAAGAAAACTTAAAATATAATGTTTAGGAGGAAGCGTACAATGAGCAATGTAAAAGAGATCATTGAAAGCGGAAAAGCATATCTTGGAATCGAATTCGGTTCTACAAGAATTAAAGCAGTACTGATCGATGAGGAGCACAATCCGATCGCATCCGGAAGCCATACATGGGAGAACCGTTATGAGAACGGACTGTGGACATACTCTCTGGACGATATCTGGGCAGGTCTTCAGGACAGCTACCGCGATATGGCAGAAAATGTACAGAAAGAATACGGAGTAACGATCAAGAAACTGGGAGCGATCGGATTCAGTGCCATGATGCACGGATATATGGCATTTGACAAAGAAGGAAAGCTTCTTGCACCATTCCAGACATGGAGAAACAGCAATACAGGAAAAGCTTCCGAAGTGCTGGTAGATCTGTTCCAGTATAATATTCCGCTGAGATGGAGTATCGCACATCTGTATCAGTGCATTCTGGATAAAGAAGATCATGTAAAAGATATCGCATTCACGACAACACTTGCAGGATATATCCACTGGCAGATGACAGGTGAGAAGGTTCTTGGTGTAGGAGATGCATCCGGAATGTTCCCAATCGACATGAATACAAAAGACTATGATGAAGAAATGATCCAGAAGTTCGATAAACTCATCGAAGGTGAGAACTATCCATGGAAAATAAAAGAGATTCTTCCTAAAGTTCTGGTAGCAGGAGACGCAGCCGGTATCCTGACAGAAGAAGGAGCAAAGAAACTTGACCCTACAGGTAATCTGGAAGCCGGAATCCCGCTTTGTCCTCCGGAAGGAGATGCAGGAACAGGTATGGTAGCTACAAACAGCGTAGCACAGCGTACAAGCAACATTTCCGCTGGTACTTCATTCTTCTCTATGGTTGTCCTTGAGAAACCTCTGAAAGACTTACATACAGAGATCGACATGGTTACAACACCTGACGGAAGTCTGGTTGCCATGGTACATTCCAATAACGGAACAACAGATCTGAATGCATGGGTAAATCTGTTCAAAGAATTCGCTGATTCTATCGGAGCAGACGTAGACATGAATCAGATGTATGGAACACTTTACAATAAAGCACTGGAAGGCGATGCTGACTGTGGTGGAATCCTTTCTTATGGTAACTACGCAGGCGAGCCTATCACAAATGTAGAAAAAGGACGCCCAATGGTAGTCAGAACACCAGAGACAAAATTCAATCTGGCTAACTTCATGAGATCTCACCTGTACACAGCACTTGGTGTTATCAAAGTCGGAATGGATATCTTAACAAAAGACGAAGGTGTTGAGATTGATACCGTTCTTGGACATGGCGGACTCTTCAAGACAAAAGGTGTCGGACAGAAGATCCTTGCAGATGCGATCAACACACCTGTAGTAGTTATGGAGACAGCAGGCGAAGGCGGACCATGGGGAATGGCTATCCTTGCTGAGTACATGGTAAAACGTGAAGAAGGCGAGAAGCTGGAAGACTACCTGAAGAATAAAGTATTCGGAAGCGATGCCGGAAGCAGAATCGATCCGGATCCGGAAGGCGTAGCTGGATACGAAGCATTTATGGAGACATACAAGAAAGGTCTTGACGTAGAGCGCAGAGCTTGTGCAGATCTGTAAGAAATATTATATGAAAGCAGAGGGGGCATAGGTTATGTCCCCGTATCTGCATATTCTTATATACAAGGGGAAAATGTTGATAACAGCTTTTCCGCAGTAACAGAAATATAAAGGAGATAGAAAGAGATGCTGGAAGAATTAAAAAAAGAAGTATATGAAGCAAACATGCTTCTTCCAAAATATGACCTGGTAACATTCACATGGGGAAATGTAAGCGGAATCGACCGTGAAAAAGGTCTTTTCGTAATCAAACCAAGTGGAGTAGATTATGACAAATTAACACCGGAAGATATGGTAGTTGTAGACCTTCAGGGTAATAAAGTAGAGGGAGACTTAAATCCATCTTCTGATACAGCAACACATGTAGAGCTGTATAACAGATTCCCGAACATTGGTGGTGTTGTACATACACATTCTCCTTGGGCAACAAGCTGGGCTCAGGCAGGAAGAGGAATCCCTTGCTACGGAACTACACATGCAGATTACCTGTACGGAACAGTACCATGTGTAAGAAATCTTACAAAAGAAGAAATCGATGAAGCTTATGAGAAAAATACAGGTGTCCTGATCGCAGACAGATTTGATGAAGATGATCTGGACTATGTTGCAACACCTGCAGTACTCTGCAAGAACCATGGACCATTCACATGGGGCAAAGATGCTCACGAAGCAGTTCACAACGCAGTAGTATTAGAGGAAGTTGCCAAGATGGCAGCAAGATGCGAAATGATCAACCCAGACGTTAAACCTGCACCACAGGAATTACAGGATAAGCATTACTATAGAAAACATGGAGCAAATGCTTATTATGGACAGCCGGGGAAATAAATTTGGTTGACATTTAATTCATTAGGCTGGTGGATATCCGGACCGGGAGACCAATCGTGTTAAAAAATTAAATAAAAAAAGGACTGCATTATTTGGGAGGAGTGCAGTCCTGAGGAAAAAGTTATGAAAAAGATTTAAAGTGTTGTTTTTTCGAACAATTTATAGTATAGAGTGCAATTGTGATGAAAGTGTGATGAAAAGACGAACGAATTGTTAATAATTGTGAAGTGACTACAAGAGACACTGCCAGTGATGACAGTGTCTCTTGTAGTCATTTGGTTCTATACTGTTGTGAACAGGTCGATAGACTGTCCTGTCATAACTGCCGGTGAATCTGCCAGCAGGTAGATGATTGCTTTTGCAACATCTTTTGAGCTTCCCATCGGGCAGCCGTCCTGTCCTACAGAGTGGTTGTAGACTCTCTGCCCCGGTGTGTCCACGATTCCAGGAGATACAGCATTGCATTTGATTCCGTATTCTTTGGTCTGGATAGCAGTTGTCTTGGTCATGGTTACGATACCGCCTTTTGCAACAGCGTATGCACCCATCTGAGATGCAATACGACCCATTCTTGAAGATACATTTACGATATCTCCTTTTCCTTGTTTTATCATTACAGGTACAACATTTTTAGTTACAAGGAATGGGATTCTCAAGTTTGTTTTGATGATCTGATCCCACTGTTCTTCTGACCATTCCCAGATCTTAATTGCCTGATGTTCGATATTTTTGTAGATCTCTTTTGGGTATCCGCCTGCATTGTTAACGAGAATATCAATTCTTCCGTATTTATCAACAACAGTTTTGACCATGTCGGCAACCTGTTCTCCGTCTGTAAGGTCTCTGGAAAGTGAGATTGCTGTTCCGCCGGCATCTTCGATCATTTTTACTGTTTCATCAAGATCAGACTGTGTTCTTGCTACTGTTACGACAGTGGCACCTTCAGCAGCGATAGCAAGTGCTGCGTCACGTCCGATTCCTTTTCCTGATCCTGTTACAATTGCGATTTTTCCTTCTAATTTACCCATGATATATATCCTCCAAAATTACATTCATTATTTTCTGATTACGAAGTGCCATATAAGGCCGGTCCGTAGAATTGTTGTTATTTATACAAGCCTTGCTGTTTCAGCAAAGAACTGAATGTCTGTAGCTTCGATGTAGCTGTCACCGATTTCATGAAGTAGTATGACGTTGAGATTACCGTTCAGATTCTTCTTATCTAAGGCAATCGCTTCGGTTAATGTCCCAAGAGTGAGACCGCATTCAAAAGGAAGTCCGTAGGTCTTTAAAACCTTCTGGATACGTTCTGCAGTTCCTTTTGGTGTTAATCCTTTTTCTTCGGCAATCCTGGTGATCTGATACATGCCGATGGCAACGGCTTCGCCATGACTTTCCCGCTGATAATGGAAATGTTGTTCAATGGTGTGAGCCAGTGTATGTCCGAAATTCAGTAACATACGCTCACCTGTGTCAAACTGATCATTTTCTACAACCATTCGTTTGATATCTACACAGCGTGTGATGATGGCAGGCAGTTCTTCTTTTAAATCTTCAAAAGAACTGTGTGATTCCAAGGTACTAAATAAATCCGCATCTTTGATGCAGCCGTATTTGATAACCTCTCCCATACCATCGCTGATAAATCGTTCCTTCAATGTGTTAAGTACCAGTGGATCGATCAGCACCAGTGAAGGCTGATAGAATGCGCCGACTAGATTCTTGCCTTCCGGAAGGTCTACTGCGACTTTTCCACCGACAGAAGAATCAACCTGCGCCAACAGTGAAGTTGGGATCTGTACCAGTCTTACACCTCTTAGATAACTGGAAGCGGCAAATCCTGCAAGATCACCGATGACACCGCCGCCAAGAGCGATGACCAGATCACTACGGGAAATCTTTGCCTCCAGCATTGCCTTGTAGACAGTCGGAAGTGTCTGGAAATCCTTGGTTGATTCACCGTGAGGAAGTACCAGATGGTGACATTCGTAAGTGGAGTCCAATGTATGGATCAGCCGGTCACCATATAACGGAAATACATTGTCATCGGAAATGATCATAATGCGTTTTCCGTGGTAGATCTTTCGGATGTAATCTCCGGCCTGGGATAATATGTTATTTTCAATATAGATAGGATAACTGTCTTTTTCCAGATTAACTGTAAGTTTCATAATATATACTCCTGTAAGGTTTTTGTCTGAACCGCCATGCGTTCGTAAGGAACTGCCAGTGGCAGGTTATCTGCATTAGATCGTCTTGCCGACAACACCTGCAATCTGTGAAACCTTTTTGATCAATTCGTCGTATTTCTTAGGTTTTAATGACTGAGCTCCGTCGCAGAGTGCGGATTCCGGATCATTGTGTACTTCTATCATCAGTCCGTCGGCTCCTGCTGCTACAGCGGCCATTGCCATAGAATCTACTAACCACCATTTACCGCCCGCATGACTTGGGTCAACGATGATCGGAAGATGTGTCAGTTTACGAAGTACCGGGATACTCTGAAGATCCAGAGTATTTCTTGTATAGCTTTCGAAAGTACGGATTCCGCGTTCGCAGAGGATGACATTTTCATTACCGGATGCCATGATGTATTCTGCTGACATGATCCATTCTTCGTAAGTTGCGTTCAGACCTCTCTTTAAAAGGATTGGACGGTCAAGTTGTCCTAATTCTTTTAACAGATCGAAGTTCTGCATGTTACGTGCACCGATCTGGATAAGATCTACTTTCTCGTTAAAGATATCGAGGTATTTGTCTGACATCAGTTCGGTTACGATCGGAAGTCCTGTTGCTTCTTTTACAGCTGTTAAGATGTCGAGTCCTTCCAGTCCGAGCCCCTGGAATGAATAAGGACTTGTTCTTGGCTTGAATGCACCTCCGCGGAGTAAGTTGGCTCCGGAAGCTTTTGCAGCCTGGGCGATTTCAAGTACCTGTTCGTAAGATTCTACGGAACAAGGACCGGCGATCATTGCCAGGTTGTCGCCGCCAACTTTTACACCGGATACATCGATGATGGAATCTTCCGGATGGAATGCACGGTTGGCTAATTTGTATGGCTCCTGTACATGCATAACTTTATCGACTGCAGAATCAATTTCGAATAATTTGGAATCGACTTTGGCTGTGTCACCGATACAACCGATAACTGTCATCTCTTCGCCCTGTACAACGTGTGTGTTAAGTCCTCTCTTTTTGACCATGTTCTCGACACGAGAAACATCATCTTTTGTAGTGCGTGGTTTTAATACGATAATCATAATAAATATCCTCCAACATGTATGATAATTGTGCCTGTGTGATATTTCTTTTCCCGTGTGAGTCTAGTATAGTCGCACTGTAAAATATTCGCACTGCAAAACTTTAATTACTTAAAGTGTAAAACTAATGATATATTAACGCAATGGGATTTGATTGTCAACACTTTTATTCGATAAATTCTTTCATTTTTAAAAAAGTGTGTTAGACTAAAATTGTATAGTAAAAAAGGAGTGGGAAAATGGTAAGTGTTTGGGCAGCAGATATTACACCATTACTAATAGAAGAGACGTATCAGGCATATTATGATAAAGTGCCTGAGTGGAGAAAAGATAAAGCGGATAAACTTAAAAATGTGGATGACAAAGCAAGGAGTGTCGGTGCCTGGATATTGTGGGAAAAGATGAAGAAGGTTCTGAGACTTCCGGAATCGGCAGTTTTCAATCTGTCACATTCGGGAAAATATGTATTGTGTGCCTGTAGTGACCGTGGAGATGTTCAGACAGGCTGTGATGTGGAGATGAAGGGAAAGCTGCGGATGCCGGTGGCAGAACGGTATTTTTGCCGGGAAGAATGTGAGATCATCCGCAATGGGAAGGATGAAAAAGAACAGGCGGAGTGGTTTTACCGCTTCTGGGTATTAAAAGAAAGCTTTATGAAAGCAACCAGAAGAGGAATGGGCCTGGACATGCGCACATATGAATTTGCCTGGGGACAGGACGGCATACCATATCTGAAAAAGCAGCCTGAGGAATATCCGGAGAAATATCTGTGCAGGGAGTACGAACTGGAGCAGGGGGACGCAAGGGTCGCGGTAATTACGACAGATAATGAGATCGAGGGGAGATTACACGAAGTCAGACTTGCTTAATAAAGGGGTGTATGAACATGAAACAGTTAATGACAAAATGGGCAGACAATATAAATGAAAAGAATGTACTAGGGGAGTACCCAAGACCGCTCATGCGCAGAAAAAGCTATGTAAATCTGAACGGAATATGGAAATATGCAATAAGAGAAACAAAAGGATTTCCAAAGAAAATGGATGGGGATATCCTGGTTCCGTTTTCGCCGGAAGCTGTATTGTCGGGGGTAAACAGACAGTTAAAACCAGAAGAATATCTATGGTATAAGAGAAGGCTTCCGGATGAAGTAAAGCCGGAGAAGGGAAGCAGATGGATCCTTCATTTTGGAGCGGTAGATCAGTGTGCGGTCGTATATATAAATGGAAAGAAACAGGGAAAGCATGTGGGAGGCTATCTTCCATTTTCATATGATATTACGGAAGCATTAAAAGAAGAAAAGAATCTGTTGACCGTAAAAGTAAGAGATTATTCGGAGACTTGTTATTATAGCAGAGGAAAACAGAAACTTAAAAACGGAGGGATGTTCTATACGGCACAGAGTGGAATCTGGCAGACCGTATGGATTGAAAAAGTTCCAGAGTGTTATATCGGACATCTTAAGATCACACCTCTTTATGACCAGTCTTCTATAATGATCCAGATGGAAGAAGAACATGGCATAAAAGATATTGATTACGAAGTTACGATAACGGCAAGAAAGATGTGGCCGGTGAAAGCATCCGGAAAGACGGGAAAGCCGTGTGTGATCATGATACCACATATGAGAAGCTGGAGTCCGGAAGATCCATTTCTGTATGATCTTCATGTGAGGATGGGAGAGGATTCGGTAGAAAGTTACTTTGCCATGCGTAAGGTAGAAGTTAAAAATGACAAAGAGGGAATACCGAGGATATTTTTGAACAATGAGCCGTATTTTGAAAAGGGAGTACTGGATCAGGGATATTGGCCGGATGGTCTATACACACCGCCGTGTGATGAAGCGATGATCTATGATATCCAGAAGATGAAGGACCTGGGGTTCAATATGATCCGCAAGCATATTAAGATAGAACCGCAGAGATGGTATTATCACTGCGACCGTATCGGTATGCTGGTCTGGCAGGATATGGTGAACGGAGGACGGGATTATAAGAGCTGGTATGTAACGTATATGGCGACGGCCATGGAGGGAATGCATATCCGGGCAAAAGATACCAGGATTCATCTGATGGGACGTCAGGATCCGGCCGGGCAGAGACAGTTTGAAAAAGAGATGAAGGAGACGGTTCGATTGCTTTATAATCATCCATCCATTGTTACATGGGTTATTTTTAATGAAGGATGGGGACAGTTTCAGACGAAGAAGATGACAGATATAGTAAGGGCAGAAGATCCTTACAGGCTGACAGATTCTGCGAGTGGCTGGTTTGATCAGGGGTGCGGGGATATACGAAGCATCCATGATTATTTCTTCCCTTTGCATGTAACACCGGAAAAGAGGGTAACGGCACTTACTGAGTTTGGCGGGTATTCGCTGCAGATCCCGAAGCATAGTATGTACGAGAAAAAGGTCTACGGTTATAAAAAGTTCAAGAGAAAAAGAGAACTTACGGCGGGCTATGAGAAATTGATAAAAAAGCTCATTATTCCGAATATCAGCCGTGGATTAAGTGCAACTGTTTACACACAATTATCGGATATAGAAGAAGAGGTAAATGGAATCATTTCTTATGATAGAAAAATAGTCAAAATGGATGAAAAGACTGTTAAAAAACTGAATGAAAAACTTCATTTTTAGCCTTTATTTTCGGGGAAATGTAACGTAAGCAGAGTTGACGTGTTTTCTGTGATTTGTTAGAATATAAAAGGGAAAAATAAAGATTTATCAAGATAGAAAAATGTTTACAAAACCATAAAAAAGCACACGAGGAGAGTATGGGAGAGTAAGAATAATAAGGAGGAAAAGAATGTTGGAATTAACGTTTGGAGAACAGGTCAAGATCATTCTGAGCCGTAAAGGGATGACGATCAAAGAACTTGCAGAGAAGATAGAAAAACAGACAGGAAAGAAGATGTCGCGTCAGAATCTGACCCAGCGTCTTGGCAGAGATAATTTCCAGGAGCAGGATATGCGAATGATCGCAAAGATTCTTGATTGTCCGTTTTATCTGGATATATTAGAAGAACATGAGGAGCATGAAGAGAAGCTTTCAAAGGCCCAGAAAATTGCAGAGCCTGAAAAGAAGAAAACACCTGCCAAAGCAGAAGAAAGAGATATTACGATAGGTGAGCTTGTAGATATTCATAAAGAATTAGATGCAATAGAAAAGAAGAAAAAGAAGAAGTCTAAAAAGGTTGTAGAGCCAGATCCAGAATATGTTCAGGAAACAATATTTGATTTTGTAAGAGAGAAAGAAGCGACAGCAGAACCTGCCACAGAAATAGAAGAGCAGGAAGAAGAGATACAGGAGCCGGTGGAAGAAACCGGAAGTTCGGAAGCTGTGACACTGGAAGCAGAAGAGTCGGTGACTGTAAGTGAAGAAGAACCTGCAGCGGGTGTAGAGGAGCATGCTGAGAAACCTGTATATGAAGACGAGCCGGTGTATGAGTCAAAACCTGAATATGCAGAAGAACCAGTGTATGAGTCAGAATCGGAATATGCAGAAGAACCAGTGTATGAAGCAGAGCCAGAATATGCAGAAGAACCAGCCTATGAAAGTGAGCTGGAATATGCAGAGGAGCCGGCTTATGAGTCGGAACCGAAATATACAGAGGAGTCAGCTCATGAGTCAGAACCGGAAGTAGAAGAGCCAGAGGAACCGGAAAAACCGGAGCCGAAGAAAGTTGAACCGGAGAAGAAAGCGCATGGATGGAGAGCGCTCTTCGGAATACGTAAAAAGCATGAAGAAGAATCAGCGCATGAAGAACCGGCAAAAGAAGAAAAGCCGGAAATCCAGTATCATGAGTTTGATTATTCGGGAGACGGTGAGTCAGAGAAACTTGCAGAAGAATTTATGCCGGAGGAACCGGAACAGGAGGAAACATATGCAGCAGCTGATGAGACCTCCGGTTATGAGAATAACGGATATCAGAGCCGGTATGCGCAGGAAAATGAAGAAGACTTATTCACATCCGATGAAGAGGATCTCAGTAAAGGTGAACTTAATCCTTACACAGGACATGAATATGAATCAAACAGCGTAAGAATGCATCCGAAGAGAATCGGCTATGTACAGGTATATGACAGAGGAAAACATCAGTGGACAGATATGACGGAGTGGGCATTCCTTGGATATCAGGAACGTAAAAAGGCACTTCTCGGAAAAGATTATGAGCCGCCGATCTATCTGGATTAGTGTTGAATGAACATAGAAAGAAAATGTTATGAATAAGGTGTTCAGCCGGATCTCCGGCTGGACACTTTTTGTACAAGGGGATGCAAGAGAAGCTGCCGCCTACAGGAACTTCCGGTGGCAAATTTTGTAGATTAAAATATGAAGGAGGAGCAGAAAATGGAATGGACAAGGCTTTTATCAACAAAACGTCAAAGACAGAACAGATACAAGAGTCAAAAATATGGTGATGCAGACCTTAGAAGTGAATTCGAAAAAGATTATCACAGAATCATCGGCAGTGCGTCATTTAGGAGACTTCAGGATAAGACACAGGTATTTCCACTGGATAAAAGTGATTTTATCCGTACGAGACTGACCCATTCCATGGAAGTCTCTTCGCTGGCAAAATCTCTGGGTCAGAATATAGGAGAAAGCATATTGGTACACAAGAAAGATTCCAGTTTC